>ENA-UOOE01000830-UOOE01000830.1-fermentation-metagenome-genome-assembly--contig:-NODE-830-length-28302-cov-4.203561_pt1 | contig 28302 bp, 23 predicted proteins | sample MGYA00245776_ERZ724021 | MGnify/ENA primary metagenome ERZ724021 (study PRJEB28704, sample SAMN03018321) | fermentation metagenome | biome: anthropogenic terrestrial biome; feature: soil; material... | reverse complement strand
TATTCGCCACGATTATAAGAAACATCTTCTGAGTCTCTAGCATTGCCAATCCAATATAAATCCCCTACTTTTATATATTTAGCAAAATAGATTGTCTTTATGGTGCCGTCATAGTCATAGGCGCCATCAACAGCAATTACTTCTGTTTTATCCTTGTCAGCTTCAGACACTCTTGCCCAGGTAGAAGGCAAATAGGTTTCATCAATAGAACAGGAAGTAATCTTGCCGTTTTGGACTTTGATATCATTCTTAATGACATAGTCACCAGTATGAGTCACTGCGCGTTCATAAGAATAAGCTGAGGTAGCAAAGACTTGATTGGCGCAGCCAGTCATATCTAAGGATAATAAGCTAATAACTGATATAAGAAGTAGTTTGTTTTTTTTCATAAGCAATGCCTTTCATTACAGCAGACAACTAGACTTTATTGAGGCTGTTTACCGATATAAGCTAAGATACCGCCATCGACATAAAGAATATGTCCGTTAACAAAGTTAGAAGCATCACTAGCTAAGAAGACAGCTGGACCCATTAGATCATCAGGGGTACCCCATCTTCCAGCCGGAGTCTTAGAAATAATGAAGCTATCGAAGGGATGACGAGAACCATCAGGCTGTCTTTCTCTTAAAGGAGCAGTCTGAGGAGTAGCAATATAGCCGGGCCCAATACCATTGCACTGAATGTTATTGGCACCATATTCAGAGCAGATGTTTCTAGTCAGCATCTTTAAGCCGCCTTTAGCAGCAGCATAAGCAGAGACAGTCTCTCTTCCTAATTCACTCATCATAGAACAGATATTGATAATCTTTCCGTGTCCTTCTTTGATCATATAAGGAATACAGATCTTAGAGACAATAAAAGGGCCGACTAAGTCAATATCAACCACTTGACGGAAATCCTCAGTAGACATTTCAGTCATTGGAATACGCTTAATAATTCCGGCGTTATTAACTAAGATATCAAGATGGCCATACTCTTTAACAATCTCAGCCACCATGACCTTGACTTCATCTTCCTTAGTGACATCACAGACAAAGCCTTTAGCATCAATGCCAAGCTTTTTATAGTTAGCAACAGCAGTATCAATTTTGTCTTGATGTCTATCATTAAAGACAATCTTAGCTCCCATCTGAGCATAGGCTGTAGCAATAGCAAAACCGATGCCATAACTAGCACCAGTAATCAAGGCTACCTTGCCATCTAAACGGAAATCTTTATTATCCATGATTATTAATCCTCTATCTTGATAATATTATAATACTTGTATACAAGTTTTAAGCGGCTTCATTTTATCATTGTGCTGAAAACACAATCAGATAAAAAAGAATTATCTTAAAATGTCGAAAACAGCGGATAAATTCTTGAATTTCATCCATTGAAGCCTTTCTTTACAAGTAGGCTTAAAAGCTCAAAAGATCTTAGAAAAGCCACAAAAAAAGCTCATCCTCTTTTTGCGGCAGGATGAGCTGATGTTCAAGATTAGGTTCTTGACTACTTAGCCAAGAAAAGATGCTTGAAGAGTAAGACCCAGATGAGATCGACCCAGCCAGAGATACAAGGAAGAATGACACCGAAGATCAATCCTAAGATGTTCTCAAGAGTAGGCTTCTCAATAACAGCAGAGACACGGACGATGATTTCAGTGATCCAGTTAACACCAGGAATCAAGAGAAGAAGAATCTGCACAAGACGAGACTGACTATTAAACCATTTCATTTTTAAAAGGTCCCCTTTGCATATAAAAATACACTTAAATTTTAAGCTATCCAATAGTTTTTAAGAGTTTTGAGAAAATTATTAGACTTTTGTTCATTTTGCTTAACACTTTACCTACTTATATAAAATAGATTAGATGGTTACCAAATTTTGCAAATTGAATTTATTCAAAATTTTCTTGGGTTTAGTTATAATAGCTCTATTCAGTTTAAAAGCATTACATTTTGCTTTTCTTGTTGAGCCCTTTTTTAATTTTTTAAATCTTCATTCAATTTTTGATTATAATTTAAATCGGAGGCAAAAAATGAAACAGTTTTTATCTAAAGCGTTTTTTACATTTTTGTTGTTTTTTACTAATATTTTCTTTTCTAATCCTTCTCTTCAAAAGCAAAACACCAGCCCCAATAATTCAACAGTTTCATTCGTCTATAAAAATGTGGAAACCCCAAAAATAAAAAGAAAAATAGCTGAAGATGATTCTGATATCTATGACAAAATAAATTCATATGATTTTTATAGATATTCATTTAATAATAGAACCTTTTACCTTGCAGATGTTTTCAAGCCACACAATTTAGACTTAGGATGCCAAGAATTAAAGCTAATTTTGAATCCACAAAAAGAGGATTCTCTTCCTGCTTCATTTTTTAAAAAAAACGAAGCCTCAGTTTTCGAAGAAATTTATCTCATAAATGATAAGCTCACAATTAATTATTGTACTTGCTCTAATGAAAGCTTATAAAAAATCAAGCAGAAGGCTTTAAATCTAGTTGAAGGAACATTTGCCTATAATAGAATCATTAATAGTTATAACAGCAAACCTAATTATATTCTTAATCATTTAGAAAAAGCACCTGCCGAAGATTTAGAAAAAAATATTAAGAAAGGCGCTCTGATATCATCTGCGAATTCAGAAGCGGTTAATAATCAGGCCCCTTTAGATCATTATTTGAAGTCCAAATATATAAAAAGCAACGTTCAAGAAAACAATTTTGCCATAAATTCAGAAGCTTATCCAAATTGTTACCATTATGTTACTGACAATGCGATTTCTACAATTATTCCTAGAGCTTATTTTACATCAAGCGGTAGTCATCAAAACTTAGGAAAAGAATGGGGATATTATATAAGCACAGTGCCAGAATTTGAAGGTACTTTTATTAGTAGAGTACTAATCTTTGATTTAATTCAAATTCGAAGCTACAATACTAGAGAAGACCAAATAAAAATTAAGATAGTAGAACATAGCAATTACAAGTTCTTAACCACTGACAATGTAATATTAAGTTATGGTGATAATAATTTTTGTTTAGGTAATCCTATTCTAGAATCAAACATTCAATATGTAGCAGGTACGGACAACCAAAATTTAAAATACCACCTAAATCCAGGCGATAAAAGATATAGTTCAAAAGATGATAAAGGATTTGCTTTTGGAAATGCTGATGTCATATATATTGGACAAGGTAAAAATTCCGATAATAAAGCAAATGTTGCAAAAAGTATAGTTAATTTTTCTTCAACAACAATCGCTTCTATCGCTTCAACATATTTGCATCTCAATTTAGCAAGTTCTATAGCAGTTGAAGAAGCAGTGTCTCTTTTAAGCGATGCTTTCTTTGATGCACTATATCCAAAGCTATATGCCAATACTGAGACAACATTCAATAATAAGAAAAAAGTCGTTTCTTTTATAAGAAATCCATATGATAACTTTTCTACAGCAGGACAGCAAAACAATCTTTTAAAGCATACATTATTTCGTTTTCAAAGTTACAACGGAAATGATGAAAAAACAAAATTGAAAGAAATAAAGGCAAATCGACAAACACCTTTGCTATATAAAGATGATTCAGACTCTATTAATTATAGGCAAGAAATTCTTTCATCAGAATTAGATGATAGCTATACAGCAATTGTCGATCATAAATTGTCAATCGATGTGTTCAATGATGACTCAATCTTTTTTTGGAAACCAGATCCATCTTTTTTAGCCCAACAATCCATCTCTTGGGGGTATTTAATAGGCAAAAATGTTCATGTTGCAAAACAAATTTTTAACCCGGGAAGTAAAGCAATATATGCGGTTTTTGGAACAAAATTTGATCAGACTATTGATTTTTGTCCTAACGAGTCTTGCTATTACAACCTTCTGTTATTAGATGCTGCTCCTGGAACTAGAATTGTAATAGATGGATTATGTACCATTACTTTTTCCTCTAAAACATACACTAATGCTTGGAATGAAACAATAGTAGGAGCTTTTCAAAACAATTTTGAATCAACAGTTTTTCTAGAGAAAAACAAGAGATATGTTTTACATGTTCTCCGCTTAGAAAGCAATTTTCAATATTTTGGTACTGCCAAATTCAATATACTAAAACAAGGAAAAAATAATTTAAAATTAAGCGATTGTTCATTCAAGGATTCAAATCTATCTTTTTTTTCTTCTTCAATAAATTATAATAAAATTTCAATTTCTTATACAATCATACCTGATGAGGACACTTTAATAACGGTTTCTATAAATTCAATCGACAATTGTGATCCGTTTTTGGAAATTCTTGATTCGAATTTTGATTTGATAGTATCTAACGATGATGGTGGTGGAAATAGAGATTCCGCCTTACGAATTAGGCTAATAAAAGGCCAGCCAATTATTATTGTTACACGATTGTTTTCTCAAAATCAGACTGGCAAATTTAATCTTAATATTTTCAAAGGAAATTATTTTCCTAACATTTCAAATCAAGCATCTGGAACAAAAGAACATTTGTTGATAGATTTTTCTCAAGCATGCCACCTTTTTTATCAGTTCAGTTTAAACAATAATTCTTCTGTTAAAATTGATTCGTCACATTTCCCAGATACTAATTATTCGGTAATCACTAGGAATTCTAGTTTTTTATATCTAAGCGAGATTGATTATGAAAATCCAAATACTTCTTTGACAATAGGTAATAATGATATTTTAATTTTTGAAATTGTTATAAGAACACCAATAGCAAAGAACTTTTCTTTAGAAATAACAGTATAATGAAATATATGAAAATATCAAAAACTAAAGGTCAGCTATGGAATTATTCATTTAGTCTTTTAAAGAATAACGTATTAATAAGACTCTTTTCTTTACTTCTTTTAATCATTTCTGGTATAGGATTTGGCCTTTCTGAGAGTTTCTTGAATTATGATAAGTCAAACTATATTTCATCAGAAACAATAAGGTCAAACAATGAATTTAATGAGCTTTTTGTTAGTTTTATTTGTCAGAATCCTAAAGCCAATGAACAATCACGCATAGATGAAAAATATAATGCTTACAACTTTAAGCAATCTAATGCCTTACTAACTTATCAATCACCATATAAAAGCAGTAACGAATTTGTTTCCTTTTTAGAAGAAAAGCAATCTGAAGAATTTCAAATTCAAGAAGGAAGATATCCATTAGATGATAATGAAACAGCAGTGTCTCTTTCTTGGATTAAATATCATCCGAATTTTTCGACATCAAACCAGATAATTGGTCAGAAACTTTACCAATCTGAAACAGGAAAAGAATTCACTATTGTTGGTGTCATCAATACAGGATTAAATTTGGATAAGGCCCCACAAGATTTAAATGATGCCAATAATAAATTAAGCTATATAAATAGATGTACTTTCATTTCAAAAGACGCCTATCAGAGTATTGTAAGTGATAGTAAAACTCTTTTTTTCGCTATTAAAACTCAAAGCAAAAGCGAAATAGATTCTTTATTAAAAGAAGAGGAATTAGAAATTGATCATCCATCTTTAACAAGTATTAATCAAATAACAGATGATTTCGGAATGACTGGTAAAATAGTAGCAATAGTTTCTTCAATATTAGAAGTGTTTGGAATTATTGCTTTTTCTTATTCGTTAAAAAAGACAAAAGCAAGATTCTTAAAAGAGGAAGAAATTCCATCTTATTATCAAGAAAAAGTTACTATCTACTATTGTTTAATTTGCTTAGCTTTTGTTTTGATAATTTCATTAATCCTGCTGCCTATTACAAATTCCGTTATTAATTTTCTTTTAGTATCCAAATATAACTCATTTATTGAAATCTTTCACAACACTTTTTTAGGATTTCTTTGCATGATATTAAGTGAAATATTAGCTCTTATTCTTGGAATTGCTATAGAAAAAATTACAGAAAAGAAAAAAGCTTAGACCAAAAACTAGTTCTTATTAGTCAATATTAATCAAATCGTATTCACGAGTACCAAATCCATGTTTAGCTGAAGTTTCAAGAGTATGTAATCCTTTACGGCTTTCTATTCTTTCAACGAAATGATCTCTTCCTGGATCTTTAGAGGCATAAACTAAATCCACACAGGCCTGATCAACAGCAATCGGATCAGAAGAAGCTAATATGCCAATATCTTTCATGCAAGGATCTTCAGCAACAGAGCAGCAATCACAGTCAACTGAAAGATTCTTCATAGTATTGATATAAACAGCCTTACCCTTAAAATAATTAGCTACTGCTTCAGCAGCATCAGCCATAGACTCAAGGAAAGCAATCTGGTCAGTAGCAAAGTAATCACCAGTGGTATTGCCAGCTCCATGGATATTCTTCTTCCCAAATGTTGAAGCACAACCAATTGATAACTGTTTTAAAGCTCCGCCAAAGCCACCCATCGGATGGCCTTTGAAATGAGATAGAACCAATAAGGAAGAATACTTAGCTAAGTCTTTTCCAACATAGTCTTTCTTGATTCTAAAACCATCTTTGATATCAAGGACCATATCGGGTCCCGTGGCATCAAGAAGATCGACATTGAAGTATTTAGTCCAACCATGATCAGCCAAAGTTTTTAGATGATCTTTAGTGGTTTCTCTTCCGCCAGGATACGCAGTATTGCATTCAACAATGGTTCCTGAGACATAATCAACCATGGGCTTAAAGAAATCAGGTTTTAAATAATTCTGATTACCGGGTTCACCAGAATGTACTTTCACTGCTACATTCTTTGGTAAATCAATACCTACTTTCTTATATAGTCTAATTAGAGATTCAGGAGTAATTACTTTTGTAAAATAAACTTTGGCTTTCATTTTCAAATCCTCTTTCAATTAACCTAATTATAACCTATTAATCAATCTACCTGTATAGCCTAATGCTTAATACTGTTTAACTTTTAAGATAAAAGGTAAAAAAGCAAATCTATTATTGTGTTTTTGTACCAGTAAAGCTTATTTCTTCTTTCTGCAAAACTTATCATTTATAATAAGAATAAATGAGGTATTACAATGAAAAATTACCGTAGAATCACATCAGTCTTAGGAATCATAGCTGCAATCTTTGCTTTAGCAGGAATTCTTTTCTGCCTTTTACCAGCAGTAAGTATTGATTCCGTCATAGGTTCAGGCTCTTCATCAATCTTCGACTATATGTTTGGAGCAGGCGATAGTAAAGCTAATGCTGGTTTAATCATAGCCTTCATCTTCATGATTATCGGATTATTATCTTCCTTGGTCAGTGCCTATATTGCTTCGAGAAAAACCTGTAAGAGAGGTAAGAAATGTGATTTATTTTTAACTGTCTCTGGAATTACTGGGTTTGCTTTCCTGTTAACTGCCGGAATCTTAATCTTCTGCACTATTAAATTGATTGGTGGGTCAACTGGAAGTATTGCAGGTTTAGCCACTGTCTCAGTAGGTTCTGGAGTTATTGTCTCTGGTATCTTCTTGGTCTTAGCAAGTCTAATTGAAGTTCCTGCCAGTTTAGCTTTGATTATTGATTCTAAAAAGTAAATCAGTCTATCTGAGAGATGCTAATTGATATCAAAATGATATTAATTAGCATCTTATATTTTGTGGAAAATAATATTTGATATTAATAATAGTTATTTACTAGGAAAGAAGCTTAATAAATCACTAAAAAAGCCTTCCAATTGAGGAAGGCTATGGTTTCAATATGTAGGCTGATAGCGGATCAGATCTTACGGCAATAATAGGATTGCAACTAAAGGAGAACCGGACTGAAGAAGTCTAAAGACATCAAGTCAACTAACTACCAGTAACAAAGAGTATATCACGTTTATAATCTTTGTCAAGAGATAATTCTTAACTTATTTTCTTGCCTTGATATACCTTAGTGTAGATTGGGTATTCATCACCATAAGTGCTTGCTAATGTAGCTTTAGTAACTAAAGAGATTGGATAAACTAAAAGATAGCAGACAATTATATTGATTGGCATTTCAACTGCACCTGATAATAGCTGCGATAGATAACTGAATCCATAATCAAGACCATAAAGTTGTAAAAGCCAAATAGGTGCTAGAAAAGGGGTTATTATTAGATCTCTAGTTGCATAAACAATAAAGATATCTAAAACAGTAAACTGTTTCTTTTCTTTCTTGCTGATAAAAAAGCATATTAGAAGAACAACAATAGCTGCTAATATGAACAAAGACGGAATTAAAATTCTCCACATAGTCGTCAATTCCATCCTAAAACTACCAATCTTTATTTTATCTAAGAAAGGAAGGGTTATATATAAACCAATAGTAGAGAAACCAATAATGATGAAACCAGTTACTAATTCTTTGATTCTCTGATTCTTCATAGCTTTCATTAATACTGCTGGTATTAATCCTAGTAAAGCAGCATCAACGGTAAAGCCAGGAAAATAGGCTCCACCTGTTGGCAAAGCTAATCCACCAATCAAATCAGCGCCTGCTCCAGCAATCATCCCATAGAAAGGCCCATTAATCAAAAGGCAGATAACAATGGGAATGGAGCCAAAACCCATCTTAACAGAATTTACTCCACCTATTGGAAGATAGAATGATAAATTAGCCACACGAGAAAGAACAATGGACAATGCCATTAAGACAGCGGTTGATGTCAGCTTAATTAAATCTGCGTTTCTTCTTTTCATGGCTTTTACTCAATTCGTTCTTATAAATTATAAAGCATGTCTCTCCTAAAAGACTTCTTTTAGTGATAATAAAAGGACTTTCATTAAATTAATGTCTAAAAGACTCATATTTATTGATTATTAATCCATTGCTGTCAAGACAAAGAGTTAGATAAGTAAATACTAATTTTCTGGTCATTAGAAACTCAACAAGAAGTGATTCTTAAAAATGAAATTATTTTTAGGAAAAATCAGCCATTTATAAAAACTGTCTAGAGGCTTAACCCCTAGACAGTGTTTTAGTTTAATCAGAACTCCCATCTACCTTTAACAGCTTTAGCAACATTACGATTATCATCTCTTTCTTTAATGGCTTCTCTCTTATCGTAATCCTTCTTGCCTTTAGCTAAAGCAATCTGAACCTTAGCAAAGCCATGTTTTATGTAGACTCTTGTAGGAACAATCGTGTAGCCTTGCCTTTCAGTAGCAAAGGTTAATTTAAGAATCTGATCCTTATGAAGAAGAAGTTTTCTAGTTCTAGTCGGCTCATGAGAAAAGATACCGTTAGCCTGAAAGACCGGAATATTCATATTAAGAATATAGGCTTCATTACCCTTTAAGATGACATAACTATCATCCAAAGAGCAATGACCTGTTCTTAAAGATTTAATTTCGGATCCCTTCAGCTCAATACCAGCTTCCTGAAACTCAGAAAGGAAGTAATTGAAACGGGCTTTTCTATTAGTAGCGATTAAAATTTCATCAGCAAACTTCTCATCCTTCATCTTAGTTAATCCTCAGAGGAACCCTTATCGCCATGGTCGGAATGTCCGCCAAAGTGACTTGAACCGCTTCTGTTTCCACCACGGAATCCACCATGGTGGTTGCCGCCACGGAAGCCACCTCTATCTCCGCCACGATAACCGCCTCTATCAGAGTGACCGTATCCACGGCCTCTATCTCCGCCGCCGAATCCGCCACGTGATGATCCGCCACGATAGCCATGATCAGAATGACCATAACTGCTACCGCCACGATCAGAACCATAGCCTCTATCGGAAGAGCCACCACGATAACCTCTATCATCAGAGTGGCCATAACCACCAGATGATCTTCTATCGCCATAGCCTCTAGAATCAGAATGACCATATCCGCCTCTATCAGAGTGGCCGTATCCGCCACGGTCAGAAGAATGACCATAGCCACCACGATCTCTAGAACCATAGCCTCTAGAATCGGAATGTCCGTATCCGCCTCTATCAGAGTGACCGTATCCACCGCGATCAGAAGAATGACCATAGCCACCATCTCTATCGTTAGAATGGCCAGCATAGCCCTTATGATCAGAGAATCCCGGACGTGACTTTCTGTCATCACGATCAAAGGAAGGTCTATCAGAATGTCTATTATCGAAAGTATCACCATTGTCATCACGGCGACCATAACCGCCACGGCTATGTCCGTAGTTGTCTCTATTGCCAAAGCTTCTTCTATCATCATCACGATGGCCAAAGCCACCACGGTCAGAATGACCATAGCTGCCTCTATCGGAATGACCGAAGTCGCCTCTATCATCAGAGTGGCCATAAGAAGAACGTCCGCCACGATCACCATAGGAACGTCTATCTCTATCGCCATAGCCTCTATCATCACGACGGCCATAGGAAGAGCGTCTGTCATCATCTCTTCTAGGAGCAAAATCGGAATGTCCGTATCCGCTTCTAGCAGAGTCATCTTTCTTCTCATCGTCTTTTTCATCTTCAAAACCATCATCATCAGATTCAGGTTCAGAAATAACAACTTCGTCAGCCTTTTCAGCAGGCTTTTCTTCAGTTTCATCACTAGAAACTTCAGCAGCTTCAGCCTTAATAGGTTCAGTTGCTTCTTCAACAGGAGCAGCTTCCTCTTCGGTCTTCTTAGCTGACTTCTTAGTAGTCTTCTTAGCCTTCTTAGCAGGCTTAACTTCAGCAGTTACTTCATCAGTAGTAGCTTCAGCTTTAGGTTCTTCTTTGACTTCAGCAGTCTCAACAGCTTTCTTAGTGGTTTTCTTAGTAGCCTTCTTAGCCTTCTTAGCAGGCTTCTCTTCAGCTACAGGAGTAGCATCCTTAGTTTCTTCAGCTTCTTCAACTTTCTTGTCTTTTTTCATTGTTTCATCCTCGCCGCTTTCTTCGGCATGATCTTCATCTTCCCTTCTATCTTCATATTCGTCATCTTCGTGAGATTCATCTTCCGGATAATCATCTTCATAGCGGGAATCTGAATAATCGCGGCGATCATCATCGCTTCTTGTGAATCTTGCTCTTCCCATCATCGGCTCATATTCATCCTCTTCTTCGACCTGGATGCCATTAAGAGATAAGTCTTCACGGTCAGCTTCGGTAAGATTAAGAGCAAAGCGATCATAGAACTCCGGTGTAGCAAAGTCGATTTCCTGTTCCTTAGGATTAGAGGCTAAGACCTTAACATCGATAGGTGTACCAATAGTGAAGGAGATATCAGGGTTATGTTTTCCAGTAACGGAGTAAGTCTTATCATCAAACTTGAAGACATCGTCGTGCATGCAGTGATAGGCTAGGAAACCCTCAATACCAATCTCGGTTTCAATGAACATACCTCTTTGAACCATGGAAGTGACAGTGCCATGGTAGAGCTCACCGATGTGGTTAACCATGTACTTAGAGCTCTCTAAGTCATCAACTGATCTTTCAATGATATCGGCTTTGACTTCTTCTCCGGAGGTAATATCTCCTAGAGTCTCTAATCTAGCTGTTACTTCATCGTAATCGAAGGACTTGCCTTCAATAAGGTAATCCTTGACTAGACGGTGAATGATATCATCAGGGTAACGTCTAATAGGTGAAGTGAAGTGGCAGTAATCCATCTCAGCTAAGCCAAAGTGCCCTAATTCTTCCGGACAGTATCTAGCCTTGGCTAGTGCTCTTAGCATCATATGGGAGATAGCTTTTCTCAAGTTGTCATCCTTGATAGATTCCAAGAAGTCATTAAGTCTTCCACCATTTAAATCCTTAGTCTTAGGGAAGGTATAGACAAGTCGAGGATCCATCTTCTTGATAAAGTCTTTGAAGTTAGCTAATTTTTCAAGCGGAGGGAATTCATGTACACGGTATAAAACCGGAATAGAAGCATGCTTTAAGGCTTTAGCAACAGAGCAGTTAGCGATGATCATTAAGTCTTCAATCATCTTCTCACTCTCACCCTGAACCTGTTTTGTCACTTCAGTTGGAGTGCCGTTTTCATCAAGCTTAAACTTAAGTTCAGTAGAATCAAGCTTCATAGCTCCCTGAAGCTCTCTTCTTCTTCTGATTCCTTTAGAGCATTCATGAAGAACAGTTAAGGTGTCTTTGATTTCCTGAGAATACTCACAATCCTTGCCATCGAAGAAATCATTAACCTTATTATAGGTTAAACGTCCATGGGATCTAATGAGTCCTTTTTCAATCTTAGTATTAAAGACATTACCAAAAGTATCAACATCCATAGTGACAGAAAGAACCAATCTTTCTTCATTAGGATTTAAAGAGCAGATACCATTAGATAATTCAAAAGGAAGCATCGGTACTACTCGATCAGCGACGTAAATAGAAGTACCTCTAGTAATAGCTTCATCATCAAGAGGATGATGAGGTTTCATATAGTGGGTAACATCAGCAATATGGACAACTACTTCATAGCCGTTACCAAACTTCTTACCCTCAACTGCATCATCAAAATCGTGGGCATCATCGCCATCGATTGTTACAACGCAGTGATCTCTAAAGTCAGTGCGGTCCTTCTTTTCTTCTTCTGAAACAGAAGCAGGTAAAGCCTTAGCTTCATCCATAACTGAATCAGGGAAAGTCAAAGGCGCATCATTAGAAGAGATAATCATGGAGATATCAGAGCCAACATCGCTAGCCTTTACTAAAAGCTTAGTGATCTTAACAGTGATGGTATTTCCGGAGAAACTTTGAATCTCTCCTTCAACTAAATCGCCTTGGTTAATGCCCAAATTATCGTTTTTAGAGCTAACTAAAACGCTCTTACCACAGCTATTGAGATAAGAAATAATCAGCTGTTCCTTGCCATTAGAGGTTAAGGAGTAGTTTCCTTTTAATGTCGTGATAGCTTTTAGATAGTCAAGAGCGTGGTAGATACCTTGTTGGAATGCCTTGACGTAAAGCAAGTCCCCAATCAAAAGACCATCGGATTCACGTCCGGATATTTTGATATCAACATTATCGGGGATAGACTTGAGTATGACGAAGTTATGGGTCTTCATCGTTACTTTTGCTAAATAGATTTTTTGATCTGCTAATAAATAGTAGGATCCTGAGTGTTCGCCAACGATACCGGCGAAGATTAAGTGCTTAAGTTCTAAGTCAAGTTCTCTCTGCTGCTCAGCAGTGATTGCTTCTAGCTTCTTGGTCAGGGATTTCTTGTCCAGCATCTGACCTTTTAAGTTTTGTTCGATTTCTTTTTCTGTCATTGTTTCCTTGTAATTTTTAAATTCCGTTAAAGAAAACAAAAGGGGCTTTTCGCTGGCCCCAAGTGTTTATACTCGTTTACAGATAATTGCAGAGTAGAGCAGTTATGAAGAAAGCCACGCAGAAGACTGCGGTGATAATTGTCATGACTTTATCAGCGCCTCGCTCCTTAGTTCTGGTGAAGATATTCATCTTATTGCCGCCCATAACGGCAGCAGATGCACCTTCAGATTTTCCAGACTGGAGTAAGGTAATAATGATCATGATGAACGATAATACTAATAGTACTATTTGTGCAGCAGTTGTCATTTTAACCTCTATCTCTGATTCTTTAACCCTATTAGTATAAAGATAATTGGTTTGGTATGCAAGAAGACTTCTATTAAAACGCTTCCCATTTAGATATAAAAGCAAGGAATATTATTAATTAATAAGGTAAATAAGGAATAATTTAAAGAATTCCTTCTAGAAGAATCTTTAAGCCTGTAGCAAAGAAAACAATACCAGCAATTAGACCGGCCCAGTTAGAAAGCTTATTGCCGATTTTCTTACCTAAAGCCGTCGTCAAAAGAGAAAGCAAGAAGGTAACAATTCCGATTATTCCGAAAATCAGCATGGCCTGAGGGATGGTCTTATCAAGATAAACAAAGCCTATACACAAAGCATCTATGGAAGTAGCAATACTCTGAGTAAAGATTTCCCATAAAGAAATCCTTTTTATTTCGACTTCGTTATTCTCAGGATGCTTCTTAGCTTCTTTCCTATCCTTAATCCATTCAATAATGCTTTTTAGAGATAAGAAAGTCAGCAAGGAAAAAGCAATCCAAGGAATATAAGCTTCTAACTGCTCCTGGAAACTAAATCCGATAAAGTAGCCGATTACTGGCATTAGAAACTGAAATAAGCCAAAGCAAAAAGGTATGAATACCATTTTAGCTTTAGGCATATCTGGCTCTCTTAAGCCATCGGTTGCCCCGACTGTCATGGTATCAACAGCCATTGATACTGAAACTAATGAAACATTTAACCAATCCATAGTTTTAAAGTTGCTAGTAAAGTGTATGTCTATTAAAGAAAGAAGTCTAGACTAACTTTATTTACTTTTATCGACTTCAAGAGCCTTAGCTAAGCGAAGAGGTAGATTCATCTCTCTTTCAAAGGAATTAACAAAATCATCATCTATATGAGTAGAGAATCTACTCTTTAAAGTCTGGTAGTCATCAAAGCAGACTGCTACTCCATAAGGAGAAGCATAGACTGATGGCTTTGCCTGGAAATCAAAAGCTACTGTTCTTAAGCCATCGATTCTAATAGAATCAAGAAACGCATAGCCTTGTGTCTTATCAGAGGCTGATACACTAAACTGGTTATTGAAGCTAATAGACTCACTTTGAATCTCTTCGCTTAGTTTGACATTCTTAAAGAAATCACGGCCGACTTTATTCTTAATAATAAGAGGCTGGCTAATAAGAGAGGCATCAAACTGGAAGTAACGGCCATTCTTATCAACAGGGTGGCCTTTCTCATTGGTGGTGTATTGATAGCTGACGGAAAAGAAAGTAATTCCTTTTACTTTTCCTTTGATCAAGAAAAGCTTGTCATAATCAAACTTAAGGTTCAAAGGAGCAATCAGCTTCTTATCAAGCACATAGCGGTCAGCTTTAACATTAAAGGAGATATCCTCATAATCAGGATTCTTTTTTAAATACTTAAAGAAATAGCCAAATACTAATTCCTGATACTGATCAGACTGATGAAGAGAACCAATTATAAAAGAAGGTGTAATAGCTAAAAAGCAAAGGAAACCAGTTATTACTAAGGCTATCTGAGCAGCATCAGTGAAAGCAATAAGCCCTACTAAAATCAAAGCTAAACCAGAAGCCCCAAAGACTGAGCCTAAGACAATGAAAAGAACAAAGAGGAAAAAGCTCTTCTTTCTGAACTTTTCAAGATAGCTTATGAGTTCCTCTTTGTTTTGAAACTCTTTAATTTGGTTTTTCATTTTTTAATAAAAAGGCAACTAGTTTCATCTAGCTGCCTAAGAGTTGCTATTTGCCTGAAATAGCTAATTGCTTAACAAGAATAGAAGGAGTGATAGTAGAAGAGAAAGTCTCAGAATCATTGCCAACAGCTTTTATGGACTCAAAGAGAGTCTTTAAGTTGCCAACACAGATAATCATAGAAGTAGCTTCCTTAACCTCACCATCTTTAATGACATAGCCTTGGCAAGGCAAAGAGAAATCAAGAGTCTGACCATCAATACCGGAGTTCAATCCACTGATGGAATTGATATATAGGCCATTGTTCATCTTCTTAAAAAGATCATCTCTTGAATATCTTCCCGGCTTAACTGTTAAAACAACCGGACCGGCATTGCCGTTTCCTTGTCCACAGCCATTAGACTCGATATGTTCTTCATTGGCAGTTTCTAATGACTGGAAGTAGTTAACTAGAACACCTTTCTTAATGACTGGGAAATCACAAGTAGGTTCACCATCAGAATCAAAACTTGAGGCACCTAAAGCCGAGACATGAGGAGTATGAAGAATAGTCAGACAAGTGCTAGCAATCTCCGTATTGATCTTACCTTCAAACAAAGAGAGATGCTTATGAACTGACTTAGCTGATAATTGGCCGACATAGAATGAAAGCAAAGAAGCAACAGAATCCGGACTTAAGACAACTTTATAGTTCTTGCCTTTGACAGCTTCAGAGCCAAAGAAATCAAGAGCATCCTTAGAAGCATGGTCAATAGCCTTTAAGGCATTAACCTTTAATTCATCGAGATTATGGAAGGAAGTAAACATATAACCGCCTGATCTAGGTTCACCCTTTTCGTTCTCGGCTACTAAGCTAACATAACCTACATAAACAATAGACTTTTCTTTGCACTTCAAGCCTAAAGAATTAGCTTTTAAGGAAGTGCCTTCAGTCATGGTGATATCAACCTGAGTCTTAGTGATTCTCTTATCTTTAGCCTGAGCAATTTTAGAAATCTCTAAAGCAAAAGCTCTCAAGTCCTTCAAAGAAGAAGGAACAAAATCAGCAAAGCAAACTTTAGCCTTACGGTATTTCTTTCCGCCCTTAAAGAAATTCTCAGCCTTGTCTTCACGTCCGTATTTAGCTGATTCTAAGCAAGAACTAGCCATTAATTCAGCAGTCTTAGCATCAATAGCATCAGTTGAGAAATGACCAATCTTCCCCTCATAAAGGCCTTTAGCAGAAACAGAACTAGAGGCACCAATCTGCTGAGTCTCAACCTCATTGTTAAAGACAGAGACTGTAGTCTCAGTTGAAGTACCAAAACTAATCTGATAAGGATCTAATCCTAGTTTCTTACCTTCTTCAAAATACTTATTTAGATTGATAGACATATTAGTTATTGCCTCCAGCACCACCGACTAACATCTTCTTAACTAGTAGAGTCGGCTGACCGACTTCAACATAGCAAGAGCCAGAAGCTGCACCGCAGACACCCGGAGCTCTTTCTAAGTCATTAGCAACCATCTCAATATTAGGTAAGACCTCATAGCCATATCCTATTAAAGAAACCGGCTTAATCAGATGTCCGATCTTGCCATCTTCAATGGTATAAGCAGCTGAAGAAGTAAAGATGAACTGATCAGTAGAAGGATCAACCTGTCCGCCTGTGAAGGAGACACAGTAGATGCCTTTCTTGACGCTCTTGATGATTTCCTCTTTAGTTGAGGCCCCGTTTCCAATATAGGTGTTAGTCATTCTGGTAGTTGGAACATAACGGTAACTTTCTCTTCTGCAGGATCCGGTTTCCTTTAAAGAAGGATCAATCTTTCTTGAAGTATATCGATCAAGCATATAGTTGATTAGGACACCATCTTTAATGAGCTGATTAGCGGTAGGAGTATTGCCCTCATCATCGACGTTCTCAGTTCCCCAGCCATTAGGAATGACACCATTATCAAAAGCATTAACGACTTTTGAAGCAATAGTCTGACCTAATTTGCCAGTAAAGGGACTAGTCTTATGTGAGATAGCACTACCTTCAAGTGGATGACCACAGGATTCATGGAATAAGACACCACCAAAAGCATTGCCTAAGACAACCGGCATCTCTCCTGAAGGTCCTTCAGGTGCAGTCAATAAAGCAATAGCTTCATTAGCGCAAGTTACCATTTGCTTTTCATAATCAGTCTCTTCTAAAAGCTCTAAGCCTTTAGAGAATCCCGGTCCTTCAAAACTCATCTGGAATTGTTTTGAGTCACTAGCGACAACCATAGAGATAATTCTAGTTCTGACTCTGTCATCAGCAGTATAGATACCATCGGAATTATAGATTTCAACATGTTCATCTTCTTCCATCAGTCTAGAAACAACATCCTGAACCTGTTTAGATACCTGATAAGCAGCAGCTTCACCTTTTTCAAGATAAGCTAGCTTCTTTTCAGTGGTCCACTGATTGTGAGGAATCTTAATGACGTTAAGATTTCCATGTTTCTTTTCTTTCAGGTCAGTTACTTCCTTAACCTTAGTGCCATCAAATCCTAAAGCTAAATCATCAGCTAGTTTAAGAAGTGACTTAAAACTAAGATCAGAAGTGTAACCATAAACACACTTAGTGCCTTTTAATAATCTGATTCCGACTCCGCAGGTTCTCCCTGAAGAGACGTCATAGACGCTTTTATAACGTCTAGTGTAATCATGAGTACGATTATCCTGATAGTAGATTTCAGCATAGTCAGCACCGGTTCTTAAACCGGCATTGAGAATAGCAAGACTATTCTTTTTTGAGATTTTCATTGAATGCCTCCACACACAATAGCTCTATTAGTATAAATAAAGGTTTTCTCATTTTATATATGGCAAGTCGAAAACCTACTTTTAAACCAAATGAAAGCCCTTACACATATTCAGGCAATATAAAGAACAAAGAAACATCACTCCTCGCCTTTAACTATCTTATCGGCCTTTTTTCCTTTCTTCTTGCTGTTATGACCAACTTTAATAAAGTTTCTAGAAGCAAAAGCTAAGTTTAGAATTAAGAAAATACCTGAGAAAGCAAAGATGACTAAAGCCATAATTGAAGGTGGGACATCATTACCGAAGAAATTAATATTCAAGGAGAACTGACTCGTTAGCGCATTAATAAAATCCGTATTGCCACTGACACGAGGATCCTGTAAAAGCCGTTCAATAGGATGAGTCATAAAGTAGTTTCTAAACAATCCAGCGGAATAGGTTCCAGGGAAGAAAGTAGTCAGCATTTGTACTCCTTCTGGCATCATGCTGTTAGGTAAGTAAGCACCAATCAAGAAGCCAACTGCTGCCGACATAATTGCAACAACCGGAGATAAGACTGATTCAGTATTAATGAAAGAGCAGACAAAGAAGGTTAATAAAGAAGCAGAGATAGTAGATAACATTAAAACGCCAATAATGGCAAAGAAATCCGTTAAGGAAATCATATAGGCATGGTAACAGGCTAACCACAATAGGCAAATTAAATAAACAATTAAATTGATTAAGAAAGTGACAATAGCATTGAAGGAAAAATAGGATAACGTAATAGTACGGTGATCAATAGGAGAAGAGATGATATCCCTAGTCATTCCGCTTTCTTTATCTCTTACTAAGATGTAATTGGTATTAAGAGAAACAGTAATACAAGATACTGCCATAACTCCTGATATCATCCAGCAATCAGCAATACCATAAATCTTTCTTAAGAAAGCTAACCCCTCAGGATCAGTCTCGCTATAGGAAATATGATACTGATTCAAAATAGATTTGATCTGATCAGTTTCCATCGGTCTTAAAAATAGGGCATAGACAGCTAAAACCGCTAAAGGAACCATCAAAGTAAAAAGAACGGTCGGAATATTCTTAAAGAAAACCATTAAATGGCGTTTTGTCAGTGAACAGAAAACACCCCATTGATTAGGAAGAACCTGTTTATTTGTTTTCATTTTGCTGTTTCTCCAAAAGCTCTCCAACACCGGTGACATTAAGGAAGACATCATCCATGTTGCCTTTTTCAACCTCAAAGTCAGACATCAAAGAACGGTTGTTGTTGATGAAATCAATAGCATCGGTAGAATCTTTAACAGTGACTCGATAATATCGGCTATCACGGTTATAAGAATAGGATCTCTTAAGATTCGTAAGAAGGCTATCAATCTCAGGTTTGTTCTTGATATGGATGATAACATAATCACCAGAATACTTATTCCTTAATTCCGTAGGGGTTCCAGTAGCAATAATATTTCCTTTATCCATAATGACAACAAAAGTAGCTTTTTCAGCTTCTTCCATATAGTGAGTCGTTAAGAAGACCGTCATACCAGTCTGGCTTCTTAAAGAATTGACAAGATTCCAAACAGAAAGACGAGTCTGCGGATCTAGACCAGTAGTCGGCTCATCCAGTATTAATAGCTTAGGGTTATGAACCATAGCTCTAGCAATATCAACTCTTCTTTTCTGACCGCCTGATAATTTGCCAACCGGTCTATCAAGGAAGTCCTTTAATCCTAACATTTCAGTTAGGATTTCAAGTCTAGCCTTCCATTGTTCGCCTTTGATACCATAGAAGCCAGCTCTGACTGTCAGGTTTTCTCGAGGAGAAAGCACTGAATCAAGAACTGAATTCTGAAAGACAATGCCAATTTCATTTTTGATAAAGTCGGACTGAGTATCTAAGTCCATGCCATCGACATAGACTTTGCCGCTATCCTTACCAAGAATTGAAGTAATGATATTGATAGTGGTACTCTTCCCGGCCCCGTTTAATCCCAAGAATGCGAAAAGCGATTTTCTTTTTACAGAAAAAGAAATATCGTTGACAGCAACTAAATTTCCATAAGTCTTACGTAAATCTTTGACTTCTAGAATGTTGTCTTTATTGATGTTGGGTTTCTTAACTTCACGATTGAACAACGGTAATTTCATCAATATGCCTCGATCTCACTATAAGTTACACGGGTTTTCAAAGCTTCTTTTTCGGCTTTAGAATTAGCTAAGTATTCTCCCCAGTGGTTTGTAAAACAATCGACTGTATAACGAAGAACCTTAAAGAGTACTTTCTTATCGTATTTATCAGTCTTCATCGCTGAACGGATATATTTCTTAAGGAATCCTGGTAAATCCGAGAAGATGTGTTCGGCATTCTTGATTCCAGTCATTTCCATGGCATCAAATAAAGCATCGACCAAAGTTTCCATCTCTTCTTTTCCCTTGACCTTATTGACTACTAATTCATTGACGGAATCACGGATATATTTAGAAATAGCTGAAACATCAGGTGTCTTCTTAAATGATAGCCCGTCCATTTTCCAAGTATAGAGATCATGCTGGTTAAATAAGTCAGTCTTTTCATCCGCTTCAACAGCATAGGAGATATCTTCATGATTGAGAAGATTGCCGATAATGCAGTTGATAGGGACAATATGGACAATCCGATTCTTGATTCTCTGATGACCGATAGAGTCATAGACCGTCTTATTCTGTCCTGGTCCATCATCATCATAGACATTGAGGAGATTCTCGGCTTGACTGGAAGAGAGCATACTAGCAGCATAAACCGCAAAGTTTCCACCTTTAGAATGCCCCATCAATCTAAACTTCTTGCTAGGGAAAAGAGCTAACTGCTTCTTAACAAAGTCAGCTGACATCTCCTGGCCGGGGGTTGATTCCTTATAAGCCAGATTGAAATCTTCTTTCCAGCCAATCAAAGAACAGTCGGTTCCCCTAAAGACAAAAGCTAAGGTATCATCAGGAAGCAAAAAAGCAAAAGCCCCAAACTGTGTTTGCTCCTTAACCGAAAAATAATATCCAAAAGAAATCAGCTTAACATCGTCAAAACGTTCATTTTTCAGCAAAGGCATAGCTAAGAAGATGGTTTTCCTCATCCAATCAGGGTAATGCTTTGCAAAATACCCAAATTTCAGCCAAGACAAATAGTCGATACAAAGATCCTTGATGTTCTTAGCTATGAAATTTTCATTAATTGGCTCAAACTTCTCAAACGGAATATAAGAAAAACTTGATAAGACAACATTATCGGCATCGGTAAATGGCAGCTCCGAAAAAGGACAAGAAGAGAAATCATAGAGGTAATCCAATAGGTTTCGATAGTCCTTCTGGAAAAAGCTGGGATTAGCCACGTTTACTTTCTCTTAAGAGTCGGGAAGAGCAAAACATCACGGATAGCGTTAGTCTCAGTTAGGAACATAACTAAACGGTCAATGCCGAATCCAATACCACCAGTCGGCGGCATACCATATTCAAGAGCTTCGCAGAAGTCTTCATCAACTTCGCAGGCTTCATCGTTGCCCTTCTTCTTTTCTTCAATCTGTTCATTGAATCTGGCTCTTTGATCCATTGGATCATTAAGTTCAGTGAAAGCGTTGCACATTTCATGAGTAGAGATATACATCTCAAATCTCTGAGTGAAACGAGGATCATTAGGATCCTTCTTAGCCAAAGGCGAGATATCAACAGGATGCTGTAAAACAAAAGTCGGCTGAACCAAAGTAGATTCAACAAAGGTTTCAAAGAAGGCGTTGAGGACATGTCCCCAAGCAAAGTGCTTTTCAACAGGAACATTGAATTTCTTTGCTAAAGCTAGAGCTTCATCAAAATCCTTGACCTGATAGAAATCAACACCGGTCTTCTCCTTGATGAGTTCAGTCATAGTAGCATGACGGAAAGGTTTAGCAATATCGATATCGTAGCCTAACCACTTAAAGTCGGTCTTGCCGACAATCGTAGTAGCTAAATAACGGAAGAGATCCTCAGTGAGTTTCTCCATATCGCTAAGATCACCGAAAGCCTGATAGGCTTCCATGGTATCGAATTCCGGATTATGGGTAGTATCAATACCTTCGTTTCTAAACTGTCTTCCGATTTCGTAAACTCTTTCCATATCGCCGACTAGAAGTCTCTTCAAAGAGAGCTCAGTCGCAATACGAAGATAGAAATCCTGATCAAGAGCATTGTAGTGAGTGACAAAAGGACGGGCATTGGCTCCGCCTAAAATCGGCTGAAGAATACTGGTTTCAACTTCAACAAAGCCTTCCTTATCCATGAAATTCTGGATTCCGCGGATAATCTTAGGTCTCATGAAAGCGACCTTGCGGGAATCATCATTGACAATTAAATCAACATATCTTCTTCGATATCTTTCATCGGTATCAGTAAGACCATGGAACTTATCCGGTAAAGGTCTTAAAGCCTTAACAAGATGAGTATATTTAGTGACTCTAACAGTGATTTCGCCAGTCTTGGTCTTCATCATGCAGCCTTCAATGCCGCAGATATCACCTAAATCAGCAAGCTTAAAAAGCTTATAGTTATCTTCTAAGACCACATCCTGACGGATATAGCACTGAATCTTTCCAAACTTATCCTGAAGAGTAAAGAAGCTGGCTTTACCCATCTTTCTTAAAAGAACAATACGTCCAGCAATATGGACGATATCTTTCTCCTTGATTTCTTCAGGCTGAAGAGAAGCATATTTTTTCTTTAAGTCGACTGAGTGAGCATCAGTAACGAATTTATGACCAAAGGGGTCAATGCCCATTTCTTTGTAGAGAGCTAATTTCTCTCTTCTTCTCTGCTCCTGATCATTTAGATCCATCGCATCGTTCTGAATTGGCTTATTTTGATTGTTATCCATAAATAGCGCCTTTCTAATGACTTATATATTATATTAAACTAACTATAAAATAAATACCCTTTTAATCGTTTCAAAAGAAGCTTAATTAGCAATCTAAGCTTGGATTAATTAATGTATTCAGCAAGATAAATGAAACTTTGAGAAATTATTCTTCAAATAATCATTAACCGTCTTTCTTTTCAGCCGTTGTTCCTTGAAGAAAATCAGTGATGTAATCATCATAATGAATGACTAAATAGGTAGGCTTTCCATAACGATTGTTAGTGTGTTTTAAGATTTCATCTCTAACCTGTTTTCTTCCAAGCCCATTATCTAGATTAGTAGGTAACACTAGGTCAAAGATAATATTCACATAAGAAGGAGCAGATAGAATCCTAAAGTCATGCATAGAGATATGTTCTTTATAGGTGGCTAAAGCCTCTTCAACAGCTTTCTTATATTTATCGGTATCAGGATCATTAACTAGAATTGGGTCCATATGGACAGTCAAATTAATATTGAGTTTAGCTTTGGCTTCTCTTTCAACAGTATCACATAACTCATGAGAAACCATGACATCGGTTTTAGCATCTACTTCAAGGTGAAGAACGGCAAAGATAACACTGCCATAGCAATGCATTGTTAAGTCATGCATACCATAAACATCTTTATGTGAACTAACTAAAGCAACAAGTTTTTTGACTAGTACTTCATCAGGTTTTTCACCTAGTAGAACATTAATAGCATCCTTCATTATTCCAATACCGGAAATGATTACTAAAATACCAACCGCAATAGTAAAGAAGCAATCAACAGAATAGCCAGTAAACCAGGTAACAACAACACCGACTACTACTAAGGAGGTAGCGATAACATCATTGCGGGAATCCTGGAACATAGCAATCATCGGAAGGGAATTAATTCTTTTTCCTAAATTGCGATAGACAAGACCCTGCATGACCTTGGTAAAGATTGCTGCTGATAAAATACATAAAGTAACAATGTAGCTAGTATAGGTAAAAGTATCATCAATAATAGGATGCCCAGTCTGCTGCATAGATTTAATAAACTGAATCGTATCTAAGATTCCTTGATACACCATAACAACGCCTAAAGCAATAACCACACAGGAGATTACTAAAGAAATAACATATTCCATTCTCTGATGTCCGAAAGGATGCTCATCATCAGCCTTCTTAGCATAAATTTTATAACCGAAAATAGTTAAGAAGTTATTGCCGAAATCCGATAAGTTGTTTACAGAATCAGCGATGATTGAATATAAACCTAGCATGGCGCCGATAACAATCTTGGCAGCAAAAACGATAAAGTTAGTAATCAATCCAAAAAAGGACCCTAAAAGCCCATATTGCTTTCTTACTTCAGTAGATTCGACGTTTTTATAGTCCTTAACAAACAATTTCAATAGAAGTTCTGTCATAATTCCACACCCCTTTTTAAAATAGTAGCGATTAAGCTAATAAAATAGTTTAGTATAAATTATAATATATTTGTTATGAAAGTAAGCAAATATCGTGATATTGTTTTCCTGATGAATCAGGAACTACTAGTCAGCTATCAAAGTCTGATTAATGATTTGTCCTTTAGTTTAGGCGTCTTTCAAGTAATGTTAGGAAAGGATAACTTAACTGTTGATCAGAAAATTACTGAAGAGGCTTCAAAACAAGTTAGTCAAATTCAGTCAATTGTTCTTCCACTGCTCAAAGGAATGAAGTATAACGAACCTAATTTCTTTGAAGCTTTGTCTAACGCTTCTATCTATCCTGTTAACCTCTTAACTGACATCAATAATGTCTTAGGCTATCAGGAAGAAAGCCAGAATATTGATGAATCCCTCTTCGACCCTTATGATAATAGTCTTGCCTCTTTCCGCGATGAGGCTAAAGAATTCCTTTATCGTTTAGTAAGCGTCTATCGTCTGAAGTTCTGGCTAAAAGACATCACTGAAGGTCTTGAACAATACGGAATCAAGCCTTATCAAGTAGATGAGACTGATGGGCCTAATGGCGTTGATATCCTACAAGGAATGGATGATTTAAGCTTTGATGATCTTCTTAAAGAGTTAAGTCATTATTTAGTAGTTACCTTAGATGATGAAGATGATGCTCAACAAGATAAGACTAACCTAATTGCGGTTATTACCGTTATCAAGAAATTAGTCGGAGGAAAATAAACATGGAAAGTGATTTCAAAATTCTACCTGATGTCGGAACACCCGAAGAAGCTAAAGAAAAACTAAAAGAAGCTTATGCTTCCTTTCTTGATTCTTCTGCCAAGTTTGTTACTTTAGCTGCTTTCTATTCTGATAGAAATAACGAAGGACAGCCAGTGGCTGCTTCCTTTAGAGAAGATTATTTAAAGAACTACACTGCTTTAAAGAACGATTCCGTTGATGATTATGGCTACGCGATTGCTGAATATACTCTTCTTTATCTCGACTATATTGATGATATCAAAGATAACCTAACTCAATATGCTGCTATCATGAAAGGACAGGATCCAAAACTTTCTGATTATGATAAAGCCTGTGATCTTTTAGCCATCAAGGATGAATTCACTGACTTAGAGAAAGTCCTCAATGATGTCAATCAGCAAGTAGCTGAAGAAAGATTAGCTGATACTCACTACAACGATCCCGAATATGACTTGCAGGCTCTCCAGACTGAGAAGATGAAAGAAAACGAGAACGGCGGTGATATTCCGATGAATGATGCAGCTGATACTGAAGACGACAGCAAAGAAGAAAAGTAAATATAGCAGCGGAGCAATCCGCTGCTTTTTATTAATAAAAAAGTCTCCTTAGTTGAGCTAAGAAGACTAAAACAAGGAGAAAGATAATTACTCAATGGCGCTTAGAATGACCCGTGATAAATGGGCGCCAGTAATAACGTCTTTTCGTATTTCCTGAACATTCATTCTCATCTGATAATAATCATTACCGTTCAAGTTAGAAATAATCGGAGCAATTTCATCTAAGGAAGAGACTGTTATTCCTAGATGATTTTTCTCAACAAATTTAGCTAAGGTGGATTCTTTCCAGACAATAACTGGTTTTGAACTTGCCATATAAAGACCGAATTTATGGGAGGTGTTGATTCGTAAATACTTTCCAAAGTTGCCACTACAGGTATTACTAGCTTTACCATCCCAAACTAAACCGAATTTACCATCAAGCACTTCAACCAATTCTTCAGGGTTATACTGTCCTTTATAAGTGCCTTTATAAATAGTCTTCATACCTTTTCCATATAGATTAAAACCGGCATTCACTAGTACATCAGGTGTTTCAGCAATGAAAGTCGATTTGCTGAGGTTTCCGGCAAAGCAGATTAAGCCATTCATTCTTTTGTTTTCTTTGTCAGGAACCAAGTAATCCCAATAACTATAATTTACTTTTTTAACTAACTTGGAGACTCTTAAGCCGTCAACTAAGGTCGTATCCATAGCCGGACTGGCTGAGATTAAGCAATAAGCCATATCTAAGCAGGAGGAATCAGAAAGATTAAGAAGAGGATTTTGGAATCTCACGCCATCAAGATCGTGAATAAAGAAAACCACCTTGATGCCTTTAGAACAGGCATAAGAAACTATTTTGCTGTAGCCAGCAAATTTGATGGCAAAAGGAAAGTCCATATAAAGAGAATCGCCTTGATGACACTTTTCATCAATCGAATTGATGATGCTTTCGACATAATCACCTAAAATATCGTTATTAGAAGCAAAATACTTAACTTTTTCATCATTGAGAGTAAGTATTTTAGATTCCAAAGGAATAAAGCCTAGCTTGTCATAGATATGATGAAGATCATTTCTTGATTTGTTCAGTGCATTAAAGCCAACACCGGTGACATAGAAATCAGGAATATAAAAAACAGCCATGATTATTCCTCACCGTTGCTCTCTAAATAGAAATGCTTGCAGTTGTTATAGACAGTCTTCAAAGAAGGATAAATCTTTAAATAGACTTTCTTATAAAGACGATTATAGATTTCATGATTGTCTTTGTCATAAGGAATGACATCTCCAGGAACAACCATATTCTTAATGGCTTCCTGAGGAGTCTTATAAGTACCGTTTGAAATGAAGCCTGACATAGCTCCGCCTAAAGTCGAGGATTCGGCATTAGGGGCACGATGAACATCAATACCAAAAACATCAGCAATGATATGACAGAAAATATCGCTAGATGAACCACCACCTGATACAACTAAGTACTTAGGCATCTTATGAGTTTTCTTTCTGATTTCATCTAGACCATCACGTAGAGCAAAGGCAATGCCTTCGATAATAGCACGATAAAGATGGTATCTTGTATGAACACCTGAGAATCCAATAATAGAGCCTTTAGCATTAGGTCTCTTTAGTCCCGGCCCCCAATAAGGCTGTAAGACTAAACCATCACAGCCAGGGTGAATCTTGGCTATCTTCATATTGAGATAATCTTCAATAGTCATTCCGGCTTTAGTGGCATCCTTAATATCAACACTTCCGAAATTATCAGTAAACCACTTAATCATCCATAAGCCACGATAAATCTGTACTTCTAAATCATAGTAGCCTTTATAAGGTGCCTGATAAGAAGGTAAGAAAGTTTCTGGCTCTGAATACTTATGAGAAACTACATCAATCGTGCAAGCTGTTCCTAAAGAAACAGAAGCAACATCTTCATCAGTACAGCCATTTCCAAACGTCTCACAGGCTTTATCAGACCCAGAGGCATAGACATTAATTCCTTCAGGAATTCCAGAAGCTTCACTGAATTCCTTAGTGACTGTTCCAATAATTGAACCAACTGGAACAACAGGAGGGACTTTATCTAAAGGAATACCATAAACATCAATCTTTGGATGCCAAGAAGGAAGCCAGGTTCCTTTCTTGAAATTGATAGGATAATGACCAATAGTATCTGCACCTGATACAGCTAAATTATTGGTAATCTTATAGTTAAAATAAGCAGAGATTGGACAATAATATTTCATCTTAGCCCAATTCTGAGGCTCGTTTTCTTTAATCCAGTAAGATACAGTTCTTTCAGCATTGTATTTAACAGTATCGTACATTCCAACCAAATTAAATAAAGCTTTCTCATATAACTTTAAATTACGCATATGTGGAATAACGGTGACTCTTTGATCTAGCCAAAGAATGGAATTCCTGATTGGCTTTTTATTTTCATCAAGGATAACTGAAGTATCACGGAAACCATCAATGACAAAACCCTTAAGATTGTCATAAATTTCGCTATTGGAATTTTTTAGATCTTTAGTAGCCTGGCAAAGAACATGAAGATAGAAATCAGCATCCTGTTCAGCATAGCCTTCCCGGGGAGAATAATAGGCGGGATCGTATTTTTTTCTTGAAAAAGCTAGTACCTTGCCAGTTTCATCAATAAGCGAAGCTCTTAGTGATTGAGTGCCGACATCAACGACAAGCATACAAGTTTTCATTTTAAATGTCCTTCTACTTTATCTTATTTAGGTTATTATAATACATAATAGCCCCTAGAAAGAACCTGTTTTATCTTAAAATCTTAATTAAAAGAAAGATTTTTGTAAAACTGGG
>ENA-UOOE01000828-UOOE01000828.1-fermentation-metagenome-genome-assembly--contig:-NODE-828-length-28343-cov-4.487910_pt1 | contig 28343 bp, 31 predicted proteins | sample MGYA00245776_ERZ724021 | MGnify/ENA primary metagenome ERZ724021 (study PRJEB28704, sample SAMN03018321) | fermentation metagenome | biome: anthropogenic terrestrial biome; feature: soil; material... | reverse complement strand
GGGAAACCAAAGCGGCGTTGAGCGCCCAAAGGTAAGGACACCGGTCGCGGCCGTGGCCGGTTTTCGGGTAACACCGTGCTCCGCCGCACGCAGCTCAAGCTGCTTTCCCGAAGCAGTTTGTAAGAAAGTCTCCCGGTGCAGCCATTCCACTGCGCTTTCAACCGAATAGATTTCACCTGCCAGTACCTTGAGTCGGATGCTGATATCAGAAGCGTCATCCGGCATAAATCCGGCAAGCTCTTCATATTTATTTTTCATCCTTAAAACGATTCCATCATAAGTGTCCGTCAGAGTTTCACCTCAATTTCCTTTTGCTCGCTGCCGCAGCCAAGGAGGATTTTCACGGAAGGCTGTGCGCCCGCAAGATATTCCGCGCTCAGCACTTCCACACCCGGCAGGGCTCTCACCGCCTCCTCGGCAAGCAGGAGGGCGGCTGCATCGGGGTCCGGCTCCTTACCGGTCAGGGAAGAAAGCCTGCTTCCAAGTGTCGGGTCGTAGCAGAAAGCGCCGGCTGGAACAGTCAGCCTGATTGCCGCGCGCTGAAACATCTCCGCATTGCCGCTAAGCAGATAGGGCTTTCCGTTTGCCGCGCGTGCGAAGTCACCGCCTGAAAGCGCCGCGTCCATCAGTCTGACCCCCCGGCCGCTGGGATGATTTTCCCATTGATTCTAATTTCCCCTGTGTTCATCAGGTAGATTTCCGCCCCACCGGCGGAAAAAAGATAAAGTTCACCGGGCTGGATATTTTTACTCCCGGCAAGCGTGCCAATACAGGCATCTCCCGCACTGGTCGAAACAACTACCGCCTGAGCGGCATTCGGCGGCAGATATGCAATCCCCCAAGGCCCCGCAAACGGCAGAGACTGGTAATTGTTCACACCCTGCGCCGTACCTGTCCCCGTAACATGTGCCCGGTCTGCTGCCGGGCGGCTTTTCTGCGCTGCTATAATCTGCTGAGACAGCCACATAATTTTTATTTCCTCCTTAAAAGATAGGATGTCCGAATCCCACCGGAACCAAGTCTACAGGAAATTTCCGCAACGGCAAGCCCCAGAAAATTCCCGGCTACCGGGTCATGCAGTTCTGCATCCGCGCCGACAGACGTCTCCGGCAGGCCGGGGCAGTCTGCCAGAACGGCAAAGGCCTTCCGGTCGGCAGCCCTAAGCAGGGCTGCCCCATCCGTATCTGCACTGGAAAGGCACCGCCTGCGCACAATTTCAAGCGCTTCTGTTCCTTTGTCTTCCGCAGCGATTCCGTAGGTTCCCGTCCCGGGAGACGGCGCATAAAGTTGAGAAATGCGGTCACAGTACCGGTTCCGCACCTCGGCGCGGAAATAATGGACACCGTGCCTGTTGTCAAGTATCAGCGGGTTGCCGCTGCTTTCCCCTGTTGCGTCAAAAACGCTTCCATGCACACGCGGAACCGTCTGAAAATATGTTTTGCAAAACAGTGCGGCAGTCCGCCATTCACTCATTCCTTTTGTAATCCGGAGCGGCCCATGAAAAATCCGCGTGCTGCCCTGGAAAGAAGTAAAGCCATAAGGCTGTATATGCCGCACAAAAATGGTTGCAAGATTCGGGTAATCATAGGTTTGCGGAATCGGTTCACTGTCGAGCAGCAGGCCCGCAAGGCTACGGCAGGAAAGGCTCAGCTTCATGCCTTTGGCCGAAATGATTTGCCGCTGAATGTCCACCGTTCCAAGGAAAACCGTCCCGCCGTCCCCGCTTTCAATTCTGAGCCCTGTGAGCATCCCGCAGTTTTCTGCCAAAGGGAATACCCCCCGGAATCCATCTGCGGGTACATCGTCGGCAGAATCCAGCTCCGCTTCCGCGGGGGCAGGGAGGGCAATTTCACCACCGTCCGGTTTTAGCCCGAAGTATCTCACGCAATGATAACCTTCTCCCCTTTTTCCAGTTCATTTGGCCATTCCACCTGCGGATTGGCGGCAAGGAGCGTATCGACATCCGTGCCATACTGATTTGCAATATCCCAGAGTGTTTCGTCTCCGGAGCAGACATGCACCTTGGCAGTTTCACCGGCGGGGTCTACGGCCGACTGATCCTCAAGGAATGTAAATTCATACTCCACCGCAGCCGGGCGCGGCACACCTTTTTCGGTCAGTGAAGAAAAGACCGCTTCAAAAGGAGCCTCGCCGGGCAGGCGGAGCAGTCCGCTTCCGCCTGCGGCAAAGACTGCGGAAAGCCGCGCAAATTCTTCCCTGGCACGGTCCCCGAAAAACCGGCCGGAACCGGTCACTCTGCGCGGCAAAGAGCCGTTGTCCTGCACATTCCCAGCTCCCTCTGGGGCTTTGAACTCCGCCACGTTCCGCGCACGCTCAATGCGGACTGTCTCTGGATTGCATGGCCAGACATAGTCCTTGTAGCTCATCGGCGTGAGACTCACGTTCCGTCCCCCTCCAAGTCAAGGTTGCGCGGTCTGCGCAGCCAGTCAAATTCCGCTTCTTCCGAAAGTTTCTCATAGTCACCGTTCATTTTCTTCCGCCTCCCGTCCTAATGCAAGTGCTTTCCCTGTGTAAAAGCCCGCCGTGTTCAGGCCGTCCGTCCGCTTAATCCTTTTCCAGAGGCACCCGGCATAAACTGCCGTCCGTCCGCCGCATGTGACGGATATGGAGAAAGGCTCCGGAGAAAGCAAGTCCTTATTATTTTCCGCCTGGATACCCTCAAGTGTCAGCTCCCAGGTGGCAGCCCCCTCTTCAATCCCAGCGGGGGTACTCCCTCCCCATGGCACTACTGCTTCCGCATCCTGAACGGCAAGGGCTGTGCAGGAAAGCGCACCGGCAAATACTTTTCCATCCCGCATCAGCTTTATGGCCGTCCCCGAAGCAGAAGAAAGCAGTGTCAGTGCAGCGCGGACATAAAGTTCTTCGCCAGAAATGCGAACTGTCTCACACCGGCGCACCGTATAGTCCATCCCGCCCGATTCTACAGTCTCGCCCGGGACAAGCTTATGTGCTGCCGGGCCGATGGAAAGGAAACTCATATTTTCCGCTGTTGCACCGCCTGAAAAGTGAAAATTGTCCGGGCGGATAATCGCCCGGAATGTCTTACCGCCATACGATGCCTGCTCCCCATACCGGTTGAGGACTGATTCCATTTCCGCGCGGCGGCTCACGGCATGGTCCTCCGAAAGAAAAAGTGCAGGTCTCTGAGGTACGGTGAAGCTGCTGCGAGGGACTCGCACCAGACACCCCTCGCCGAGGCGGCATCTGCCTTGCCGGGTTCTACGCGCACATCCCCCGCCTTAAAGGAATCATCACCGCGGCTCGCCCGAATCAGTGCAAAGCGGTAGCCTGCAAGGGCTGCAGCCGCAGATGCAAGCGGGCCGTCCGCTTCCGGCCCACAGTCTTCCCGCTTCCCACGCAGGATTTCTTCCGCCGCATCCTCGCAGAGCGTACGGTACTGCTGTGCCTCATCGGACTCCAGTCCTGTAAGAAGTGCAAAGCGGTCCAGCACATCCGCCATATTCAGTTTCGTCATCCGCCGTAAGTCAGCACTCTGACCGCGTCGTCAAAGATACGTGCAAAGCCTGCAATAACGCTGACGGAGGCGCGTTCCAACTGCCGGTCTATCAGGCGGTCCGAGTCGGTTTCCACTCCGCCAGCCTGAACCATCTCAAGTGCACAGGTTTTGTCAAGGCCAACGATTTTCCCCGCAACCATATCCGGGTCATGCAGAAGATTTGCGCCCAGAGGGCTCACAAGTTCTCCGGTCCCCTGAAAATTCATCCCGGCCTGCGCATCCTTAAATTCCTCAATGCTTAGGATGTTTTTCATTGCATCAGTCGAAGCGAGCATTGCATTCAGCCGATATGGTGAAAGGGCACCCCAAAGGGCAATCATATCGCCGTAGGCAGGGGCTTTATTCGTCGCTGCAATCGTCTTTGCGGGGGAAGTACCGTCGTCGCCGTTCAGGAGGACATTGACGGCATCTCCCATTTGGGCCCGTGCGATATATGCGCCGATTTGGCGCAGTGTAACAGTGAAAAGGTCCAGCCGCTGGAAGCGGATGGCCTCATAGCTCGCCACAAGCATCCTGCCGCGCTTCTGCAAATGTACAAGGTGGTCTTTTGTATGCACACAGGTCTGCGGCAGCTCGGTGCCTTCCGCTACAGGCTTTAGTGATTTTTCGTCCTCTGTCGGTTCGGATGTAATGGTACGGTAGTCCATGGAATCAATCATCGTAGTGGTTGCTACAATCGAGGGGAGCAGATTTTCCTGCTCCATGCCCTGACGGACGGAACGCGACACATATTCCGGGAAAAGAGATGCGGAGTCGCCGGTCTGGAAAAATTTTTCAATTTGGTCGGAGCCCGGTCCGCCGACATGGATGCCAAATCGCTTAAGCTGCCTCTGGTAGGCGTCGAGGTCTTCCAAGGGTGTTCCCCTGTAGTTCTCCGAAGGATCCAGACCTTCCAGCACCTGAGTAAAGGTTTTGCCAGGTACCCCATACATTCCTTTTTCCAGCCTGATTGTTTGATAAGCTGCCATTCTTTTTCCTCCTCTGTCTTAAGAAAGGATAACTCCAAAAGTTTTTGAGGTTTCGTCTACATCGAGGACCAGCATCTGCCTGCCGCCTGTTGCCGCCGACTGTGCCTTTCCGTCCGCCGCTGCAAAAATATTTTGCCAGCCAACGGCAGGGGCCGTTCCGCTGTAAGAAAGGCGGGTATAGCCAGCAAGCTGAACAGCTGCATAGCCGTTTCTTACACCGAGGGTCACCCCGCAGAAGCTGTCACCTGCGTTGCAGGCGCCAACGGTGCCGTTCCCGGTCATCTTGACTGGGATTCCTGCGGAAACACCGGGGTTTGCAGTAAAAGTCGCAGCATTTTCACCGAATCCATTAAAAGAAAGTTCCATTTAATTTACTTCCTCCTGTCTAAATTTGGAACGGACTGTTCTGTCCTTTCCGGCCGTTTTTTTTGCCGGGCACAAGCTGGGGCATCAGCGGGGCAACTTTCTCCGCCTGCCTGCGGAACGCTGTCCCCCACGCCTTCAGGTCTTTCGTATTCAGTGCATCCGCCGCGTGGAACAGGCTGTCCGGCGGCAGGTCAGGCTCGGCAAGCGCGCCAAAGCGCAGAAAGTTTTTCTTCAGCATTTCGCGGTATTCCCGGCCACTTTGCGCCTCTTTTTCCAGTCGGTCAATCTCCTCCAAAAGCGCTGCTTTTTGTGCATAGGTCAGGGAAACCCCGCCGCCCGTTTTGCGCAGCATTTTGACAGTATCCTGCGCATCCGCCGTCCGGTAATTTTTAAGGACTCCGGCTTCGCGTTGGGCAGGTATTGCAACGAACGACCATTCATAAGCATCCGAGGGGTCGTCCAGCACAGCACAGCACAACTTCCCACCATATGTCTCCCCGCGCCTGTGCTCACACAGGCCGCTTTTTAAGTCAGCCCCGCAGATGCTGCATGTTACGCTCCGCACCGCGCACCCGACGCTTACTTCTTTTTTGATACCTGATTCCAAATCTGTAATCAGGTCGCGGTTGGTGTCCGTACGGGGCAGATATGCCTGTGCTACCAGCCTTGTATAAGGCTCCCCACAGGAAGTTGACCGTGCTGCATCGCGTACTACGCGGCAGTCATAGATGCGTGCGGTCTGGTTCTTTGCCTGCGGGTCATGGTCAAAGACGCCGGTTTTCCCGGGAAACATCTCCGCAAGCTTTTCAAGTGCCCCAACAGTAAAGCGTTCTCCGTCGCGGTCAACTTCGTTATCACACAGGGCAACAGGAAAAATGTAAAGTTCTTCCGGGCGGAACGCACGCCTTGTATACCGGTTAATCTTTTCAAGTGCCTCCGCATCCGGCGTCGAGCCGTGCACCATATTCACGGCTTCCCCGCTTTTACGGACCGTTATGTTTTGACTGATAAGGCCCCATCTCCTTTTTCATCCGTTATTTTCCGGTCAATCCGGCTGAATTTATTTGAAAAAGCCGGCGGATTTATTTTCCCGGCCGGATTGCCGCAGTCTGACGCTCAATCTGCTCCGCCTTCACGTTCTGGTAGTGCGCAGAGGCAAGCTCCACAGCGTCCTGAAGCGTAATATTATCCCAATCAATCGTAAAATCTGCGGGTTTGCCTGCAAGATGCATCCACATCGTGCAGATTTTCCCAATTACAGGGTCCAGAATACAGCGGTAGGATTTCAGTTCACTTGTGAGGATATCCGCCTGCTGGCTGGACATGCGTTCTGTTGAGGACCATGAAAGTCCAAGGAGAAACGGCGGAATATCGAGCTTTGCGACAATTTGCTCAAGCATTTCACGCACCGGCACTTCACTGTCAAGGATTTGGCAGTCCGAGCCAATCGCCTTAATGCTTAAGTCCCCAACCGAAACAAAGTCACTGACTTCCTTCCCGCGCATCGCACGTCCCCATTCATCCGCGATCTGCTCGGCACGCTCTTTTGCATAAGCCTGATCCATCGCGTCAGAAGAAGGCTTATAGGTCACGGCGAACCGCACATTGCCAAGGCGCTGCCAGTTCACGCCGATTGTCCGGTAAATTTCCAGCAGGATGTTGGAAACAAACGGTAGCCCATGTAGAATGGAAACACCCGTGGCGCTACCGGATGGCGGATTAAGGGCAGAGCAAAAGACAAGCTCTGGATATTTTACCGGGACAGGGCTACCGTTTTCCATGCGGCAAACCTGAATTTCCAGCGGTGAAACGGCTTTTAACTCCACATCATCCAGTGAGGCATTGTAGAGCGCGGCAACCTTGCCGTCGGCCACTATCATTTCCCCCACTGCATTGCCATAGGTCAGCAGGTCGGAGAGATACGTGCTGAGAAATGTCTGAATTCCCATCCCTGCCGCACCGGCTTTTACATTCCGGAGAAAATTGTTCAGCCCGTCTTCCACTGTCCTGTCCGGGCAGTGGACTTGGAAGGTCCCTACAAGGTGCAGAATTTTGCAGATTGCCGCATCAATAATCGGTACGGATTCCCGCAGCGCATCATAGAGGCGGCGCTCACCGGCTGGCAGCGGAACAAAGCTTTCCAGCTCTGAAAAGGAGTCCCTGTTTCCTGCCGTCTGCACTGCAGTGACCGGAACGGTGGTGTCGCTGGTTCTTTTTTGCTTTTTTCGGAAGAAAATAGTCTTCACCTCCTTTTCCGCGGCGCTGCTACCGCAAAGAACCCATTTTCGGGCTGCAACACGGTTGTTACGAAATAACGGATATCATCCATCGCATGGTCGTTCTCTTTTTTTGGTGCGTCATCAGCGCGGCCTTCCTCCCAACGGTAAAGACCGAATTCCCTTCGCGCGTCACAGCAGCAGCAGCAGATGCGGATTTTTCCTTCCCGGAGCGCTACCGTGGTTTTCCGGATACCATCCAGTACGGAATTGTTCGCTCTGCGGACATGGTATCTGCCATGCCGCCTGATGACCTCAAGGAAACTTGCCGCTGAGGGGTCTACTGCCACACAGCTGATTTTCCGCCCGCCGCAAAGCCTTTCCAGTTCTGCATAGTGCTCTTCATCGGTTCTCTGTGTACCTTTCTGCCGCGAGTCATAGTAGGATTCCTCAACCCGGTACCATACCCCTTTGTACAGTCCCCAAAGGCCCATTGAGCACGGGTTCACCGTGCCATAGTCGCAGGAAACCGCCCACCGTGAAAAGTCCCCATCCGGCACGTTGCAAAACATTGTGTCCGTCATAAACGGGTAAATCAGCCCCTCGGCTGCCGTCCATTTTCCAAGGACAAACCGTTCATAAAAGACACCGGAGTAAAGTTTCCGGTAACGCTCCAGCATCTCCCGGCTCAGGGAAGGGTTGTCTCCCATGGTAAAGTGCAGGTACAGCGCATTTTTTTCCTTAGCCCTACTAATCCATTCCCGGTAAAACCAGTGCTGCGGGCCCTCAGGGTTACAGTTAAACCAGAACTTGGAACCTTCCACGCTACACCGTGCAAGCGCCTGTTCTACAAAGGAGCGCGGCATAAGCGTTACTTCGTCGAATAAAACACCTGCGAGTGTAACGCCTTGGATTAGAGAGGCGGAGCCCTCGTCCCGCCCGCCAAAAAGATAGAACCGGTTCCAGTGGTTGCAATAACCGATGGTCAGCAGGTTTTCCCCTGCCCGGTAAGTGCAGGAAAAACCGGATTCCGAAAGCGCCGGGAGCAGAGTCGTCACAAGGTTGCGCCGCAACGACCGGATTGTCTTGCCACAGATGGCGAAAGATTTCCCGTCAAAGCAGCCGCAGGCCCACGCCACAAATGAAATGCCGAGGCAGAGCGTTTTCCCGCTGCGGACTGCGCCGTCGCAGATGACCGCATCGCGCTTTTCATACGGGCTGCCGGGGCACCACCAGTTTAGGGCACAGAGCTGCCTGGGGGAAAAAGGTTCAATTTTCATCATCCGGCGGCCCCCCCGGCTTTGCTACGCTCTCAATCAGGGCACGGTACAGCGGCGACTTCTCGTCCGCGTTTTCCTCAAGGGTTTTCAGGCACTCCAGCGCCTTCATACGGTCGTAGAATTTGATTTCCAGCCCGTCTTTCGTCTGTTTTAGCTCCGCAACGCTTGTAAGGTCCAATTTTTTAATCTCATCCTGCGTCAGCCCTTCAGGGAACATGAGACGCACTGCATCATTTACTTTGCCAAATGCAAGTTTCCGGTAACCGCTGACGATACAGTCCGTCTTCTTACGCTGCGCTTTTTTGGTTTCTGCCATGAAAAACCTCCTTTCACCAAGCCTGCCTACCAGTGCAGTGATTTCCTGCCGGAGGGCAATTTTAGGGAATTTTTTGATTTTTATTAACTTTTGCAATGATCTGTGGTGCTGCACAAATACAGTAACTGCTGGTAATGGATATCGTCGATTTAACCCGGAAGTTACTTGGTAAAAAGGCTTCCCATCAATGTGATTTTAGCAAAGCGCGTTTATTCCGAACTAAGACGAGGTGGATCCCTGGAAGCAACTGCGGAAAAGGGGTACTTGTTGCGTTCCAAAATGACGATTTTCTGTGAAAGGAACAGCTCCGTAAGGCAGAAAAAGCACAGACGAAAGGATATGGGTAAAAAGGGAATTCTATGTTGCCTGAAAATCCACTGATAAACCGCATTGAAGCTTAAAATCCGGGCAAAATAGAATTATTCACAATTCTTCTTTCGTTATTATTCCAGATAATATAGTTATATAGAATATAATAAGCTTATAATGATCTATGTTATACATTTATAAAAACCATATCATGTGCTATGGTAAATGAAATTCTAATTTCTGAGGAGCTATTATGGATGATTTTACAATTGTGACGGATTCTTCCTGCGATTTGCCGGCAAGTTGTGCGGAAAAGCTTGGGCTAACGGTCTTACCGCTTTCTTTTACCATAGGTGGAAAAGAGTACCGCAATTACCTTGATGGGCATGAATTTTCAATCCATCAGCTTTACACCGAGCTGCGTGCAGGCCATATGGCTAAAACAGCCGCCGTCAACGCCGATGCTTTTACCGGTGCGATTGAACCGCTCCTGAAGAAAGGGAAAGATGTGCTGACTGCTGCATTTTCCTCAGGGCTTTCCGGCACCTGTAGCGCTGCACGTGTTGCATGCCGGGAGCTTGCGGAAAAATATCCGGAGCGGAAGGTTTTCTGCGTAGATACGCTTGCTGCCTCTCTTGGTCAGGGAATGCTGGTCTATTACGCCGCGCTGCGGCAGAAAGCTGGAAAAGGCATAGCAGAAGTACGCGATTGGCTGGAAGATAATAAACTAAAGATGTGTCACTGGTTTACAGTGGACGATCTTGGCTTTCTCCGCCGGGGCGGCCGCATCAGCGCAGCCACCGCACTGTTCGGCGGGATGCTGAACATCAAGCCCGTCATGCACATGGACGATTCCGGCCATCTTGCTGCCGTAGGGAAAGTGCGCGGCCGCCGGGCCGCTTTAAATGCTCTACTGGATAAGATGGCGCAGACAGCCATCGAACCGGAAAATCAGACGGTTTTTGTCAGCCACGGAGATGCGCCGGAAGACGCAGAATATATTGCGTTGGAAGTCAAGCGCCGTTTTGGCGTGAAAAATATCATCATCAACAGCGTCGGTCCGGTTATCGGCGCTCATTCTGGCCCCGGTACCATTGCACTGTTCTTTTTCGGCACACAACGCTAATACTGTTTTTTCAGTTGATTCCTGTTTGACTTTTATCGGAACCGTGCTATAATAATTTTGCTATCCGCCCGTAGCTAAGTCTGGATATAGCAGCAGATTCCGATTCTGAAGGCCGGGGGTTCGAACCCCTCCGGGCGGACCAAAAGCGAGAGGATCAGTCACAAAGACTGATCCTCTCGCTTGTTTCGTAATTAATTATATGATATACTTTACTTCACTTACTTTGGATTATTTATAGTACAGGAAGGTGAAGCCATGAGATTAAAAGGGAAAAATATATACCTTGATACTCTGGAGAGAGCTGACTGCAAAAAGCTTTGGGCTGATTTTGAATTTGATTTTAATAATCCATGTGAAGAATTAAATTTAGGACATTCGATTGAAAAGGCAGACGCTTGGTTTGATGATATTCAAAAACGACAAGGCGTTTCCAATATAAGATTGGGAATATTCTTGAATGACGGAACTGTCATTGGAGACGTTGCTCTGCAGGATATAGATAGGGCAAACCGAAAATGTACTATTGGTATGGGGATACAAAAGCTTGAATATCGCTCAAAAGGTTATGGACAACAAGCAGTTAATCTTATGCTTGAATATGGGTTTCGGTACAAGGGAATTGAGCGAATTAGCGCTAATACATTAGGACCAAATATCGGTGCTCAAAAATGTTTGGAAAAATGCGGCTTTAAATTGGAAGGCCGGGAAAAAAAGGCCGTATATCTGAATGGGAAAAAAGTCGATCGTCTTTGCTACGCGATTTTAAGCGAAGAATACTTTACATACTGAGCATAATAAGCAAGGCTCTGACAATAATCATATTGTTTTTAGAGGTTTTCCTAAGCATTTCATATGATGAGTGATATTTTTTTGACCGGATATGCCAAAAGCGAGAGGATTAGTCCTTTAGACTGAACCTCTCGCTTGTTTTACAATTTTGTGATACACTTACTTCGGATTATATATGAGCAGATTGTGTGAAAACACAAAAGGTACTATTTGGGGATGTGAATAAAAAAATGGATTTTTATCATGGCACCTCAATAGGAGGTTTGCATGAACTAAAGCCATTTCAGTCTGAACACGGTAAACCATATATCTATTTTTCTACCAACTTAGTTGTTGCAGCTTTTTACACGGTTCATATTGTAAAAAGGCCAAATAATTGGTTCCCTTATGGTTTCGATAAAAATGGACTGCCATGCTATACGGAATATTATGAAAATGCAATGGAAGATGTCTACAAGAGTAAATCGGGATATATTTACCAATGTATTGAAATAAACAATATTGAAAATCCAACGAATATAAATTGTGCTTATGTATGTGAACAACCAGTACCAGTATGTTCAGTTATAAAGATTAAAGATATGTATGAATGGTTTTTAGAACAGGAACAGAATGGTAAACTACGTATTACTAGATTTAAGACGTTGACAGAAACGCAACGCCAATTTGCCAAAAAGATGATATCTGAAGAGATAGCGACATGGAATCTCCATAACGACCCCGATTCAAGTTATAGTAAATTTATATCCGATCGATTTCCTGAAATATGGGACACAAAATAAAAGCAAGTTTTATAAAACATCAGTGCAAATTCTTCTAAGTGAAGGGAATAAATGGTATAGCAAGAGAAAGGAAGCGTCATTTTTTACAGTGATGCAACACGATTTTCTGAGCAGAAATACAGACTGCAAATCATAATGTATGAAATTATAAAATGGTATATCATATCTGATAAAGCCTGTGTCCCTTACAGGCTTTCCTTACAAAAGGCCTTTAGTTTTTCGCAGTCCGCACTCTCTTCTGAGCCTTCTACCGTAAAGGTAATCCGGTCATTCTGCTTGACACCCAGCCCCATAACGGCAAAAAGGCGTTTTGCATCCGCTGATTTTCCGCTTGCCGCCACAATGGTAACCTTCGAGCTGCATGATTGTGCGCATTTAACAAGGAGGCCCGCCGGTCGTGCATGAATTCCTTCCGGATCCCTGACGGTATGGTCAAATTTCTGCATTTAAATTGCTCCTTTCTCAAGGATTTCCCCAAGGAAGCTTGTCCCATTTTCCGGCCGGGAAACGCCAAAATATTCCGCTGCCGTTGCTCCCACATCAGAAAGCGTCTGACGCACTCCGATTGAACCGGCACGAACTTTGCGGCCTGAGATCATCAGCGGGACACATTCCCGCGTATGGTGGGGATGTCCAATGGTGGGGTCATTGCCGTGATCCGCCATGACAACAAGGATATCTTCGTCGTTCATTTTCTGAATCAGCCTGCCAATAAGCGGGTCTGCCGTTTGTAAAACCCGGGCATATTTATCCACGCTCTGCTGGTGTCCTGCAAGGTCGGTCTCCTGAACGTTGCAGCAGATAAAGCCGCATTCCATTTTTTCCGCCACTTCAATCATCTTGCCGAGGACCTGTGACGTTTCTACAATGGAAATGCTGGTTCCATAAGGGTTTTGAATCACATCCGCAGCTTTTCCAAGCAGATAAACCGGGAATCCTGCTTTTCCAAGGATTGTCGGCACCTGCACATTCGGGTTAACCCCATATCCCATATGAACGCAATGATAGTCTTTATTATAAACACCCGATTTGGGGGCATTGACACCAATATATCCCCCTTCGTGTTCTTCTACCGCCGCAAGGATATTCTGAATTGTCACCCCACGCCCGCCGAATGTAATCACGCGCGGCACCTGAGAAACGGAGCGCACCAGCCTGCCGATTTTCAGTACCTCGTCAAAACTGATAGTGTCAATAGCGGCAGTCACATTAAAGGCCTGCCCTGGGTCACATTCCACATTGTCTGCAACGGTCACGGCATTTTCTACAACAAGCATCCGCTCATGCTTTCCATGATAGAATTCCACATGGTAGCCGTGTTCTGTCAGCACCTTATAAATCCTGTCGATTTTGTTCCGGATTGGTTCCCCAAACGGTTTTGGGGGCTTTGTCCCGACGATTTCCTGATGGCCGAAAAAGGTATCCGCTCCCTCGTGCATCAGCTTCGCCTTGCCAAACGTTGCATTGGGATTCTTTTTCATTTGCGGGGTTTCCCAGTCAATAATATTCATCAGGCCAAGTTTTTCGAGGGTTGGCAGTCTGAGTTTCGGCTTTGCCTGTAAAATATGAAGCCATGTGTTGGCACCCGTGTCCTGCGGGCGGACTTTCGGGACATCATCCATCTGCCCTACGCCAAAACCATCCAGCACGATAATCATAAACTTTTTCAATGCTATTTCCTTTCTATGAGACTCTTCGCCCAAACGGGGTATAGATTCCGTCCACCTGCGGGTTTCCCCTGGAAATTCCGCTCACCAGGGCGACTTGGCTGCGTGTAACAAAAATCTGTGTCCGGAAAGCCATTACAACACTCTCCGATACTTCTGCCGGTCCATCCAGCCCGAAATAATAGTCGATGCTCTCTGCCGACGGCGGTATGACACCCAAAATTTTCCCTTTTTCAAGAGGCCCAACCAGCGCCTGGCGAACATGGGACCTCCGGTAATACCCGCCTCCGTAGCAGTAAGCTTTCTTATCCCAGTTGTGGGAAACTTCCGTCAGATAGACAAGGCACGGAATTTCCTCACAGTTTGCGACTGCGTGCAGCGGGGTAGTGCCTGTCAGCCCGTGGCCAGGTTCCCCATGGGTTCCGCCGAGGCGGTGAATTTCCGGTATGCTGGCGCAGCAGGTGACACTCGGCATGTTCATCTGTTCGATTTCAAAGCCCATATCCATAAGGATTTCCTTTGCCCGGCACATGGTTTTAACATTCTGCGTTGGTTCAATTCTTCCCGTCTGGCTGTTAAACAGGAAGCAGGGGAAAGATGTCAGCCCCGAAATCCGCAGATGTTCCATTTTTCTGATTTCCTTTGCGGCGTCCGGAAGCTGTTTCAGGGAAAAGCCCCCATACTGGCCTGAATAAAGGACATCACCGCTCTCAACGGTGCGCAGCATGATTTTTTGCTCCAGGTTCAGTTTTTTGCACACCTCATTGATCTCCCGTGCTTTTTCAACAGAATAGACGGTGACCATTTCCGGTTTTGAAGAGAGAATCTGCTCTAGGCAGGCCTTTGGGATTTGAACAAGGTGGCCTACATGCCCAAGCTGAATACCATTCTGTATCATCCACAGTGCTTCCCTGAAATCGACGGCGACCGCCCCATCATAGCCAAGGCGAAGCAGTTCACGGGCAATTTCCGGATTCCTGCCGAGCTGTTTCAGCATAAAATAGAGGTGAACCTGATTGTTTCCGGCCGTCTGCCTGATTCGGGCTGCATTGGCAAAAAGCGTGTCGGTATCAATCACATAGGTGTCCGGCAGAAGTTCCCCTTTCTGGTGGAGATAGATAGCCGCCTCTACCAGCGCACTGTTCCATTCAATCGTTTTCTTTAAAAACATTCCCGATCATTCAACTCCCAGCTTTTTCACATCTTCAATGGCTTCCTTCAGAATTCGGATTACCGTGTCCGCACCACTGCGCATCGGGTTAATGCGGATCATCCGCTTTTCGAGCGTTGGATCCTGTTTGCGGAATGTCCCGGAAATGCGGTATATCATCGGTGCAAATTCATATTTTGACTCGCAGCCGACCGGATGCGCCGCTGCGCCATATTTCGGCGTACATTTCAGGACGTTTTCCGCAATTTCGTCCCGGAACTCCACAAGCAGGACTTTAGACTGGGCATTTGCAAGGAAGGCATTTTTCACCTCAGGCAGTTCACCCGCATTCAGCCTTCGGACAAGCTCTTCCCCGACTTCAGCCTGAATGGCAAGGGAAACCGGTGCATAAACCATGCCGCGGAGCACTTCCATTGCTTCGTGGCCCTGCACCTGGCTCCCGCCCGAATAATTCCAGTCACGTACCGTTCTAACCAGTGCACTGTCACCGACCAGCACACCGACTCCTTCCGGCCCAAGAAGTTTGAAGCAGGAAAAGCTGGAAAGGTCGGCGCCGCACTGCACTCCGATTTTCGGCACTTTCAGCGCAGCGTAGTTGTCGTCGGTAAGAATTCGGACAGACGGGTTCGCAGCGCGGATTTCCGATATTACTGCTTCACAGTCATACCGGTCATCTATTTTCTGGCGTGTAAGCTGCACAAGGGCCGCTTTGACCTCCGGATGCTCTTTCAACGCGCGCCTGATGTCCTCCGGAGAATTAAAGTCAGCCCGCACGGTTTCCGCCCTCATGGTACGAAGGGAAACCTCCGTCGTTGGGTAAACCGGTGCCGTATGAATGAGAAGCTTTCCACCGTCCTTCAGCAGAACGGCCAGCCCCCAGCGGATGGCGCCCGTACCGGAACCGCGTACCAGTATGGCATCCTGCGCACCAAAAATCTCCGCAATGGCATGCTCCGCTTTGCGCGTATAAGTTGGCTTGTTCAGCCCATGAACTACGCCAAGGTCACCTGTTGAAAGAATTTGCACTCCGTCGAAATGCCTTGTTACGGTATCCACTATTTTAAACTGAAGTCTTTTTGCCTCTTCCACAGAAAGAGACGGCAGCGGGAACGTCTGCAAACTTATTCCTCCTTTAGCCGGTAAATACGCACCGGATTTGTGCAGAGCATGGCCGTCAAATCTTTTTCGCTGATTCCGGATTTGCTCAGCATTGGGACAAACGTATCAAGAAGATAAGAATACCCCGGCCCGCCGTTTGCCTTAAAATGCGATTTACGGGTAATATCCATTGACATGACAATCTGGCTGGAATATCCCCGGTCACAAAGCAGCCTGAGCCATTCGGCCCTGCTTTCGTCCGGCTGATACTTCTTTTTACCGACCGTATCGAATGCAATATTGACGCCGGTGTCAAGAAGTCCCTGCATATATTCCGTATCACCGCTCAGGTCAATATGGCTCAGTACCACATGGCTTAGATCGGCGCCGGATGACTTCAGCAGGCTGATCTGCTCCATGCCAAGCCGGCCAAGGGTTGTGTGGGTGATAATCGGGACGCCAGTCTCCGCCTGTGCACTTGCGGCTGCGCGGAAAATTTTTTCTTCCTGCGGTTCAATTCTGTCCCGGCTCGTACCAATTTCCCCAATTGCAGAGGCGCGGACACCGGTTTCCCCAATGCCGTCCCGGATTTCCCCGGTCAGAATTTTGGCAATCCCTTTTTCGTCCAGCCGGTAAACTTCCTGCGGTAGGAATGGTTCCTTATAATAGCCGGTGGAACTTAAAATCCGGATTCCGGTTTTTTCGGCCACCTTTTGAACATACTCCACATTTCTTCCCATCCCACGATTCGTAACATCAACAATGGTACGAACGCCGTGGCGGGAAAGGCCAAGGTATTCTTCTATCGTATGATCCATATCATCCAGCCGGCAGTCAGGGTCTTTCTTAACTCCGGAAAGGTCAATGGTTGTGTGCTCATGGGAATAGACAATCGGTTTATTAAAAAGCATTGCTGTCATCTCCATATCTTCGAGAAGCAAGACCGTGTCAGCAGTTTTATGCTGCGAAATATCTTTTTTCATCCGTTGCGAATTTTTGGGCAATTTTCATCATTTTTTCAATTTTTTTGAGGTTTTGATTCACAAATTAAAACATAACCACAAGCATAATCGGTATCCGGGACAGCCAGCGCAGCTGCTTTCATCATATTCACAACACGGATAAAACCTTTATGACTGTTCTGCTGGCAGCGCGAATTTCGGCTGCCAAAGTAGCCAAAAACAGTATCGCCAAAGCCCTCATAATCAATTGATCCTTCCTACGAAAGGAGGAATCACTCTGCACCAGCTGTTCCGAAAAAAACCGAATTATGGTTGCATGATCTTTGACAAGGCAGGGATAGGGAATCTTTTCCGCCTCCCATGACGAATCCAGTTTTCTTTTTATTTTCTGTCCGGAGATCCGGCGCTCTCCGCTGCATTCCCGGACGCGCACGTTGACTTTCCCGCCACGCATCGCCGGAAACTTAAGAACGCAGTAGACAGCATTTCCACCACCCTGTCTTAAAAATCAGGGACTATTTTGCAACAACATAAAGTCCCAGTGCATAAAGAATATTGACAAGGATACCGACACTGATTGCACCGACCGGGCCAACCGCCATTTCAACGATCGGCTTCTTCGAGAACTTGTTCAGCAGGAACAGGCCGATGACAATAAAGAGCCCGAATCCGGGTGCAATGGCCTGTGCAGCCATCATGCCGCCAATCAGCAGTGCAATGTTCAGGACCTGAGTCATAGCCGTCCTGATGTTGTCACCGCATTTCCGCACGCCTGGGAACTTGTCCAGAAATTTGGCGATTGCTGCAAGGAGCAGAACTTCAAGAGAAATAACCACAGCGCCAAGAAGAAAGGCAAGAACTGGATTGCCATGCAGCAGCAGCCCGACGACAAATACGAAAGTCATGCCGGCAGGGGCATAAACGCCTGTCGTGATTGCGGTCGTTGCAACCAGTGGGATAAACCCAAGGGCACGCGCAAAGGCTGTCATGGCTGCATTGGTATATTCACCTTTTGCAAGCAGGTTCAGGCTGATCGGGTCACCGGCGACCACCGACATACTCGTTGCACAGGCAATCAGCCCACCCATAATAGCAAGTAACGGAACGTTTTTCCGGATTCTCTTTACCTTTTCTCCAAAGACGGCCACAAGCTGTTCATTCGCATTGCTTGCGTCTTTCTTATCTCTGACAGCATATACAATCAGGAAAATCATGCCGGTCAGCAGAGCCATCCCTTCCTGGTTCAGCGTAACTTTGGAATTACCAAGCGGGAATGTGCCGTATCTCGATACAATCTGACGAACCAAAACCGTTGCTACCGCTGTCAGGATGCCTTTTTTCAGGCCATACTCCAGCGCGACGGCAACCGCTGGGAACAGCGCAAAGGCTATGGTGATTGGCGTGCCGACCAGCCCAAGGTTCGTAAGGAAATTGATTGGAAGCATCTTGAACAGATTGACAACAGCCTGAAGGCCGGAAACAATGCCAACCCCATACAGGGCGCCAATGACACCGGCGATAACCATGCCTCTTTTATTGTTTGGGCAGAACGGCCCGATAATATCGGTCCCCAGCAGGATGCTGTGAATCAAAATAATACTGGCCGCAAGTGATACAGGAATTCCATAACCTACAACAAGGCCAAAGCTGATGGCAAATGAAGTGGCTGCAAGCGTTTTCCTGTCGATCTTTCCCTCGAAATATTCTGGATAGATTGGCCGGAACCCATCGTTGAAAACGGCAATCCCCGTGTTGGAAAGGATGGCAGCAAGCGCACCCAAACATGCAACAACTATATATTTTAGCATTCCGTTTTTTCCTCCCTGTTATCTCCGCACTTAACTTATAAGATATATTTCAAAATAATAGGAACCACAGTGTCAATGTCCTGTGATGTAAATCCAAATGCTTTTTTGCCGCTTTTAATTTCTGCCTGAATCTCCTCCTCACTTTTGATTTTCCCCGGCATGGATACCGTGCAACACTGCGACAGCCCCAGGATCGCAATCGCCATTGCCAGAGCTCCTCCTCCCCCTGTGTTACAGGCGCCAAAGTAATAGTCGGCAGCTCCGCTCTTAATTGCCATCGCCGCTTCAATATCGCTCATCGTCTTAATAGATGCCTTGTCACCGGCGATTTTGCCAATCAGGGATGCAATGTGCTTTTTTTCCATCTGTCCGCCAACAACAATTTTTTTCATCCTTTTTTCCCCCCTTCCGTTTTATTATTTTCCAGCAGCACTCCAATGTGCGTGCTGATATATTCTGCCTCTGTTTCAGAGATTTGAGGCAAAATTTCACAGATATCCCGGCAGCAGGATTCCGCTTCCGCAAAAGTAGGCTCGAAGCGTGCTTCCTCATAAATTTTCCGGTCAAGCGGCTCCGTTTTTTCTCCCTTGTCAATCCGCTCCAAAGCCATGCACAGGTGCGTGATAAAAGCCGCAGCATTCTCTTCGGTCAGCTCCAAGCTGCGTTTCTCCCTAAAATAGCAGATTACCCGCATCACATTGTCATAGTTTTTCTGTGACAATGTCCCTGATTTTTTCAATATATTCAAGCGTTCCATCAGATCCATTTTTCTGCTTCTCCCTTAAGGCTTTCCGTATCCAATACGATTTTAATATCTCGGTTTTCATCAGTAAATCGGCATTATTTTGCCGCTCAGGACATCTTTTTGGTAGTCAAGGACTTTCTGGCAGTCCATCATCCGCTTCAAAATATGGTAAACCAGCCTGTCATTTTTCCGGCAGATAACAGCAGCTTCCGTATCAATAATATTGAGTTGCCTGCCGTCAAGCAGGCGGTAGCAGAGTCGGTTCCCCGCGAGGTCGATATCGTCCAGATTCCAGACGGCAGCGTCAATTTTGCCAACCCGGAGGAACGGGACAATCTGGTTGTAAAAGAGGGGTACATACTCTACTTTTTTGCCTTCAAAATAACTCAACGTCAAAGTTTTCTGGTCAACCGAAGAAGTATCAATCCCAACCTTATAACCGGAAAACCGGCCTGATTTCCGGCACGGGTCATTTTCCCGAAGCAAAAGGACATGTTTCCCAACATAGGAAAATTTCCCGAGGTTCTCGACAATTATGATGTTTTCACCGCGGTCAATATAGTATTGTGCCGTTAACTGGGAGATTACAGCGAAATCATAGCGGCCATCCAACAGGCCCCGCAGACGGTTGTCCGATCCGCGCATAAAGGCAAGTGCCGTGCTCACACCATTTTGTTCCAGTGCGCTGCAAATTCCCGTGGCAAGCCCTTCATATTTTTTGGAATACGGAAGCGGCATAACGCCCACCATGGTTTTAAATCCCGCCGCTTTCAGCAGCTTCAGGTGGTCAACCGACGCAATATAAGTACCAAGATGCCCCCGCGCAACAAGCTCCACTGCTTTTTCATCCTGAAGGCTGGCAAGGGCCGTCTGCACCGTCCCCCGGGCCGACTGAAATTCCTCTGAGAATTCCTGGATTGTCGGAATCCGGTCACCGGTATCCATGGTAAAAAGCTGCTCTGCAATCTTCTGTGTAACTACGCCAATTTTCTGCAAAAGTTTTCGGTTCAGCAAGGAATCACCATCCCGCAATGTACATCTTTTTGTATATTGTTTTTGCATTATTATTCTATCACCACAAAAACGAAAAGTCTATTTAAATGTGTACAAATTATTCTAGCTGTAATTGTGCATTTTATATTATTGTACGAAAAGAATCAAGCAGCAACATGCTTCCTTTCCTATAATATATTTTTTTGTACATTCAATTTTATGCCATTTTTCCCTTCATTTTTGCTTTTTGAATGCCGAAGTCTGCCGAAAAAAGATAATTTTGGTAAACTCCATTCCAATTCATGTTTTAATTTCTGCGTGGGATACTATTTTTGAGGTGATTTCATAATGGACTTCGACTCTTCGGAAATGCAGGCATATTTTAATTCCCTGCCCCAGGAAACCAGGGATTTTATCGACCGTTCTGACGTAAAGGTCTCTACACTCGGGGAACTTATGGAAATTGGCGAACACTTTAAAAAGGAAGATTTGCCGTCTCCTTCCGCTTTCGGGACTCATGGGCTATCGGATTGAAAAGACTCCGGCTTTGGGATAGCCTGTTACACCATGTCATCTGGAAACCGGTCAAAGAAAGATAAATTGATTTTATTCAATCCCCATTTGCGTGCGGTACATGGACGCATATTTTCCGTCAAGGGCCATCAGTTCCCTGTGCGTCCCCTGTTCTTCCACATGCCCATTCGATATGACAATAATAATATCCGAATTGCGGATGGTCGAGAGCCGGTGCGCAATCAGGAATGACGTGCGCCCCCTGGTAATGGCAAGCATTGCCCTGCGGATTTTCTGCTCCGTCACGGTGTCCACGCTGCTGGTTGCTTCATCCAGAATCAGGATTGGTGCATCCGTAAGAACGGCCCGTGCGATGGTGAGAAGCTGGCGTTCTCCCTGACTTAGCTCGGCTCCCTCCTGCGTAAGGACGGTATCATAGCCCTGCGGAAGCCGGCGGATAAACGGGTCCGCACCCGCGGTGGAAGCGGCTGCACGGATTCTGTCAAGCGGTACCCCCTGGCCACCATAGGAAATATTGTCGCGTACGCTCACCCCGAAAAGCGATGTGTCCTGCAAGACTACACTGAAAGCGCTCCGCAGGTCGCTCATCCGGTAGCTCCGCAGGTCATGCCCGTCCAGCAGGATGCGGCCGGAATCAACGTCATAAAAGCGTGTCAGCAAATTGACAAGCGTTGTTTTCCCGGAACCGGTTTGGCCTACAATGGCAGCGCATGTCCCGGATGGAATGGAAAGATTGATATCTTTCAGCACAGGTTTTCCCGGTTCATAGGAAAAGCAGACATGCTCAAAGCGTATTTCCCCGCGCGGATTCTTCAGCGGAATGGCATCGGGGGCATCTTCCGGTTCAGGCTGCTCGTCAAAGATTTCAAGAATTCGTTCTGCACCGGCCACGGCAGTCTGAAAGCTGTTATAGATGTTTGCAATATTGACAAACGGACGTGAAAACTGGCGTGAATAGAGAAGGAAACTCGAAATTGTACCAACGGCAATTTCTCCTTTTTCCGCCATCATGCCGCTCAGGACAGCAATTATTACAAAACAGAGGTTATTGAGCATATTCATAATGGGCATCAGGTAACCAGACCAGATCTGCGCGCGTGTTGCAACTTCACAGAATTTTTCGTTCTCGCTCTCAAACTGTGTAACTTCCTGCTTCTCGCGCCCAAACGCTTTCACCAAAGAAAGCCCCGAGATGCTTTCCTCCACCTGGCCGTCCAGCTTTCCAAGCAGTTCCTGCTGCTGCCGGTAGAGCTTCCGTGTTCGCTTTGTTATAATCCGCGTAAACAGGAAAATGAACACAACCGAGACAAGCGATACCAGAGTGAGGAATACATTGAGGAACAGCATCATGCAGAAAATGCCGACAATCGTAAAAACATAGGTCAGCAGCATGGTAAGCGAATCGGAAAGCGTGTTGCTGATATTGTCCACATCGTTTGTAAGGCGGCTCATCAGCTCGCCGTGCTGATGCCGGTCAAAAAAGCACAATGGCAGTTTCTTCATCGCGGAAAAAAGGGAAACCCGCACAGAAAGGATAATCCGCTGCCCAACCGATGCCATGAAAAATTTCTGGAGAAAATTTACGAGCCAGTCTGTAAAATAAAGCCCTGCAAGAAACCCAATCAGACGCAGGGCTGGCTTTCCCGCATCAATGGCGCTGACGGTATTGCCAATCAGGAGCGGAGAAAGAATTGACGAGACTGAGGTGAGTGAAGAGAGGAAAAGAATCCACCCAAGGCCTTTTCGGCTGCCTTTTGTCAGACTCCAGAGGCGGCGCAGCGTCCCCTTCATATCCTTTGGCTTTACGACGGGTGCCCCGCGGCGCATCGGGCCGCTTCTCCTTCTTGGCGGAGGAGTCATTCTGTCAACCGTCATCTTTCTCACTTCCAATCTGAGAATGGTAAATTGCCCGGTAGGCCGGGCAGGTATCCAGCAGTTCGCGGTGCGTTCCGCAGCCGCGCAGGGCACCGTCTTCCATACAGAGGATTCGGTCAGCGCGCATAACAGTGGAAATCCGCTGGCTGATAAGCAGCACCGTGACACCGGCAGCTTCCCTGCGCAGATTGTTAAGGACTTCCGATTCTGTTTCCGCATCCAGCGCGCTGGTACAGTCGTCTAAAATCAGCACGCGCGGCCTGCGGAGTAAGGCACGGGCGATGCAGAGACGCTGCTTTTGCCCGCCGGAAAGGTTAACGCCTCCCTCTCCGAGGTCCATGTTGTACCCGCCCGGGAATCCCCGGACAAATTCGTCTGCACAGGCATCTTCCGCCGCACGGTACAGTTCCCCGTCGGACGCACCGCTGTCACCCCACCTCAGGTTTTCCGCAATGGTCCCGGAAAACAGCAGTGCTTTTTGTGGAACTATTGCTATGGCGTGGCACAGCAGTTCCGGGCTGAGCCCCGTCACGTCGTGACTATCCAGCAGTACTTTCCCTTCTGTTGCATCATAAAACCGCGGCACAAGGCTCACAAGAGTTGATTTTCCTGAACCAGTCGGCCCGATGATGCCGAGTGTTTCACCGGGCTGCACTGAAAAGCTGATATGGTCGAGTGCATTTCTTCTAGTCCCCGCATAGGCAAACGAGACACCCTCAAACGCGACTGCACCTTCCGGACGGAATTCCGGCGGATGTGCCGCTACGGCCTGCGCCGGCCGTTCTTCAAGGATTTCCTTGACACGTCCGGAAGAAGCCAGGGCTCGAACTGCCATATTAAGGATGTTGGAAACCATGCCGAGGGAAAACAGCACCTGCGTCATATAATTGACTGATGCCATCAGGCGCCCGATCTGCCGGGAAGTCTGCGCCTGCGAAAGCCACAGGAGCAGCACAATGCCAAAATTTACTGTCAGGTTGATAAGCGGTGAAAATACAGCGGAAACACGGTCGGAGTCCACACCGGCTTTTGCAAAGCCTCCGGCTGCATAGTCAAATTTCTCCTGTTCCTGCTTTTCAGCGCCAAATGCTTTTACCACACGCACGGAAGAAAGGAACTCCCGGCTGACGCCATTCAGGCGGTCCAGTTTTTGCTGCATCCTGCTGTAGCGCGGGTAACCGAGTTTTGTGTTGAAGAAAATCAGCACTGCCGAAATACAGAGGACGCCAACGAGGACAGGAATCTGCTTTGGTGTCTGAATAATAATCAGCGCAATCGCCCCAATACAGGTAATCGGCGCTTTCAGCAGAATGCGCATGCTGCCGTTGACAAAGTTTTGAACCTGTGTCACGTCGTTCGTAATGCGTGTGATAATGGCCGACGGCTGCAGCCGGTCGATATTTTCAAAGGAAAGCGTCTGCACTTTCCGGTACAGGTCACCGCGCATTTCTTTTCCAACAAGCTGGGAAGTCCTGCTTGAGTAAATGTTTCTCATAACAGAGCCAAAAGCACCCGCTGCCGCAATCACCAGCATAATGGCCCCATAGCGGAGAATTGTACCAGTGCTTTTCCCCTTGACACCATCATCGACGATGCTTGCCATAAAGGAAGGCTGCATCAGGTCTGAAAAAATTTCCAGTGCAAGAAATGCAACCGCCGTCAGGAACATCCAGATATGGCGGCGCACATAAGAGACAATTAGTTTCATCTTTCTGTCCTTTCCTGCATGTCCCCATGTTTCCCCCATAATTCCAGCAGGCGCATCAGCATATGCCGAAGCTCATCTTTTTCGTTTTCGCTCAGTAGCCCAAAAAGCTCATGTGCGGCGGCAGCCCGTTCTGCCTCCGCCTGGCCGGCAGCCTTTTCGCCTGCCGGCGTCAGGTTAAGGTCAATATTTCTACGGTCACTTGCGCTTGTTTTCCGCTCAACAAGGCCGGCGTGCTCCATGCTGTCAAGTTGCTCACTCAGGGTTGCCGGACGGCGTTGTGTCAGTTCCGTTAGCCTGCGCTGTGTCATGGAGCCATATCGGTGCAGCAGCACCAGCAGGTATGACTGCCCGGGAAAACTGTTCCGGCAGCAGCGCTGAAAATGTGCACACCGGCGAAACAGGTGCAGCAACTCCAGATCCTCTTCCATGCGGTTAATCATCGCAAAACCTCCAGCTTATCAAATTCATTAGGTACCTTATGAAAATTTTAGCTTTTCTCCAGAAAATGTCAAGGTACCAAATGAATTTTCCCTTATCCTGACAAAATTCCTCCGTTGTCATTTTCCCCATTCCTGTGCTATAATGGCCATAGAGTAGAATAAGGGATTTGAACGGAATATTTTGGTTTCGGAGGAAATCAATGGACAACTGGGATTATTCACATTTTGGACGAAAACTTTCAAAACACATTGGCCGCATGGTTCGTGACGGTATGCGCACAGGCAATTTGGGCCAGGTAGGCCGCGATATGGCGGACGGCGCACAGGATATTGCCAACAGCGTAAAGCAGGCAGTCCATACTACAATGAATGATGGGCAGCCGTTTCATCAGCCTATGCCGAATATTTCCACTGGGGACTTCGGCAGGATACGGCCGCAGGCCCGCATGCCCATGTTTCGCAAACGGATGCCAGGCAGAATTTCCGGCATTATCTGTTCTATCCTTGGCTTTTTTACCGGCATTCCGCTTTTGCTTTCAGACTTTGGTGTGTTTATGGTCAGATCAACAGTTTCTACAGCCAATTTTCTCATAACTACCGTTGTTCTTACGGTTTTTACAGCGATTGCCCTTGTTGTGGCCGGCGTAGGTGTTGCTCTCCGCCATCGTGCCCGCCGTTTCAGCCGTTACCGCAGTGCATTGGGTGGCGCAGCCTTTGGCTCCATAACGGAGATTGCCGCGGCATCCGGTCAAACACCTGAACGCACCAAAAAAGACTTGCAGAAAATGATTAAAACCGGTGCATGTCCGCAGGGCCATTTTGACAGTACCGGTGAGTGGTTTATTGTTGATGACGAAACTTACGAGGAATATCTGGAAGCCCAGAAATCTTATGAGGAACGGCAGGCAGTCGAGCGCGCCGAAGAGGAAAAAAAGCGCAAAGATCCAAAGCTCGCCGAGTTAGAGGCTGTGGAAAAGGAAGGGAAAGAATATCTGTGTGAAATCCGCGCTGCGAACGATGCCCTGCCCGGCGAAGAAATCTCCAAGAAACTTGACCGCCTTGAAGACGTTACAAACCGCATTTTTCAGTGCGTCGAAGAACATCCGGAAAAGCTTCCTGAAATTCGCCGCTTCCTGCGCTATTACATGCCCACAACGCTTAAACTCGTAAAATCTTACCAGGAATTTGAGTCACAGCCGGTACATGGTGAAAATATCACAAAGGCCGAAGGCGAAATTGAGTCCGCCCTTGATACCATCAATGCAGCTTTTGCCAACCTGTTGGATACTCTCTATGCTGATGATGTGCTTGATGTATCGACGGACATCTCAACACTGAAAACCATGCTGAAACAGGAAGGGCTGACCGGCAGCGACTTTGTAAAGCAGCCGGAACAAAACGACGCAGCCCCTAAAAGCAAACAAGATTAAAAGGAAAGCGGAGGTATATTATGAATCAGACGACTGACACGCCAGCTCCGGAGCTTACTCTTGATCCTGTCCCGGCACCGGCGGAACAGGCGGTACAGCCTGCATCCAGACAAGTCCCTGTGAATGAGCCGCAGCTCACTTCGGATGAACAGAAAATGGTGGATGATTTTTCCAAGAAAATTGATCTGACAAACAGCAACCAAATTCTCCAGTATGGGTCCGGCGCCCAGAAAAAGATGGCTGATTTTTCCGAAAATGCACTCGAAAACGTCCGTACCAAAGACCTCGGCGAAGTTGGTAAGATGCTTTCCGGTGTAGTAACACAGCTGAAAAGCTTTGATGTTGGTGAAGAAGAAAAAGGGTTTTTCGCCCGCTTTAAGCGGAGCAGCAATCGGCTTGTTGCTTTGAAGGCACGCTACTCCAAAGTAGAAACCAATGTGGATCAAATTTGCGACGCGCTTGAGTCACATCAGGTTCAGCTTTTAAAAGACATTTCACTCCTCGACAAGATGTATGATCTTAACCGCACCTATTACAAAGAACTTTCCATGTATTTGATTGCAGGCAAAAAAAAGCTGGGTGAAGTACGTGCTACGGATCTTCCTGCTTTGCAGCAGAAAGCCATGAAGTCCGGGCTTCCGGAAGATGCACAGTCCGCAAACGATCTTTCCGGCATGTACAACCGCTTCGAGAAAAAGCTTCATGACCTGGAACTGACACGCATGGTATCCGTCCAGATGGCACCGCAGCTTCGTCTTGTGCAGAACAATGACCTGCTCATGAGCGAAAAAATCCAGTCCACCATTGTAAATACCATTCCTCTTTGGAAAAGCCAGATGGTTCTTGCACTTGGTGTAGAACATTCTACACAGGCTGCAAAGGCTCAACGCGAAGTGACAGACATGACAAATGAACTGCTCAGTAAAAATGCCGACACGCTTAAAATGGCAACCATCAATACGGAGAAGGAATCTGAGCGTGGCATTGTTGACATGGAGACACTCCGTCATACTAATGAAACCTTAATTTCCACACTGGATGAAGTCATGCAAATCCAGCAGCAAGGCCATGAAAAACGTGCGCAGGCTGAACAGGAAATTGGCAAGCTTGAGAATGACCTGAAAAATAAACTTCTTCAGATGCGTTGACTCTGAAACGGAATAAATAATTTTCCCCGGCTGCATTTGGCACATGCAACCGGGGATTTTGCAAAAAAGCGCACTTATATTTTAATTAAAAACTCTCTCGGTTTTGGATGAAATCTCTGTAAATTCTTGTATGTCTGTACTTTCTACAATGGGAAAGAAATTAGCCCGAGACAAATTAAAGTAGCCTAAACGCAGTAAAAAATAGCGAACCGAAAGAATATTCAAGCAGCTGCTTTTGTACTTTGCAGATTAGTTTAAAAAATAATAATAATTTTGCTGATTTCAAACGTTCTGCCATGAACAAAGTCAACCTCTGTTCCCACATATGCCACAAAAAGAGTGGAAAAGCAATTCCGGGCGGCAAATCCCATGGTCTCACAAAACCCCTGATATATCAAAGAATACCACAAAGAATTGCAAAAGCTGAAATAATTAAGGGAAGGCACAGAAGTAAATGGTAGGAAAAAGTGTATAAAAAGACTATATCAATTTTCATCATTGCTTATAACTTTCCAGAGCGAATTCCAAAAAGTGTTATGTCACCAGTTGCGAATTATCCTTGTAGACAAACCCCTTAATTAGCCCGGACAATTAGTTCATCAGTTTTCAAAAAGGCAATATTCCTTTGCAGCTTTGCTCTTTTACACTATATATTGCATCCAACGTTTACTATTTGATTCTCCTAAGGGAAACAAAGCAAATGCAGATGTTTTTGTCCACCAGTAAGCAAACAATGTACCTTAGCAGCAACTTGTTTTGCAAAATATAAAATGAGAGGAAAACCCTACCATTACGATAAGGTTTCCCTCTCACTTTATTATGTTGGCACTACCTATTTTACCGGGCCGTTACCAGCCAAGTATCTTCAGCAGCAGCGAGCTTAACTTCCGTGTTCGGAATGGGAACGGGTGTACCCTCGCTCTAATCAGTACCAACTTTGTGTACCCTGAAAACTGAATAAAGGAAAGGAAGCAGACGAAAAGAGAAATGAGCGCCAACCGAAATATGGTCAAGCTCTTGGCCTATTAGTACTGCCAAGCTGAACGCGTTGCCGCGCTTACACATGCAGCCTAT
>ENA-UOOE01000825-UOOE01000825.1-fermentation-metagenome-genome-assembly--contig:-NODE-825-length-28429-cov-35.371432_pt1 | contig 28429 bp, 21 predicted proteins | sample MGYA00245776_ERZ724021 | MGnify/ENA primary metagenome ERZ724021 (study PRJEB28704, sample SAMN03018321) | fermentation metagenome | biome: anthropogenic terrestrial biome; feature: soil; material... | reverse complement strand
CATTGTAGTAAAAGGTTTCATCCTGCCAGTCGGTTCCTTTTCCGGCACCCATCACTTGCTCGTTGTTGTAACGAGGCAGGTTGCCATCGTTGATTTGGGCCTCGTTCATGATAACCATGTATTCCCGGGCGTCCAGAATTTCCTTTTTCTTCCAGGGATTCTGCCATCCGTAACTCACATCGTAGTTGACCGTTGCCTTACCCTTATCCCCTTTTTTGGTAGTTACCAGGATCACACCGTTGGCGGCCCTTGACCCGTAGATGGCTGCCGAAGCTGCATCCTTAAGGATTTCCACCGAGGCGATATCGACGGGGTTCAGGTAGTTGATGCCTCCACCCACTTCCATACCGTCCACGATATAAAGCGGTTCGCTGTTGTTAATGGTTCCGATACCGCGGATCCGTACCTTGGAGTCCGACCCCGGCTGGCCGGAGCTCTGGGTGATCTGTACACCCGACACCTTGCCCTTCAGTGCGTCTTCCACGCGGGCAGGCCTTGTCACGTTCAGTTCCTCTGCCGATACCTTGCTAATTGCCGCAGTAACCACACTCTTGCGCTGTACCCCGTAACCAACGACCACCAATTCATCCAGCACCTCTGTATCTTCCTGCAGTTGCACATTGAGCACGGTCTGATTGGCGATGGTGAATTCCTGTCCGGTGTAACCGATATAGGAAAAGCGCAGCACGGATCCCCGCGGAAGTGTCATGCTGTAAGTCCCATCCACATTTGTGACTGTCCCTATGGTAGTCCCCGGTACCACAATGTTGGCCCCGATAATTGGTTCCCCATTCACATCAGTCACCGTTCCGGTTAACCTCACCTCCTGCGGGGGTGTTTGCCTTGTTACGGCATTCACAGGAACCGGTTGGTCAAAAATATAAATCTTGTTGTCCCTGATCTCATACCCAATCTGACGGGGAGTCAGTAATTGGTTAAGTACTTGCGCGGCTTCCCCATCCGTAACCCGAATGGTCACTTCATCGCTTAAATCCACGGCCTCCTTGCTGAATGCCAGGGTATGGCCGATCTGTTCGGTAATGCTTTCCAGCACTGTTCTCAGGGTTGCCTTGTTGTAGTTGAGGTTCACTTTCTGTGCGAACAGCATCGCTGTACCCAGCACGAAGAAGGAAAGCAGCATCATCAGGCGCCTTTTCATTGGAATTTTTCCCATGGTTGTTCGTATTACATATTAAAAATTAAAAAATTAAAAATTCTCCCATCTGTTTTTGTACAGATATCAAATTAACAAAAAGAGAATCTGTTATGGATTCTTCATAAGGTTGACACGGCATGGCGAAAAAAGTATGAGGAAAGATTAAAAATTAACAAAATAAATGGGGTAAAATGAAAAACAACCTACACCTTGCCTTCTAAAACACTCATTTACTTAACGTAAGCGAGTATCTTTTCTCTGCAATTTGCAAATTATTTAACAGCATACAAAACAAAAAGGGAGAGTAAGGGGGATATTGTGATCAAATCGATACAAACACATTGTCACCTTTATATTGGAACTTCACCGGGGCAATTTTCTGCAACTCGTTCAACAGATCTTCCAAATGGAGTTGTTTGGTGGTAAGTGTATAACTGAAATTAAGCGCTTCGGGCGATTGTACATGAAAATGCACGTTGTATTTTCTCTCTACGGTTTTTATAACCTCAGCAAGTGGGGTGTCGTAGAAGTAAAGCACATTTTTCCTCCATAGCGAAACATTGGAAGGCTTGGAAAGATTATAAAGCGATGTTTTTCCCGTGGTTTTATTGTATTCAATCTGTTGCCCCGGAGACATGGGATATTTACTTTGCTGTACCTGAAAGGATGTTTTTCCCTCATCCAGTACGACCTGAATAGTTTCACTTTCGCTATATGCATTCACATTAAAAGCGGTTCCCAATACCTCAACCGACGTATTCTGGGCGTGCACTACAAAAGGGCGTTTTCTATCGGGCGCAACATTAAAATATGCCTCACCGTCCAGATATACCTCCCTGTGCCTGAATCCAAAGTGTTCCGGGTACCGAATCTTCGTATCAGCATTAAGAAAAACCTCTGTTCCGTCCTGAAAAAATATTCGGGCATCTTCTCCTTTCGGGATATAGAGTTCGGCATAGGTTGTGCCCTGAAAAAAGGAGGTTTGTGAATGGATAAAATAGCCCAAGCCCAGTAAAAACAGAATCGGAACAAGAACCGCAGCGACATTACGAGTAACTGTTCTTAGACGTTTAATACGGATATCTTTATCGATTCTTCTGAAAAGCAGATCCGACTGAAGTGGAGTAAAAGACTTTCCGCTATCGACATCAGCATCCATCAAATATGCATCTCTATCGAGCATATCAGACAGACATTGTTGACCTTCAATAGTAGATGAAAACCACCCAGCCACTTCCTTTGCCTCCTCTTTAGACGCAGTTTCACTAATGACTCTGTTTATTATTTTACTGTTTGTTGACATCACCGACATTAACGCTTACCTTATTTGACACATTTCCGGGCAAAAGATATGAGTTGAATCTTGTTTTTATCATGTCATCATCTTGATCTGCTGAAAATATGACCTTAATATTTTTACTGACTCCTGATAGTGTGATTTAACTGTATGAACTGAAATCCCCATCTTGTCCGCAATTTGCTGATTACTATCCGTTGTTTCGAGCTTTCTCAGGCAAACCTCTTTTTTTTGGGGAGGAAGCGATTCAACTCCCTGGTAGAGAATACTCCTCATCTGTTTATCTTCCAATGCCTTAATTATATCGTCCTGTCCCGGAATATCTATCTGCGCATTGGCATAACTGAGGGATATCTCTTCTTTATGATCGCGTATCGTATTTAATATGTAATTTTTTGTCATCGTATAGAGGTAATTCTTAAGGTTTATCTCTATCTCGATATTTTTGGTTGTTTCCCATAATTTCACGAAAACGTGCTGAACGGCATCTTCTGCCAATTGTGCATCTTTCAAGTACTTGACAGCCAATGAATACAGATACCGGTGGTATTTCTGATACACCGCCGCAAAAGCGTCTTTGTCTCTCTTTTTAATCAAGAGAAACAACGCATGGTCTTCGTTTCTAACGTAATCGGGAAAGTTTTTTTCCATATCGCAACATTCTCCCAAACGGTCAAAACATCTTAACTATCCGTCGGATTCCGTTCACCAGGACATCCACCTCTTCCCTGGTGTTGTACACCGCAAACGATGCCCGGACAGTTCCCTCTACACCCAACCGGCGCATCAGCGGCTCAGCGCAATGGTGGCCAGTACGGACAGCAATCCCCATCGTGTCAAGCAATACACCCATATCGTAATGATGAACTCCGTCCACAAGGAAAGAGATTACACTGCATTTGTTTTTTGAGGTTCCGTATATTTTGAGTTTATCGATAGACAACAACTGCTCTGTGGCATACGCAAGCACTCCCTGTTCATGCTTCGCAATATTTTCTATGCCGATACGTGATATATATTTCAGTGCTGTGGCCAGCGCTGTGGACCCCACATAGTCGGGGGTGCCTGCTTCGAACTTGAACGGCAACCCGGCGAAAGTGGTTTTTTCGAACGATACTGTCGCAATCATCTCACCGCCGCCCTGGTAGGGAGGAAGTTTATCGAGCCACTTTTCTTTCCCGTACAGCACTCCCATACCGGTTGGTCCATAGATTTTGTGTGACGAAAACACGAGAAAATCGCAATCCATCCGTTGAACATCAACCGGTATGTGTTGAACCGATTGCGCGGCATCAACCAAAACAGGGATATCGTACCGGTGTGCCGTTTCAATAATTTTCTCTATCGGAGTGATCGTACCGAGAACGTTGGAGACATGAGTGACGGCAATCAGCTTTGTGCGGGAAGAGATTAATTTTTCCAGCTCTTCCAAAAGAATTTCTCCCTCATCCGAGATAGGCAATATCCGCAGTTTAATTCCGGAGATTGCCTCCTGCAGCTGCCAAGGAACAATGTTGGAATGATGTTCCATAGCGGAAATTATGACCTCGTCACCGGGTTTGCAGAACTCACGGCAGAACGAAGAGGAGATCAGGTTAATGGCTTCCGTGGTACCGCGTGTAAAGACAATCTCGTTTGAAGAAGCGGCACCGATAAACTCCTGCACCGTTCTTCTCGATGCTTCGTGCTCGTCGGTGGCGGCCTGGCTCAAAAAATGTACACCGCGGTGCACGTTGGCATTCACGGAACAATACATCTCCCGGATTTTATCTATCACACAAAGCGGTTTTTGTGTTGTCGCACCATTGTCCAGGTAAACAAGCGGTTTACCGTGTACCTGAAGCGATAGAATGGGAAAGTCAGCGCGTATGTCGTTTACATTAATCATTTACACACGTGGCAATTTCCGCAACGCATCAGTTCGCCCCTGAAGCGCTTGTTGATCAGTTGTACAAGCCTGTCCTGAAGCGAATCGATACGGATCAGGTCTACTACATCTTGCGTAAATGCCACCATCAGGAGCATGCGGGCTTCTTCTTCAGGAATTCCGCGCGCCTGCAGATAAAACAGGGCATCCTGATCGAGCTGTCCGGTAGTTAACCCGTGCGAGCATTTTACATCATCGGCATAAATCTCAAGCTGCGGCTTCGAGAACATCTTGGCTTCATCCGAGGTGACAAGGTTCTTGTTGTTCTGATAGGCCAGTGTTTTTTGCGCACCCTTATCCACCAGTATCCTTCCACAGAAAACCCCCGTTGATCTTTCCTGAAGTGCATATTTAAACAACTCGTTACTGTGGCAGTTGGGAGTAGCGTGCTCTAAAAATGCATAATTATCAACATGCTGCTCCTTGTCGCAAATGGCCAGCCCCCCGATATGGGCCTCAGCGTATTCACCCAGCAGGCGGAAGCGATAGTTATTCCGGGTGAACCCATTATGCAGTGTGATCGTAGAGACCGTTACGTTTGAATTTTCGGCCTGCTCGGCGAAAACATTGTTCAATAATTTGACCTTTACCGAATTCTCTTCCAGTTCGTAAAAATCCACTTGAGCATCTCTGTCGGCGACAATCTCCGCTACCTGTGTCACGATAAACTGAACATCATCGACCGTATGGTCGCAAACAAGCAGTTTAACCTGTGCATTTTTTTCAGCTACAATAAGAATGCGGCGGTTCACGTTCAGGTCAACCCCTCCCCGGAGGATATTGATCAATTGAAGCGGTTTTTCGATGACCACATTCTCGGGGACATAAATCACAAAACCGTCCTGGGCAAACATAGTGTTGTAAGCCACTACGCCATTGCCGGAATAATCGCCTATTTTCGCGTAATACCTTTCGAAAATATCGGGATGAGTTTCTGAAAACAGCTGTAAACTACCCACAAAAACTCCTTTCGGCAGGGGTCCCTGATGATGTCCGTTGGTGTAAAACCGGTCGTTTATCAGGAAATATACATTGGTGTTGAGGTTAGGCACGTCACATTTGAATGCTTCGTACGGATCAACAGGAACAGGGACGTTCCGCAGGTTCAACCCTAAATCACAGTCGAACACGCGGGACACATCCGTATGTTTATAATCTTCTGATTTTGAGGTGGGGAATCCCGATCTATTGAACGCTTCAAAAGCAGCGTCGCGATGACGATTGAGTCCGGCAACGGAATTCGCATCGATCTCGTCTCTGTAGTCGTTGAATAAATCGATATATTGTTGTTCAATCATTTTTGTTACGGGTTAGGGGTTCACAAGCCAGTCATATCCTTTTTCTTCAAGTTCGAGAGCCAGATCCGGCCCTCCGGTTTTAATGATTTTTCCGTCGTAAAGCACGTGAACCACATCAGGTTGAATATAATCGAGAAGTCGCTGATAATGGGTAATTACAATGGCAGCTTTTTCGGGACTGTGCAACGCATTTACCCCGGCAGCAACAATTCGTAATGCATCGATATCCAATCCCGAATCGGTTTCGTCAAGTATAGCCAACGTAGGATCGAGCATGGCCATCTGAAAGATCTCGTTCCTCTTCTTCTCCCCTCCCGAGAAACCCTCGTTCACCGAACGGCTTACCAGTTGACTGTCGATACCCAGTAATTCGCGCTTGTCTCGCATCAGTTTCAAGAAGTTTGATGCCGATATTTGCTCTTCGCCCCTGTATTTACGTTGTTCATTTAACGCAGCACGCATAAAATTAACCATGCTTACACCCGGAATTTCAATGGGGTACTGAAAGCTAAGGAAAATTCCCTCCTTGGCCCGGTCGGCAGGCTCCATATCGAGCAGTTCCTTTTCTTTGAAAATTACGCTACCGCGTGTCACTTCATATTTTGGATTTCCGGCAAGTACAGAAGCCAACGTACTTTTTCCCGACCCGTTAGGGCCCATAATAGCATGAATCTCGCCTTCGTTTACTTCCAGATGAATACCTTTCAGGATTTCTTTATTCTCTACTACTGCATGTAGATTTTTTATTCTCAATAAATTAGTCATATTACTCGCTACTTATTCTTACTTGTGGTTTCTATTTCTATGCACATGTTCTATGTGTTCTATGTGAATAACAATTTTTTTCATCAATTGTTTTGTTCTAGCCAGCCTCTTGTCCCGAAGCATTGTTTTCTGTGATAATGGTGTCAGCCGCTTTTATCTTTTTAAAAAGTTCAGATGCAAAAACAAATTCGTTCAGCTTTTCATTGTTGGCGTCCATTATTTTGTCTTTCGATCCCTGCCACTCCAGGATTCCCTCGTTCAGGAAGATAATATTATCGCCGATGTTCATTACCGAGTTCATATCGTGTGAGACCACGATAGAAGTAATCCCAAAATCTTCCGTTATATCCGAAATAAGTTCGTCAATAAGCTGTGCTGTTTTCGGGTCGAGTCCGGAGTTTGGTTCGTCGCAAAACAGGTACCTGGGATTCAACGCAATGGCACGGGCAATAGCAGCCCGCTTCATCATACCGCCCGATATCTCCGACGGATAAAGATCTGCCGCATGTGAGAGGTTTACCCTTTCCAGACAGAATTCGGCACGTTTTTTTCTTTCACGAAGGTTCATCCGGGAAAACATGTCCAACGGGAACATCACATTTTCAAGCACAGTCTTGGAGTCGAACAGGGCCGATCCCTGAAACAGCATCCCCATGTCACGGCGCAAACGTTTCATTTCTCTTGCTCGCATCTCGGTAATGTCACGACCGTTATACCTGATCTCACCAGAACTGGGCTGTATCAAGCCGATAAGACATTTCAAAAAAACCGTTTTGCCCGAACCGCTCTTTCCGATGATCATATTCACGGCTCCTTTTTTAAAGGAAGTCGTAATATCGTCGAGAACGAGACGCCCTTCGAATTCTTTGATTAAATTTCTTACCTGAATCATATATCAAGACTTATCTTTTTCAACCCATGACCAATTGCGTGAAAACCAAATCGGCAGCCAGTATCAGGATATTGTTGATCACAACCGAGTCGGTACTTGCTTTTCCCACCTCAAGTGATCCGCCTTTAACGTGATAACCAAAGTATGCGGAAACCGAAGCGATTATAAACCCGTAAATCATCGATTTCAGGATGGAAGTCCAGACAAAACTCTCCCGGAAAAAAAACTGAATCCCGTATATATACGTGGACACCGGGGGAGTACCTGTGAAAAGACAGATGACGTACCCGCCAAACATACCCAGAAACATACTCAATCCCACCAACACAGGCATAAAAAACACAAACGCCGAAACTTTGGGCATAATCAGGTAATTCGCCGAATTCACACCCATAATATCCAATGCATCAATCTGTTCTGTAACACGCATCGTACCAATTTCCGAAGCAATGTTAGAGCCCACCTTTCCCGAAAGGATCAAACACATGATGGTGGAAGAAAATTCCAACAAAATAATTTCGCGCGAAACCACTCCAACCGTGAAGCGGGGCAGTAAAGGAGAAGCTACGTTTATAGCAATCTGCATAACAATAACCGCCCCTATAAAGAAGGAGATAATTATAACCAGCCAAATGGAGTTGACCCCCAGTTTATATACTTCCTTCGAGAATTCTTTAAAAAATTCTCGAGCTCGGTCGGGCGGAGCTATCACTCTTCTCATCAGCTCGACATACTCGCCGACACTCTCTAAAGAACTTATAATGCTCATTTCATCGGAAATTAAGGAATTGTAAACAAATAAGTATGCAACAGTTCACAAGCCAGAACGAATAGTTTATTTGTTTACAATTCCTAACGTGCACAAAGATAGGCAATGTTTTTTATTTTGATGATTGGCGGGGTAAAACAATTGGGAGAAATAATTGCATTATCTTTGTTAAATGTACGAATACAACGATAAAGAACTGGGAAAGATAATCGTGAAACCCGACACTCGGGCAAAGAGGATTATCGCCCGAAGAAAAGGGGAATATATCCAGTTGACCGTTCCGTTCGGATTTACCCCAAAAAGGTTACCCTCCCTGCTTGACGATATGCGTCATCGGTTAACAAAGCTGTTTACTGCTAGAGATCAACTTATTACGGAAGACTCCGTATTAGAGACGTTCTCGTTTACCGCGAGGCTGTCGAGGACACACCTGGTAGAAAATGTGAAAATGAGGTTGAAAGATGGCAATTTAACCATTTTTGTCCCCGGGAATTTTGATTTGGAGAACTCCACTTCTCAACATATTGTTAAAGAAATGATCAGGCAGGCTTTGCGGCACGAAGCCAAGAGAATTTTACCGGAAAAAACACGAAAATTTGCACAAGTACTCCACCTGCAGGTAAACGATATAAAAATCAACAAAAGTGTGTCGCGCTGGGGGAGTTGTTCCCGCCGGAAAACCATCAATTTCTCTTATTACACGATGTTGCTATCCGAAAAACAGATTGATTATGTGATTCTTCATGAGCTGGCTCATACGGTCGAACTGAATCACAGTGAAAAATTCTGGAACTTGCTCAATCGTTTTTGCGGTGAGGACGCCAAAACCATCAGCCGGTCGCTCAGAAAGTACCCATCAAAAGCCTATCAACTGTTGAGGCCTTGATTTATAAATCTTTCAGCATTATGTCACTGGGAGATTCATAAACAGACATTCGTGTATGCATCAAGGCATTCCAGTGCCGAGCGAAATCCCCTTCTACATCAATCAGAAAATCTTCTGAGCCCTCCTTGTCTATCTGCTCTATCAGGTCATTAACAGTCAGCAAATTAATATCCAAAGCGGGTTGGTAGGCCATAACGCGGTCATCATCCGGTGTGGGGGTCGGTAAAATCACCTGAAGCTTGTGCAGTTCATCAATAATATCGTTGGTTAACTTAATGGGTATTTTGCACTTCATCGATATCTGGTCGGCGGTAAGCGGGGTTTCACCTTCTGCGAACCGCCTTACAATTACCGATGCAATCATGATGGTAAAGAAATCCCGAAAACGGCGGCTTATGTTTTTAGTTTCCCTATCGAAAGAAAATTTTCGGACATTTTGTGCCGAATACGACAACTCTGCACCTATTAGTACAATAAACCAAGACATCTGTACCCACAAAAGCAACAGCGGTATGGCGGCAAAAGCCCCGTAAATGGCATTGTATTTTGCTATCCACAGCTGCCCGTTTAAATAGATCATCTGAAAAAGCTGAATAGCAACACCGCCGACAATCCCTCCGATCAATGCACTTGCCCATTTCACTTTTGTATTGGGCATAAACCTGTACAGAAGTGTCAAGGTGATGATCATTACTAAAAAAGGAAGAAAATTCAACACCTGGGTTACCACAGGGTCAAGGATATAACTGAACTTATCAAACGGGCCCGTAGATGCTTGTATAAGAGCTGTCAGACTGTAATTAAGGACAGCAAAAATAGGCAATAGTAGAATGAGCGCGAAGTAGTCGACCGCCCTCCGTTGGATAGATCGTCCTTTTTTCACTCCCCAAATACGGTTAAAGCTGTTCTCTATATCGGAAAACAGTAAGATGACGGTATATAACAGCAAGATAACCCCGATTCCGGCAAAAACCCCTCCCTTAGCATGCTCCAGGGAGTTGTTAACCAGCTTGATGATTGTCTCAATGGTGAAGGAGGTCGTCTCCGTAATCGAACTGTCGACGTCTAAAGAGTCCGGCTTTTGGACCGTACTCACAATATTTATTTCCTGATTGACACCTATGGATTCCGACACATCGATAAGGGTATCGGTCGCCATTTTTGACTCAGGCAAAGCAGCCGTTATTTCCGTATCGCTGTTGCTGAAGAAGTCGAAAATCTGGCTTTCCAGGATTTTCTCGAACCCGAAACCGCGGGCAATGGCAAACAACACGGCCAACATGGGGACAAGAGAAAGGATTGTACGGTATGTCAACGACCGGGAACTGGCTCCGAGGTTTTGCTCCTGCACACCTCTAACGGTGAGCATGGTGACTTTAAGAACATTGTGCAAAACATTCTTTTTATTGGAGAAATTTTCGGGATTTAGCCGCCAGATTTCGTAAGTAAGAAAGTGAACCCATTCCTTTATTTGGAGCCTGATCCTTTCAAACAACCCAGGCTTGTCTTCCTCCTCCTGTTTCGAAACTCTTTTTTTCCTTTTCAGCATACCTCAAAATAAAAAAGCAGCGGGCCTGTAAGCCGGGTTCTGTATCCCGACAAGTCGGGATGTTTGTCATTTATCTGCGAGACGATGTCACCATCGCTCTTTAGCGACCTACCCCTCGGCATCGGGCGAGCAACCCTACCTATCCGATATACATGGTCTTGCAACCCATAAGACGTACGGCATGCCGTGTTGCCACGGCACCCGGTAAGCTCTTACCTTACCTTTTCACCCTTGCATCGTAATCTCACGAGAAAACGAAGCGGTTGTTTTCTGTTACGCTACTCTGCCCTCACGAACAGCTTCCCGTTAGGAAGTATGGTGCTCTACGTTGCCCGGACTTTCCTCCCCGAATCCCGACAAATATCGGGACCGAAGCGACAAACCGGCCTGCTGCGACTGCAAAAGTAATACTAAATTAACGATTTAGCGTAATTATACCTGATTTTTTACAACTCACGAAGCATATTACGAATTGTGTCCATCTACCGGCTACAATTAGCCGTCCAGGTCGCACCGTCCTTTACAACAGGCATCGTAAGGTGGCTTTTTGTACAGGAAAAGGTGATTATCACCGGAAAGGTGATTGTGAATGACACACCAACGAAAGGTTTAGTTAACCGAATACCGTGAAAACTTGTGCATAAACGACTCGTAATACGTTTTTGATACAGGGAGCTCGGGAGTGTTTTCGGCATCCAGTTCAAGCACAATCCCTCCTTTTACTTTTTTCAGTATCTTCACCTTGTCCATGTTCACAATATAAGAACGGTGACAACGTACTAACGGAGTATCTTTTGTCAGATTCTCCTCCATCCATTTTAGCGAATTGCGAAGCAGGAAGCGGGATTGCCTGGATTTGTTCAAATAAAAAATGGTGGCGTAATTATCAGCGGATTCAATATAGAGCAAGTTTTCCAGGGTGATCGAAATCTTCAGGTCACCCTTTTCGTCCGGAAACGCTACCAGGGTTCTTGTATGCGAGTCCGCCGTTTTTTCCTGTTCCATGTTTGCTAAAAGCAAACTTTTTTCCTTCCACGAGAAGTAAAGCCACGAAATAGCATAGGGCAACAACAGCACCAAGGCTGTGTTTACAGCACTTTGACGAAAGATATCCATAAAATCCCTGTCGGCACTCTCCTTGGGCACAAATTTCGAAAAAAGCGAATAAAACACCGCCATGGCCAGTACCTCACACAAGATCCAGAAACCATATTGCCAATAAAGGATATCGTTTTTTTTCGAATAGACCGCAAGAATAACACGGCTGACAACCACCACCAACATTCCGGTAAGAATGATCAGGCTGGAAAAAGTAAAATACTTAAAATCGGAAATAGCGGGATACCATGCCCTTGAGCCGAAAGGTTGGAAGATATTGATGAACAGCAATGCAAAAACCGCTGTGAACACAATCATTTTTACCGTGTTGCCTTTCTCGTATAAGTATGCGGGTATTTTCCCATTCATGTTAATAGCGTCAGTTACCGACCCGATGCAAAAATAGTTTTTTATTAAGGATTAACCAAATGAATTGCACGCTGCCCTAAAAAAATTTCACCCCGCTATAGCGATTTCCACCCCACATAGGTGCTCCTGCCACATGCAGGCATCCTTTTTCCCTTTGATTTGCGGATACCTGAAAAAGGATATTTCTTTACAAGAAAAAATGAATTATTGCCAACGATTTACCGAGCTGGGAAATCTTTTTAAACAAGGGGCCGACTGCCGCTTACCCGAAACAAAAACGAGCATCCGTTTTTTTTCGTTCGGAAGCACCTTATGCTCTGGCGAAACATTACCCGCCGACTGCCACATTGAGGAAAATTATTCCTTTGAATATCCCGTATTTACCCCCTGCGGAAAACAAAAACAGGATAAAGCTATCTTGCTTTTGCACGGGTTGAACGAAAGGAACTGGACCAAATACCTCACCTGGGCCGAGTACCTGTGCAGCAACACGGGAAAACCCGTCATCCTGTTTCCTATCGCGTTCCACATAAACCGCTCGCCCCTGTCGTGGTCAACTCCGCGTGCCTTGTCTTCCCTGTTGAACTGCAGACGAAATAAATACACAGACGACCGCTCCATAAGTTTTGCCAACGTAGCGTTGAGCGAACGCATCAGCCAGAACCCGGAACGCTTTTATTTATCGGGCAGGCAAACCTGTGCCGACTTGACTTCTTTATACGAAGAAATAAAAACAGGAAAACATCCCCTTTTCACGGAAGGCACGCATATCGACATTTTTGCCTATTCCATAGGAGCATTCCTTTCGCAGGTGGCACTCATGGCAAACCCAAAAGGGCTCTTCGCCGATACGCGCCTGTTTATGTTTTGTGGAGGGAGTATATTCCGTTCCATGCATGGCGTTTCCCGAAGCATTATGGATAGGGCCGCCTTTGAAAAGCTGTATAACTACTACGTTTATACTTTCGGCATGGAACCAATTGCTAAATGGTTTCGGGACAAAGCTTTCGACGCATTTTTCCAGATGATTTTACCCGAGAGGTTTCAAACACAGCGCGAAAGTTTTTTTGAACGGATCGGGGAAAAAATCAGAGGCATTGTTCTTGCGCAAGATGTGGTAATTCCATACCATGGAGTACAAGAAGCGCTGGGGATAAAGAATACGGAAGTAAGAATTGAATTACTGGATTTTCCATATCCTTATTCCCACGAAAATCCTTTTCCCGTGAACCTCAAAGATGTTTCATCCGTTGACCGTTCTTTTATGAATGTCTTTTCCCAGGCAGCCGGTTTTTTAGAATAGGCTTTTTAACTTTTTTTTTCTTTACAAGCTGATTTTAATGTTTTATTTGTATATTTGGGCTCGAAAGTTTGAGGAATGAGTAATTCCCGGAATTGCTCCAGTCTTCGGAATCTCCATCAAAATCGGTTGGGAGATTATTATATTTAGTAAAATTTCAAATAGAACTAATTATGTCGGTAAAATTGAAGAAAAAAGGGATCAGCCTGCTATTCGTATTACTTTCCTTTGCATCACTGTCTGCTCAATACCAACCCCACTGGGATTCGTTGGATAAAAGGGAAGTACCCCAATGGTGGCAGGATGCCAAGTTCGGTATTTTTATTCACTGGGGACTGTATTCCGTTCCCGCCTACGCTCCTGTCAATGAAGTAGATGGTATTTACGAAAAGTATGCCGAACATTATTACAACCGGCTCTTAACCGGCAACAAGTTTTTTCAGGATTTTCACGCAAAACAATACGGTGAACACTTCAAATACGCTGATTTTGCACCCCTCTTTAAAGCCGAATATTTTAATTCCGACGAGTGGGCAGAACTTTTCAGGGAAGCGGGTGCGAAATACGTCGTGCTGACATCCAAGCACCACGATGGTTTTTGTTTATGGCCCAGTACACAATCCCCTCATTGGAACAGCGTGGTGATGGGGCCGCATACCGATTTAATCGGTAAGTTATCCACCTCAGTCCGCAATACCGGTCTCCGTTTCGGGTTGTATTATTCCCTGTTGGAATGGGCTCATCCGTTGTACTCCCAGCCCACCATTGAAAAATGGGTGGACAGGCACATGATTCCGCAGATGAAGGAGCTGGTCAACAATTACAAGCCCGAAATCATTTTCTCCGATGGAGAATGGGATTACGACAGCAAAACCTTGAAAAGCGAAGAGTTCCTAGCCTGGTTGTACAACGAGTCTCCCGTAAAAAACTCGGTAGTAGTAAACGACAGGTGGGGAAAGGAGACCAGAAGCAAGCACGGGGGCTACTATACCACGGAATACGATCTGGTGCACAGTCAGCAGGGTATTGGAGACAACGCGGATCATCCGTGGGAAGAAAGCCGCGGTATAGGAACATCCTACGGATACAACCGTTTCGAAACAACGGAACATTACCTTTCTTCAAAACAGCTGATCGATATCCTTATCGATAAAGTGGCGAATGGCGGTAATTTCCTGCTGAACATAGGCCCCGATGCAACCGGCATGATCCCTGTCGTTATGCAGGAAAGGTTATTGGATATAGGGAAATGGCTGAAAGTGAACGGAGACGCCATCTATTTTTCGCAGCCGTGGAAAAGTCCCAACAGGCCAAAAAACGAAAACCTGCTCTTCACCCGGAAAGGAGGGAATTTGTATATCCTTTTAAAGAAGTGGCCAAAGACACCTGTCATCCTTACCGGCCTGAAAGGTGCGGGAAAAGTTGAATTATTGGGATACAAGGGAACTTTGAATACAAAACAACAACAGGGAAAACTGACGATCACCTTCCCCCCCTCCTTAACTGTTGATGAACTACCTTCCCAACATGCGTGGGTAATTAAAGTTTCAGATTTCAGGGAGTAGTGTTTCTATTTTGGGAAGGTTTTCACTTCCTTTATGTTGTTTTTTTGGTTTTTTGAGTTTGTAATTTCATTTTGAGCTTTAGCAGACAAGAATGAGCAATACCATTAAAAACAGGATTGAATTCGAGAATATCTATGTTGCCCACTACTCGAGGATGAAACGTTTTGCACAGGAATACGTTATTCGCGAAGAGGATGCAGAGAATATTGTGCAGGATGTCTTTCTCGATTTGTGGGAGCAGAACTTTCTTTTGCTGACGCACACCAATCTTTTCGCTTATCTGTTTACGACGCTAAAGAACAGGTGTATCGATTTTTTAAGGCACAAGACAATTGTGCAGAATACAGCACAAAAATTACAGGACGACTATACAAAAGCCCTGCAGATTAAGTTTCAATCCCTGGAAGCATTCGATGAGCAGCTGTTTTCTGAACCCGATATTGAAACGGTCATTCAAAACGCTATCGAAAGCCTGCCTGAGAAATGCCGGGAAATTTTTGTTTTAAATAAAATTGAGGGGAAAAAGCAAAAAACCATCGCACAGGAACTGAATATCTCTATTAATACCGTGGAAAACCAAATGGCAATAGCCTACAAAAAACTAAAAGAGATACTAAAAGATCACATCCCTTTACTTATTTTTTTGCTTGCTTAATTTTTTTTGTTTTTTCTTGGTGGTTTTTTCACGTTCGATCGTTAATTAATAAAGCAGAAAAAGAATGGAGGAAAAACTCCCTAAATATTTCTCGGGTGAACTGGGACAATCCGACACCGCCGAATTGTTCAATGAGTTAGAAAAGAATGAACTCTTGCGGGAGGAGTTTGTACGTATGCAAAACACATATGCGCTTACGCACTTATCCAAATTTTCAAAAAATGAATCGGAAGGTAGGAGAAGTTATCAACAATTCCTACAGCAATTAAAGACAAAAAAGCGACAAAAAGTTGTTCGACTGGCCGTGCAATATGCAGCAGCAGCACTGATACTCATTGCCTCCACTTTTTTCGCCACCCGATATCTTCTAACAGATAACAGCAGTAACAGGGAGATAAACACGTTGGTTGTCCCTGCCGGACAACGGGCACACCTGACGCTTCAAGACGGCACTTCAGTGTGGCTGAACGCACAATCCACACTCACTTATCCGGCCCATTTTTCCGGGAGATCGAGGCGGGTGACTGTCTCCGGAGAAGCATATTTCGATGTTGCAGAGAATTCAAGGAAGCCCTTCATTGTCTCTACACAGAACATGGAAATGAAAGTGCTCGGGACCCAATTCAATGTGTACAGCTATCCCGGAGCCGGCTGTATCAAAACCGACCTCATAGAAGGTTCGCTGATGGTTTACAGCAAAGAGTCACCAAATACAAGCGTTACACTAAAACCCGACGAACAGATTGTTGTAAAAAACGGAAAAATGTCTCTCCGGAAAATTCAGAACTCCGATTATTTCCTCTGGAAAGACGGGATTTATACCTTTGAAAATGAACGGCTGTTGGACATTATCGAAAAACTTCAACTTTACTACGATGTAAAGATCGTAGTAAAAGACCCCGAAATATTCAACGTACATTATACCGGAAAATTTCGCCAACGCGATGGTATCGACGAGATCTTAAGGATAATTCAGAAAATACAGAAGTTTAATGTTCAAAAAGATACGGAAAACAACATTATCACAATCACAAAATAAATTCACTAATCCTTAAAAACGTATATGCCTATGATAAAGAACGAAAGATAGAAAAAGCGATAAGTGCGCCAACACCTATCGCTTATAATAAAGCAAACACTCAACAACAAGTCTAAGTTATTCACTTTAAACACACAAATATATGAAAATAAACACTTCATCCGATCACTTTTTAATAAAAAAAAGTGACTTTAAAGATTTATTTAACATCATGAAAATCTGCTTATTTCTATTGTTTGCCTTCGCATTTCAACTGATGGCAACAAATACAAATGCCCAGGATGCAATAATTGAACTGAGATCCAACTCTGTAACCGTAAGTCAGCTGATCAGTGAAATTGAAAAACAGACGGACTATCTGGTCGTTTACAGCAACCGCGAAGTAAACACCTCGCGCACAGTAAGCTTGAAAAACAAATCGGACAAAGTATCCGAATACCTGAACCAAACCTTCAGCGGCACAGATATCGGTTACGATTTTGAGAAAAACTATATTGTTCTCTCGAAAAAGGCCCAACAAACCGCAAGCACAATTACAAATTTGGTGCAAACTCTTCAACAGCAAGGGAAAACCGTGAGGGGTACCGTTACCGATTCAAATGGAGAGCCCGTTATCGGGGCGACAATTGTTGTAAAAGATAAACCTTCGCAAGGTACAGTTACAGATATCGATGGCAATTATTCTATAACAAATATTTCTGAGACCACGACATTGGTATTTTCATTTATTGGGATGAGAGCACTAGAGTTTGTAGTAGAAAATCAAACAATAATTAATGTCCGAATGGAAGAAGAATCAATTAGCTTAGAAGAGGTTGTTGCTGTAGGGTATGGAACTGTAAAAAAACAAAATCTTACCGGGAGTGTTTCAAAAATTAAATCTGAATCCTTGGATTCAAGGGCTGTGGCAACTTTAGGTGAAGCTTTGGCAGGACAATTAGCCGGAGTTAGAGCGAGGGAACTTAGTGGTGAACCTGGAAAAGAACTAAGTATTTCTATTAGAGGTATTGGTACAATCAACGCATCAAATGCTCCTTTGTATGTTGTGGATGGAATTCCCGTAGCTAATATTCAAGACTTCAATCTTAATGATATTGAATCAATTGAGGTATTAAAAGACGCTTCATCTGCAGCAATCTATGGAGCGCGTGGTGCTAATGGTGTAGTACTGATTACAACAAAAAATGGTGCAAAACAAAAACCAACTTTTAATTTTAATGCATATTATGGGCTCCAAAAGGTTGATGGTGTTTACGATTTGATGAACAGGGATGAGTTTTTGGCTTACAATATTTGGGCAAAAAACATGAGTTATTTGAGAAGAGGTGGAAGCTTATCAGATCCTATGAGCGCTCGCACGGCCGCTGAACAAATTCCGGAAAGTTGGTTAAACGATCCTGAGTCACTGCCTGATACAGATTGGCAAGCTGAATTATACAGAATAGCACCTATACAAAACTATAATTTAAGTGTTTCGGGAGGTGGAGATATTGGGACTTTTCTTATTTCAGGGTCATATATGAAACAAGATGGTATTTTGATTGAAACAGGTTATGACAGGTTTAATTTTAGGTTAAATACTACACTTAACGTAGCAGATAACTTGCAAATAGGGATGAATATAGCCCCTTCATTTTCCACAAAACAACCGATAACAGGAGTAAGCAGTATTCATAGAGGAGCTGTTTTTCCTCCAATTGTTCCAATCGACGGAAATACAGAAGAAACAGGATATACAGAAGGTGCATTTGCATACGTAAATCCTATCCAAGAATTAAAACAAACTCACAGGGAGGACAAAATTAATAAAGTACTTACTAATGTATGGGGAGAATTAAAGATAACAAGTTCTCTTTCTTTTAGATCACAATTCGGGTATAATTATACTGAATCTCAAAATTCATTCTTCAAACCCAAAAATGTTAATCAAGGTAATCCATCTTACGGGAATGCAAGCGTGAGCCAGAATTATAATCCTTCGATACAAAACACATTAGTTTTTGCTCCAAAAATAAAATCACTATTTGATATTAATTTATTGATAGGTCAAAGTTATGAAAGTAATAAATCTTATTTTATATCTGCTGCAGCAAAGGATTATCCCAATGATTTAATCTACACTCTCAACGTTGCATCAACCAAAACAGATGGTTCAACAACAGAAGCAAAAAATGCAATTGCGTCCTTCTTTAGTCGATTAAATTTCAATGTTGACGATAAATACTTATTAACACTTAATCTACGTAGGGACGGTTCTTCGAGGTTTGGACGTGATACCAAATGGGGTTGGTTTCCATCCGCATCTGTTGGATGGAAAATAGATAGAGAAAAATTTATGCAAAATCTCGAATGGTTAGATCTTTTGAAGTTGAGGATAATGGCTGGAGTTGCTGGTAATGACAATATTGGTAATTATGAACATATTGCAGCGTTAGGTATAGCAAATTACAACTTTAATGGGGTTATAGCCAACGGTTTAGCTCCATCATCATTTGGTAATCCCGATCTTGGTTGGGAAACTAAAGTCACCAAGGGAATTGGTTTAGATTTTTCTGCATTTAATAATAGGATACAAGCTAATCTTGATTATTACATAGATGATACAAAGGATATGCTCTTGAATAGCAATGTTTCTTATATGACAGGGCATGGTTCAATGCGTTCTAATTTGGGTAAAGTGCAGAATAGAGGATGGGAGTTTGAACTGACGACTCACAATATCAGAAAGAATCAATTCAATTGGATAACTTCCTTAAACTTATCAAAGAATACAAATGAGGTAAAAAAATTGGGAATAGATGATGCTCCGATTATCATCTCAGCTTTTAGCAGCCCAGCCTTTATTACTAAAGTCGGTGAAGCAATTGGAAGCTTCTATATGTACAAAACAGATGGATTATTAATGCCTGAAGATTTTGACGCAAACGGAAATCCTCTTGTTCCTATTGTAAAGGGACAGGAAGCTGGTAATACAAAAATTGTGGATGTCAATAAAGATGGAAAAATTGATTCGAATGATTTGACGATAATAGGTAACAATCAACCTGATTTGATTTTTGGATTAAATAATAGTCTTAAATATGGTAATTTTGATTTAAATATTTTATTGCAAGGTCAAATTGGCTCAAAAATATGGCATCTTGCTCATCGATACTTCGATGGAGGGCAATATCAAGGAATGAATTCCTTACAACATTGGGTTAATTCATATAAACCTGATTCTCCTAACGGTGAAAACCCATATCCTCAAAATCCCTACTTAGCAAGTGTAGATTTATCGTTTGATGGAAAATCTAATATGCGTTTTGGTAGTAATCCTGGATTCTCAGATTGGTATGTGTATGATGCTTCTTTTCTAAGAATCAAAAACTTAACCTTAGGATACAATCTTCCCAAATCACTAAGTCAACGTTTTGGGTTTAATAATCTCAGAATTTATGTAATGGGGGATAATTTATTCACATGGGACAATTATATAGGACCTTCTCCTGAATCTTCAACATGGGGAAACGAAACAACTTCTGCAGGAGTTGATGATGCAACTTATGGATTATCGAGGAGATACAGTATTGGAATTGATTTAAATTTTTAAACTCTGTGATATGAAAAATTATAGAAAACAAACGAATATATTATTGATTGCAATTTTCTTGTTATCAGGAATTTCATGTAGCGATTATTTAGATTTAAGTCCCATTTCTACTTATAATGCTGGAAGTTTCTATCAAACAGAAAAAGACTTTGAAATAGCCATTAACGGTGCTTATGCACCACTAAGAAGTTTATACAGTGGCGACATAATTAACCTACTTGAGTGTAGAAGCGATAATATCCAGGATGATCCCATCAATAGTTATGATCACAATCGAGTTCATCGCTTTCAAGATACAGAATCAACGCCGTTGCTGTCTAATGTATGGAATAATTTTTGGATTTTAATTAGTCGTTGTAATTTAATTTTAGACAATATTGACAATGCTTCTTTCCAAGATGAAAATAGGAAATCTTACATAAAGGGTGAAGCATACTTTTTAAGGGGTTATGCATATTTTTATTTAGGGTTTATATATGGAGGTGTTCCTTTGATTGATGGTGTAAAGAAAGTAGATGAAATAAAAGTTACCCCCCGAAGTACCCAAGAAGAAACTTTAAATTTTGCAGCTCAGGATTTTTCAACAGCAGCATCTTTATTACCAAGTGAGTGGTCTGCGAAAGATTTGGGGAGAGCAACTAAATACGCTGCTCAAGGTATGAATGCTCGTTTACTTTTATTCCAAAATAAACACGCTTTGGCAAAACCTTTGTTAGAAGAAATTATTAATTCAAGTAAATATTATTTAGCGGAAGAATATTCACATTGTTTTATAGATAGATATGATAACAGCCCTGAGCATGTCTTTCAGGTACAATTCATGTCTGGCGATATTGGACAAGGAAATTCATGGGTTGCCAAAGCTGTACATGAGTTTGTTTATGATTCGTTATTTCCGTGGGGAGGTGTATCTGGTGCGAATCTCGTATCTCCAACATTATATAATGCTTATGAAAACGGGGATCTCCGATCTAAATTTAATCTTCGAAAAGGCTATACAACTTTACAAGGTGTTGTAGATACTGTTTCTGTATTTTATATCAAATATGCCCAAGGAACAAAGCCTACTAGTAAATCAGATTACGCGTTAAACATGCCTGTATTACGTTATACGGATATAAAGATGATGTATGCAGAAGTTTTAAATGAACAAAGTTATATTCCTGACGGAGAAGCTTTTTCGATTTTAAATGAGGTCAGAAATAGAGCTAATATTGCCCCACTTACTTCAGTAACGATTCCCTCAAAAGAAGCTTTTAGAGAAGCGATATTTCAAGAACGTCGACTTGAATTTGCAGGAGAATACTTAAGATGGTACGATCTAGTTCGATCCGGTAAAGCTATGGAAGTAATGAATAATCACTTTAAACGCACCGATGAAGGTGGAGGTGGAAAATATAAAATGGAAGAATATCAACTTATTTTTCCAATACCTCAACGTGAATTAGATGTGAACTCAGACAGTGACTATATGTGGCAAAACCCAGGCTATTAAATTCTTTTCGATAAAAGGAAGCTCCAATTAAGTTGGAACTTCCTTTTATCAATCTATTTTGGGGTTACCATCTCGTTAGGCGTTATTAAAGTCGAACTCATGTAACTCTCAATTAAATAATCTTATTACACAGGGTTAAGAGTGTAAAGAAATCAATTATTAAATTGTTAAATTATGCAAAGCAAACTGGAAAGTCAATGGATTTTGATCCTTTTTTTACTATTATTGATCAGCTGTTCTGAACAAAAAATTGTTGATATCACTCCCAATCAATTTAAAGGGAGTGATACAGAAAGAATTCAGGCAGCTGTCAAAAAAGCGTCAGAAACAACAGGAAAAGTTGTTATACCTGCAGCTAACTCCAATGGTACTAATATTTGGTTATTGGATAGTGCCATACTATTGCCATCCGATATAGAAGTTATACTCGAAAATTGTACTATTCAATTATCTGATAGCTGCAGGGACAATATGTTTCGCAGTAATAATGTAGGTCTCGGAATTACCGATCCGGAATGGAATCGAAAAATCAGCATAATAGGTATAGGTGATGTTTTATTGATAGGTGCTGATAACCCGAGAGCTACGGGTGATGGTGCGAGGACACTGGTTTCTGAAAACCAGCCGGGTCGAGTAAGTTATGGAAGTGACGCAGGGAAGGAGGGCATTAAACAAAAAGGTGACTGGCGCAATATTATGATTCTAATGGCTTTTGTTGATGGCTTTAAACTGAAGAATGTCAATATTAAAAATGCACATGCTTGGGCTGTGAGTTTTGAACGAACATTAAACGCCGAGATTTCAGATATAACATTTGACTGTCCTAGTTCTCAATTGGTGAATGGAAAAGAGGTATTCATTAGGAACAGGGACGGAATTGACCTCCGTCACGGTTGTAAAAACTTCAGGATTAATAATGTTTCGGGCACTACAGAAGACGATTTTATTGCATTGTCAACCCTTGGTTTACATTCAGAGAATAATGTAGGAGGAACATTTAACTCCACAATGGTAACATCCACACGATGGAGAGGCCCAGAAGATGATACTGAAAATATTTATATTACAAATATTGTATGCAAAAGTTTAACTCGTGCAATTGCCATTCGGGCAAACGATATAGCCAGCATTAATAATGTGTATATCAATGGAATAACATTCGAGGGGGGATTTAATGCCATGCTTGTTGGAGGCAAGGGATATGGTAAAGATTCTCAACCGGGGAAAATCAATAATATCCACGCCATGAATATTATCGGTGATGGTCGTTCTTTAATTTTAATTGAAGAAGCTATTACTGATTGCAGCTTCATAAATGGTTTGTATCGAGGAAATGAAGATAAGATTATTACGTATAATATTGATGAAAATAAAATTAAAAATGTCATCTCCCAAAATCTAATAAAATTAAATAAATAGTGACATTATAACTTCTTTAAATGTAAAAGTCAGATGAAAAAAATTAAGTTTATACTCTATAGTTTAGCGGTTGTGTTAACTTTGTTAAACTTTGCTAATGTTCAAAGTGTCAATGCTCAGAATATTCTTGCTGGTTGGGCAATAGAAGACATTACCCCTGAAGGCCCTGTATCATTACAGGGCCAATATTATGAACGAATATCAGAGTATGTACAAAGTCCATTGATGGTAACTGCACTTGCTATAGAGTCTATAGATAAAGGTAATAGGGAGCAGGCCATAATGATTTCAGTGGATGTTGTCGGTTTTAATGAAGGGTTACAGGATTCATTGCGAAAAAAATTAGAAGGAAAGATTCCCGGATTTAATCTTCAAAAGCTTTTTTTAAATGCAACGCACACCCATTCATCTTTTGATACTGGAATAAAAAGTAAAGACAGGAAAATGCTACTTAATAAATTAAGTAAAGTGGCTATTTCTGCTTGGGAAAGCAGGCAACCTGCAGGGATAAGTCGGGAGTTGCGCTACGCTGTTGTTGGACATAACAGGAGGGTTGAATATGCTAATGGTTCCACAGAAATGTATGGTTCTACTGACAGAGAAGATTTTATCGGACTGGAAGGGCCGGAGGATTCAGGTGTTGACATGCTTTTTTTGTGGGATAAAAATAAAGATCTTACCGGAGTTGTTATGAATGTTGCTTGTCCTGCTCAAGTTACTGAAGCAAAATATTACGTTTCAGCTGATTATTGGAGTGAAGTTAGAAAATATCTAAATAAAAAGTTTTCTCGCGAGGTACATATTCTACCCCAAATAAGTGCAGCAGGTGACATATCACCGCGTGATCTTCCTCGCGGTTACAAATCCAATGAACCCAATATGTGGGATATTCCAGGTATTGTTGAAATAGGGAAAAGACTGGCAAAGGCGTTTGATGAAGCCTATCCTGAAGCAAGAAGAAATATTGAAAATGAAGTAGTTTTTAAACATGCTGTAAAAAATTTAAACCTTCCCACAAGAAAATACAGTAAAGAAGAGTATAATAAAGCATTAGCAATTGTAAAAAAAATCAGATCCAAAGAACCAGCAGACCCAGATTCACCGGAAACAGCTTGGAACAGATTTTTGAAAGAAATAGAAGATAATGAAAAAATCAAAGATTATGGCCCCTGGGACAATAAGTTATCTGATTTTGGAATTGTAAAAAAGCAGGAAGCGCTTGTTCAGCAGTACGAGGAACAGGATCAACACCCATTTTGTTCGGTCGAATTACATGTACTTCGGCTTGGAGATGTAGCTTTCGCAACTAATCCCTTTGAACTTTATATGGATTATGGTTTCAGAATAGAAGGTAGAAGTAAGGCAAAACAAACATTTATTGTTCAATTAAGCAGTGGAGATGGTGAAGGTTATCTTCCCACCCAAAAAGCTATTGAGGGCGATGGATACAGAGGGTATAGTGCTATGGTCAATAAAGTAGGGCCAGCTGGTGGACAACTACTTGTAGATGAGATTATCAATATCATTAATTCTTTTTGGGAAACTAAAGAATAAACTTATGAGTCTCAAAAAATTCTTACCCATCTACTTAATTTTCGTATCAATGGGCATGGTAGATGCGGTTGGGCCGATGGTTAGCCTGGCCCGTGAATCTTTCGCTCTCTCCATAACTGTTGCCACGTTATTGCCTTTGCTAGGCTATCTGTTGTTCGGTTTGCTTTCTATTCCGATGGGTGTTTTACAGGACAAAAAAGGGAAAGTTTTTATTTTAAACCTTGGGTTGGGAATTATGTTTGCAGGGTTAATGATTCCTATTTTGTCAGGGATGTACGGGAATATGGTAGTAGATTCAACCTCATTCGGACAGTTTTATCGGATTCTCAGCGCAGTATTGCTTATTGGAGCCGGAGGGGCTATCTTGCAGGTTGGAGGTAACCCTTTCGTCCGGGATATCTCCGAAGAGGGAGAATATTCAAAAAATTTATCAAGGGCACAATCGTTTATTACTGTCGGTTCTTCCCTGGGATTCTTGGTGCCCCCACTAATGTTTAACCTGTTTGGGCTTGACTGGAGTATATTGTTCCCTGTAAATGCATTTATCGTGCTAGTAGCCATGCTGTGGTTTAATCTGGCCAAAATACGTGAGGTAAAGCAGGAAAAGACACATCATGCAACGTTAAAATCGTGTTTAAAATTACTCAAGAACGGGTATGTGTTAGCCATGGTTTTTGGAATTTTCATCTATTGCGGGGTTGAAATTGCCCTGGCTTCACATGCTCCTATCTTGTTAAGTGATAAATTCGGAATATCAGTTGAAAAACTGGGTCTTGTAATAAGCTGGTCGCTGTTTTATCTTCCAATTTTTCTGGGTAGATTTTTCGGTTCCTATATTTTGAAATATATTTCCCCCACTCGTTTGCTGATCGTTACTGGATTAGTTGCCATAATTGGGGTCCTAACCATATTGTTTACAAACTCATTAACAATGGCACTCATTGGTATTCTTATTATTGGCATTGGCTTTGCCAATATCTTTCCACTTATTTTTTCAATTACAATTGATCACATGCCCAATCATCAGAATGAACTATCTGGATTAATGGTTACGATGATTGTAGGAGGTGCTTTTATCCCATTGATAATGGGAAGTCTGGCTGATCTCACCAATATAACATTTGCTTTTATTGTTCCGTTGTTATGTCTCTGCTATGTGATATTTCTTGGGATTATTAATTATCATAAAAAAATAGTATGATAGAAAATTCAGTTAAAACCGCATTTGTAGGATTTGGAGAAATCAATTCACCACAGGAATTGATTAAAACAATGTGTAACAAAGCAAGGGAAGAAGTAAAATCCCTTGGCATCGAGGTAATATCAACCGATCATGTAACTGACGACCCTGAAGGCAAAGATGTCCGGAGGGCTATTAGTGAACTAAAGGGTAAGAGTTTCGATTCACTCATTATATGTCTGGCAGGCTGGATACCTTCACATGCAGTAATCTCAATCACCGAGGAATTCAGAGATAAGCCTATATTGTTGTGGGGACTTGCAGGAGAAAGAGAAAATGGAAGAGTTATTACTCCTGCCCCCCAAGCGGGAACAACCGCCTTGAGAAAAGTATTTGAAGACCTTGGTTATAAATTCAGGTATGTATATAATGTAATAGGGAAACTCTCCCCGTTGGATAAAATCAAGAATTTCACCGTAGCAGCTTCTGCTATAAAAAATGTCAGAAAGACCAAGATTGGCATGATGGGGTTTAGAGATATGAAACTTTATAATACGTTATATGAAGGACTTTCATTGAAAGAAAAAATTGGTGTCGAAATTGAATATTTCGAAATGCTGGAAATGGTTAATGAAAGCAAGATAGTTGACCAAAAAGAAGTCCAAAAAATTTTAGATAAAATCAAGAATGAATGGGAGTTTACTAAACCCGTAGATGAAAATTTCTTGAAAAAGGGGATATCCTATTACTTGGCAATCAAGAAAATAGCTACTTATAACAATTTCAGTGCAATATCTCTAAAAGATGTTGACGGCATGAAAAGTCTCATGGGTTTTCCACCCGCCATGATTTTTATGCTCTTATCCGATGAATTAAATCTGTGTGCCATTCCCGAAAATGACTCTATGGGAGCCGTGACCCAATTAATAGTTAAACAATTAACAGGACAATGTGCTGCTTATCTAGAATATTACGAGTTTTTTGAAAACAGTGTGCTGATGGGCGTGCCAGATTTTGTCCCTGCTGAAATAGTTGATGGAAGAGTAAGAGTTACCGGAGCTTCATTCGGAAATATCAGCGGAGGTGTATTGAATATCTCAACAGTTAAAACAGGTGAATTGACACTTGCCAGATTATCAAATACAGGTACTGAATATGTCATGCATCTATGCAGGGGAGAAGGTAGACTTATAAAATGGGAAGAGGCAGGATGGGATTATCCTGCACCACAATTACCTAGCCTTGAAATTGTTACCGAAATACCAGTAGAGGAGTTTGCACAAAATATTTCAGGCCAGCACTACATAATCTCATACGGCGACAATACAGGAGTTTTGAGAGACTATTGCTATCTAAATGGCATTAAAGTAATTTAATGCAAGCGAAGTATGAATATCAAAAAATATGATGCCGTTATTGCCGGATATATATGCGTTGACATGTTGCCCGGGTTTAGTAAAAATGACAACTTTAAAAATGTTGCCGACCTGTTCATTCCCGGTAAATTAATTGAAATCGAAGGGATGGACTTTGTGCTGGGCGGTCTCGTACCTAACACGGGACTGGCAATGAAAAAACTAGGTAAAAAGGTTTTTTTGAATGGACTTACCAGGGATGATTTTATTGGAACTATTGCAATTGCAAGTTTAAAGAAATACGATGCCGCAGAAGGCACACAAATTACAAATGTATCGACTACGGCTTTTAGTATTGTTTTGGCACCCAAGGGAATCGACAGAATATTTCTTGAATCACCAGGTTGTAACCAGTTTTTTGATTTGACTCATATCGACTTTGATGCTGTTTCTAATTCAAGGTTATTCCATTTCGGATACCCACCTCTGCTCAAACAATTCTACCTAAACAACGGGCAACAACTGTCGGAGATGTATTCCAAAGTAAAGAAAATGGGAATTGTAACATCTCTCGATTTTAGTCTGCCGGACCCTGGCAGTGAATCAGGGAAAGTGAACTGGCCCGAAATAATGAAGAATACATTGCCCTTCGTTGATATTTTTGTACCCAGTATTGAGGAGCTGCTTCAGACCATGATGCCTGAAAAATATGTAGAGATTGATTCAATGGTTGGGTACGACGATTTTGTTGATAAAGTACCTCTGGAGACAGTAAGAGAAATTGGGGGAAAAATTATTAACACAGGAGTTAAAATTCTACTAATAAAAATGGGACACCGGGGAGCATATCTGATTACTGGTGATATATCGGATATTAACCGAACGAAAGTCGTCAGTCTGGAGCATGAGTCTTGGGATCGCCGGGAAATTTGGTGTAATGCATATGCGGTTGATAATTCCAAAATTGTAAATGCCTCGGGAGCTGGGGATACCGCTGTGGCAGCATTTCTTACAGCGATACTTGACGGAGAAACGGCAGAAAATGCCATTAAATACGCAGGAATGGCTGGAAGGGATAACCTGTACTGCCAGAACATTTATGATGATTTGAGCGACTGGAATCAGTTGACAGTTAAAATTAATAAAGAACAGAACGATCTTATTTTCTTAAATTATGAATAACAAATCATTACAGATGGCTATTAGTTCCCTTGAGATTGAAAGCAAGGCCATTTCGGATATCATTGATTACCTGGACAAAGAGAGCTT
>ENA-UOOE01000824-UOOE01000824.1-fermentation-metagenome-genome-assembly--contig:-NODE-824-length-28481-cov-4.636249_pt1 | contig 28481 bp, 27 predicted proteins | sample MGYA00245776_ERZ724021 | MGnify/ENA primary metagenome ERZ724021 (study PRJEB28704, sample SAMN03018321) | fermentation metagenome | biome: anthropogenic terrestrial biome; feature: soil; material... | reverse complement strand
ATCCATATCATAATTTTGAAAGGAGCACATAATTTATGAAACGGAAACCACATACGCCGGAAGAAAAAGCCAAGATGGTTATTGAGATCCTCAAGGGAGAACGAACCCTTAACGAAATTGCTTCAGAACATGAAATACATCCTAATATGCTAACTCGTTGGAAGAAAGAAGCAATCGAGGGTTTAGCTTCTGTCTTTGAAAATGACAACTCAAAAAAACGCAAGGAACAGAAAGCCCACGAAGCAGAATTAGAGGAACTCTATGCACAGATTGGCAAACTGACCACTCAAAATGAGTGGCTTTAAAAAAAATCTGGCTTCTAAATTTACAACTTTACAACGGCGTAAACTTGTTGATTTTATGGACAAAGGGCTCTCTGTCTCTCAACAAGCAGCGTTGCTTGAAATAAACCGGAGTTCTCTGTATTACAAACCCGCTGCTTCCGACAGCAACGATTTGTTAATCAAAATGCACATTGACAAGATTTATACCGCACATCCTGAGTTCGGATATCGTAGAATATGCGCATGGCTGAATCACTATAATGGGATTGTCATAACCATAAAGCAGTTCTGCGGCATATGCGTGAAATGGACATACAAGCAGTTTATCCGCGGGAAAACACGAGTAAACCTAATCCAGCAAATTCGGTATATCCATATCTGCTGAAAGGCCTGAATATCAATCATCCGAACCAAGTCTGGAGCATTGATATCACATATATCCCTATTCGCTCCTCATGGCTCTATCTTGTAGCCATTATTGATTGGTATTCAAGGTATATTCTTGATTGGATGCTTGATGATACACTGGACATAGGATTTGTACTTCAAACCAGCCGTAATGCGCTAAAGATAGCAACACCGGAGATTATGAACAGTGATCAGGGCAGTCACTTTACCAGTCCGCAATACACCGGCATTTTCCAGGCAGCTGGGGCTAAAATCAGTATGGATCATCGTGGACGCGTCTATGATAACATCTTCATAGAGCGGCTGTGGCGAACGGTAAAATATGAAAATGTATATCCACAGGAATATGACAATCCGAAAGAAGCACGTATTGGCATAAACAAGTATATGAAATACTATAACCACGAGCGCCTGCATCAAAGCCTCAGGTACCGAACGCCAGAAGAGCATTATTATAACAATTGCCCTGCCTGTGCCGGCAAGTAGGAATTTTCAAGGGTCGTATGGAACTCGGAAAACCTTGGGACGCTGTCCCAAACCCTGTCCTCGCCGGAAGGCAAGCGGCCTTATAAATGAGACCGCAGACAACAGGATATTTTACGAAGGTTGTAAAGGGTCTCCGGCTAACGCCCGCCCTTGACAACCGCGTATGTTATTGCATAAACATATTTACAGATATTGGAAGTCAACCTAACTTAATTTTTTAAAATTTTTGTCTTGCCAAAGGGGTGCACTTTAGATGTTATGAAAAAGAACTTCTGGTAAATAAAATCGAACTAGATAATATTATAAAAAACATCATGGATAACTTATCCAATTTAAAGAAAGAAGATGCAGATGGGATTGTGGATGTGGTTGATATGGCAAAAGAAGAATTGAGCAAGCCAGAACCGAAGAGTAGCAGATTAAAGATGAGTTCTTGAAAGTCCAAAAACAATTAACTTTAGAAGGGAATATAGTTATTTCAGTAGGATTATTTGGACATGCTGATGGGGAATTTGAAAATGTCATCACTCCTGAAATTAAAGTAATGCTTGACGACATGCATAAAAGAAAAATCGATATGTCTGATGAAATTTATGTGATTAACAAAAACGGATATATAGGCGAAAGTACAAAAGGTGAAATAGAATACGCTATAAAGACTGGAAAAGGGGTTGATTATTTAGAGTGCCATAATGATTCGTCTGTTTCGCAATATTTTTATTATGCGAACTAATTCCAAATATTACAACTATATTTCTTTTGGTACCTTTGCTGATGTGCTCAGTAGCATCGGTTACCTTTTGATGAAATGAGGGAATTAATAAGTAATGATATCGGATAAAATATTGGTTCAATAGATTCAATTAAAAGCTTGATAGAATTTCTTAAAGTTCTGAGGGAAAAGCATCGTTTCCAATTGAAAGCAGACTGGAGTCATTTCCGCGAAGATTTCAACAAAGAAAACAGTAACAAATATTTTTTATTGGATATCTACCGGATGCATAGCACAGTCTTTCGAAACGATGCCGCAAGAAAAAATCTACGAAGAGAACTGCGGTATCTGAGATTATTGAAATCGATAATGTATGAGCAGGAGTACACAGGAGGTGTAAAATGATTACTTTTTATTTCACGGCGACTGGGAACAGCCTTGCGGTTGCAAAAAAGCTCGGCGGAGCTCTCATTTCTATCCCGCAGGCAATAAAGTCTGAAAGATACGAGTATACAGATGATGTTATCGGATTCGTATTTCCTACTTACTGTTGTAATGTACCTAGGATCGTCCGAGAATTTATCAGTAAGGCAAAGCTGAAAGCTGACTATCTCTTTGCGGTTGCAACGTATGGAAACAGTATGGGCAGTGGAGGCGATGGTAATGAGATGTTGGAATTTGCTAAATTTGCGAAACAGTATGGATACAGTTTTAACTATCTAAATGCTATCCTGATGGTTGATAACTTTGTCGATGCTTTTGATATTGAAAAAGAAATAGAGAAAATACCATCTAAGAAAATAAATGAGCATCTCGAAACCATAATCTTTGCTGTCAAGGATCGGAAAAACTTTGTGAAAACCCCCAGCATGTTTGGAAAAATGATAACCGGTTTTTGCAGAGGACTTGTTAAAACGCAGGATAAGGGCTTGACTTCGCAGAAATTTATAGTGAATGATGCCTGTATTCAGTGTGGTACCTGCGTTAAAGTATGTCCCCGCGGAAACATTTCACTGGAGGATAAGCCTGTGTTTGGCAATAACTGCGAAGGCTGCTATGCTTGTCTTCATATATGCCCAAATAATGCGATATGCATAAAAAATGAAAAAAGTGTAAAGCGGTGGAAAAACCCCGATGTTAGTGTGAAAGAGATTATTGCATCAAACAATCAAAAATAAAAAAAGCAATTTATAGAAGTATAAATACGTATTGAAATAGATTCAAGAACATGCTTGGGACTTATAAATCTGGGTAATCTGGGCAAGAGGTAAAAACAAATGTGTGAGAGATATAATATATTTCAATCTACCATAAAAAAATGAGAACATCAACATAATCTAAAATGCACTGAGAGATAAAATCTTGATGCTTGTATTTTATATAAATTTAAAGCTAAATAAAGAAACTCAAAAGGCGAACTTTTCGGTCAACTTATGATCGACAGGCTTCGCTTTTTTTCTATGTTTTGGAATGATTGAGAATTAAAAAACAGTAAAATATAGATAATGTGTTGGAAAAATTAATTATTGACATATGCCATTAATTATGTATAATTGTAAGTAACATATGTCATAAACTATAAGGGGGGTGAATCATTATGCCAAGACCAATGAAATGGAGGAGAGTATGCTGTTTACCAGAATGTAATAAATTTGGTCCTCTTGATTCCACGTCAGATGACAAAAATTATGTAAATATGACGGTTGACGAATATGAAACCATTAGGCTTATCGATTTAGAAGGACTTACACAAGAAGAATGTGCTAAGCAGATGAATGTAGCTCGAACTACTATTCAAGGTATTTATATTGAAGCTAGAAAAAAACTGGCGGAATCATTAGTCAATGGTAAAGTGCTGATAATTGAAGGGGGCGAATACAGACTCTGCAGAGGTCTTGGAGAAGGCTGCGGTCATGGTTGTCGTAGACATGAGCATGGGAAGTGTTTTACAGATAATAAGAATCGATGTAAATGATTATATGCTATCGAATATTATAAAAACGTCCTCATGCAGAGCTTGTGGAACAAGCAGCAATAATATTGGACAAATATATTAAAAATAATTAAAAATAACAAAATGGAGAAAAGAAATGATTAAAATTGCAGTAGCAAGCGAAAAAGAAATAGTAACAGAACATTTTGGACATTGCACCAATTTCAATATTTTTGAAACTGAGAATGATCAGATTACAAAAAGTGAATCTATTCCTAACCCGGGACATAAACCTGGATTTCTGCCGAATTTTTTAAATGATATGGGAGTTAATGTGGTCATTTCAGGAGGCATGGGAGAAGGTGCTATAGATATCTTTAATGAGAAAGGCATTGAAGTTATCGTAGGAGCATCTGGTGATGCGAAAGAAGCTGTAAATGAATACCTTAAGGGAACGCTTAAGTCTACGGGTTCTGTTTGTCATGAGCATCAGCATCATGATGAATGTGGTGAATAAATGACTTCCTTTAGAAGGTTCTTTAGAAATTTTATTTGAAAAATTTAAAATTTCTCGTTTCAAAGTGAAGTATTTGTAGTAAAATTAGACATAAGGAATTCTATTTTTTTTGTTTGGTGAGTTATTTCTTGATAATTTAAATATTTTAATTAACAATGCAGGGATGTGTGCTGAAAGATACTATATTTACAATTACATAAGTGATATATATCAACCTGCGATAGATATATAAAAAAGCTTGACGACGGTACGCGTATTTGGTACAATTGTATTGTGCAAAATCAAATTTTGCAAAGGAGGAATTAAAAATGGCACTCTATGATTTGACTGTAAAAGACGCAAAGGGGAACGACGTAAGCCTTTCCGATTACAAAGGTAAAGTGTTGTTGATCGTCAACACGGCAATCCGCTGCGGGTTTACACCGCAGTATAGTGAATTGCAGGATTTGTACGATAAATACAAAGACAAGGGATTTGAGATTCTTGATTTTCCATGTAATCAATTTGCGAATCAAGCCCCCGGAACTGATGAGGAAATTGGAAGCTTTTGTACAGGTCGCTACGGTATTACCTTTCGTCAGTTCAGTAAAATTGACGTAAATGGGGAGAACGAAAGTCCACTTTATTCTTGGCTTAAATCTCAAAAAAGGGGTTTTGGTGGGTCTAATATCAAATGGAATTTTACGAAGTTTCTAATAAATAAAAAAGGTGAGGTAGTTGCTCGTTATGCTTCTACCAAAACCCCGAAGGCAATTGAAAAAGACGTTGCCGAGCTTGTGGAGGGTTAACAATGCGGTACAGTTATAAAACAAAGAATACACGTTCATCTCAGATTTGTAGGGGCAGGCATGAATACCGAAATTTTAAAGCTTAAGAACCAACTTTGCTTTCCGCTTTATGCTGCTGCCAAGGAAGTTGTAAACCGCTATAAGCCTTTTCTGAAGAAAATAGACCTGACCTACACGCAGTATATCGCTATGATGGTACTGTGGGAATATAAAAGCATCGGCGTGAAAGATCTTGGCAAACATTTGTATCTTGATTCTGGTACGTTGACACCACTTTTGAAACGGCTTGAGGGTAAAGGACTTGTTCGGCGTGAACGCTCCACAGAGGATGAACGCACGGTCAATATTACCATTACTGATACTGGAGAAAAATTAAAGGAAGAAGCAGTGTTGATCCCTGCTCAGATTGCAAAATGTATGCCGCTTTCTATGGAGGAAGCCAGCACCCTTTACAAGCTCTTATATAAGCTGCTAAAAAAGATGGATTGCGGTGATGAAGTTGTATTTTAACTTGCGTTATGATATTATTTTAATACAATCTAAATTTATTGCAAGTACGCAGTAAATTTAGATAAAGTATTAAATAACATATCAAAGGAATGAGGAATATTATGATATAATAAATTTAATAATTTAATAAACACCAAAATATCAAGAATTAGGGTAGAGATTTAGCTCTATGACCCTATGCCAACCTGCAGTATGTAAGGTGGTTCAGCTAAAATTCGATAAGGGAGTGAAAAAAATGATTTCATGTCTTCTTATCTTATGATGAGAAGTTTTTTATTTATACAAATACTTTATAGGAGACGATTATATGAAATACGACAGGTTTTATAAGAGGCTATATGGCAAAAAATATGGCAGCTGAAGATTTTATTGAGGTGATTGTTGTGTTAGCGTTTTGGATACGTAGTATCAGGAGATAAAAATGAATAAGATAGATATTAATTCTATAATGGCAAAAAGTAGTGTTTTACAAAGAGTAAGAAATAGAGAAGAAGTATTATGGATAAATAAGGCAAAGAATGATTCTTCTAACTTTAATATTGAAGGTTTATCAATAGAAGATATAGATGATGCCGAAGAAAGACTTTTAAGATTTGCACCATATATAATGGGGGTATTTCCTGAAACAAAAATAAATAATGGACTAATTGAATCACAGCTTAAAGAAATTTTAAAGATGAAGAAACTTTTGAATGAACGATGTTCTGGAAAAATAAGAGGAAGATTGTTTTTAAAGGAGGATAGTCATCTTGCAATAGCTGGTTCAGTTAAGGCAAGAGGAGGAATCTATGAGATATTAAAGCACACGGAAGATTTAATTATTAAAAATAATCTTCTTAATGTAGACGAATCATATGCAAATTTAGCTGAGGAAGAATATAGAAAGTTCTTCTCAAATTATGCAATTCATGTTGGCTCAACTGGGAATTTAGGACTTAGTATTGGAATTATCAGCGCTAAGATAGGATATAATGTAACAGTACATATGTCAGCTGATGCAAAACAATGGAAAAAAGACTTACTAAGAAGCCATGGTGTAGAAGTAAAGGAATACTCAGGAGACTATGGAAAAGCCGTTATGGAAGGCAGGAAATTATCTGATCAAGACTCAACAAGCTACTTTGTAGATGATGAAAATTCAAAGACGTTATTTTTAGGATATTCAGTGGCTGCAAGAAGACTTGCAAAACAACTGAGAGAACAAATGATATTGATAGATAGGAACCATCCTCTTTTTGTTTATATTCCATGTGGAGTTGGAGGTGCACCTGGAGGGATTGCCTATGGACTTAAAACTATTTTTAATGGTAATGTACATGTATTCTTCATTGAGCCTACCGAATCACCTTGTATGCTTGTTGGAATGGAGTCCGGTCTTAATCATGAAATAAGTGTACAAGATATTGGATTGACAGGTATTACAGAAGCTGATGGACTAGCTGTAGGAAGGCCATCTGGATTTGTAGGAAATGTTATGAAGAATTTATTAAGTGGAATATTTACAATAAAGGACTACAAACTATACAATTATCTTAGGGATATAGTTAATAGTGAAAATATATTCTTAGAACCAAGTGCTTGTTCGTCTTTTGAAGGCCCCGTAGGTCTTATGAATTATACTGAAGGACAAAAGTATATTGAGGATATGAATTTAAAGGGGAAAATGGATAACAGCATTCATATAGCATGGGCTACAGGGGGAAACCTAGTTCCTGAAGAAATTAGAAAGACTTACTTAAAGACTTATCTGGTAAAGGATAAATAAAATAATAGAATTAATTTATGGAATGAACATGCCGTTGTCAAAGGGAGTATAAAATATTCTATTTACACAGGATATTTTATATTCCATTAATGGAATATACATAACTATAAAATTATTTAATTTTTCGTTCTATATATATATCAGCAATTAATTGTAATAATATTTGAATATCTTTCTAAAAGTTTATTAAGTTTATCTGATAATCAAGCATCAAAATCGAAATTACACCTCCGAATTGGATATGAAATTTTTTTATTTTTATCTGTAATATTATTACAAATTTAAATTTGACCACTAGTTTTTTATGTGTTAAACTTCTGCTGATATTCAAAAGATATTTATATCAATATAATTTATTAAATAAATTTAAAATTAATGGAAGTTAATAGGAGGATGTTTTGAAAAGAAAACTTTTGTGTTTATTGGTATGTATAGGATTAGTTTTATCTGTTTTTAGTGGTTGCCAAAATTCAAATAATAATGATGAAAATGGTAAAAACCCAGATGAAATGAGTAATGGAGCTCAAAATGAAGATGAAACTTTTACTTATGCAGTTGCAGATGATCCGGGAAACACGTTAAATGTCTTTACTGCTGATGACAGAGTTTCAATGATGATGGCAAAATTAGTTGCAACGCCGTTATATTCCATGAATGCAGATGGAAGCCTTAATTATTACATAGCAGAAAGCCTTGAACCTTCGAAAGATGGTTTGACATATACCTGTAGGTTGAAACCGGATATTGTATGGAATGATGGCAAGCCGGTTACTGCAGATGATGTTGTTTTTACATATGAGGAATACATAAAGCAAGATAATAGTAAAGTTCTCACTATTAACGACCAGCCGCTGCAGGTTACAAAAATAGATGATGAAACTGTAGAATTTAAACTTCCGGCAGTGAGTGCAAGCATTGAAGAAAATTTATGCACGCCTCTCATTGTACCGAAGCATATATTTGAAGGAAAAGGCGATGTGACAGTAAGTTTAAATGATGAAAAAGTAGTAGGCACAGGGCCATATATATTTGATGAATACAAAGCTGGAGAATATATAAGTTTCACCAAAAATCCGTCATATATGAATGGAGAAGCAAAAATAGATAAAGTAATACTGCGTATTATTGAAAGTGATGATACTGCAAAGCTTGCTTTGCAAAATGGAGAAATTGATGCATGGATTGGACTTCCTTCCAAGATGAATGGGTTGGAAAAGTTTACGGTGACACCATATAGCGAAGGTCGTGTAGCATACCTAAGACTAAATCGAGTATCTGACAATATGCAGGATCCTGAATATAGAAAAGGTATTTTTTACGCTCTTGACCGTGAAGAAATTCTTAAGGCGGCGTATTCTTCTATGGATTATGCTTCAGCAGGCTATTCTTTCTTACCTAATAATAACAGCTATTATACTGAAAATGTAGAAAAATATGAGCAGGACATTGAAAAATCGAAAGGACTTACTGCAGATGGAAGCAAAAAATTATCGCTTTGCTATATTGGAACTGATTCTGCCCAAGATGCCCAGGCTCTTGTAATTCAAGCTCAGTTAAAGGCAGTGGGTGTTGATGTTGAATTAAATGGAGTAGATCAGGCTGCATATATGGCAGCGGCCTATGATAATGAAAATAAAAACTATGATATGTATTTAGGCGGTTATATCATGACTTTTGATCCTGATGGATTTAGGGATATGTTTGGTACAGGGCAGATGATTAACTATGCCAGTGAAAAGGTGGACAGCCTGTTTGAACAAGGAAAGACTGAGCTTGATCCGAAAAAACGAGTTGAAATATATGATGAACTCCAAATGGAAGTTTCCAAAGAAGCACTTTTCTATCCATTTGGAACAGATTTAAGAATACTTGTTACAAACAGTGAAATCAAAGGTATTGAAGAAGCGGGGTTGGTTCCTATATATACCTTTGAGGATATGTCAAAACTATCAAGATAAGATAAAAAGAGAGGGGTAGTAATCCTTCTCTTTCTTGTATTATTTGTATTTTTGTAATACGTAAAAGGAATATTTAATATGTTAAAATATATTATTAAGAGAATATTGACTGCAATTCCATTAATTTTTGTCATTACCTTCATTTGTTTTTTCCTTATTTATATTGCACCTTATGATGCAGTGGACGCAATGGTATCCCCTAAAATGACAAAACAGGAAATAGAAGCAAAGAAAGAACAGGCTGGGTTGAATGATCCTTTTTATGTTCAATATGGAAAATGGCTGAACAACTTATGTCATGGCGAATGGGGATACTCTTTGACCAGCGGTACAAATATACGTCAAGATCTGAAGACCCGTATTCCTAACACTATAAAACTGGTTTTGCCATCTTATTTTACGGCATTTTTCCTATCTATTATATTAGGGCTGATTGCTGGCAGTAATCAGAATCGGCGAATTGACCGAATAATAGATGCGGTATCTTCTGTGGGTATCGCAGTGCCTACCTTTTGGCTTGCTCTAATGACTATGTATGTTTTTGGATACCGTTTTAAGATGTTTCCTTTAATGGGGATGCAAACTATCGGAAAGGAAAAATCTTTTATAGATTTTATGCACCATTTTGTAATGCCTTATGTTGTACTGACTATTGGCTTTCTGCCAGAGCTTGTACGCTATGTCAGAAGCTCCACAATCAGCGAATTTAAAGAGGACTATGTGTTAATACAAAAATCTTTTGGCAGCAGCAAGGCAAAAATTCTGCTGAACCATGTCAGTAAAAATGTGATGCTGCCTATGGTTACCAAACTGGGAATGGCCCTTCCTATGCTGGTAACCGGTGCAATCATTACCGAAACTATTTTTGCATGGCCCGGTGTGGGTACATATTATATGAAAGCAATCAGAACTTTAGATTATCCTATTGTAATGAATATTCTTGTTTTGTCCGGGACATTAGTTATTTTGGGCAATTTGCTGGCTGATGTACTTTATTGTCTTGTTGATCCAAGAATTAGAATAACGGAGTGACAAATGAAGAAAGGAAAATTTAAAAATTTTAGAAAAGAAATTCTTCACAATAAAGGGGCTTTTTTTTCATTGGTATTTTTAATTTTGATCATTTTTACCAGTATTTTAATTGGTTTTTATGATGGTGATCCTGATGCAATCAATATAAGCAATATGCTGGCAAAGCCCTCTGCACAGCATTGGTTTGGTACTGATGAACTGGGCAGGGACTACTTAATCCGCATAATTTACGGTGGACGTGTATCTCTGACAGTGGGAGTTCTTGCAATGTTAACTTCCATTATAATTGGAACAACCGCAGGTATCTCAGCGGGGTATTTTGGAGGGAACATTGATAGTTTTATTATGCGTCTTTCAGATATTTTTTCTGCTGTGCCGTGGATTATCATGGTAACTGTTGTGAGTTTATTGATAAAAAAGGGTATTTTTTCAATTGTTTTGGTAATCGGAATGTTCAGCTGGATGGAAATTGCAAGACTTGTAAGGGCGGAAACCCTTACTTTGAAACAAAGGGATTATATACAGTATGCAGATTTCATTGGAACAAGCCCTTGGGAAATAATGCGGAGCCATATTGTTCCATCAGTTTTACCAACTATAATTACCGCAGCGACTACGGCAGTTGCCGATGCAATTATGACAGAAAGCGCCATGAGCTTTTTAGGAATAGGAGTTCAGGCACCTATGGCAAGCTGGGGAAGCCTTTTGCAGAATGCTCAGGCTAATCTTGATAATGCCTTTCATATGGCAGTAATACCGGGAGTGCTTATTATTTTGACTATTTGTTCTTTCAACAATTTGGGTAATGTATTTCGAGCTGTTGCAGAACCAGGAAGCAGGGCGGGAGAAAGCAATGGATAAATTAATGGAAGTAAATAATTTAAAAACCATATTTAGATTGAATGGGAAAGTTTTAACTGCCATACAAGATATTAACTTCGAAATTTATCCGGGAGAGGTTCTTGGAGTCGTAGGGGAATCTGGCAGTGGGAAAAGTCTTACGATGAAAAGCATTATGGGAATACTTCCGGAAAATGCAATGATTGAAAAAGGAAAGGTTTTATATAAGGGAGTTAATATTTTAAACCTGAAAGAAAGAGAAAAAAGGAAGCTTAGAGGGAAAGAAATATCTATGATTTTTCAAGATCCCATGACTGCTCTGAATCCTCTACGAACGGTTGAATACCATTTGAAAGAAGTCATATCAAGGCACCAGGGCGGTGGAAAGTTATATTCCCGTGAAAAAGCTATTGAAATGCTTAAGAAAGTGGGCATCAGAAACGCTGAAGAGCGTATGAAGCAGTATCCACATGAATTTAGTGGAGGTATGCGGCAAAGGGTGCTGATTGCTATGGCTCTTTCCTGTGAGCCTTCACTGTTGATTGCCGATGAGCCGGTAACAGCATTAGACGTAACGACTCAAGTACAAATCTTGAATTTGCTAAAAAAACTTCAAACAGAACACCAAATGGCGACTATTCTTATTACTCATGACTTAGGAGTAACATCGGACATGTGTACGCGGGTTATAATTATGTACGGCGGACATATTATGGAGGAAGGTACTAAAAACCAGATAATTTTTCATCCCAATCATCCATATACCAGAGCACTTTTAAGATCATCTATGGACAGAGAAAAGGGCGTGGCAAAAAGATTGTATACTATTGAAGGCTACCCTCCTTCACTATATGAACATTTACAAGGATGCCCATTTGAAAAACGGTGCAGATTTGCATCTGAAAAATGCAGAAATGAAGTGCCGGAATACCAATATTATGAAGATGGACACCGTACTCTGTGCCATTTCAGGGGAGAAAAATTAGATGAAAGATGATGTCTTAATATCTGTCAAAAATTTAAAAAAGTATTTTCCTGTACGAAGAGGAATTTTAAAAGAGAAAAAATATATAAAAGCAGTAGACGGAGTATGCATTGATATTCACAAAGGAGAAACTTTTGGACTTGTAGGAGAATCAGGGTGCGGGAAATCAACATTAGGCAAATGCATTATCCGTATGTATGACATTACTTCAGGAGAAATTTACTTTAAAAATAAAGAAATAGGTAAATTAAAATCAAGTGAAATTAAATCCTCTAGGAATAATAGTATGCAGATTGTTTTTCAAGATCCTTACTCTGCTTTAGATCCTTCTTGGACAGTTGCTAAAATTCTTAGTGAGCCTTTGATACAGAAAGGGGCATCAAATAAAGAATGTATGGAAAGGGGAAAATATCTCCTTAACAAGGTAGGTATGACTGAGATGGATATGGAAAGGCGTCCCTATGAATTCAGCGGCGGACAGAGGCAAAGGATTGGCATTGCGAGAGCATTAATGTCAAATCCGGAATTTGTAGTATGTGATGAACCCATATCTGCTCTTGACGTTTCTGTTCAAGCTCAAGTTATAAATTTGCTTAAAGATTTGCAGGAGGAGTTCGGACTTACTTATCTTTTTGCATCTCATGATTTATCAATTGTCAGGTATATGAGTGATTGGATTGGTGTTATGTACAGCGGGAAAATCGTTGAATCAGGCTATAGTGATAAAGTTTATAAAAATCCTTTGCATCCTTATACCAAAATACTTCTGGATGCAATTCCATCTATATACTCAGAAAAAAGAAAAAAAGATATTACTATAAGTCCAGAAAATTTGGATAATTTTTCAAATGTATACGAAGGATGCCCTTTTGCGTACAGCTGTGAATATGCCAAAGAACATTGCAAAGAAGGTAAGCCTTTATTGCAGGAAGTACAAAGCGGTCATTTTGTTGCTTGCTTTCATTATTAAAAACATTTCATAAACGCTAAAAAAGCGGCACAAGTGCCGCTTTCCATTGCTCATTTATGTTTTATATTCAAATATTAAATTCCTTATCCTACTCTGATATATTAGAAATAATATGTTCTGCTGCAAGACGACCAGTTGATGCACCAAAAGTTAACTGAGAACCACTCAAGTAGTTACGGTTATAGTATAGACGGTTAGCCATAGCTCCAACAGCATATAGTCCCGGAATAACTTCTTTTTCTTTATTTAATATCATAAAACGTTCACCATTACTATCAACCATCATAAGTCGATTCTTCGATAGAGATTGGACTACTTACTTCAACAATAAATTTAGCATCTGGGTTTGTTCGATAAAACTCATTAGTTGGACCTGGCCATGCAGGTTGCAGCCAGTTATCTTCATATATATCAGCTCCAACAGATTTAGCCATATCAATGCCATCACCAGTATTTCCATAAGCCGTAATTGTAAAGAATTCAGGACTATTTGGCATTAGTTCTTTTTGCATCTCAACATTGGCAGCAAAGCCACCAGAAGCGAGTACAATATTATCGGCACTCCCGGATATTTTATAAAGCTCGGTAGTATTTGCCGAACTTAAAAATAGGTGTCCGATAGTTTTATTTAGGTTGGGTGAGTTTGCACTTATCTATTCTTATTTAAACTTATCCTCATAGATATAATCCGGTGCACAATAAACTAAATCTCCATCTTTAACAGTAAGCTCCGGTGTGAGCAAATGATCTGCTTTAAAAGTTTTTCCTTTCCAATCATAGTATGTTTGATCAAATTCCTTCCAGTCAAAAATAGCAATATCTGCACGTGCTCCTACAGATAAGCAGCCAATTTCACCTTCCATACCCATTAATTTAGCAGGTCTGGCTGTTGACATTTTTACTACGTGCCTCATTGGAATTCCCATACAGATATATCTGGACATTAAGTTTGGTAAGGAGAAGATACTACGTCTGTACATGCTGCCAGATACTAAATCCGTACTGCACATATCTGCTATAAAGCCTTGATCCATGGCAGTCATCATTACATCAAAGTCGCCATGTTTACGTCCTTCTGCAGTATCAAATATAATGCCGCGTTTACGAGCTTTTGGAACACAATCATATAATTTCCCATTTTCATCTATTATAGTGTTTTTAACACCTTGATAAACATGTTCAAAAACATCACCGGGACGAAGTACTTTTAGAACTTCTTCTGTTGGTACAGGAATATTTGTACAGTGTACTTCTACAGGGCAGCCAATTTTGTCTGCTATTGCAACTGTTGTTTTAAGAGGCTTAATACCCATACCCATAGCTAATTCTTCACTTTGTCTAATTTTTAATCCTATAATGTTATCACTATTTTCATTATAGATTTTAGATATTTTTTCAGGATTAAAATACTTAGGATCAATATTTTCATGATAACTGGATGTAACCAATCCTGCGGAACACATTTGCAGAAAACTCTTTATTGTAACCTTACTTCTTTCAACTACAGCAGATCTAAATATACGATAATTAGAAACTCCAGCTGAAAAGTCAATTGCACTTGTTACACCCGTTGGCAAATATACAATGTCAGGATATATACCAATATCAGTACCTTCAGCAAACATATGAGCATGAGCATCTATCAAGCCGGGAAATACATAACGTCCGGCAGCATTAATAGTATGTTTTGCTTTCTCTCCTTCTTCATATTCAGTAATTTTTCCGTTATATACAGCAATAGGTTTAATTTCATCAATTTCATTTAAAGGATCAATAACATGGCCATTCAAAATCAATAAATCTAACATAAAATTTCCTCCTATATTTTCACTTGCTTTTAAACAATTAGGTATACAGTACTAATAACATATTGTATACCTAATTATGAAAAATTAAACTTGCTTCATTTGTCCTCTGATATAAGCTAATATTATAGAAATAACAGCAGTAAGAGCGGAAACCATACTGGCGGATTCAGCAATAGCATCTGATACAGCAACTGTTAAAGCACCATTTAATGTGATTATTCCAAAAGCTTGAACTAAAACCATAACTATGACGGCTAAAAAGAATATAATCGTAGTTATAATACTTATTGTATCTAAAATTTTATCAAATTTTTTCACTCATATCTTCCTTTCAAATATTATTTAATGACTGGGAGCCATCCCATTGCAACCAAAGTAGCAACACCTATTAAAGGTATAACATAATCAGTAATTAATGGTTTAAACATTACCTTTGGATCCTTTACTCCCGCTAATCCGGCTGAAATAAATATTGGTGATGAACTTGGAGGTGATGCACCTTCAGTAGATATGCAAATCATAAATGCCACTATTGCATTTATAGGATGTACACCGGCACCTACAAAAGATGCATAAGCTACTTGTCCGACAGCTGCTGTTGTTGCAACTGCACTTAATGGTCCAGCAACAAGAACAACTAATATACAAGTAAGTAAAATCATTATAAATCCAGGTAAATTAAGAGCTTCTAATATTGATTTTAATGACTGGTCAAAGCCAACCATAGTTAACACATTACTTGCAGCTAAAGCGAATAAAAGAACTCCACCAACAGTTGCAAAGCTACTTTGACAACTTCTTATAACACTAACCCATTCCTTGCCTGTTTTTGGCATATTTTTTCTGCCTACTATAAAGCATATTATACTTACAATAATTGGAACCCATAATACTATATTTATTGATTTAACTGCATCTTTTCCGAAAGAAACAGCATTTGTTAAAAATGTTGAAAAAGGTCCCATAGTTATTAATAAAGGAACGGCTATACCTACAAGCATTAATAGAGATGTCCAATTGTCTTTAAAAGACTCACCTAAAGGTTTAATTTGATCTGCAGGAACAGCTTGTACGTCATACTTTTTTGTATATAACCAAACACGAATAATACGATAAATAAATGTTAAAGCACCTCCGCTAAGAACTGCTATATATGCTTCACCGGTAGTCATTTCTGACGCTACTTCGGCTAACCCCAACAATATATATAGAGCACTACAGGAGGGCATTGATTGTCCAACTCCTGCATTGCCTGCATTAATTGTTGCAGCTATATTATTTGGCCAGCCGCTTTCTTTCATCCAAGGAACTGTAATAGCTCCAACTGTAGAGCCGTTTGCTATTGCATTTCCGGAAACAATACCGAACATGAAACTTGCAGTAGTAGATACGTATGCTGCTCCACCTTTAATACGACCTATCAAAGAGTTTAATAATTCAATTAATTTGCTGATTACTCCTGACTTAGCCATAATAACAGCCATCATTAAAAATAACATAGTCGCAAGAAAAGAACTTTCTTTTGAAGCTGATAATAGACTTGTAGATACAGTTTCAATATATCCAGTTATTCCTCCACCATTAAACAAAGCAACAAGAAGGAATCCAACTCCCATAGATTCAGCTATATTTCTCTTTAAGGGAATCATCCATATTATAATTGCAACTAAGTATATTACAAAAGCCCATATACCGATGCCTATTTCCATAGTCTTCTAACTCCTCTCAAAAAATTATCCATTATATTTACCTGAAATAATTTCAGTTTTAATCTTCTCCAGAGTATCTTCTACCCATTGTCGATTAGCAGTTCCGTTTTTTGCAGCAACTACTTTACCGGCATCAAATTCAGCATATTTAGTAGATTCTTCCAGGATCTGAGATGCATCTTCTCTTGGAATAATTATAACACCATCTCGATCTCCCAGTACTATATCTCCGGGCATTACTGCAACATTTCCTATTGAAATTGGAACATTAATCTCGCCAGGCCCTTGCTTATATGGTCCGCCTGGAGTTGATCCTGTCGCATATAAGAACATGTCCATTTTTGACAATTCGTCCAAATCACGAATAGGTGCATCAAGTACAACACCGGCTACTTTTTTGCTGTAATGAGCAAATACTGTCATAATTTCACCCATCAAAGAATGAGTTCTATCTCCATCGTTTGAAACTATAATAACGTCATTTGGTCCTGCCATATTAAGAGCCTTGTGCAGCATTAGGTTATCTCCGGGACGTACCTTTACTGTCAAAGCTGCACCTACCATAGTTTCTTTTTTGGGGCTGCTGATAAGTTTTATTTCAGAACTTAGAGCGGGTAAACGCTCCATTGTATCCGCTACATTTGCAGTATGCAAATTTTTAAATCCTTCCATAACTTTTAAATCTGGTAATTCTCTTTCTAAAAATATTCTATTTCCTACACTCATTTTTTTCCTCTCTTTATTTTATTATTATTTATTAATTACTAAATCTCGTAACTCAGGCACTACAGAACGCAGTGGTCTTCCATTAAAAAAATCATCAATATTTTGAACACAAGCTAATGAAGCACGAACAGATGCCTCTTTTGTTGCCGCTCCAATATGTGGTGCTGTTAGAACATTGTCCATCTCCAGTAGCGGATTATCTTTTTTGAAAGGCTCGTCCCATAATACATCTAAAGCTGCCCCTGCTATTTTTTTATCTTTCAATGCTTGAATTAGTGCGGTTTCATTAACAATTAAACCCCTGGATGTATTTATTAAAAAGGCAGTCTTTTTCATTAAAGAAAATTCTCTTTGACCTACACTGTGAATAGTGTCTTTAGTAGCCGGTACATGCAGTGATACATAGTCACTGACTCTAAATACTTCATCTCTATCTCCTGTTATTTTAATATGATCGGGTGCTTCTTTTTTAAAAAACGGATCATATGCTATCACATTCATATTAAAACCCATAGCTGCTTTTTTTGCAACTAGTCCTCCAACATTTCCTATGCCTACTAAACCAATTGTTTTTCCATATAATTCTGTTTTCGGAACATTGAACTTTGCATCAAAATAATTGTCCTTATAAGTTTTTTGTACTAATTTGAAATTTCGTGAACAATACAGCATGTAAAATATAGCCAGTTCAGCAACTGATATGCTGTTTGCTCCCGGTGCATTCATGACAATAATATTATGACTTCTTGCAGCATTTAAATCAACTCCGTCATATCCTGCACCGTGTCGTGTAATAACTTTCAGATTTGGAGCTGAATCTATAATTTTAGAAGTAATTTTTGCTGTACGAACTATAAGTGCATCACATTCTCCAATATCTGCAATTATATCTTTTTCACTAAAACCTCTGCCATTAATGACTTCATAGCCATGTTCTTCTAAAAAATCATAACCTTCCTTTAAAATTGGCTGAGGTATTAATACTTTAATAGCCATTTAATAGGCCTCCTTCTATATAAACTTACGCATTTTTAATATAATAGCAAATTCCATGCCAAATATTTTTTTAAAAAAGCAATAAAAATAAACACAATAATAATCGCTCTATTTGAACCCATTTTAAAATTTTTAATTTATAATAATTTTCTTGTGTGTTTCGACATATTATGATATTATTTTTATATGAATGTCATTATTGAAATAATCTGAAATAAATTGAAATAAATTTGAATGGAGAATCGATTATGATTAAGGCAAAAGATATAATGATTTTCTCAGCCACTAATGCTTTTACATCAACAGCTAAAAAGATCATAGAAAAAAGACATCTTAATAATAAAATCGGAATTATAGAAGCTACAGGTCAGGATACAATTATTCTTGGGAAAAAGATTATTGCCAAAGGTACAAAAATTCTGATAGCAAGGGGTCTTAATATACGTCTTTTAAAAGAGAGTTTTAATGTCCCAATAATTGATATTCCCTATCTTTATGAAGAAATATACGAATCAGTAAAATCAGCTGATTGTCCTCTGGAAGAAATTGCATTAATTGGATTTGATGACTGTTATAATTCCATGTTGGATTTTCAACAAACGTCAGGTATGAATATACAAGTAATAGGGCCAAAGTCTTACGACACTATGGAAAAAGACATTCTGGGAAAAATCAAACCGGAAGTTAATATTTTAATAGGAGGATTTACTGCAAAACGTGTAGCAAATAAGAATAAACTCTCACATATTATGCTGCAGGCTCTTCCCAGAAATATTGAAATGGCAATTGATAGGGCAACAAATATTTTAACATCTTCAGAAGCCAAGGATGAATATATCAAAACCATTATGGCCACTATTAACAGCAATTCTGATGCAGTTCTTAATATATCAAATACAGGAGAAATATTATTTTTAAATAATAGTGCTAAAAAATTATTTAAAGGTAATTCATTGGAGGAGATTTTATTGTTCTTATTCCCCGGGAAGCATCCAAAAAATGTTCTTAATCAGACAGAACCAATCCATAAGATAGTTGTTAATAATTCTTCCGGTATTTATTTAGTAGACTACAATCCTATAATAGTAAATTCTAAGCTTAAAAGCGCTGTTATAGTTGTAGGAAATGGCAATAATATACAGTCTAAAGAAAAGCAGATCAGATTAAAATTGAATGAGAAATCTCCAGTAGCCAGATATACATTCAGCGATGTTATAGGTATCAGCGAACCTATGAAAAATGCCATCTACCTGGGTAAAAAATACGCTGGCAGTGACAGTGCTGTCCTTATTACAGGAGACACAGGTACAGGAAAAGAAATCTTTGCTCAAAGTATACACACCGCAAGTCATAGATCTAATGAGCCCTTTGTTGCAATCAATTGTGCGGCACTTCCGGAATCTATTCTTGAAAGCGAATTATTCGGATACGTAAAGGGAACCTTTACAGGAGCCAATAAGGAAGGTAAGATGGGTGTATTCGAACAAGCACACGGTGGAACTTTATTTCTTGATGAAATAGGAGAAATGAATATAAATGTACAGGCGAAGCTGCTTCGAGTATTACAGGAAAAGGTCATAAACAGGCTGGGAGATGATAAGATAACTTATGTTGACGTTCGTATTATCAGTGCTACAAATAAAGATTTGGAACAGCTGGTAAGCGAAGGAAAATTCCGCGAAGATCTGCTTTACCGCTTAAATGTTTTAGAATTACATCTTCCACCATTAAAGAATAGAAAAGAAGATATACCTTCCTTAATAGAACATTATAGATTTAACAACTGTCCGGAAATAACTTTTAGTGATGAAGTAATTTATAAATTACAAGAATTAAACTACCCCGGAAACGTTCGTCAGCTATTTAATATATTAGAGCGAACGATTACTTTATCCGAAAGCAATTATATAGGACCGGATCATCTGGTAATAAATATGGGAAGGAAAAAGAAATCACAAGGGAATATAATTGCATCTCGCAGTCCACAAGAAGAATTTATGCAATACAAAGAAGAAAAGATTATAAGCGCCCTTATGAAAAATGATGGGAATCGCTCAAAAACTGCAGCTGCTCTAGGTATAAGCACCTCTACACTATGGAGAAAAATGAAAAAATATAACATAATACCGTAAAACAAGTCAGATTTATAATATTAATGTGGTTAAGTTGTTAAACATGGTACAGCCGGTGCTTATACTTACTTATGAGTATATTGTTTTATCTTCAGCGAAGCTGAAGGTTGGCTTATGCCCAGTTCCTTAGCTACTCCGGTAGTTGTCCCGTGTTTCTTGTATGATTCCAGTATAACCTTTTTTTCAACTTCCATAAGTATATTTTTGAGAGATTTATTTTCGCCGTGGATTGTTCCCGTTATACCTTTTCTAATATTGATTGGAAGATTGTCCGTTGAAATCATGTACTCGTCGGAAGTTAATACCAACCTCTCAATTGTGTTTTCCAGCTCTCTTATATTGCCCGGCCAGGTATATTCGGTTAAATAATCAATAACAGTATGAGATAAGGTTCTGCTAAGCCCGTATTTATTATTAAAGTTATCCAAAAAATACATACATAGCGGAAAAATGTCCTCTTTTCTTTCACTTAAGCCGGGAATATTGATAGTAATCACATTTATCCTGTAAAACAGCTCTTCTCTGAAGCTTCCGTTCTTAACCATGCCATCCAAATCCTTGCTTGTTGCCGAAATTAACCTGAAATCAACTGTTATAGATTCCGTACCGCCTACCCGGATCAACTTTTTCTCTTGAATTACTTTTAACAGCTTAACCTGCATATGAAGCGGAAGATCTCCGATTTCATCCAAAAACAGGGTGCCGTTATTCGCCAATTCAATTAATCCGGGTTTGCCTTCTTTACTGGCGCCTGTAAAGGCCCCTTTTTCATAGCCGAACAGCTCCGATTCCAATAAATTTTCCGGAATAGCCCCACAGTTGATTTCAATGAAAGGGCCGCTTTTTCTGGTGCTTTTGGAGTGTGTAAGTTTTGCGAACATTGTTTTACCCACTCCCGATTTACCTGTAAATAATACATTGGTATCATATTTCGAAATTTTATTAACTGTAGAAATTACCTTCCTGATAGCGGAGCTGTTTCCCTTTACGTTCGGGAAGTTATTTACACTGTCACGGAAATAATTTAATTCGGCACCGTATCTTTCCAATGTATCAGATAATCTCTTGTATTCATCTTTTAATGCATTGTATTTTGTTTCATTGGTCGTATAGCTGACTACTTTTATTATTTTATTGTCTTTATCCTTAATAGGTATTGCCGTACACATGAGATATTTGTTTTTAGCTGTTAGTGTTAGCTGAAGCATAGTTTCTGTTTTACCAGATTTAAACGCTTCGATAGCAACTGACGGGCAAAAAATTTTCCTTTCCTCCATTTCATATATTGTTTTTCCTATCGCTTCCTTACAGCTTATACCGTATATTTTTTCAAAATTATCTAAAACCATGGTAATAACACCATTTTCATCAATTATTGTAAAGTCATCGTGAATTGCGCCTATGGTTTTATAAAAATCGTTTTCCATTTTTTTAAAAACTTGCATTTTTCTTACCGTATCATTTAAGCAATTAGTATCTTGGACAGTGACTATATAATCACTGTCCAAGATACTAATACATGAAATAAAATATTCTTTGCTGTTTAATTCGTATAGCAAGTATTTTATCTCTTTGTCCATTGGAAGTGGGATTTTCTTAAGAAGAAAAATTTCAAAAGCTTTAAACTCTGATTCTGTATGAAATAATTCATCAAAATATTTGTTTGAAGCAAGTTTTATATTGCTGCTGTCGTACATAGCTGCAGCGATATGAATAGAATTTATATCAATATAGCTTTTCATGTGAACCTCCTAAAACAGACACAAATCATTTAGCCTATATTTATATTCGGTAATTTTGTTTGTCAATAAAATCGGAATTCAGACCAACAATTAAATTATATCACATTAACAATTAATTGTAAGAGTAAATTCATAAGATTAGGTGGAGTATGAGCATGAGTAATTACATAAAGGCTCAAACTTTAAACTTAATTTATTAAATATTTTATGTTAAGATTCCTGATTATTATAAAACTAATTATACTATTAAAAATTTAATAAATCAATAAAGCTTTAAAATTTTCAATTAATTTAGTGATATAATGAAAACGGTTGGCGAAATTTATTAGAATTTTAATATTGCATTATTTTGAGAATTTTCGCAACCTGCCGCCATTTACAGTATTTAAGGTAATAAAAAAGTTACAGTTTATTAGAAATAAGCCTTTTTTATTATATAAACCTTATTTTGAAATAATTTATTATTGCAGACGCAGTATTGGCACCATTATTGCAATTAATATGTTATAGATGCATCGTCAAAGTTATTAATTTAAACATAACTACAGTCCGATATTATATTTACACGTAAGCCGTCAAAATATGTAAATGAAGTTGGGTTCGGTAAAATGAGTCCTGAAAAGTGAGGGCAAAAAGTAAATAGAACTGAGTTATTGATGATTAACCGGCAAAGGAGGTGAAAGTTCGGTAACCGGCTGTCCATAAAAAAATGGCCCGGTACTCACGGAAGCACGCTTGTTCACAAGGCAGAATTGTGGGAAGCTATCTGCAAGCTGATCAGGAAAGGGTATGGCTTGATCTGGGCTACAAAAACTTGTTTTGTACTGCAATACTATATCGGAAAGGTCATTGCAGCTAAGTATTATCACATAGAAGGCCAGGTTTTTAGGGGGAAGGTAGAATTATGTTTAAATATTGCGTATGGCGGTATGTGTAGGAGCGATGCATCATTGATGAATTAAACATGAAGTAAAAAAGGAGAGAAATATGAAGCAATTACCAAAGGCAGTAACATTTGATTGTTTTGGAACATTGATTGACTGGGAAGGTGAAATCCAGAAGTATATTGCAAATGTTTTTGAGAAGAACGGTATTAAGAATGCAGATCCTAAAGAAGTTCACCACCGTTGGGAGGAAATTCAGTTTGAATATATAGATGGGGGTTATAAACCCTATCGTAAGGTTCTTCATGATACGCTGGCTATGACTTTTGAAGAATATGGCTTTAAGTATACAGAAGACGATTGCTCGAGATTTGCTGATTCTATGGGAAGCTGGAAGGCATTTCCAGATTCACATGATGCACTGGTGGAACTTAAAAAGTATTGTAAAATTGTGCTGATAACGAATACTGATAATAGTATCATCAAAGAATCTGTTAAACAGTTGGACGTGGAATTTGATGATATTGTTACGGCAGAAATGGCTGGTGCATATAAGCCTTCGCACAAGGGGTTTGATTTGGCAAGAAAGAGACTTGGTCTTGAAAAAGGCGAAATTCTTCACGCTGGATTTGGTTTTAAATATGATGTAGTTCCGGCTACTGAACTTGGATATGAAACATGCTGGATAAACAGACAAGGAGAAGTCCGTCCTGTAGATGTTAAGGAAACTTATCTTGTAGGAGATATGAAAACATTTGTCTATATGATTAAGGGTATGGCGCAGACTTTTGCTGAACAGAAATAATAATTGTTCATTTATTAAATGCCCACTTTTAATGCCCACTTTGTTTGAAAACGCATTATTAAAAATTTTGAGATTATTCTTAATATTAGATATTAATTCGGGAACAAGAGCGGTTTTATTTATGGGGACTGCTAGCCTCTCATTGAGAAAAGAATTTGTATTTTCATATTTCACAGGATATAGATTTTTATAGTTACCAAATGCCAAGTCCTCGGTTTTGTATTTTTAAAAGCAGAAGTTAAATTATTGATTGTTTCTTTCTTCAAATAAGTATGTGTAGTATTTAATTGATAGAAATTGTCTAATTATTAAATAATAAAAACTTTAAATTATTTAAAAACAAAAAAATAAAAGGAGAAAGTAAGATGCTAGCGGATGTATTAAATAAATTTGACGATTTTTTTTGGGGGATTCCATTATTGTCATTTGTATTGTTTGTAGGTATCTATTTTATAATTGGTTCAAAATTTTTTCCGGTAACCTATTTTAACCATATTATGAAAAACACAATAGGAAATATGAGCGAAAGTAATACTAAGGATGAAAGTGATCCTGATAATAAAAAGTTCACACCTTTTCAGACAATATGCATTGCAATTGGAGGCTCCATGGGTGTAGGAAATATTGGCGGAGTGGCAACAGCAATTGCAGTCGGCGGTCCAGGAGCTGTGTTTTGGTTTATGCTTGAATCAATATTGGGTTCTATAATAAAAATAGTAGAAACTTCACTTGGCTGTTATTACCGCTCTAAAAATGAAAAGGGAGAATATTATGGCGGTTCTGTTTATTATATGGAAAAAGGTATCGGAAGAGAAATGGGACATGAAAAACTCGGTAAATTCTTGGCTGCAGTTTTTGGAATAGGTTTTATGGTACAATTTCTTGGAGGTTCCCAAGTATATACAATTGCAGAAGTTTTAAATGAAACTTTTGGTATTGATATGATATTGGTTACAATAATATATTCATTATTTGTGTGGTCAGTAATATACAAGGGGGTTTCCGGAGTTGCAGATTTTGCTACAAAGTGTGTGCCATTAATGTGTGTATTATATACAATCGGAGGCATAGCAATAGCAGTTATCAATATAAAAAAATTTCCATATATCATAGCACTAATTTTTAAAGATGCGTTTGTGCCTGTAGCAGCGGTGGGAGGATTTGCCGGTGCAGGTGTTAAGGTAGCTGTAAGAAACGGTGTTACCCGTGCTATAAATTCAAATGAGGCTGGTCAAGGTTCATCTCCATTGATTCATGGCTCTGCAGATACAATACATCCTGTTCGTCAGGGACTTTGGGGATCATTTGAAGTATTTATAGATGCTTTCACTTGTTTAATAACAGCAATTGCTATTATAGCAACAGGGGCTTGGACAAGCGGTGCTGCTGGCGGTAAACTTACAATATTAGCGTTCGACAACGTTTTCGGAGGATTTGGCGGTATATTTATAGGTATAATGTGTATACTTTTCGGAATTGCAACTACAACAGGTTGGTTTACTTATTATGTTACTATAATAAATTATGGATTAAAAAATAAGCCTGTCTTAAGAGATAAAATGGTGAAACTTTTCAAATTTGTATTTCCAATTCCTAATCTAATTATTGTTAGTGCAATACAGCTGACAGGCAATGGAGCTGAATTATTTTGGACAATAGTGGACTTAACGCTTATTTTGCCTGTAACATTTAATATTATAGCAATATTTGTTCTAAGGAAAAAGTTTTGGGTACTCTTTAAAGACTATAAAGCTCGTTATCTTGGCATTGGTAAAGTTGATCCTAATTTTTATGTTTTCTATGAAGATGATCCTGAAGTTGCTAAAACAGAAGAAGAAATTAGAAGGAAAATACGTTTATCATCAGAAGCTGAAATGTAAAAGTATATACCAGGGTATTACTTGTCTATTGTAGGAATAGCATTTGGATTGTTTTTAAATCGTTTTTAGGTGTATATTGATTTTATAAGTAAAAAAATTTATGATCAATATAATTAATTGAGGAGAAAAATATGTTTAAAGAAACTGATAAGAAATTTTCTTTTGGGACAGATTTATTGTCAAAAGGCGCATATGTTAGAGAACCTCATGATAATCCGGAGGCACTTCCAATTTTCATGACAACTGCCTTTAATGTAGAGGATCTTGATGATCTTCAGCACAGATATGATACAAAAGGGTTCTGCTACAACAGAAATCGTAATCCTAACAGGTCTGCATTAATAGAACTTATGAATTATGTGGAAAATGGCGAAAATTCTATTTGTTGTTCGTCAGGTATGGCAGCAATTTCTACAGCGGTAATTTCGCTTACTAAAGCAGGAGACCATATTCTTTCTGACAAAACACTTTATGGTGAAACTATAGAAATATTTAATAATATTCTCGAAAAATATGGTGTAGAAACAACATTTGTAGACTTTACTGATATGGATCAGGTTAAATCTAATATAAAACCAAATACTAAACTGTTATATACAGAAACAATGTCTAATCCTATGATTACGGTACCTGATATAAAAGCAATTGCAGATTTTGCCCATGAAAATAATGCTTATCTCATAGTGGATAATACATTTGTAACAGGTGCACTGTTCAAACCATTAGATTATGGTGCGGATCTTGTTGTAAATTCCCTTACAAAATTTGCAAATGGACATAGCGATGCAGTTTGCGGCTCTGTAACGGGAAGCAATGAATTAATTCAGCCTGCATATAATCTTCAGGTTCTCATAGGGAGTCAAGCTGATCCATTCAGCAGCTTTTTAGTTCAGAGAGGTATGAGAACGCTTCATTTAAGGATTAAACAGCAATGTAAAAATGCTGCTGCGCTTGCACTTGCCTTGTCCGAGAATCCTCATGTTATTAAGGTAAATCATCCGAGTTTGAAAAATCATCCTCAGCATGAATTGGCAACTGCTATGTTTAAGGGACAATATGGAGGTATGCTGAGTATAGAATTACCTGAGGACAGAGAAAAAATGAACAAATTTATGCGGGAGTTAAATCTTGCTCATTATGCAATGACATTAGGAGGATACCGCACTACTCTTTCATATCCTGTTATGAGTTCTCATTATGATGTTCCACGGGAGAAAAGACTTGAAATGGGTATATCAGATGGTCTTTTGAGAATATCATGCGGTATTGAAAATACAGAGGATTTAGTGAATGATTTTCTGAATGCAATTAATCAGGCATATGCATAATAAGAATATATAGACAAACTTATTATTATCAATAATAATTTAGCGTGTTGAGGGTGAGTGAATACGATAACTTAGATAAAAAATATAAATAAATGAATAAAAAATTGTATCAAAAAATTTTATAAAAAACAAAATAGATATTGACTCTATTCTTACTATATATATTAATATAATAATAAGAACGTAGTTAAAAAAATAAAGAGGTGGATTAAATGAAATATTCAAAAGGATCAGAAGTTTTATACACAGGTAGAGTTGTAAAAGGAATGGATTTCAATAAGCCTGAAGCTTTCCCGCTTTTTGCCAACACATCTTTTACAATGAAAAGTTTAAAAGAAGTAAAAGAAGCATATTCATCAAAATACACATATGTAAGAACAGGAAATCCAAATAGAGATTCTTTAGCTGCCATAGTTTCTTTTTTAGAAGAGGGTGAAGATACATTAATATTTTCTTCTGGAATGGGTGCCATTACAACTACTCTGTTAGCTTTAATAAAACCTGGGGACCATATTATATGCAACCGTAATATTTATGGCGAAACATTTGATGTTATGACAAAACTTTTACCGACATTTGGGGTAGAAACAACACTTGTTGATTTCGACAATTTGGAAAACGTTAAAAAAGCAGTAAAAGGCACAACAAAAATGATTTATTCAGAGGTTTTAGCGAACCCGACACTTGAAATTGCAGATGTTCCTTCATTGGCTGAAATAGCACATTCCAATTCTGCTCTTCTCATGATAGACAATACATTTACTACACCAATATCAATTCAGCCGATTAAATACGGTGCTGATATAGTTATCAACTCCATGACAAAATTTATGAATGGACACAGTGACGCTATATTAGGATCTATAACGGCAACATCGGAAATTATAGAAAAAATTCGTCCTATCAGGATGTTATGCGGTACTCCCGGAGATCCTAATTCGTCCTGGATGGCATTCAGAGGTATTCAAACAATAGATTTAAGAGTAAAAAAACAAATGGCAAATGCTGCAAAGCTTGCTAAGGCATTTGAAGAAAATAAGTATATATCCAAAGTAAACCATCCAAGTCTTGAAAGCTTTAAACAGCACGAGCTTGCAACGAAGTTGTTTGAATCAAATGAAACTATGACTGGTATGATGAGCTTTATGGTACCTGAAGATGAAGAAAAGATAGATAAATTTATGGAAGCGCTACATTTTGCTCATTATGCTACAACGCTTGGCGGATTACGTACAACCCTTAACCATCCTGTAACAAGCTCTCACAGTCATATGCCTGATGCA
>ENA-UOOE01000822-UOOE01000822.1-fermentation-metagenome-genome-assembly--contig:-NODE-822-length-28489-cov-6.100197_pt1 | contig 28489 bp, 32 predicted proteins | sample MGYA00245776_ERZ724021 | MGnify/ENA primary metagenome ERZ724021 (study PRJEB28704, sample SAMN03018321) | fermentation metagenome | biome: anthropogenic terrestrial biome; feature: soil; material... | reverse complement strand
AATGATAAATTCAATGCTTATTGCTGAAGAATTTATGAGTATGCTTCCTAAAAATGAGACTCCATCAACTACAGAAGGTTATGAAGGTTTTTATCATATAGTTACACTTAGCGGTGGAGTAGAGCAAACAAAGCTTGAATATATAATAAGAGACTTTGATGAGAAAAATTTTGAAAAAAGAAAACAATTTATAACTGGTGTTGCAGAAAACTTAAACAAGAAATATGGCAAAGCTATAGTTAAAATTGAAATAAAAGACCAGTATAGAAATATGAAGGAAAAAATTGAGCCTGTAAAACACATAGTGGATATTGCTTTTGAAGCAATGAAATCAGTTGGTGTGGTTCCAAAAGTTCAACCTATAAGAGGTGGTACAGATGGAGCTAGATTATCTTTTACGGGACTTCCTACACCAAATATATTTACTGGAGGACATAATTTCCACGGCAAATTTGAGTATATACCTGTGTATTCCATGGAGAAAGCTGTAGAAGTAATACTTAAAATAGCCCAGTTATACGGAAAAATGTAATAAATAAATTAATAAAGTGGGGAGAAAAGTGGAATCAACTGAGCAAAAACAAATATTAAAAACCTTTTGAAGTTTTTATAAAAAACCAGGGTGTGTTGCCATGGTTTTTACTATATAAGCATATTTATTGGACTTGTTGGACCTAAAAGATTTTTTATTTTACTATAAGGCAATTCAATTTCAAAAATTCCATAGTAGTAAGGTGTGTATTCATAAACTTGATAATAAATCACTAGGGAAGTAGGAGTAAGATAATATTGTTGATCAGGAGTTATGCCTTTGTACTCATTTATTAGTGTAATGTTGTTGTTCTTAATATATTGATTAGCCAGCTCATTTAAAAAACTCACATAATAGATTTTAGGGTTAAATAAATCGTTGAAGTTGTATATTTGACCTGTATTAACATTTAATGTTATGGAAGAATAAGCTGTAAATCCGTGAGCAGCTTTGTTTACATAAGTATACATAGTAAATAGTATGCTTAAGAGACCGTTTTTATTTAACATTACGTTGTAAGTACCTAAAATTTCATTAAAATTTATTTTTTCTGGGAATAGGACTTGAGATGTAAAAAGTTTACTTACTTCATTTATAATGGAATTATTTATCTTATTTATTATTTGATCTTTATTGGGATTTGGTATAAATGGATAGCTTATGCTAAAATTTTCAGGTGATATCTTTGCTGTATTTAAGGTAACTCCAGTATTTACATCATTTCTAAAAAAATAGTGGGCAAATGGACAGACATATTTTGAATTATTATAATTATATGGCATTTGTATCCTCTCAATAATAATTTTTTATAGTATAATTTATTTATTAAATGGAAAAAGTGTTCTTTAAATTAAGGAGGTAATTTAAACCCATGAAAATATTAGTTATAAATGATAGTCAAAATGAAGACAAGTTTGGGAAGAAAATAAGAGAAAAAACTGTGAAAATGCTTAAAGGTGAAAAAGTTGAATTTAAAGGTTATAATTTAAGTATAGATAATTTGCATCATTGTATTGGTTGTTTTAACTGCTGGTTTAAAACACCAGGCATTTGTGTATTTGATGATGTATCAAGAAGTATATGTGAGGATTTTGTAAAAAGCGACATTGTATTATATGTAGGTCCAATAAAATATGGATGTTACAGTCCTGTTATAAAAAGAGTATTTGATAGGCAAATACCTAATGTACTTCCATTTTTTGAAGAAGTACATGGAGAAATGAACCATTCACCGCGTTATGACAAGTATCCAGAACTAGTTACTTTGGGATATAGTGAAGATATTTCTGATGAAGAAGAAGAAACTTTTAGCTCTCTTGTTACAGCTAATGGAATAAATTTTCAAAAAGGTGGAGCAAAAGCTTATGTATGCAAAAATGATATTGATATAGATGAATATATAAGTAAATTTCAAAACTATTTAAAGGGAAAAGAGGTTAGGTAGAGTGAAAAAAGTATGTTTTGTAAATGGAAGTCCTAGGGAAAGTGGGAGTACATCAGCTTATTTCATAGGAGAAATACAAAAATTAATTAAAAGTTGTGATATAGAAACTCAAGATGTTTATACAATTAAGGATTTAAAATTAGGCAAGGTAGTTGAGGGCTTCGAAAAAATTATAAATGCAGATAGGGTAGTATTTGTTTTTCCGCTTTATGTTGATAGTATATCATCTAATTTCCTTGACTATTTATGGAGACTTGAAAACTATATAAAAGAAAATAAGATTGATAAGGATAAACTTCCAAATTTATATGCTGTTATCAATTGTGGATTTGTAGAAGGAATTCAAAATAAAAATGCTGTAAAAATAATTCATAACTTCTCAAAAAAGGCAGGGTTTGACTTCAAATTTGCAATAGGCATAGGAGGAGGAGAATTTGTTAAAGGGACAAAAGATAGAATACCAATTGATAGTGAAGTAAAAAAAGATATCTACCTAGCACTTTGCAAACTTAAAGATAGTATAGAAAGCAGCAGAGAGGATGATGAAAAAATTGTATTTGTAAGTCCTAAAGTTTCTAAATCACAATTCATACTTAAGGCAAATAACAGTTGGGTAAAAAAGGCAAAAGAAAACAATATGACAGAAGAGGACCTTTTAAAAAAGGTATATTAAAAATAGAGCAGTGATCTACTATTTTTGGGTTCATCACTGTCAGGTGGTGAAAATTACAGAATTTTTTATAGAAATTGCTGGAGTAGAACTAGAGATAGCAGAGAAGGATGCATGTAAGATTGAACATATAATTAGTAATGAAACTTATAATGGGCTAAAAAAATAGTCATTAAGCTGACGAATAGAAGTCATTTACAAGCAACATGATGGTGTTTTGACTTCGAGTATTGTTGTAGCAACTACTTTATTATCAGCTTTTACTCTGACATTCTGGATTTTTGTGTTAAAGAGTTTTAGATTTATCATATAATTTGTTTCTTAAATGGATTGGTGGGGAACATAATCTCCTTCATGTGATATATTTATAACTTTATTAAATATTAAAAAGCCAATGCTTAATTAAGCATTGGCTTTGAATTTTATGTTTATATCCAAAATATCGGTGCTTTAATTTTGACACCTATCTCTCGATAGGTGGATGTTCTCACAGATGTATCTATCGCTTTCAATGCCTTAAAAAGGGCTCACAAGAAAGTACATATCCTCATCTAAATATTGAACTCCCGATGTTTAAATGTAGGTTCAAAATAAAAGCTTAACGTATATTTCAGAAATTGTACACTATAAGTCTTATAGTCTTACAAAGGACAATTACCAACTAGAAGTAGCTGTTATCCTTCTGTGAAATTATAATAACATATTTAAAGTATCATTACAAGGGAATAATCTATGGTAAATTAATGAAGATATGGGTATTTACCTGCATATTTAAAAATTCTACAAGTAAATCCATTATTTTGGCAAAATTATATGTAATAGTGCAGGTATCTTATAATTTACATTATAGCAGTTGTTTTAAAAGAGACAATTGGTTTAGTTACAATATATAAAAAAGACAATAAATTTACTAAAATAAGCAAATAAGCAATACTAAAATTGACAGTGAATTGACTAAAAATGAAATACATATTATAACTAAAAAAGTAGAAATAAGGACAAATTAACTATTGATACGCAGTAATTGAGCTAACTAATTTATCAATGAATCTTACTTAGTGGGAGTGTTACGGTAGGCAGCCATCGGATAAAATATTATAAGCTGTCTATAATATATAGACAGCTTATTGACTAAAATATAAAACTATGATACATTTTATTTAGACAATATATTGGCTAATGAAAGGAAGAAATTTATGGAAAACAGTAGAGATATATTTTTAGCACAGCAAATTTATGCAACACTCTTTTCACTTGCAAATAAAGTTCAGATACAAGCAGACAAGTGCTGCGAAAGTTTAACATCCAGGCAATGTATGGCAATGATTGCAATTATGCATTTGCCAGAAGATGAAACAACACTTAACAATATTGCAAAAAAACTGGGTACAACAAAACAGAGTGTAAAACAATTGATAACAATCTTAGAAGGTAAAGGCTATGTTTTAACTGTACCTAGTGAGAAGGATAAAAGAGCAGTTAACGTTAAAATTACAGAATCAGGCAAAAAAGCTATGCTGGAATGTGGTGAAAAATCAGTGTATTTTATGGGAGATCTTTTTAATGAGTTTTCCATAGAAGAAATGGAAATATTGTGGATGATGTTAAAGAAATTATATAGATTTGATGGTGAGAAGCAGGATGGTTTTGAAGAAGATGTTGATTTCAAAGTTAGTGAAGATCAAGAAGAAATACAAAATAGATCATTAAAGGAATTTCAAAGGCGAAGAAATAAGAAAGATGAAAATAAGAAAGATGAAAATAAGTAATTATAAAAATTTCAAGAAGGAGAATTATTATGAAAGTTGATATATGTGATAAAGTTGAAGGTTTTAATGAATTCTTGTCAGGAATCATGAAGGAATGGAACGTACCTGGAATGGCTGTAGGTATTGTTAAAGATGGAGAGATGATATATTTAGGTGAATTAGGGTTAAGAAATGCTAAACAAGATTTAAAAGTAACTAAAAACACATTATTTGCTATTGGATCTGCAAGTAAGGCCTTTACTTCTATGGCAGTGGGAATGCTTGTGGATGAGGGTAAACTTGACTTAGATACGCCTATAAAAAAATATGTATCTGATTTTGAAATGCAGGATAAGTATGCTGGAGCGCACTTAACTATAAGAGATATGCTCTGTCATCGTTCAGGACTGTCAAGGCATGATATGGTGTGGTATAACAATGCATCTTTGACTAGAAAAGATTTAACGGATAGAATAAAGCATTTGGAGTTAAGTAAAGATTTCAGAACTACATGGCAGTATAATAGTATAATGTATGTGGCTGCAGGTTATGTTATTGAAACTGTATCTGGAATGCCATGGGAAGAATTTGTGAAGAAGAGAATTTTTGAGCCTCTTGGAATGGTAAGCAGCAATTTCTCAGTAGAAGATTCAAAATGTTCTGTAGATTACAGCTTGCCATATTCAAGTAACGGAAAGAAAGTTAGTGAAGTTAATTTTAGAAATATGGATTTGATGGGACCAGCAGGTTCTATAAATTCAAATTTAACAGATATGGTAAAATGGCTTAAGTTTCATCTAAATAAAGGAAAGGTAAATGGAAAACAGCTTATATCAGAAAACAGCATAATACAAATGCACTCACCACAAATTCCTTGTAAGCTTTGGCCCTGGAAGTTTGATGAAGTTCAATTTCCTTCCTATGGTTTAGGTTGGTTTATTGATTCATACAGAGGAAAAAAGCAGGTTAACCACGGTGGAAATATAGATGGGTTTTCTTCATATATAAGTTTTTTACCAGAGGAAAACATAGGTATTGTTCTTCTCAGCAATTTAAATGAAGTTTTTTTCATTCTTCCGATAATTTATTCTATATACGATAGACTTCTTGGATATGAGAATACTGATTGGAATAAAAGGATGAAGGATGAACTATCTAAAATGATGAATTCCATGCAAAATGCTAACGAAGCAGCAGAAAATCCCCAAAAAGAAGGTACTAAACTTTCACATCCAATTGAAGATTATACAGGATCCTTTGAAAATCCAGGCTATGGAATTATAAAGATTGAAAGAGAAGGAGAAAATCTAAAATTAATATACAATGATATAGAATATATTCTAAAACATAAATGTTATGATGTTTTTATTATAAAAGTATTGGAAAGATTAACACTTACAGTAACGTTCAATTGTGACAGTAGTGGAAATATAAACTGTGTCTCAATACCTTTTGAGCAGAGCGTAAAAGAAATTACATTTAAAAGATGTAAATAGCAATGTTTTTCGTAAAACTTATTTATAGATTTAAAGGATGCAGCAGGATTAAATACTGCATCCTTTAAATCTATGCCTATTTTATTTCTTATCCTAAAATAATCATTAGTTAGCTAACTAAATTATTATTGACAGTACTGGAAAGTAATGATACTATAAAAATAAGTTAGTTAACTAACTAAATAAATATATTTCGGGAGGCATTTTAAATGGAAGTTGAAGAATCAATGAAATTATATATAGAGCTGCACCGTTTGGGTAGACAAATGCACCGTTTTTCACACAAGGCTGCACATGAAGGAAGTCATTTTATGGGAGGACAATCAAGGGTACTTACTATTGTTATTGAAAATGATGGCATTACTCAGCGTGAACTTGCTGAAATTTTGGATGTGAGACCTGCATCAATGACTGTGATGATAAGGAAGATGGAACTATTTGGCCTTGTTGAACGTAAACAAGATGCTAAAGATCAGAGAGTTATGCATATTTATATTACGGATAGTGGAAGAAAAGTTGAGGAGGAATCAAGGATTTTTACTAAAAAGTTAGTTGGATCTATGTTTCAAAGTCTTTCTGATGAAGAAATAAGACAGATGCTTATGATTACTGAAAAGTTATCTAAAGCCCTTAGTGAATGTGATTCAGGTGATTTGCAATGTGGACTCCATGATCATCATAGACATAACAGATTTCATAAACATCATCATGAGTTAAATGACAAGCTTTAGTATTGGTTTAGAATTTTTTTAGGGGAGTTTTAGATATGATACCACAGGAAATTCAGGAGAAAATAAAGTCCGTAATTCAGCAAAACGGTTATAAATTAACAAATCAAAGAAGTGCAGTATTGAGCGCTTTTTTTGAGAAAAACTATAAACACATGAATGTTGAAGAGGTTCATTATTTTTCAAAAAGTTACTGTCATAAAATTGGAATTGCCACTGTATACAGATGTATACTTTCTTTTGAAAATATTGGTGTTCTAAGGAAAATTGAAACTAATGAGAATTATGGAAGATATGAATTGGTAATTCCAGATGAAAAATTTAGTCATCCACATTTAGTTTGTGTAAAATGCGGAAAAATAATTGGAGCCTTTGATGGTGAAATTTTAGAAGAGTTGGACAAGCAGAAAAAGTTTATTGAAAATATATATGATTTTAAAATCAACAGCCAGAGTAATATTTATTATGGAATTTGTAAAGCATGTAAAGATGTATAATAGTTCAGTTTACAGGAAGAAGCTAGTATAGTAGTATAATATTATTAAAAAAGGGGGCTAGTATATGAAATATTATGTTGCTGATGCTTTTACAGATGAATTATTTAAGGGAAATCCTGCAGGTGTATGTGTATTAAATGAATGGCTGCATGATGATGTAATGCAAAAAATTGCAGCAGAGAATAATTTATCGGAAACAGCCTTTGTAGTTAAAGGTGAAGGTAAAAATGAGTATGAACTAAGGTGGTTTACACCAAAGGCAGAAATAGATTTATGCGGACATGCTACACTGGGAACTTCCTATGTTGTTTCAAATTATGTAGATGTGGGAACAGATAAGATGATATTTCATACTGCAAGCGGAATACTTGAAGTCAATCGTAAAGATGATTTATATGAGATGGATTTTCCTACAAGAGAACCTGAAAAAATTGAAATGCCCAAAATAATTTCAGATGTTATTGGCATAGAACCTACTGAAGTATACTTGTCAAGAGATTTATTTGTAGTAGTTGAAACAGAAGAGCAGGTGAAAAATTTAGCTCCTAATTTTTCTAAAATGTTAGAATTAAAGGACGGCTTAGGGGTTATTGTAACAGCAAAAGGCAGTGAGGTGGATTTTGTATCCCGATGTTTTTATCCAAAGGTTGGTGTAAATGAAGATCCTGTAACTGGTTCTGCACACAGCAATTTAATACCATTTTGGTCAAAAAGATTGAATAAAGATAAGATGATAGCAAAACAGCTGTCAAAACGCGGCGGAACACTATACTGTGAGCTGTGCGGTGACAGGGTAAAAATAAGTGGAAGAGCTGCACTATATATGATGGGTAATATTAATATATAGTTAAAAGTATAAGAAACTTTTCATAAAAGAGGAATTAAGTATGTATAAAATATTGTGCATAATATAATTTAATATAACAATATTAAAGATAAGCTCTTGACTTTGCAGGAGCTTATCTTATTATGTTAAAATAGGATTGTATATAAATGAGCATAATATGTTAGCATTGGAGGATTGTAAAATGCCTAATGTTATTAGGCTAAAAAATAAGAAGACGATGATAAAGTTTGTAGTGAGTGCAACTATGGTTGATTTATATACAGATGGAAAAAATTGTATTGTAAGAAAATAATACACTTTAAATATATATAATGAATTATAAGTCTATGAAAAGGAGACAAATAAATGGAAAAAGATTATTTTAAAGATAGGTCAAAAGAAAGTATAAAATATAATGAGATTAATATAGGTGATACTGTATATATATGTGAAAAGCAGATGCAACCATATGCCATGGAGTTAAAAGACCTAACTAAAGGTATAGTTGTAAGAAAACTAACAAGGCATGACCACCCAAGAGGCATTAAAGCTCAAGTACAAAATAAATACGGAATATTTACAGGGCGAATTGTGTACTTACTAAAAGATGGAAAAATAATTTATGGAGATAAGTAATAGAATGCAGGATATACAGTGCAGAGGAGTTAAATGATGAAAAATGCAAAGATAAAACTTGTAGTTGCAATGCTCATATTCGGCAGCGTTGGGCTATTTGTTAAAAATATAGATTTGTCTTCCAGCATGATTGCATTGGTAAGGGGAATAATAGGAAGTATCTTTTTATTTACAGCAAGTTACATAACAAGGCAAAAGACATCTTGGAAAGCCATTAAACCTAATTTGATCCCATTAATAATATCTGGAGCTGCTATAGGTGTCAATTGGATTTTTTTATTTCAAGCATACAAGTATACCACCGTATCAAAAGCTACTTTGTGCTATTATTTTGCTCCTGTAATTGTTATGTTCTTGTCGCCATTTATATTGAAGGAAAAATTAAATACAATAAAGATTATGTGTATCATAGGTGCTATGGCAGGCATGTTTTTAATAGTGGGATTTGGAAATGGTGCAGCAGAAAACAATCAATTGTTAGGTATTATATATGGTCTTGCAGCAGCAGCTCTCTATGCCAGTGTAATTATAACAAATAAATTTATAAAAAATTTATCGGGTATGGAAAGCGGTATGGTACAACTTACTGCAGCTGCAGTAGTTTTGGTGCCTTATGTACTTGTTACGGAAAAAGTATCACTTGCACAATTGGATTTCAAATCCGTTGTATTGCTTTTGGCTGTGGGAATCATACATACGGGAATAGCTTATCTTCTGTATTTTTCTGCTATACTAAAACTTAAAGGACAGACAATAGCAATATACAGTTATATTGATCCCATATCAGCAATAGTTATGTCTAGTATATTTTTAGGAGAGAGGATGACATTGATACAGGTGTTAGGTGGCATTCTCATATTAGGGACAACTTTTATCAATGAGTTGTCTGGGAAAAAATCAGATGCAGAGGAATATATGTTGGATTAGAAGGACAGTTTTATGATATTAAGTGTAAGTAGAAGAACGGATATACCGGCTTTTTATAGTGACTGGTTTTTCAATAGAATAAAAGAAGGATTTGTATTAGTAAAAAATCCATTTAATTCAAAGCAGGTAAGTAAAGTGAACTTAAATCCAAAAGTAGTAGATTGTATAGTATTTTGGACTAAAAATCCTAAAAAAATGATGAAGAGATTGGGCGAAATTAAAGAATACAATTATTATTTTCAATTCACTTTAAATTTATATGATAAGACACTGGAGACAAACGTTCTAGAGAAAAAGTATTTGATAAATACATTTATAGAATTATCAAAACGAATTGGTAAGGATAGAGTTATATGGAGGTATGATCCTATAATATTAACTGATAAGTTTACAAAAGATTACCATTATAAGTGGTTTGAGTATCTTGCAAAAAGATTGTGCCCATATACAAATAAGTGTGTTATCAGCTTTTTAGATCTATACAGGAAAACAGAGCAAAATTTAAAAGAAATAAACATTTTACAAATAGATAAGTATGATATGTTTGATCTAGCAGAGAAGTTTTCAAAGATAGCTTCTAAGTATAACATGACTATTGAAACTTGTTCGGAAGAAATAGATCTATCAAATTTTAATATTAATCGTGGTAAATGTATAGATGATAAGCTGATTTCCAAGATAGTTGGTGAGAAGCTATCTTATAGATAAAGATCCAAACCAGAGGGAAGTTTGTGGATGTGTAAAGAGTATTGATATAGGGGCTTATAATACATGTAATCATGGTTGTTTATATTGCTATGCAAACTTCAATAGAGGTGTTGTTGAAAGAAATTTATTGAAGCATAATAAAAAGTCTCCTCTGCTGATTGGCGAATTATGTGGGGATGAAAAGATTACAGATAGGAAGATGAAGTCATATAAAAATGATCAATTATCTTTTTTATCCGATGACTACCTGCTCTAATACTCCCATGCACACAGTGATAGTCGCTTTTCTCCAAGTGTACGTGGCGCGAGCAGCTACGTCCCTGGATAACGATTTCTCCTAAAGGATAACGCCTTCAAGTGCTGAAGCACTTAGAAGCCTGTTAATAAGCATCAGATGGAGTTAAAACTCCATCTGATGTCAAGAACTCTGTTTATAGAAAATAGGATTATGATATAATTGTATTGATGTAAGTTGATACAATTATTTTTATTTTACATATGAAGGAGAAATGTAATGATTAGGTTGCATGCTTGGTAGATATTCCATTGATGCAGAAGGACTTATCTATGCCAGTGGAAAATGGAGTGATAAGTGGAAAGTAACAAATGATAAATGGCAAGTTAGAAAAGTTGCTAAAGATGACAACGGAAATATTATTTCTGATGAATGGGTAGATGCTACATTTACGCCTGATACAGATAATGTTATCCCAATAACAGAAGATGATATAGTTTCAAAATTTATTGATTTTGTTAAAACTGTATATGTAACTGAAACTTTAGAGGAAAATTTAGATTTTATTGCTGATTCTATAGGAAGAAAAGCATCTGAAACTGCAAGGCAGGCTATTAGAAGATACTTTATTAAAGACTTTTATAAGGATCATTTAAAGATTTATCAAAAGAGACCTATTTAATGGATATTTGATTCCAGTAAAAATGACGGTTTTAAGGCTTTAATTTATATGCATAGATATAATGAACAGACTGTTGCAAAGGTTAGAACGGACTATCCTCATACACTTCAAAGAAAGTATGAAGCAGAGATAGAAAGGCAGCAATTAATAGTAGATTCAAATGAATATAACTTTGCCAACTAGAAGAAGAAACATATAATATATGTTAGATGCTGAAATAGAGGTGGATACATGAATTTACAAGAAATAAGAAATTTTCTTAAAGAGTTATTTTCAAAACCTTTAGGTGACGGAAAAAAACGTCATATTGTATTTTGGTATGATGGCAATGAAGATTTTGTTGAAGATATAGATAGCTTTGATATTGAAGGTGTTAAGCTCATTAAATTAACCAATAATAATGCCTTTTGGGTTAAGTATCATATAGAAAAAGAGGATACAACTAGTAATATACTTATTTATTCGAATATGGAAAAGCCAGCACCTTCAGAAAATTGGCTCTATGATATTTTAAGCTATAGTGAAGAATTCTCTACGGATAGAGCAACTGTAATAATGAGAGAATTAAAGATTACAGATCCTTCACTTAAGGAAGAGTTTAAACTTTATAACATATTTTTTAGGAGGAAAAATAGATTTGCAGCTTTTAAAGAATTAAATATACAGGATTATACAGAGGAAAAAATTCATATTGGAGTTTTAGCAGTTTTAACTAAAGTAAAAATTATGGATATTGAAGAAATATTGAAGGCAATACTAAAAGAATATTTAGATGGACAAAGTAAGATATATGAGAATATTGGTAAGTTTGGTGATTTAGATTCACTTTGGAATTTGATAACTAAATATTATGGTTATGAATTTGAAGAAAAAAGCTTAGAAAGATTCATGGCTATGCTTTTGATAACCAATATGAAGGAAACAGTTAAATTTGAAATGCCAAAGAAATATACTCAATTTATATCTTTTAAAGTTACCAACTGTATTGTATTTGTAAATCATTTTATGAACAGTACAAAAGATAGTGTTTATTATGATAAGATGCAGCAGCTTATAGGTAATAAAATAAAGATAGCAAAATTATTAGAAGACAATAGTTCAGGGACTTTTATTAATTGTGATGTCTTTGAAGAAACCGATAAAATAATTCTTGAAAGAATTATTAATCTTTTAAATGATGGAGTGGGAGAATACAGTAATTATTTAAACCTCATAGATTCACGAAAAACTACGCATTTCTATAAAAAATATGAAAGAGAATATAAAGCAGTAAAATGGGCTATAAATTTACTCAATAAGAAGAGAAAACTCGATTCAAATATAAAGACAGAATCATCTTATGATATGTTTAAAACTTATGTCAAGGAATATTACTATTATAATTATTACAGCAGATCATGGATATTTATATAAGAGAAGTGCTCTAGAGGAAAGTGACAAGTTATCAGGAGTTAAATTAGAGGACGGAGAGGATGGCAGAAGATTCATATTGACATCTGATACTCAAAGTGTGGAAGGAACAGTAGGTTTTAGTATGGAATATCTTCTAGGAGAAGGTTCTCGTAAAGAAGTTATTACACCGAGGGGAACATCTAGGTTTAAAGTTCAAGGTGCAGGTGCTAACTATGTCCATGGTGGGGCAATGCTGCAGGAAGTAGTTATTCCAGTAATTAAATTTAAGAATGATAGAAGTGTTTCATCAATAAACGCTATAAGAAAAGTTAAAATATCTTTGACAAGTATTACGAGAAAGATAACTAATATAATAACTTATCTTGAATTTTTCCAGGAAGAAAAAATACAAGATAAAGTTATAGTGCAGAAAATCAGATGTTATTTTGAAGATGAAACTGGCAATAGAATATCTAATGAAAATATCATAATTGGAGATTCAAGGTCAGAAAATCCACAGGAAAGAACTTATAAAGAAAAGTTTGTATTAAAAAGTATGCTTTATGATAAAAGAAAGCAGTATTTCTTGGTAATGGAGGATGCAGAAAATAGTAATGGTATGTATGAGAGAATACCTTATACCATAGATATTGCTATAGCGGGGGAATAAAAAGTGAATGAAAAAATACTTTTAGTAGATGATGAAAAGAGCATTTTAGATGTACTGACCTATGCACTAAAAAGAGAAGGATATTTAGTAGAAAGAGCTTATGATGGAGAGGAAGCACTTCATAAAGTAGATATTTTTAATCCACACATAGTAATTTTAGATTTAATGCTCCCTGTAATAAACGGATACGATGTTTGTAAAAAGTTAGAAGACAAAAATATTGGAATCATAATGCTTACAGCAAAAGAAAATATTGTGGACAAGATACTTGGTCTTGAACTAGGAGCAGATGATTATATGACAAAACCCTTTGATATAAGAGAACTTCTTGCAAGAATCAGGTCCCTTATAAGGAGACTTAATAAAACTATTGATGAAAAAAAGGATAGCGGTATCATAAATATAAGTGATCTCAATATCAATAAAAAAAAGAGAACTGTAAGTATAAAAAATGCTCCAATAGAGCTTACACCTATGGAATTTGATCTGCTGTATTTACTCCTTTCAAATCCGGGAATGGTATACTCCAGAGAACAGCTTTTAAACATAATATGGAATATGGATTATGTTGGAGGAACACGAACTGTAGACACACACATCCAAAGAATAAGAAAAAAGTTAGGCGATAGTTATCAAGATTTAATACAAACTGTCTATGGTATTGGATATAAAGGGGTTGATGAATTATTTGAAAGTGGGAATTAAATTCAAACTCATATCTTTTACAGCTTCACTTTTATTGATTGTAATATCATTTTTAAGTTTTTTGGTACTCAGCGGAATAAAAAGTTATCAAAATAAAGAAACACAGGCTATTTTATTTAAACAAAAGGATATGTTCGAAGAATACTTTAGTGAACGCATGAGTTTGAATAAAAATGTTAATTATGATGACAGCTTAGCTAGAGGGAGTATTTTTAATAAGGCATGGCTGAGAACTATACCTGCAAATATATATAATACAAAAGGCGAACTCCTTTCAGGGTTTAAGACAGATGCAAAGCTAAATGAAAATGACGAGAAAAAAATCATGATAGACTATGCCATTAAAGGTAAAGCATCTTATAGAGAAATCAATGACGAGATATATTTTTATTCACCAATTAAATATAAGGGGAATACAGCAGCAATTTTGGAATTGGAGTATTCAATTAAGGAAAATAATTTATTTTATAGTGATATAAAAAAATTGTTTTATGGTATAGGTTTTTTGGCACTAGTGCTTGGTATATCTGTAGGAATCTTTTATTTTTCCAGGCTAACTAGGGACATATATGAAATGAAAGATTCAGTAGAAAGCATTCAAAAGGGTGAATTTAGTAAAGTACATAAGGTAAATCGAAATGATGAATTAGGAGAATTGAGTAACGGTCTTATATTTATGAGTAATACTATAGAAGAAAATATTGAGGAACTTAAAGTTGAAAGGGATTCTTTAAGTAGGGCCGTGGATAAATTAAAAAAAATGGACAAGCAACAAAAAGAGTTTATAGGAAATGTAACTCACGAATTCAAGACCCCAATTACAAGTATAAAGGCCTATGCAGATGTGATTGGAATGTATACGGATGATTTAAAATTAATTGAAGAAGGTACTTTAAGTATATCAAAAGAATGTGATAGACTTTCGAGCATGGTAGATAATATATTGAGCCTATCTGCCCTTGAAAAATATGATTTTGAAATCGAAAAAAATGAAGTTAATTTAAAGGAAGTATTGAATGAAATATGTAAAACAATGATGGCAAAAGTCAAGAAAAATGGTTTGATTTTAAAATGTGATGCAGAGGATATTGTTGTTACCTTGGATGAAGGTAGTTTAAAGCATATTTTTATCAATTTAATTGACAATGCTATAAAATACAATAAACCAAAGGGCAGTATATATATTAGATGCTATAAAAGTGGTAAAAACAAGATAACTATAAGTATTACAGATACTGGCATAGGTATGAGGGCAGAAGTACTTCCTAAAATTTTTGAACCATTTTATAGAGCCGATAAACACAGAAGCCGTGAAACAGGAGGAGCTGGACTTGGACTAGCTTTAGTTAAAAAACTAGTTGAAAAACAAGGAGGAAGTGTAAAGGTAAATTCTAAATTAAATGAGGGCAGTACTTTTTGTGTTGAATTTTCCACATAAAGTTTACAAGATTGTGACATCTATTTATAAGTTTGTGAACAAGTTTTGATAACATGAATTTATAAAGGAAAAGGAGGAAAGTTCAATGTTGAGTAAAAAGGTTTTGTCCCTGGTTTTGGTTGTAGGAGTTGCAGGAAGTGTAAGTGCATTTCAATTAATTCACCATGCACTTGCTAAATCTACACAAGATATAAAAGTAACGGCATATAAACCTTCTGCTAAAGTTAATGAAAATGGATATCAAATTGACAAGTATGAAAATATTGAGAGTGCTGCATGGATTAATGAAAATGAAGTGTTGACGTTAACTAGAAAAAGTGAATTTAAAAATGCTGATTCCATTAGAATTATAAGGTATTGCAGCATATATAATTTAAATACAAAAAGCTCTAAAGATTTTAAAAATGCAAATATAGATGAATTTTTAGGGGTATCACCAGATAAGAAATATGTTATTTACGCAGAAGCAAGGTATATTCCTAAAGTTGAAAGTCAGGAATGGAAAAATGCCCTTGCCTCAGGAGATCTGCTTCACAAAAATGTAAAATTATTAAATTTATCTACAGGTGAAATTACAGATGTAAATACGGAAAAATTAAACAGCGATGCTCAGTTTATATGGGTAAGTAATAACAAAATTTTAGCAAATTATTTTAGTCATTGGGCAGTAATTGATACAACTGGAAAAGTATATGCTGATGGAAGTTACAATGCACGAGAACACGATGATGCATGGATATCCGGTATAGATGATATTAAAGATTTGGGAAGCACCGTAGAAGGTAAGTTTTACTATACTCAATATAAGAATGGGGAAGAGGGAATAAAACTATGTTCCATGGATGTGAAGAATAAAGACATAAAGGATATTTATACAAATAAATATTCTTTGCATGCAGATAAAAAGGGAAAGATAATTATAATGGATAACTATAATAATGGTGATGCAGTCGATGGAGTTTATGTAAACAGAACTTTTGGAGCACTTGTTATGAATGAATCTGGTAAGGTACTTCAAGATGTTAAATTGTCTAAAGGTAGAATAACATCTGGATCGCTTACTTCTGACTATGTACTATCACCTGATGGAAATAAAGCTGCTTACGTGGAGAGTAATACGGAAATAAATTCTAAGAACAACGAACTTGATGTGTCTGTTAAAGTCATAGATACTAAAACAGGGGATATAAAGGAAATAGTAAAAGCAGCTAGTTTAAAGGATAAAAATGAAGAGAACAACTATTTTACAATTAAGATTAAAGATAAGGACGGAAATTTGAAAGAAAAGAAGATTAAGAGGGTACCGTGCATTTCAAACATTTGCTGGGATAGTACAGGCACTGCATTGTCATTTACTTATGGGAGTTCTAGTGATGTAATCAACAAAGATAACATAAATACTTATATTGTTACTTTTGATAAATAATTTGTAATTTATAAAAAGGTTATAAACGATACTTCTCAATTTGCTCATCTATAAACCACTTAAGTAAACTTGCTGTGTCATATTCTTTATATATTGAAATTGATTTAATTAAAAATATGAATCTTATTCTTAGATATATTAACATTTAAAATATTATGTAAATTAAAATTAATGTAAACAAAAAACTTTAAAAACTTATTTTAGAGAATTATACATAATATATTTTTTTACTGCCATACTAAATCTATAATTAGTCTTGGAAGCCGCTAGCGTAACTTTAGTATAATATTTAAAATTTAAATAGAGATAAAAAATGGACTAAATGGACTAATAGTAATTTATTATAAAACTCACTATATATGGATATTTTATTAGTGAGTTATTACAGTGAATTTAAGAATAATAAAATTTGGGAGGTATACATTGTATGAATGGTACAGTAAAATGGTTTAATGGAGAAAAGGGATTTGGATTTATTACAGGAGAAGATGGAAAAGATGTTTTTGCACATTTTTCTCAAATAAATTCAAATGGTTATAAGTCACTGGATGAAGGTCAGAAAGTTTCTTATGAAGTAGTTAAAGGACCAAAAGGACTTCAAGCAGAGAATATTACTACTATCTAAATTAACAAAATTTTACCCCTTAAATAAAATAGTTGTTTAAGGGGGTTTTAGTTGTCTAAAAATTTATGATGCCTATTATTTTTATTATTTAGTTCTTTTAGCAAATTCATCAATTAAACGCCTTGCAATAGTAAACTTTTTAGGTATGTTAGGAAAATTATCCTTTGTAAACCAATCAGCTTGTTTTATTTCACTTCCATCAACTTTTATTTCGCCGGATTCATATTCTGCAAAAAATCCTATCATTAAGGAATTTGGAAATGGCCATGGAGAGCTCCTATAATATTCAATATTTTTTACTTTTATACCAACTTCCTCAAAAATTTCTCTTTTTACAGCACTGCTTAAGTCTTCTCCGGCTTCCACAAATCCAGCAATTAAGCCGTACATATTGTCTTTAAATCCATTGTTATGGGCAAGAAGTATCTTATCACTTTTGGTAACTGCAACTATTATGGACGGACAAATTACAGGATACATTATATGATTGCAGTTTGGACAAATTTTAGCTATTTCACCTTTTTTATTTTCTGTTTTAGAGCCGCACTTGCCGCAGAATCTGTGGGTTTTATCCCAATTTAATATTTGACTAGCCCGTCCTGATATTAAAAAGGATTGTTCATCAAGTAATGTACCAAGGTCGTATAAATCCATTAAATTAAAATTATTTGGCAATTTTAATTCAGAAATTGATTCAATGACAAAGCAAGAGTTTTCTACAATGTTGCCTAAAAAGAATTGAGTTTCATACTCAATATTTAGCAATTTAATATTTTCGAAAGTGGGAATGAGTAAAGTATTTCCTTCTTTTTTTACTAATAGCTTTCCATTAGAAAACACACAGCATAAATCATTGGATTTGATCTTCTTAGAGGTATCAGATACTATTTTAAAATTATTATTCATGTAAAATAAATCCTTTCATACTATTCATATTATTTGTATTAAAGTAATTAACTTTTATTATAGCACCTAATTCGACATAGATGATAGTTTGTCGTCTTTTTTAACGGGACAACATATCTTTGATGAAAGTTTATGGTTCATTTATGAAAATTCAAAGGCATTAAATAAAAGAAAGATCAACAAAATTAGTATGGAGGAAGCTTTAAAGTCAGAGATGGAATAAAAATGTTTTGTATGATTTATAAATTTTCGATAATCAGTTATACTATAGTTATGGTAATTGGAAATATTAAAATGGGGAGTGATTTTTATGCAAGGTAAAATTTTAGTTGTATACTATTCGTTTGAGGGAAACACAAGACTTATAGCTGAAACTATTTCAAAAGAGATATCCAGCGATATTTTAGAGATAAAGCCTAAAAAAAGTATAGATCCACACAGTAAAATGAAGTACTTAATAGGTGGAAAGCAGGCCATGACTAAGGAAAAGCCAGAACTTTTATCTTATGACATAAATCCTGAAGATTATGATGTTTTATTCATTGGAACTCCAGTGTGGGCATGGACTTTTTCACCAGCTATAAGGAGTTTTTTTGCTAATACAAATTTAAAGGGCAAAAAAATAGCTTTGTTTAGTTGTAATGGTGGGGGAAACGGAAAAACTTTTGAAAATATGAAAGAGCAGCTTGAAGGTAATGAATTCCTAGGTGAGATGGAATTTAAAGATCCTCTTAAACATGACACAGAAAAAAACATAGAAAAAGCTAAAAAATGGGCTAATAACATTTGTAAATAATAAATTAGGGTTTCTTATTTAGGAAACATATATTTAATCTTGTATCCATAGCTAATTAAATAAACATAATATGTGCATAAAAAAGCTCCAGCTGTGCTATTTTATCATTGAGAACAATCAATAGCATATGTGCTGGAGCTTTTAACTATCTAATATCTATTTTTTAAGTACTTCTCCTAATCTTTTAATTCCTTCGATAATTCTATCATCCGGCATATTTGAATAATTTAATCTAAATGAATTTTTGAAATTAGCATTTGGGAAAAATGAATCTCCGACTACAAAGGCCACATTGTTTTTTAGTGCTTTATTAAAAATATCTGAAGCATCCATATTTGAAGGGAGTTGAATCCATATAAACAGTCCCCCATCAGGAAGAGTATGTTTTATATCTTTAGGAAAAAATTTTTCTATACACTGTACCATCAATTCTCTCCTGTGTCTGTATACTTCCTTGATTTTTTGTATATGTTCTTCTATATCATACATTTCCATATACTTTGCAGTAATCATTTGTGAAAATATGTCGGTATGCAAATCTGAACTTTGTTTAAAGGGAACATATTTATCAATAAAACTCTTATCTGCACATATCCAGCCAAGTCTTAAACCGGGAGCAAATATCTTTGAAAAAGTACTTAAATAAATTACTCTTCCTTTAGTATCAAAATGTTTTACTGGTGGAAGATCTTCTCCAGAAAATCTTATTGCACCATAAGGATTATCTTCTATTATAACTATATCAAATTCATTTGCTATTTTTACCAGCTTTTTTCTTCTCTCAAGACTCATAGTTCTTCCCGTTGGGTTTTGAAAATCTGGTATGGTGTAGATGAATTTTGCATTAGGATTATCCTTAAGGGTCTTTTCAAGATCTTCCATAATCATTCCTTCTTCGTCCATAGGAACTTCTTTAAAGTTTGGAAGATAGGTTTTAAAAGCATTGATAGCTGCAAGGTAAGTTGGACTTTCACAAATTATAGTGTCTCCTTCATCTATAAATACCTTTCCCGAAAGATCTAAAGCCTGCTGAGAGCCTGTAGTAACTATTATATTATCCAAAGATGTTTCTATATTTAATTTTTCCATTCTCTTACATATGGCTTCTCTTAAAGGAACATATCCTTCAGTTGTACTATATTGAAGGGATGACTGGCCACTTTCAGTTAAAACTTCTGTACACACAGTTTTTAATTCATCAATAGGGAAAAGTTCTGGAGCTGGAAGTCCTCCTGCAAAGGATATTATCTCAGGTCTTTCTGTAACTTTTAAGATTTCACGTATTTCTGAAGGCCTAACGAAATTATTTCTTTTTGAAAATTTAGTATAGTTCATATTAACACTCCTAACATTTAATACCTGTAACATGTTTTAAATAATAGGTTTATTAAAACAATTGTCATGGTTGGCTATTAAAGAATTTGTATTTTTTAATGTTTCTGCTATAGCTTTGATAAGTTTATTTGTTTCAATATTTATATTTTTTGTGCTTTCGAAAGTGTAGTTTAATCTCATATAGCTCTTACCATCGCTTCCTTCAGGGTAAAATACATTTCCTGGAGCATATGAGGTTCCTCTACTATAACCACATCACCTTTACTTATAAAAGCTCTTCCAATGAAGTCTATTCCCTGCATGGAACCTGAAAGTATCATTATTTCATTAGGAGAAGCTACTATATTTCTTGATTTTAATAATTCACTTAGGCTTTCTCTAAGAGGATAATATCCGTAAGGAGAAATATAAGCTAACATATCATTCCCACAATTTTTCCATAAATCTCTTTGTAATTTTACTATATCATTAAGAGGATACAAATTTGGGTCTGCAATACCAGCTGAAAAGGATATGTTTTTTTCGCCACCTACCGCATTTATTATGTCAACAATAGCATGATTGTTAGCAGAATTTATATTTGAATCAAAAAATTGATACCATGAAAGTGGTACAGTATGACTTTTAGTATTTAGCTGTTTATTTTTTTTGTTATTTGCCACTATAGTTCCTTTTCCCTTATGGGCTTCTAATAAGCCCAGGGATTTTAATTCTTCATAGGCGCTAATTACTGTACTTCTGCTGATATTAAGCTCTTCTGCAAGTTTGCGCTCAGATGGAAGTAAAAAATTTGATGGTAACATACCAGAGTAAATCATGTCTCTTATTGCATTTTTGATTTGTATATAAATTGGTATGGAGCTTTTCTTGTCTATAGAAATGCGCATCTCTATCACTCTTTCTAAAGTTTAAAAAATATTATATATATAATAACACTAAATTTTTATATTTAAACTACCAATTCTTATATTTAAAACCAATCCAATCCTTATTTAAAACATAGAAAACTGTGCGCTAATTAATGAATTTTACCCCTTGAATAGTTATTCTATTTGAGGGGATTTTAGTTGTCTATAATTAGGTTTCCCAACAAGATAGAAGTATAACTATAATCAAAAGTAAAAGACTCCATAAAGCTGCTTTAAGTAACAATAGTGTAAATGATATAATTAGTATTGAAATTGCAATTTTGAGCTTGATACTGTGCAGTAGTTTAAATCCGGCAGCTAAACCAACTATTGCATTGGATAGAAAAAATACATTGGCACAGGTCACAATTTTATCCAGACTTAAAAGATTTGCAGAGGCTAAAGATAAAACCACAAAATGTATAGCTACAAGTGTTATTATGGCATTAACAGGACTTCCATACTTGTTTATATATGAGAGATAAACGGGTAGCTTATTGCTTGACGCACGCTTTGCACTCATTCTTGAGACCCCTCCAACTATCATAAGGTAGGTACATATACAGAGTCCTGATGCGACAATAGTAATTATAGGCAAAGAAAATGAACCAAATAGTGGAGTCATGATTGCCAGTATATCGTGACTGTTTGAAGATACATTTTGTACGGAAAGTGCAACAGTAATATATAAGCTGATAATGACTGTAAGACTTATTGTCATTGCTTTTACAAGCGAACTTTTGGGATTTTCGATATCTTCAATATAATTGCCTATAATTTCCCATCCTATGATTGCCCAAAATAAAAGTAAAAGGGTATATCCAAATTTAGAAAAGGAAAATGATGTTTGAGGTGCATGTACATTTGAAGCAAAAATCAGAGTATATATGCTTCCAGAAAACAATAATGCGGCTGTGAGCGCCGTTAAAATTAGGGTAAACTTTGCTAGGGCTTTTATACCGCATATAAGAATTAAGGCACATATAAATTCCATTCCAAATGCAATCATTTCTACTTTTATATTTGAAAAGAAACTAAAGTTTTTTAAAAAGTCTGCAGCTGTAATCAAAACTGCTGTAGGACCAAAGCAAACTGCAGCTGTAAGAAAATTTGAAGTTAGTTCCCGCCAAAAATTTCCTAAAGTATTTCCAACTGCAATTGCAACGCCTTCATTTCCAGGGCTTTTTAAACTCAAGAATATGAAAACATAGGCAAATATAATGCCAAGCAGCATTATGATAATCCAGGCAGCTATTGCCCATTTACCAATCAGTTTGTAGGCAAGAGGCGGCAGCAGTACTATTCCTGATCCTAGCACCGGACCTACTATGAGACCGGAAAGTGTTATTGTTCCAATATTTTTACTTTTACTCATATTTTATATTTAGTGATAAAGTGTAATAATAAGGATTAAACTTTCACTAAAATTTACTTCCTTTCTTTAATTTTAAAAATTCATTGAATTTCTAATAGATTTATATTAGCATAAGATTAACTATTAATAAAATTGAATTATTTGAAAGTACAATTCGATTTTATTGAAGTAATTGGAGGTATTATATGGAACTTAGAAATTTAATAACATTTTCGGAAATAGCTCATTTGAAAAGTTATACTAAAGCAGCAGAGGAGTTAGGATATGCCCAGTCTACTATTACGACACAAGTTCAACTTTTAGAAGGGGAGCTTGGTGTAAAACTGTTTGAAAAAATTGGAAGGAAGATACATCTTACTTCAAAAGGTGAAGTATTTCTTAAATATGTAGAAAATATAATAAGTCTTGCAGATGAAGCTAAAGAAGCAGTAAGTGATATAGATGTTCCCTGTGGAATTTTGAAAATAGGAATTGTTGAATCACTATGTACCATGAGACTTCCAGAATTGCTTAAGAATTATCATATGAAATATCCAGAAGTGGAAGTCATAATTAAGGTGGGTGTTTGTTCAGATTTACGAAGTATGCTTAAAAACAATATAGTTGATTTGGCATTTATTTTGGATAAACCAATTGTTGATCCAGATTTAATATCATGTGTATCCTATAATGAACCAATGATATTTTTATCGTCTCCAGTAAATAGACTTGCCAATAAAAGGGAAGTTACAATGGAAGATATTAAAGATGAGCCTTTAATTGTAACAGAAAAAGGATGCAGCTATAGAAATGTTTTTGAGAAAATGTTTCAAAAAGCAGGTTTAAAACCCAATATAGCTTTGGAAGTTGGAAGTATTGAAGCAATTAAGAGCTTTACCATGAGCAATCTTGGAATAACCCTGCTTCCGGTTATGACTGTAAAAAAAGAACTTGAAAATGGGCAGCTTGTTGGATTTGATTTGGATGGATGCAAATTTAATATGATGACACAGATATTGTACCATAAGAACAAATGGGTAACAGCTGCAATGAGGGCATTTATATCAGAAGCTAAAGGTTAATAAAAAAGTTAATTTGTGCTATAATAATTTAAATTAATGGGCAAAGAGTTAATAACAGTGGAATTGGTATTCTAGAAGAGGATGTTTTTATAAGAGTATTGATATTTATAATACAATATTTGAAAAAGAGAGGTTTAACTAATGGCAAAGATATATATTGATCCAACTATTTATGCTACAAAACCAGCAGGTTCTCGATTATCCAAGGAGATGGCAGTTTATGATTTGTTGGAGAAGCTTGATATACCTTATATTCGTGTAGATCACGATGTAACAGCAAGTATTATGCAGAACATAACGTAAAGCTTTTAATTGATGAAGATGTGATAAAGGAAGAATATTTGGGATGTCATCCTTGTATTAATACTTCAAGCCTTAAGATTATGACAAAAGACATTATGGATAAGTTTCTTCCATATACAGGACATGTTCCAAAATATGTGAAATTAATAGGAGAATAGGCATATATATAATGGTATATGAAATTCAGGTTGCATTGTATATTTAAAAATAAAATTATTTATATAAGTGATGTGATAGGATATAATATAATGAAAGGTATCATTTATTGAAGAAAATAAATATAAATAAGAATTTTTTATAGAAGGATGAAATTTTATGACGTTACATAGTGAAGAAAAAACGAAAAATAAGAGATTAATTGTTTCTCTTAAGGAAAACGGATCTTTTGAACTTGACTTTGAGGTTACAAAAGAACAGGTTGATGAAAATGAATTTAAATTATTTAAAGAAATATATAATCGATTCATAGAAGATGATATTAAAGCACTTTTTTATATGGGATTTTTAAAAAAAACAGAGGCTGAGTCTGAGTCTTTTAATTTTTTAAGGCTTATTGCAGCTAACTTTATAAAAAAATTATCTAGGAATGTTGATATTGAAGCTTTACGTGAAAAGATTGTAGTTCATATAGAAGATGAAGAAATTAATCATATACTTGATATTGCACCATATTTAAATGGATCTGAGTACCTGAACTATAATTGGATTCAACAGATATGGCAAAAACTTAATGAATGTTTTTGCCATATGATTAGTAATTATAAAGGAACCGTTCAAGAATTTTTAGCTTCTTTTAATCCTGATATCCATGTTGCTGGAAAAGTTTTTTTTCACTTAGTTGAAAGTAAAAAGGAGGACTATCCTTTTGCTTTTTTAGCAACCTATTCTACATATGTTTCAAAGGATGGTACATCAAAACACTTGCCGCTTAAAAATGCACTTATTGAATATGGGGAAAATAGTGAAAAACTTTTAGAATTACTTTCTACAGTGAATAAGGCTTGTGAAAAAAGTTCTTTTATTGCAGAGCTTGTTGAGTCCGGTGAGATATTCCACCCACTCGGATTAAATGCTAATGAAGCCTATACCTTTTTAAAGGAAATACCTTTTTATGAAGAATCAGGTATTTTATGTCGTGTACCTAAGTGGTGGAAAAATAAATCAGATTCATTAAAAATGTCTATAAGTGTTGGAGATAAAAATCCGTCAAGGTTAAATTTTGATGCTTTAGTAGATTTTAATGCCGAATTATTTCTTGGTGAAGAATCTATTGATGCTGTGGAAATAAAAAAGCTTCTTTCAGAAGCAGAAGGACTTGCTTTTATAAAGGGAAAATGGGTGGAAGTAAATCATGAAAAGTTAAAAGAAATGCTTAAGGCTTATGAAAAAGCACAAAAACTCATGAATAAAAAAGATATAAATTTAATTGAAGCTATGCGTTTTCAATTAAATGCTCCAAAAATATTAAATATGACTGATGACACTTGTGAACTTGAAATAACTAATGGTCAGTGGCTTAATTCAGTAGTTACAAGGTTAACTCATCCAGATACAATTGAAAATATTTCAAGTGGAGATGATTTTCATGCTCATTTAAGAGAGTATCAGGAAAAAGGATTAAATTGGCTTAATTTTATGAAAAAACTTGGACTTGGTGCATGTTTGGCTGATGATATGGGACTTGGAAAAACTATACAGGTTATCGCGCTGCTTAACTATATCAGAACCAATAAGCATGAAAAAACATTACTCATTGTCCCGGCATCGCTTATTGCAAATTGGATGAGCGAAATTGTAAAATTTGCACCTTCATTAAAGTATTATGTTATACATCCTTCAGAAAATAAAAATTTAGAAGATGTAGACAGCGGCATTGTAGAAAAATATGATATTTTTATAACTACATATGGTATGCTTTCAAAGCATGAATGGTTAAAGGACATAAACTGGGATTCATTAGTTTTAGATGAAGCCCAGGCAATTAAGAACCCAGGAACCAAACAAACAAGGCTTGTGAAGCAATTAAAAGCTTCCTATAGAATTGCTATGACAGGTACACCTATAGAAAATAGACTTTCTGATTTGTGGTCATTATTTGATTTCTTAAATAAAGGTCTCCTCGGCACAGCAAAAGAATTTTCTAATTTTACGAAAAAGCTAAAGGAAAATGAAAACAATTATGGTAGATTAAAAAAAGTAGTGAGTCCATTTATCCTTAGAAGGTTGAAAACGGATAAGACAGTTATCGCAGATTTACCTGATAAAATTGAAATGAAAACTTATGCAGAACTTACTAAAAAGCAGGTAGTTCTTTACAATAAACTCGTAAAGGATTTGAAAGTAAAACTTGAATCTACGGGAGAGGGCATAGAGCGTAAAGGACTTGTACTTTCATCTATTATGAAATTTAAACAAATATGTAATCATCCATCACAGTATATGGGTCAGGACTACTATAATGAAAAAGAAAGTGGTAAATTTGCAAGACTTCGTGAAATTTGTGAAATAATTTATGAAAAAAGAGAAAGAGTAATTGTATTTACGCAATTTAAAGAAATAACTGAACCGTTAAGTCATTTCCTTGAAACTGTATTTCAACATAAAGGGCTTGTACTGCATGGAGAAACTAGTGTTAAGAAGAGAAAACAAATTGTGGAAAAATTTCAAGGAAGTGAATATGTACCTTTTATGGTACTTTCTATTAAAGCAGGTGGTGTGGGATTAAACCTTACATCAGCTAATCATGTTATCCATTTTGATAGGTGGTGGAATCCAGCTGTTGAAAATCAAGCAACGGATAGAGCCTTTAGAATAGGTCAAATGAAAAATGTAATAGTTCATAAATTTATTACAAAAGGCACCATCGAAGAAAAGATCGATTTGATGATTGAGGATAAAACCAAATTAACTAGAGAAATAATGCCTGACTCTAAGGAAAATTGGATTACTGAAATGGACAATAAACAGCTTATGGATTTGTTTAGATTGTCAATATGATTTATGGAGGTAAACTGAATGTCGTATTATGGAGGTTTCCCGGAGTATGTTCCAGTATCAGAAAAAAGAAAAAGGGCACAGGAAGCTGTTGAAAAGTTAAGAAAAAAAGATCCTACTATTTCCCCAATTATAATTGAAGGAAGAAGTATAGCTAAAACCTGGTGGGGAAAATCCTGGAATGATAATCTTGAGAGCTATGCTGATTATTCAAATCGTATTGGAAGAGGACGAAGCTATGTAAGACATGGAGCTGTTTTAGATTTAAAAATTAATGTTGGAAATATTAGTGCCCTTGTACAGGGAAGTGATAAAAGACCATATAAAGTTGAGATTAATATTAAGCCTATTTCTAAAGAGCTCTGGAAAATAATTGAGAAGGAATGTGTAGGTAAAATTCATTCCTTAGAGGAACTTACGCAGGGTAAGTTTCCTAAAGCATTATCTGATTTGTTTACAGCTAAAGGCAAAGGCTTATTTCCAACCCCAAAGGAGATAACAATGGAATGCAGCTGCCCTGATTGGGCAGGTATGTGTAAACATATAGCAGCAGTACTTTATGGAGTAGGAGCTAAACTGGATGATGATCCACTGCTATTTTTTAAATTGAGAAATGTAAATATTCAAGATTTAATTCAAGAAGCAGTAAATGAAAAATCAAAGTTGCTTCTTGAAAAGTCTGAAGTTAAAAGCCGTAGAATTCTTGATGATACTGATATTTTTGGCATGTTTGGAATTGACATGGAAACTGATGCTAAAATAGATAAATAGATTATAGAGCAAAAATACTGCAGTTTTAAATAACTACAGTATTTTTGTTTAAATGTTAAATTTGACAAATAACAACAACTTTATATGGCGTTGTTTGAGCTGGTATACTTTTTGTAGAGGCACCATAGACTACAATGAGATTTCGATTTGCAGGATTTCCGGTAAAAGTTTGATCATTTTCTAGAATTATTTCAGTATCTGGGAAAATGTTTAATTTTAATTTATTGTCACTGCTCACTAACTTACTATTAAAATAGTCTACTTTTACATTTTCATATTCCACATCTCTTGATATAACAATTGCCCTAAATTGTGGTGGAAAAATAAGAGGGACAGCTGCATTTGCATCATAAAATCCAGTTATTACATCTCCAACTGATACTGTTACATGATTTACAAAATAAGTGGATGGCCCTATAATGAAGTTTACCAAATCTCCTAACCTGTTTTCTACAGACATTAATTTATAGCATCCTGCACTTTCTTCACGCTTATTTATAAAAAAGTCATTGATCATGGTAATCACACCATGGAAAGGTTGAAATTTTTTCATTTTATATTTCTTCACTCCTATTTAAATTCTATTTTATCCGATGACTACCTGCTCTAATACTCCCATTTTTTCCAAGTGAGAGTATTAGAGCAGCTACGTCCC
>ENA-UOOE01000819-UOOE01000819.1-fermentation-metagenome-genome-assembly--contig:-NODE-819-length-28559-cov-178.483687_pt1 | contig 28559 bp, 19 predicted proteins | sample MGYA00245776_ERZ724021 | MGnify/ENA primary metagenome ERZ724021 (study PRJEB28704, sample SAMN03018321) | fermentation metagenome | biome: anthropogenic terrestrial biome; feature: soil... | reverse complement strand
ACGAAAAAGTCCTAGACACCCTAATCGAAAACCTAAACGACGAAAACTGGCAAGTGAGAACAGAAATAGTAAAAGCTATAACAAAGTGGGAAGAACAAAATAAAATAGTATTAGCGTTGCGTGAAGTTCTAAAAGACGAAAAATTAAGTTTAAGAGAGCGTGCCGCAAAATATTTATTAAGTAAAAATTGGAAGCCTTGTGAAAGCACAGAATATACTTATTATCAAATTGCCCTTCAAAATTGGGACGAATTAATCAATAATAAGACAGATGTTTCTATAGAAGTTCTCGAAGAATCATTTAATACTTCAAATTTTAAGATACAACTTAAACTCTTAGATGTATTAAATGAATTAGATAGTGATCTAGCGAGTATATATTCACTTAAATCATTAAAAAATAATAATCATCAAGTAAGAATAAAAGCCATAGAGTTATTAGGTGAAAAAAAGGACAATAAAACATTTAATGCCTTGATTGAAACTTCTTTAAATGACAAAAATTGGAAAGTCAGGGCACATGCAATCAAAAAAATAAGTGAGTTTAGTACCGATTTAAGATTAGAAGGGTTAATAGTAGGTTTAAATGATGGATGTTTATATGTTAAAAAGGAAGCAGTTAAAGCTTTATCATTAATAAATGATCCAATTGTCATAAAATATCTCCTTAAAGCTTTGGATAATGAAAATGAAGAATTTAGAGAATTCTGTTTAGAAAAAATAATTCTTTTTGGGGATTTTTCTAAAAAGTATCTTATTGAATCTTTAAGTTCAGATAATGCAATAATACGCTCGTATGCTGCAAGAGGTTTAGGGGAATTATGTGATGAAAGTGTTATACACCCTTTATTAATAACACTTAACGATGAAAATCCTTATGTTAGAGAACATTCAGCACTGGCTTTAGGTAAGATTGGAGATAAAAAAGCGGTTAAAAATTTAATAGGGACTTTGGCTGATTCAAATGCCTTCGTTAGGAAAAGAACCGTGAAAGCTTTAGGCATGATAAAAGATGAAAGTTCTTTAAGGTACTTACTTCTTGTAATACACGACAGAAATAGTTATGTAAGAACAGAATTAGCTCATTCTTTAAGATATTTCAATGACAATGATGTGTTATATCCATTAATTAAACTTTCAAATGATGAAAATAGTTTCGTTAGAGAAGCTGCGGTAGAATCTCTCGGATTTATAGACGATGAAAGAGCTTCAAAATGTTTAATAAATTTATTAAATGATCCTAATTATAACGTTTTAGAAAAGACGTTAGAAACTTTAATGAAAAATGAAGCTGAAACGGATTTGAATTCAATAGCTTGTGCTTTAGAAAATGAAAATGATTTTGTACGCTCTAATGCAGCCCGAGCTTTAGGTAAAATTGGAGATAAAAAAGCAGCAAAACCATTGATCAAAGCCTTGAAAGATGAAAACAGTTATGTAAGATCTAACGCTGCAAGATCTTTAGGTATTCTCAGGGAAAAAGATGCTTTAAATCCATTATTAAATAGTCTAAAAGACGAAAATATTTATGTGAAATTTAATGCAGCAACTGCTTTAGGTGAAATTGGTGATGTAAGGGCATTAGAGCATTTGATAGATGCTTCAGATACTGATAACAAACAATTTAAGACAATTTTAGAAGAAGCTCTGCAAAAAATCATCCAACAAAATAAGAATTGAATTCGAGTTCAGGAATTAAATATTAAAATTTATAAAAATTTATCATCTTTAATATTCCTTTTTTAATAATCAAAATTAGAGTTTAAATAATAATTTAATTTATTTTATGGTGAAAAAACTGAAAAAGTATTATTCTTCATTTTTATAGTTCTATTTCTTTATAAAGTTTATTATAAATAAGTATAACGGGCGAAATTAAATTAGTAAAGATTATATATGGACTTATAAAGAATAATTAGCGTTTTGTATATCAAAGTTAACCATTGTTTTAATCTGACCATAAAAATAAATCGCAATTATTTAATTGAATTAAAATACACTAAATCCAGATAAAGGAGTTATAAATTGCAATTTAATGAAATTAGTGACTTAAAAAGAGCCTTAGCTTTGTTGAAACAAGTTTCCAGAGATATTGTTTACATCTATGGTGAAAATGATACAAATGGCTTGCATTTAGCAACCATAAACAAAGAAAGAACAATTTTACTTGATATGTTTCTAAAGAAAGAAAATTCAATTGATAATAAAGAAAAAAAAGAGACTATGAATTTTTCCGTGAAAACAGGAAAAATTTTTTATGATGTCATGGATTCCGTTGAAAAAGGTAGCATAGTCGATTTTCAATTTTTAAACAATGATGCTCAAATAAAAATTTCTTATGATGATATAAAATTAAAATCTTCTCTGAATTCAATACCTGAAAAATTCATTGGGTTTCCTCCATTAGATGAAAAAACTGTTTTCAAAGTTTCCGGGGAAAAAATGACTCATGCTTTAAACTTATTATGTAGATTCAGAAATGATTTAGAAGTCAAAATAGAAGATAACAACTTAATTTTAGAATCGACTAATGAACAAGGCAGTAATAAACTTGTTATACCATCTAACCTGTCAAAAAAAGAAAAAAAGAAAAAAATTAAAAGTTCCATTTATGATTATGAAATTATCAAACCCCTTGTAAGTGCTTCAAAATTGTCAAAAATGATTGAAATCAATTTCTATTGGAATAAAAAAATAAAAAACAATGTAATTATAGCTAAATGTACTTTTAACGATGACAGAGGTCATGCACAGTACCTATTCACTCCAAAAGGTGTTTTCGATGAAATGTCCTGAATTTGAAAATAAAGATTATATCGGTTTAAACGGCACAACCGAAAGTCAATTAGTACATCCTCACTTTGAAGTATGGCAAAAATGGTTATTAGAAGAATATGAAAGCCCAAAAAATAAATTAGCACTTTTTATTCCATGCGCAGCCATAAAACCTTATTACAACTCACCCATACATAAGGAAATAAATGAAAAAATTTTAGAATATGAAAATAAGATCCACAAGATTGTTATTTCAAATGCGGGTGTAATTCCCTACGAGTTTGCAGGTGAGTATCCTTTTGATTCATATGATTGGAATCCCCTTACAGAATCTGAAGAGATAGCTAAGAGATATTATGAAATAACAAAGGATAGAATTTATCAATATCTAAAAAATCATGAATACGACACTTATGTTTCATATTTAAGACCAAATTCCATATCATTTAACTCTTTAAAAGATGCTTGTCAAGATTTAGGTATAAATTTGATAAGTTGCATGTTAAACGAATCTATAGATGAAAATAAAGATTCAGATTTAGTACTGATTTACCCCAATAATCTAAAACTATTAAAAACAATGTTAGAGGGGCAAATATGAAATTTTGGGCTGGCGAAACACCTAACGAATCTATAAAAATTAAGCACAATTATGTTATGGACAGCGTTATAAATTATTATAATAAAGAAGATCCTAAAATAACGTATAAATACAAAAAATTATTTTTAGATAACGGTGCTTTCTCAGCTTTGAAGAATTTAAACAGCAATAAAACAGAGTTAAATAAAAATAAAGTTCTTGATGTTCAAGAAGCTCTAAAGCCAACATATACTGTACCATTAGATTATCCATTCACCCCTGAAATGCCTAATAATTTAATGAGAAAGAGATGGGATGAAACACAAGATAACATTAGTTACTGGTCTGAAACATCTAGTTTAGACTTAGTACCTGCATTGCATGCATGGGATATAAAGTCATTAGAAGAGAATATCAAATGGCTTCACCACAATGATTTTGATTATATTTCATTAGGCAGTGTTTTAACTTCAAAAGAGGAGTTTAATGGATTTTTTGGAGATAGACAACCATCAAAAGCGTTTATTGATTCTATAATAACTGCACAACAAATTGCAAATAAGTTTGATATGAAAATCCATATCTTTGGTTTTGGTTCTTCACCAATAATGTATCACATTGGGGCCTTTTGTGGACTAAAAAGTACTGATTCTATTGGTTATAAACGAAAAGCAGCTTATGGAAAAATAATACTTCCACAAACCGGTGAAAGATACTGTGGAAATGGAAAAGCGGTTTTTGGAAATACAAATAAAAAAGAACAAAAATTCGACAATTTTCTATCAAAAAATGACATTAAAAACTTAGAAAACTGTGGATGTCCAGTTTGCAGTACTTTACCTAAAAATGCAGAAGAAAGATGGGAAAATTTAAGACAAGATTGGGTAAAAAGAGCTTTACACAATAAATGGGTGATGGAACATGAAGAAAAGGTTGCAGAAACGCTTAAAGATGATAAAGAAGAATATCAAAAATTTTTAGATAGTACAATAGGTGAAAGCGGATTGAATCATTTGTGGGAGTACGCTAAAAGAAGAATAAATCATTATAAGGTAGATTTACTATATTGAGAGTGATTTAATGGCTGAAGGTATAACGTGGAATGAATTATATCTAAAAAACATATTTGATGACACAATTGGATTATTGAGTGGTTTAGATAGAAACGGGCAACAAACTTTAGGAAATTTAAGTGTTTATATGCCTAAAGGATCTAATCCCTCAAGAAAAAAGGATGTTTTAAAAATCTTAGAAAGAATAGGCTTTGTAGAATATAAAAAAATGGCTCGTAGCGCATTATATGATATAACACCAATAGGACGATTATACTTAGATACTTCCGATGAAAATGAACGAAACGATATTTTTCATTCTTATTTATATCAAAGCATTTTACATTATTCTTATGCCTATGATTACATTTTAGAAAATGATTATTATAGGTTTACTAAAGAAGATTTTATTGGAAAATTAGCTTTGCGTTCATCAATTGATTTTGGAACTAGAATTTATGATTGGAAATCTGGAGAAAATACTTTAAATTTTATGGAAGCTTTGAATGTCATTACAAAAGATGAAAAGGGATATTTAGTAACTGAAACCTATCGAAGAAAATTTAATGAAAGAAAATTTATTGAAATGATTGAAAACAGCTTTAAAAAAGATAAATTACAGTACACTAAATCCTTATGCGAATACCTAAGTGTTAATTCACCTAAATTTATGGTTACTAAAGAGTTTGTGACTATAGAAACTATTTATAAAAAATTATTAAAGTTAAATGAAATGAAAGAATTTTTAAATTTTATACCCGGATTACCTAGGCCACCAATACCTACAAAACATAGTTTAGTAGAATTAAAGGGAGGTTTATAGATGCAAACAATTACAAACCCATTTCCACAAACCGGAACAAATTCAGATATCGATCCCATTGGGTATCAACAAGAAATAGATAATATAAAACTAATTTTAACTCCAAACGTAGGTAAACAACCTATGATTATTAACATTTACGGAGAGTATGGTCAAGGTAAAACAACAATACTAAAATATTTACAAAACAAATTTAAAGGTGAATGGGCCAATTTAAGTGTTTTTGAAAAGGATATAAGTAATTTTGCTGATTTTGAAAAGGATCTTGTTTCATATCAAAAAGAGCATGAAAAAGAAGGTACTGAGGGAATTTTAGTAGTATTAGATGAAATGCAACATATTGACACTGAAGGAACTTTATCCAAAGAACAAAAGAATTTTTTGAATACTCTCAGAAAATTTGCAGACAACACCATAGATAGTGTGGATAATAAAAAATTCGTATTATGTATAGCAATGCATCCTGGAACTAAAGTTTTCTTACAAGAACATGGACATCTAGATGTAGAACAGAGAATAAAAACTTTTACTGTGAATTTAAAAGATATAGATTATTATATGGCCCAAATGTTAATATTAGAACATTTTAAGAAGATCGACAGAAATTTCACAGAATTTTTCGATGAATCCTTTGTTTATTCGTTTTATGTTTTGTTATCTCATTTAGAAGAACAAAGATCAGGTTTAAATCGTTGCAATGGGCGTACTTATTCCCAATTGTTTTTTTATTTATTTGAATTTTGGCGAAAACAAAATAAAAATCTCACATTTGAAACTCTTAAAGAAATACTTTTAGGGAAAACAAATTTAAAAATTGGCGATGTTAAAGTAACTTTAGCAAATAAAGAAAAATATTTTGAGATATATAATAAATTAGATGACTCAGAAAAGTTTATTTGGGATAGGTTTGTATTTAACCCAAGATGGCACTTTGAAGCCGAGTTTGAGAATATAGATAAAATTTTCATTGAAAAACTTATTGAGAAAAAATTAATATCCAATAGAAAGTGTTTCATTTTAAGTAATGAATACGTCTCTAAATGCGACAGCGAAACTTTGAATGAACTTAGGACACTCCAACAAGAGAGAATTTACTTAAATGGAGAAAAAACTATAATTTTTCTGGACACTGCTGATGAAAAAATTTATAATAAACTGAGCGATCTGAAAGTAAATGAAGTTTATAGATTAAACGATGAGCTTTTAAAAGTCATATATAATTTTCAACCAAGAGGAGGGGATTCCGATGATTTAATCAAATATTTTGAAAAATCCCCCTCAAAAAAGGTTGATTGCTTCTACAATTTACTACTAAAAAATATAGATAATGATATTTCAGAAAATGACGAAAAAAGAATCGAAAAATCTGAAGTAACTTATTGTAAAAATGGAATTCAATATAAATATATTAATATTCTGTATAAGATGTTAGGTAAAATAAAACATAGAATTGCTATTTTTTATTATGCCAAAGATTATGCATCTGTTGAATTTGAAAGATACTTCAAAGACATTTTAGATGAATTAGAAAAATTAGATTATGATTTAGGATTAATTTTTGTCTGCCCGTATTATATTGATGAACTTCCGAAGGACAAAGTAATTATTAAAAAGATGGAAAATAGACTTTTCATAAATCAAATAAGCCGAGAGGAAATGATATACTTTTTAAAAAAGGACGTTAGATCCATAGATAATGTAATAAAAGATAGTATAAAATTATATACTCAAGAAGCTGTTGAAAAAGGTTATACTATGCCTTTAACAGGCTTTAAAGAAAGTATAGACAAAAAACCTAGTTTATTTGCTGAAAAGTTTCTTGAAGATATTAAAAAATCTTGGAAAATTGAGATGGATAAAAGATCTGGAGAAAAAGGCTATTTACTTTCTGATGTTTTAAAAAGTGGAGTTGATGGTAACGGAAAACTAATTAACTTAGCAAAGGACTCCTTGAGTGAATTTGTCCAACTAGATGAATACGGAAACATTCTTGGTGCAAAATTTTCTAAATATGAAAGAAAATTTTTGGAATTATTTGGATCAAAAGAAGAACCTAAAAAAGAAATTTCAAAAGCCAAACAACATTACTTTTCTTACTTTTCTCGGTTTGATATTGAAAAGTATGTTACAAACATTTTAGAAATAAAATCAATTTTAGAAATATCAGAAGACAGCTACAAGTTAATAGAACCAAAAGACTTCTTAAAAGATATTTTGAGTATCTTAAATTCAGTAGATATAAATGAACTACTAAAAAAGGATCAAGATATTAATATACAAAAAAGCATTTCTGATCTAAAAATATTATTAGATTCTTTTGATGATAAAAAAACTGAAAATTATGAAAAAGGGTTTTATAACTCCGAAATGAAAAAAATTCGTAACAAATTAAAAGATATTGAAAAAACAAACCTTGAATTAAATGATATTATAATTAAAAGATATGAAGATATTAAAAAAGGATTAAATCTTGACTTAGGCAACGTTAAATTAGAAGATATGAGAATATCTCCATATTTAAAGAACATGAAACAATCATCAGAATTAAGAAATCTATATAGAATGAATAATATTGAAATTCTTAGTTTCACTCATGAAAACCTTGAAAAGTTTTTAATTTCTATTTTAATCCTGGATGAGAACTATGATATGGATAAAGAAAGATTATATTCTTTAGAGAGCATATTAGATAAATTATCCAATTACAATCTCGATAAAGAATCTTTTGAGTTAATAGAAAACCTAAAAATTAAGATAAATGGATTCAAATCACCTAAATCTCGAGACCCCAATGATATTAAAATGAATCTAAGAAATTTATTTGAAAATTCTAAAAACAATTTTTCTACACCCCAATTAAAAATTGTTGACAACATTTTAAGAGATTTTGAAGAATATATCCTCAATCCATTAACAAACAAGATATTAAAATTAAATAAATACTTTATGAAAATTAAAGAAATTACAGAAACTTTAGAAGATTATAAAACGTTATTTGGTAAATTAAATGAATTTAATCGACATGATATATACTTAGATAATATAAAAACGTTTAATATCAATCAAATTGAAATAGAAGATGAATTAGAGAATATAGAAAAAATCACAAAATATAATCTAGAAATCTTAGAAGGATATTTAGATTTTATTTATAATAACTGTAAAAAAGGTGAAATTGATAACATAATCAAAATTGAAGAGAAAATTCAAAATAATGAAAAAAAAAGTGTTTTAGAATATTTAGATTATGTTAATGGTTTGGATAGTTCCAAGTATTTTATTAAATACATACAGGAAAAAGAGACTAATGATAGAATCCCTGAAAAAGATCTTGAAAAAATTATTTTAGATATTAAAGATTCAGAAGAAAGCGTTAAAAATTTGGAATCTCAAAAAATCATTGATAAACTATTAAAGGAAGGTTATCTAAGACGTATTATCCAGTTAGAGGAATATTATGAAAATGGTAGGAAAGAAGGAAATAAAAGTATAAACTATAAAATTGAAGGTGTTTAAGATGGAAATTTTTAATGTTTTCAATGAAGGAGAAAAAAATAAGTTTTTATGTTCGCCCCTTAATCATCCCAATATTGAATATGAATGGATAGAAAAGAAAATACAATTAGATAACTCTGATTACAATATTAATTATATTGGGAGATTTATAGATGATGGGAGTATCGACATAGTCAGTTTAGAAGAAACAAAAATAGGTTTCTATGATAAAAATAAAAACTTTGTAACTACCATCCTATTTCATCCAATAAATTTAGAAAATGAAGGATATCAAATTATTTATAATTATATTAACAATCTTCTCAGTTCTAATAGGAAGCCCGTTGAATCTTTATCAGAACCTATAAAAAACATAATAGAACTTATGAAAGATGACGATCAGTTTTATATGGATTTATTAAAATATATCCATACTAACCGTTTAGAATTTTCAAAACCCCAGCCTTTCAATGAAAAAGATGTTGATGATTTGATTTTATTCGTAACTAAAAAAAATAAAGATGACCTAATAAAGGAATACTCACATCTGAAACTTATGAAAACTATTTTAGATAACAGGGCGATTTGATTGGCTTATAAAACAGGAATTGAAGGATTTATTGCTGAAATTCTTAATGAACGGTTTGATGAATTAGATCATATGAGAACCATATTTAAGCAAATGCAAAAAGATTCTGAAAATTTAAAAACCAATTTATTGGTAGATATTGGGCAACCTAAAATGGAAGATCTTAAAAAAAATGTTGTTGCAGTTGATGGTAGTAATTATCAAGAACAATATGAGTCAATAGCCATAACAATTGGCTCAGCTTATGTTTATATGAACAACAAGCAAATGGAAAGATATTTACCCAGCATTAAAGTAGTACCACCCTATTATTCCAGTTTAGTTAATTCTTTGAGAATGAAAAATTTGGAATATAAAGTTGCTAAAGAAGTTTTAGTTGAAATGGGAGATGAAGTTAAGGATATAAATTTAATTTTATTAGATGGTGCCATAACATTTCCAGACGAAGCAATATCAAATTATGTAGATAATGTTCCTTGGATAAAGGAAGCTTATGAGGATCATCAAAAAATTGTAAACGAATTCTTTAATTTTGTTATTGAAAAAGATATACCAACTGCAGCTATTGTAAAGGATTCTATGGCAAATAAATATTTCTTATCTTTATATCAAGCACTTAAAAATTATAATAGGAATATTGAATTAGATCTGGATTTTTTGGAAAAAAATAAAAAATTTATTCAAAAATGGAATTCAGATGGTGTATACAATGTAATATCCGAAAAAAGTATGTTAAAAATGGTTTTTGAAGATAGAGAGTTTTGTAGAACTAAATATGCGGAAATAACTTGCTGTTTACGCAATGAGATTCCAACTAAACTTTTAAAAGGTAATGTTATGGGTTTTTATATTAAAACTATCAATTCAGAAAGACCATTCTTTGTAGAAGTTCCAATGCAATTTAAAAATAAGATTGATGATATAACCCAATTATTATCTTCCTTTAGTTATTATTCACTCAGACCGGGATATCCATTTCCTTTATATGTGGCACATAAAAAAGTAGAATTAAAAAAGAAGTATTCTAAAAGTTTAGCACGCATCTTAAGGAACATGGCTAGAAAAGATTTAAAAAAGAATTATGATTTATTATTTTCAGAAAAATTTCATGATAAAATGTAGGTGTTTTTATGAGTCAGTTTATAGGAACAGTTTATGAAACCTTATCTGCTACCAAATTGAGATTTTCAACTAAACCTGGAGGTTCTATAAGTTCAGGACAATTAATTGAGATTAAAGATGATACGGACAAAAAGTATTTGGGAAGGATAACTTCTATTGAAAGAAAAAATTATTTAATAGACCAAGATGGGGCAGTTCAACTTTCCACTTTATATGATGAAAATGAAAATCTTGAATCAAGAGATATCGGAATTAGTGGTGATTTCCAAGATTTTATAATCTGTAATGTGGAAATAATTGGTAATAGAGCTCCTAAAAGCAAAATATTTATGAGACCTCGAAAACCATTCAAAATGGGTACAAAAGTACATAAAGCTAGCTCTGAGTTTTTAAATGAGCAACTTAAACCTTGGGGAAATGCTATAGAAATAGGTAAATTTAGGGATAATGCAAAGGTTCCTATAAACATTGATTTAAATGAATTAATTTCCAAACATTTTGCTGTATTGGCCATGACTGGTAGTGGTAAATCATGGACAGTTAGTGTAATAATTGAAGCTATAGCGTTAAATTATGATATTCCTATATTGATATTTGATCCACATGGAGAATATAGTTCCCTTAAAGTTCCAAATCCTGAAAATAATGTTTCAACAGACAATCCTATTTCAAAGAAGACTAAAATATACGTTGCTTCGGATAAACAGATTAAAATCAGATCTGACAAGATGTTCCAAGAAAAATTTGAAGTAGATAGACAAAGCGAATCGCTTTATGTTAATATGACAGATCTAGAAACTTACCAAATTATTCATTTACTTAGGAGCCTTTATGATCTTTCAGAAGCTCAAAGCAGGATATTACAAGCTGGTTGGGCTAATATAATAAACGATCCAGAGTTAAGGGATTCAACTGATATAAATGCTATCATTAAAAAGTTGGCACATATTGGAAATGATGTTGTGCAAGGAGTGGCTGCAAATAATATATTGAACACAAAATTGCGCATTTTATATGAAACCATGCCTTTCATCAGGAAATCCGCAGAACAAAAACCATTAAAATTAGATGAAATTGTTAAAAAAGGACAAATATCTGTTATAGATATGTCTGGTATTGAAGTGATACACCAACAAGCTTTAATGGCAATATTATCTTCAAAAATTTTGAAAGGGCGGATGGATGGATCTATTCCACCATTATTATTAATCTTAGAAGAAGCTCATCGTTATATACCTGCTGGAGCAGCCAGCACTGCATCCAAACCCACAATAAAAAGAGTTGCTCAAGAGGGTCGTAAATTTTTGATGGGAATGGGAATAATTAGCCAGAGGCCAAGTAGGTTAGATGATGACGTGTTATCTCAATGCAATAATCAAGTCATAATGAGATTAACAAATCCTAATGATCAAAATTACGTTAAAAAAGTCTCAGAATGGGTATCGGATGGAGATTTAGAAGAAATAAGATCAATGGTCCCGGGAGAAGCTTTTATATTTGGTAGTGCAGTTCCATTATCATTACCTATAAAAATTACGAAAGAGAGGTACACACAACATGGGGGGTACACACCAGATATAATAGAAGAAGTGAATAAATATAATTAATCACTATTTGGTTCAATTAAACCAGAATATATTAAAATAGCTTTTGCATCTTCTCCCACTATTTTTTTTGATTTAATATAACACAATTCAAGAATTTTTTGCAAATCATCATCAAAATCCCATTTTTCACTTAAAATTTCATAACCATAGACATTTAAAATTTCTTTTAGAACATATGTGCATAAGTAAATATCATCTACATAGCCATACGGACCATAAATTTGTTCTGGGATAATATCATAAGGAACTACAAAATAAGCTATGGCTGCATTCACTTTTAATCGTTCATTAGCTCCCAATTTTTCATTATTTAATATTTCAGTTAATAACTTAAATAATTCAGGACCATAATCAATAAATTTCTCATAATCTCCAGTGTAAGATTCTAAGTTCTCTTTTAACAAATCATAAAAATCCTTAAACTCTACCATTTTATCACCAAAAAGTTAACTGTTTTTTATTAATCATACAAATGAATATTTCTATTTAATATTAAGAACTTATTAATATTTTTAAAAAGTTTTAGGGGATAATCATACTTTTAAGGTTTTCTGATATGACACCGTAGATCGGATTGACAATTCGTCAGTTTTCATCATTTCTATCACAGATCTAGTTTTTATTTCAGATTATAAAAAGTTTTAAGTAATTAATAATGAATTAATTCTATACATAGGTTTGATTTTAATCTTGAAGAGGCATTTTATGTTAAAGGGAGATATTGAACAGGTTTTGAATAATTATAAAATGGCTATGAATGAAAATTTCACTGGACATCCTATAGCCAAAGTATTAAGAGTTAATTTTCCAAAGGATCTTGAAAAAGTAATAGGTGAACCCAACAAGTACAAAATAACGGGTTCAGCAGGTCAAGGCAATTGGACCTACTCCCCTTGGGTTGCAATATTTGATAAAAGGATAACCAAAAGCGCTCAATCAGGATTTTATCCTGTTTATTTGTTTAAAGAGGATATGAGTGGAGTTTATCTTTCACTTAATCAAGGTGCTACTGATTTAAGAAATAAATTCAAAAATAAAGCTAATGCTGTTTTAAAAGAAAGATCAGATGATTTCAGAACAAAATTAAATAGCCTAACACAAATACATGAAGATCTTCTAGAATCAATAGATTTAAGTGTGGAAAATTCTCCGAATGCTCCCTTTTATGAATCTGGGAATATATACGCAAAATATTACAATTTAAATGATCTACCCTCTGAAGAAAAGCTTGACTCTGATCTGAAAGGAATTTTGAATTTATATGATTTACTTCTTGAAAATTATAAACACCTTACAATAATTGAAAATAAAAAGGGTATAGAAAAAAATCAAGCTAAATTTCTAGAAATCTTCAAAAAAAGAACAGATAAAATCATTAAAAGCAAAGCCGGCTTTTTAGGAGGTCAAAAAGAAGGTAATTTTTACTGGTCCCAAGATTTGGGTATCTGGTTTTATCCACGTAAAATTGACAATAGTAGATATTGGAATAGTTTTGGTACTCAAGAGCCAAAAAAAGGAAAAAATTACGCAATAACTTGTGAAATAAACTTCCCAATAGAGGGTATAAAAAGAGGAATAGCAGGAGCCTTTGCAAAGGATGAATCAGGGAATATCTACATGATTCACAGAGGTAAACTCGGTGGAAACTTTTCAAAGGTGTTTTTTGAAGAAAATTATGAAGGAGAATGGACTTCAGTTCAAGATGGAGATAGAAAAACTGACGTTGTTGTAATTGGTAGATTAGATGATCCTGTGCTACCTGAAAAAGTCAGAGATTTTGTTTTGATGATCGATAGAATGAAAAATGGACCTAAAATCGAAGAACCCCCATCTAATGAAGACAATGAACTTGAAAAACTTCCATCTGCATCATTCTATGAATTTTTAGTTGAATCAGGTTACTTCTTCGATCCAAAGATAGTTGAAAACTTCTTATTATCCTTGAAGGTAAAACCATTCGTTATTTTAACCGGTAATTCTGGTACTGGTAAAACTAAATTAGCTCAACTTTTTGCCAGATATCAGCTCTCAAACTACAAGATCGTCCCTGTAGGTGCAAACTGGACTGAAAACAGACATTTACTTGGTTTCTACAACATCATCACCAAGAACTACCAAGAAACCACAGCCCTAACCTTAATCACAGAAGCTTCAAAGAACTCCCAAATTCCACATTTCCTAATTCTGGATGAAATGAACCTCTCACATGTTGAAAGATACTTCGCTGACTTTTTATCATCCATGGAAAGTCAAGAAGCCATACCATTACATTCAAACGAGGATGATAACGTTCCCAATGAATTAAAAATACCAGGTAACTTACTAGTGGTTGGTACGGTTAACGTGGATGAAACAACCTACATGTTCAGTCCTAAGGTTTTGGATAGGGCTAACACCATTGAATTTTCAACTTCCCCTGCTAAAAGTTACATGTTGAATGATTATGGTGAGTACCAGTTAACAGGTGATAGTGAGTACCTTGAAGATCCACTCTCTAACCTTGAAATCAGAGATTGTAAACTCTCACAATTAAAAGAAGAATTAGAGGATGTTAAAATTGAGGGAGGGGACTACCTTTGGGATGTACTGGCAGATGAAGTCAACAACTTCCAGGAAGTCCTTGGAAAGGCAGGTTTTGATTTTGGTTTCAGGGTAATCGATGAAATATTACGTTTCATGTACGTAGCTTGGATCTACGAGGGCAGACCAGAGATTTGGCATAATTGGATGCGTTACTTCGATGCTCAGATCAAACAGAAGATGTTACCTAAGCTACATGGTTCACAGAGGGTTCTTGAGAATGTTTTAATGGAGCTCTTTGAACTCTGTTACACTGAGGCTGTGGAACCTTCACCCCGCTACTTCGGAGATCTGAAATCAGATAAGAACGTGAAATATCTTTCATCTGCCTTGAAGATCCAGGAGATGGATAAGGTACTCTACGAGCAGAGATACGTTTCATTCATAAATTAGGGGACTTTTTTAATGGTGGAACAGAGAGTTCTTATACATCTTCAGGATAAAAAAGGGAATGAATTAGGTCTTTTAACCATAAGTGCCATCACAAATGGTTTAAAAAATGGAGAAACCTTTAAAAAGGGAGTTTTAACCCTTGAGAATGTTCCTCTAGTTGAAAAACCAGACGATGAAACACCCATTCAGTACCACTCCAACAACGAACTAAATGGTCTTTCTAAGTTAATGCTCCTTGAAGAAACCAAGTATCAAGTGTTATTTGAAACCCAAATCCCATTTGAAAATGAACCCAACGTTTTAAAAACCATTCAACAGGGTAAAGCCAAAATCTTTGAGGAATTAAGGTTCAAGATCAGTTCTGATGAGAGTTACAAATGTGCAGGGATTCTCAATTTTCACAGTTACGTTGGAAAGTCCTTCTTCGATGTTGAGATGGATGGTGTTGAATCTGTTCCCTGTCCCTTTGAGGTTCGGTCCAAGAAGATAGGTTACTTGGATCATTACCCTGCCATGATTGGGGATCTATCTGAAGTTGCCTCGGGCATGATCTACGAGATGGACTCTCCCCTAGCCCAATACCTTGAATTTCATAGAAAACCTAAAGAAACATTGTATGAAGATTTCATGTTCTTGGAGTATCTGTTCAGACTTGAAAACCTTCCTACAGCCTACGAGTACATAAAGAGGAACATGTACAGTCTCTTGGAAAGTTACGTGGAAGTTGTTCCTGCAAGTTTTGCATCAAATTTAGGACCTTCAGAGATGTTAGATGTAATATCAAGACCAGAGCACCTTTTTAAATCTGATGAAACACCAGAGGATTGGCCAAGTAGTTTAAAGGGATACGTTCTTGATACCATAACCCAAAGGTATCATCATGAAACCATAGACACTCCTGAGAATCGTTTTCTCAAGTACTTCTTGGAGTTACTGGACAAACTGATAGAAGATCTTATAGTACAACTTTTAGAGCTTGAAGATGAGGGTTACGTTCTTGATGAGCTTTACAAGTATCAGAGAATAGTTCAGGATTATTTGTCTGAAAAATGGGTGAGAAATGTTGGTAAACTCAACTATTTACCCCTAAATTCGCAAGTTATACAGAAAAGGGAAGGTTACAGAGACATATTTAAATACTTCATCCAATTCGAATTCTCCTTCAGACTCCAGTGGGATGAGGTAGAGGATCGTATCAAGGGATATGAGCGTAAATTAAGTGAACTCTATGAGTACTGGTGTTACTTCAAGCTTATAAAAGTTTTAAACAAGTTAAGTAACCAAAAATTGGTTTACACTGATATCTACAAGATAAGTAAGGATAAATGGTCCATAAAAGTTAAAAGGGGTCGTGATTCTCTTCAAAAATTTAACATCAACTTCAATGATAGGGAAATAACATTGAATCTCATGTACAATCGTCTATTCTCTCAAAATACCAAATATAAATCTTATTCATTACCTTTTAGGCCAGATTATACTATCTTCATAGAATTTGAGGGTGAAACTTATTTCGTTCATTTCGATGCCAAGTACAAGTCTGAGGGTAGGGTTCTTGATTTTTATGAGAAAATTGGCTCAAACCTTCCCTCAGATGAAATTTATGAAGCTGAAGAAGAGCTGGTAAATGATAGGGATGCTGAGGAACAGATCTCACGTAAGTATAAGTATGGAGATGTTTACAAGATGCACACCTACAAGGATGCCATACTCTTCACTGAGGGTGCCTACGTTTTGTACCCTGGAGATGAGGAAAGGATATTTCATGAGATCGCCTCCAAGCCAATTCCTTCTGTTGGTGCATTCCCTTTAACTCCAGGTAAGGATGGTGTTGAAGAGGAGAATCTACTTTTATTCATAAAAGCTATTTTAAAAAATATTTTGGAGAGATAACCATGAGCGAAAACACGATTTGTATATTGCCATGTGGAAGTAAGAAGATTTGGAATAAAGAACCTGAAACTGGGCCAACAATGGCTAAACATGTTTACATTGGTTCCTTTGCAGGTAAATGTCGTGAATATGCTGAGAAGTTTTATCCAGAATCTTGGTGCATACTTTCAGCCAAGTATGGCTTTCTCTTTCCAGATGATATCGTACCTGGACCCTACAACGTGAGTTTCAACAACAAAAAGTCCAATCCCATAAGTCTTGATGAATTAAAATCTGCTGATTCAACACAAAAACTGTATAAATATGAGGATATTGTTGTTTTAGGTGGTAAAAACTATACTAAGATGGTTAATGATATTTTTACAGATAAAACTGTTTACAATCCACTCAGTAAATGTAAAGGAATGGGTTTCATGATGCAGGAGCTTAATGAAGCTATTAAAAGGAATGTTCCTTTGTAGGATTATACCATCTTCTTAAAGATCCGATTTAATTAGGATTAAATGTACAACCTTTATATGCTAAGTTAAAATATAGACTTATTTATAAAATTCTTTAAGGGATCTTGAAATGGGACTAGATGTAGGTGGGGTTTCAGTTGAAAAAATGGATACTGGTAACAACTAATGTTTTAGATTGGTTTAGTTTAGAAGAGGAAGATGAGCTAGTTAAACTAATTAAAAATGACAGACCAGATCCAGGGGATATTGTTTTAGTGTACAAGTCCAGCCCCCATAGTACAATTGAGTACATCTACAAGTTAAAAGATAGTAGTTACAGTAAGTTAACCCTTAGAAAGGAGGATAGGATTAAATTTGAAAATCCTCCAAGTTTTCAGGATCTTAAAGTGGAAGACTTCTTTGAAAAGGGGATCAAAGGTTTCAGAAAGGGGATTGTGGAGTTAAACCCTGCAAGCTGGAAGATCTTAAAAGGTATCATTCAGAGGAAAAATCCATCCCAACTTAATAAGATCAACCAGTTACTCAACGAAGATGAAATTACAGATGATTCTGAAGTTAAAAACTATTATAAAAGGGGTTTGGCCTGTTTTGAATACGGAAATTATCCAGAATCTCTTAAGTATCTTGATAAGGTCACAAAATTGGATCCAACCTGTCCCAAGGCCCACTACCATAAGGGTGAAATATTCGAGAATATAAGTAACTTATTTTCTGCTATACATTGTTACAATAAAGTTTTAGATATTGATTCAAATTGTATTAACGCCCTTCATCGTAAAGGAATATGTTTTAGAATATTGAATAAAATAGATGAATCTAACAACTGTTTTGATGAAATTTTAGATAAAGATCCTTTTAATCTCCCTGTTCTTCTTGATAAAGGATTTAATCTCTTAACATTGAAGGATCATGAAGGTGCTTTGAGTATCTTTCAGGAGGTACTAAAAGTTGAACCAGAGAACCTTGATGCACTTCGATCACAGGCCAAATGCCAGAAGGCTATGGAAACCTATTCAAGGGCAAGACAAACCTATGAAAGGATCCTTGAATTAAATCCAAAAGACGCTGATTCATGGTACTACCATGGATCAACCCTTGTAAAGGATAAAAAATTATCAGAAGCAGTTTTATCCTACAAAAAGTGTGTTGAACTTGATAAAAATCATTATGAAGCATTTTACAACCTCGGAAATGTTTTGTTCAAGTTGAATGAGTATACAAGATCATTGGAAGCCTTTGAGAGTGCAATTGAATTATCACCCCTTTCAGCAGAAGCATGGATCTGTAAATCCAAAGTTCAGGAGATGGTTGAACCTGAAAAAGCTGAGGAATCCCTTGAAAAAGCTCTTCAAATTGATCCACAAAATGTTGAGGTTTTGTACAGTCAAGCTAAACATTTCAAAGCACAAAATAACAGTGAAAAAGCTTTGGAAGTTTTGAACAATCTCCTTGAGATGAAATCCCATTTTCCCAAAGCATGGTTACTCAAGGGTGAGATCCTCATGGAAGAGGGAGAGTATGCAAATGCCCTTGAAAGTCTGGAATTTGCAATAGAGATGGATCCAGAAAATCCATTGACATGGCTTGGAAAGGCAGAGATACTTAAAATGACGGAAAAATTTGCAGAGTCTCATCTCTACTACGATAAGGTACTTCAACTGGACCCTGAAAATGTTAATGCCCTTCTAGAAATAGCAAACATACTTGGAATCAAAGGAAAGTATCCAGAAGCCCTTAAGTTTTGTGAAAATGCCGTTAAGATCAGCCCAAAGCATTATGGTATATGGAATGTTCAGGGAATGATACTCAGATGTTTAGACAGGGCTGAAGATGCTTTAAACTGTTTTAATAAAGCTTTAAAATTTAATCCAGACTCTTCTGAGGTCTGGTCTAACAAAGGATCCATTCTCATGGAAAATAATATTGATGAAGGTATGAATTGTTTGAAGAGAGCTTTAGAGTTGGATCCACTTAACACTCATGCAAGGTTAGAACTGAAAAAAATTGAGGATAGTGACTTGAATGGTTAAAGAAAGTGAGAGCGATTTTTACAGAAAGTACGACCTGATAAAGGCTAGAAAAGAACCTTCCAAAATAAATTTGGCAGCACATCAAGTAGAAGCAGAAAAAAATCTTATGAACTGGCTTGAAAAGGACATCCCAGGTAACAAGGGAGGAATATTAGTTCTACCTACCGGTGGTGGTAAAACATTCACCGCTGTGAGGTTTTTATGCCAAGGACCCTTATCCAAGGGTTATAAAGTTCTTTGGTTAGCACATACCCACCATCTACTTGAACAAGCATATTACAGCTTTGGACCTCGTGAAATAGATCAGAGCAGAGGTTTTGAAGTAGGTAACATCCAGGAGCCTAGGGAAAAACTCAACGTCAGGGTTGTTTCTGGAACACAGGAACATTTCAATATCCAACAGATTGAACCCAATGATGATGTGCTCATAAGTACTTTACAAACAGTAAGTAGCGGTTACAAACGAAAACAACCTCATTTGATGAAATTTTTAGAATCTGCAGGTGATAAACTCTTTGTAATCTTCGATGAAGCTCATCATTCTCCAGCTCCAAGTTATCGTAACCTCATTCTTAATTTGAGGGAGCAGTTTTCACAGATGTACCTTTTAGGACTTACAGCAACACCAACTTACACTGATGATAAGAAAAAGGGATGGTTAAAGGAACTATTCCCACAAGACATTCTTTATCAGGTTACTTTGAATGATTTAATGGCTCAAAGCATACTCGCTAAACCAATATTTGAGGATCCCCATACGGATTTTGAACCAGACTTCGATGAGCGAGAGTATAAGAAGTGGGTTAACACCTACAGGGATCTACCTGAAAACATAATCGAACAATTAGCAGAGAATAGAAATCGAAACCAGTTCATTGCAAAAGCCTATGCTGAAAATAAGGACAAATATGGTAAAACCCTTATCTTCGCAGATAGATGGAGCCAATGCGTTCAACTATGTGAATTTTTACATAACGAAGGAATAAGAGCAAGTACCATGTTCAGCCATGTTCATCAAACTGGTAGTGGTAGGATTATTGGTGGTGGAGATGGAAACGCCAAGGTCCTGAATAAATTTAGAAATGATGAACTGGACGTTCTGGTTAATATACGCATGTTAACTGAAGGTACTGATGTTCCAGATGTAAACACAGTCTTTTTAACAAGACAAACCACCAGTAAAATTCTTTTAACTCAAATGATTGGAAGAGCCCTCAGAGGTCCTAAATTTGGTGGAACAGATTTAGCTTACATTGTTTCCTTTGTTGATATCTGGAATCAGAAAATAAACTGGGCAGAATGGGATCCACTTTGTGAAACTGAAGTTTCACCAGAAGAACAAACGCCTCAATCAAGACCTCCAATGGATTTAATCTCAATCGATCTCGTCAGACACCTCGTTAGGTTGATGTTTAATGGAGATATTGAAATTGGTCCCTTTTTAAAGAGTGTTCCAATTGGATGGTATCAAACGAAGTTTTACGTTCAATCACAAAATCAGGATGATTACGAAGAAACAAGTAGGCTTGTAATGGTTTTTGAGGATGAAAAAGAATCCTATAATACTTTCATGGGATATTTGGAGTCAATAGATCTGTCTGACTTTGAGAGTGAGGAGAACAGTTTCGATTCAAAATCTGAAATTTTGGGTGAATGGACTGAAACCTTCTTCGATCTTGAAAATAGTTTGGATGACAATATAAGTAGTAATCTCTTTAATATTGCATGTCACATGGGTCAAGAAAAGGAAAGACCTCCATTTTTCGAGTTTGAAGAGAGAAAAAATCATGATATGGATAAACTCGCCAGAAAATATCGTACAATACAACTATTTGAAGTCAATGAAAAATTAAAACCAGAATTTGAACGGAACGATAGATATTGGGACACAATATACCCCAACTACGACTCCTTCCTTAATCAGTTTTATGCATGTTCACGGAGAATGAACGAATTAAATGAAGATATATCCAATGATGCATATACTACCGGAAAAAAGATTGATAACGAATTGGATGATGAAACCAAAAGAGAAGTGAAGAAAAAGTATCCAAATTGTCTTTGCTGTGGAGAAGAAAATAAAAAATTCCTAGAAGTGGATCATATCAATCCACGTTACTTTGGAGAAAACAATTCAATAGACAACCTGCAAACCCTCTGCAGATACTGTAACACCACGAAAAATACTCTGGAAATTGATTTCAGAACCAATATAACACCTCTAACAAAAGCTCCAGAAACGTTGAGATATTTCAATCCTCCTCGAAGTCACATCGAAGATAATGAAACATTAAGTAAGTACCTCAAAAGAGTCTTAAACATGTTTTACTGTGCCAGTGCCGTAAAAACTGTCAATATGGATTCAAATGGTGAATGGAGAGTTGAATTATATCATGGAAACGATCCTATGTGGATAAGACCTCATCTAAACGATTTAAACACTAAAATTAATAAGCATATGGAATATTGGGGTTTAGATGAACTTAAAAAGATAATCGTGATTTAAGGAGATGTAATATTGCAAGATCTAACCAAAAACGAAATGGAAATTAAAGTTGCATCTTTAAATGGAAACTGGAAATTAAATACTCCGAAATTAGAAAAGGTTTTTGAGTTTGAAGACTTTAAAGAGGCTTTAGAATTCGTTACCAAGGTAGGGGAAATTGCTGATGAAATTCAACACCATCCAGACGTGCAGATCTCATACGGTACAGTGATTTTGAACATATACACCCATGACACACAGGGCATTACAGATCTAGACTTCAAACTAGCTGAAAGAATAGATTCGCTTGAATCCAACAATGATGCAGAAGTTTTAGACAATATGGATATGCTCAAAAATGGATCTGATTTTGAAAAAAGAAAAGCTGCTGGAAGGTTAGGTAACCTAAGGGATGAAAGAGCTGTAAATTTATTAATAAAAGCATTGGATGATGATGACAGATTCGTTCAGAGGGCTTCTGCCAGATCCCTAGGTAAAATAGGGGATGAAAAGGCAATTAAACCTTTGATTCGAATTTTGGGTTTTGTTGATCCAGAGTTCAGATGGGCTGCAAAGGAGGCTCTTGTGGAAATTGGGGAAGCTTCAGAGGATGATCTAATTTCCATCATGGAATCGAAAAATTATCACCAGCGTGAAATGGCAATAGAAGTCTTAAGTGAGATTGGAAGTGAAAAAGCTGGTATATCCATAAAAAAAGCTCTTTCAGATGGGGAGAGCAAAGTTCGTTGGAGAGCTGCTAGAGGTGTGTCTAAATGGTACGATGAAGAGACTGTGAACACCCTCAAGGAGTTATCTAAAAAAGATCCAGACCGTAAAGTTAGAGATGAAGCAATTAAATCTCTTAGTATTGTTGAATCTATGGTAAAAAGTTTATTTAATGATTTTGAAAAACATTTGGATTATATAAGTACAGATATTAGGAGTAAAAATATCAAGGGTGGTAAATCTTTCAGTTCTCCTAAAAAGATGTTCTTTTCAGCTCACTTTGCAAGTCCATACAGAGTCAGATTTTATTTATATCAAGGTAGCAAAGGAATGAAAGAATTGGAAAAAATGAAGGGTGATCCTCAGTGGGGAGCTATTTACCTCCAGAAAGAGGAGGATCTTGAGAAAGTGCTTGAAGCTGTTAAAAAATCTTATATAATCACTAAAAAAGATTTTGGATGATTTTTTTTAGAATATAACTTGTTTTTACTTTTTAAAAAAAGATAAACCCTTTAAATTCTTATTTTATTAAAACACTTAAAATAGCCCATTAAAAAAATTCAACTCTGCTTAGAATTTACAACCCTCCCCAAACTCAAATAATAACCATTAAATAACAGTTAATACAATCTGCAAACAGTAATAATATTAACATGAAACTTTCAAAAGGGAGGATTCATAGATATGGTGAGGTTTTTACACACTGCAGATTGGCATTTGGGAATTAAGTACTCCAGGTTAGGGGGTAAAGCTGACCTGGCACGTGAAATTCGGATGGAAACTGTTCGAAGGTTGTTGGAAAGTGGGGAGGATGTTGATTTTATACTGGTGGCTGGGGACTTATTCAATGGCAACGAAGTTGATTCCAGTTTGATCCATGAAACATGTCAGAATTTATCAAATGCAGGGACACCAGTTTACATACTGCCTGGAAACCATGACCCACTCACAAGGGATTCAGCCTACAACGACCCTGTGTGGGATGCAGCTGGTAACATCCACATATTAAAGGAAGCTGAACCCATGAACCTTCCAGGTGATGTTAAACTCTATCCATGTCCTGTGAAGCAGAAACAGTCCAAGGAGGATCCCACAGCATGGATAGAAAGGGAGGACAACAAGATCTCAATTGGACTTGCCCATGGAAACCTCCAGATACCAGGTTTCACAGATGAGTCTAACTTCCCAATCAATCCAAAGAGGGCGGATACTGCAGATCTGGATTACCTGGCACTTGGTGAATGGCATTCACTCTTCCAGTATGAAGAAAAAACCCTTTACCCTGGAACTCCTGAAACAACCAAATTTGGTGAGAACAACAGTGGTAATGCAGTGATGGTTGACCTTGAGAAGGGTGAAAAACCCCTAATCAAACCAGCACATGTGGGTAAGCTCAGATGGGAGCAGATGGAATCAAATATCAACGGTTTGGATGATATCAAAAGCCTTGAAACAAGTTTAGAGAACCAGAAAGATCTTGTTTTGAACCTCAAGTTGAGGGGTGTTGTTGGTCAGGATTCCTTCGATTACCTTGAAAACTTCAAAACTGATGATCTGTTCTTTTTCAACCTCAACATGGATGATCTCTATTTGAAGCCCAACATGCTGGAGTTCCAGGCCATGATACCCGAGGGTTCCTACGTTCCAAAGACCTTCCAGGCTTTGATGGCCCTTATGAAGTACCATCCCAAGACCCAGGAGCTTTCAGGTATCTCAGCTGAGGATGCTGAAGCCATCTTCAGGGACATAAAGGATATGGAGAGTGTGCAGAACGCCAGTCCAGAAGTTCTTAAAAGAGCGTCATTGATGCTTTATCAGATGGTTAAGGAGGTTTCACAATGATCGTGGAAAGTATAATCCTTGAGAACTGGAAGAAGTTCAGGGATCCTGTGGAGATCCAGTTCCAGGATGGTTTGAATGTTATACACGGCCCCAATGAAAGTGGTAAAACCACACTCATGGAATCCCTGAGAACCATTCTCTTCTCCAAACACTCAAGCAGATCCAGGAACATCAAAGCTATCATCCCCTTCGATTCCCAGCTGGCACCTCAGGCCATGATAACCTTTAGAAATAATGGGGGCCGTTACAAGGTAACCAAAAGGTTCATCCAGCCAATGAGTGCCCTTGAGAAGTGGAACATAAACGGTTGGGAACGTTTATCCGAAGGGGATGCTGCAGACAGGGTTGTTGCAGGTATCACAGGTGGTGAGCTGCCTCGAACAGGTGATACCAAACCCCAGTTCTGGGGTGTAAGCCAGTGCCTCTGGATGGTTCAGGGGGAACCCATAATCAGTGATGAACTCAACAGTGAAACCTTCTCATCCCTCCAGCGCATGATCGGTGCATCGATAGAGTCTGGGGAAGAGAAGAGAATTCTTGAAGTACTGAATGAAAGATTTTCAGAGTACTACACAGCAACAAGGAAGGATAAGAAACAATCCCCCCTGTTAAAGTTAGAAGAAGCACTGGAAGAGGAAAAAGAGGAACTCCAAAAATCCAGGGATAAACTCCACAGAAAGGACGAACTCATGCGCAAACTTGAAGACAATGAGTTCATGAATAAAAAGAAGACCATAACCTTAAATGAAGCGCGCAAAGAACTTTCAGATCTTCAAAAAACCATTGAAGAAGCCAGAACCCATAGAGAAGAAAGGGAAAGGTTAGCTGGAGAAGTTGAAAATCTCAACACACGTTACAACACCCTGAAGGAAAAAATCAACGACATCACCCATACAAGTGAAGAGATAGATGATCTGGAATCTAAAAATGATTCCTTAGAAAAAGAGAAAAAATTACAAGAATCCGAGCTATTGAAAGCTGAATCTCATATAAAACAGGTTAAAGAGGAAGTTGAAGACCTTAAATCTACCATGGAAGAGTTTTCAGAGAAAAAAACAACGGCGAGTATAGCACACAGTACAGTTTTAAGGGAGCTTCAACTTGAGGATAAAGGTTCCATACTTAAGGAAATGAATGGACTTAAGGAGGAACTTGAATCCAAGGAGGAAAGTTACAGATCCATCAATGCACCTTCAAGATCCCAGCTGGATGAAATTGAAACCCTCAAAAACAGTATAAGGGACACCAGGACCAAATTAGATGCTATTGGTCTAAACATCCATGCTTCAGGAGAGTTAGATGGTTCAATATACCTCGACGGGGAAGAGTTCACATTAGACAGAGAAGATAGGAACTGGAATGCCTATCAATCCGTTAGAATAGAACTGGAAAAGGGTAGTTTTGAAATTAAAAGTGGAAATGAGGATGTTAAGCTCCTGAAATCTGAACTTGAGGATATGGAAATAAAATGTGCCAGTTTAACAGCACCCTACAATGAAACAGAATTGGAACCCCTGAGAGAACTTTTAAACACTAAAAAGGGTTTAAAAGTTAGGATCGATCAGATCAAGAAGGATCTGGCTAAAAAAGGTGGTATGGATTCACTTGTGAGGGATGTTGCAGAACTCGAAGCTAAGATCCAGCGTAACTGGAGTAAGATTCCAGATGATTCACCCTTCAAGAACTGCATGGATGGGGACAAAAATGATCTTGCAGATTTACTATCAGAAAAGATAAATAAAATCGAAGAGAAGGAAGTCTTCCTTAAGGATAATGAGAGCAAACTTCAATCTAACCTGAAAGAGCTTCAAGATCAGTACACTGCAACTGACAAGTACATATCTCAGATGGAAAACAGGGTAAAAAGTAACCAAGAGTTCATTGAAAAATACCGTGAACGTTTAAGAGGTTTAGAGGAAGATGGAATTACAGTTGATTCCATTGAAGCCCAGCAGAACGATATCTCCATGAAACTTGAAAGAAAGGAGAGAACCCTCAGGATCTATCAGGATGAAATGGAAGAGAAGGAAGAAAAGCCCACAAAGGATTACAGTAACTCTGAAAACAAAGCAAGAAGACTGGAAGAGGATGTTAAGGATTTGGAACTTTCACATGTCCGTATGGAGTCTGACCTCAATAACCTCACCCAGGATTTCACCGACATGAACACCCTTGAAGAATCTATCAATGAGAAGGAGAAGAGCCTTGAAGATATGAAAAATGATGCAGCTGCCATTGAACTTCTCTACGATCTGACCATGCACTACAAGGAGAACACCATAGTTTCCCTAACGGATCCAATCAAAAGAATCGTGACAGAGGATCTTGAGAAGATATTGGGTCCCAAGTACTCATTGGAGTTTGATAATAAGTTGAAACCATGTTCTGTAACACCTGAAGGTCGTGAAGCTGAGGCATTACTGGATGTACTTTCATTTGGTACCCAGGAACAGATATGGTGCATATTCAGACTTGCATTGGGAAGGCTTTTGAGTAAGGAGGATAGGCAGCTGGTGGTGCTTGACGATCCCCTTGTGAACACGGATCCATTAAGGATGCACCATGCTCTGGAGGTGCTTGAGGAGAGTGCCAGGGATATGCAAGTCTTCGTTGTTACCTGTGATGTTGATAAGTACAACTCACTCAGTGATGCCAGGTTCATATCCATGGAAAATCTTTAGAGTAATACATTACATGGGGAGATTTGGAGCTGAAACCTCTTAAATTTCCTCCTCAATACTATTTTGAATTATTTTTAAAGATTTTGTTAATAAGGAATAAGTTTAAATCATAAAGATGTCAATACATTATATTCTAGGCGGGGTTACCCGAGTGGCCAAAGGGGGCAGGCTCAAGACCTGCTGGTGCAGACCTACCAGGGTTCGAATCCCTGACCCCGCATTTGAAACTTGTTCTAATGAAAATAAATCTTTTTTAAGATGGATTAAAACAAAACTTTATGGATGGACTTTTTAAAAAAGAGTAATTTAATCTTTAAGATCTTAAAGATGTCATGAAACTTTGCAGAAACTCTTCGATGTCAGTTATATCTTCTTTTATTATGTCATAAACCAGTTCATCATCTACTTCCCAGTAGATGTGTACCAGCCTATTCCTGAACTTGGCCATCTCTATCAATTTTTCTGTTAAGTTCGAAGGCACTATTTCAGCTTCAGACATTACTTTGAATGTATCAGAGTAACTTTCAGGTATTCTTAAGTTATTTTGTGATATAATATGATTGGATAAATCAATTACAGCCTCTATTGAAACAATGAGATAATACTTAGCACCAGCTACCAAATGATGTTTTCTTAAAAATTCTTCCTTGGAAATGCTTGAAATCTCTCTAAGCCCTTCTAAAGCTTTTAGTACCTCTGATGACAATTTAGCAACACGGTCTTCATCAAACTTCAAGGCCAAAAACCTCTTTCATGTATCGTTTCCTGTAAAAATTGAAATCATGGTACTTGTTCATGGTCAAAGATTCAAAATCACTTCTTAATCCTTCATCATGACTTATAATCATATTCCCATCTTTTAAAGCTTTGAATTTAAAGGATAATGGAGAATAATTCAGTACTCGGACGTCTGCTGGAAATCCTAAACTTTCATCCAGCTCTCGCTCTAATGCCAGTTCGAAGTGTAGAGCCTCTTCCCTTTTGAGATTTTCGTCAAGATAGATAGCCAGGTCAACATCTCTGAAATTGTTCTGCAGAAAGGATCCATGAATGTAAGCAAAAAGAATCTCCTTTTTAGACATTAAAACTGATTGAATAGTATCCAGCACGTGTTTCCTCTGGACATCTGTAATTTCATATCGTTTAATGCTCTGCATCTTCAACACCATTTCAAATTTTACTTTATTTATATTTAGTGTTACATGGATTAATAATATTTCTTATTTAAACCAACACTTTCTTTAATACCATGAATTCATGATGTTCCATTAAAAAAAGCAGTATGTATTTAAATTGCAACGTTAAACCATTTAACAGCAAAACTGTACCCTGCAGCTGTCAAGTTCACCCACAAGCAGCACTTACAGGGTACATGGAAAATGGATCAACATGATAAGCTTCTCCCAGTTCCAGGAAATAGTTATAG
>ENA-UOOE01000818-UOOE01000818.1-fermentation-metagenome-genome-assembly--contig:-NODE-818-length-28607-cov-6.465817_pt1 | contig 28607 bp, 41 predicted proteins | sample MGYA00245776_ERZ724021 | MGnify/ENA primary metagenome ERZ724021 (study PRJEB28704, sample SAMN03018321) | fermentation metagenome | biome: anthropogenic terrestrial biome; feature: soil; material... | reverse complement strand
TATGTACTGTATTAAGTGCACAAAATGTAGATATACCATCGGGGTCTTTAAATTTAGTTACAGGTAAAATAAAAGTAGATACACCGGGTATGTTCAGTTCGCTGCATGATATAGAAAATACTGTCGTAGGAGTTTCAAGTAGTACTGGTGAAACGGTAAGAATCAAGGATATAGCAAAAGTATATATGGATTATGATGATGATTCAAATTATAAATTTACTGACAATGGTCAAAATGCAGTATTACTTGCAGGATATTTTCAAAAAAATAAAAATATAGTTCCAATAGGAAAAGATATAACAAAAAAATTAGATACAATAAAAAAGCAGATGCCAAAGGATTTAACTATAGATGAGATTACTTTTCAGCCTAAAGACGTAAGCGATTCTGTTTCTTTCTTTATGAAAAATCTTAGAGATGGAATAATACTTGTAATTGTAACTGTCCTTATAGGTATGGGATTTAGAAATTCAATGGTAGTATCTGCAGTTATACCTATATCAATATGCATGACATTTATCATTATGTATGTACTTGGGATTAAAGTTGAGCAGATGTCAACTACGGCACTTATTATAGCTCTCGGAATACTTGTCGATGATGCCATAGTAATAGGGGATGTCATACAGGTTGGAATAGATGAAGGCATGACAAGGGATGAAGCAGCATTTAATGGCATAAAGAAGCTGTTTGTTCCAGTATTTACGTCTACTCTAATTATTGTAGGAGCTTTTTTACCTCTATTATCAATATCAGGAGAAGTAGGTGAGTTTTTAAAAAGCCTGCCGCAGGTTGTTATAATATGTGTAATTTGTTCTTATTTATCGGCATTGTTTGTGACTCCAGTTATGTCTGCATTGTTTTTTAGGAAAAGCAAGGAAAGTACCAGGAAAAATCCAATTCGGATGATGTTTGAAGGCCTTTTAAAATATGGACTTAAACACAAGAAGACTATCATTGGGGCAGCATTAGCTGTTTTTGTAGTAGCATTAATTTTAATTAAAACATTAGGAATGCAGCTTTTCCCATATGTAGATAAAGATGAAGTGTATATAGATGTTGCAAATGAGAAATTTGACGATATAAAAAGTACTAGTAAGCTTGTAAAAAATATAGAAGGTGTATTAAAAGAGCAAAAAGAGGTTACAACTTATACTTCAGCTATAGGTGGTGGCATGCCTCCATTTTATGTAACATTGCCTACAGTTAATCCTTCTAATGATAAAGCTCAAATTATGGTAAAAGTAGATTTGGATAAGACTAAAAAGTTCAAGACAAGACAGGAATTGGTTGAGCATATTCAAGAACAATTGGATAGCAAAATTTCAGGAGGTACAGCTACAGTAAAACTTCTGGAAGAAGCAGTACCTATAGGGGCACCAGTGCGCTTGAGAATTACTGGAGATGATTTAGATCAGATTGAGAATGCTTCTGAAAAAATACAGCAGCAATTAAAAAATATACCTGGAACTATGAATATAAGAGATGATGCAGCTAAAAAAAGTTATCAATATGAAATAAATATAGATGAAGATAGGGCATCACAACTTGGGTTATTGAAATCAGATATTCTGCAGCAGATAAATATTGCACTTAAAGGTTATACAGCTTCTGTTTATAGGAAAAATGGTAGTGAATATGATATCATGGTTAAAACAAATATTTCATCTGTAGGAGACCTTAAAAATTTATATATTGAATCATCTATTACCAAGAATAAAGTGCCTTTATATGAGGTAGCATCTATTAAGCTTAACTCAGAGTTGGATGAGATAAAGCATTATAAAGAGGATAGGACTATAACTGTTTATAGCGATGTTAAAAGTGGATATAATTCAGTTGATATAGAAGATGCATTAAAGCAAAAAATAGATGGAATGAATTTAGATTCAGTAAAAGTTATATATGATGGAGAAAAGGCTCAGATAAGTAAGTACTTTACAAGTCTTGGCATAGCAGGTGTGCTTATCTTAGCAATAGTATATGTACTTTTATTTGTTCAATTTAAATCATTTGTACAACCTCTTGTAATAATGTGTGCACTGCCGCTGTCACTTATAGGAGTGTCAATAGGACTTCACGCTTTTGGAATGGATTTGTCACTTACAGCTTTTATGGGTGTAATAAGTTTAATTGGAGTTGTTATAAGAAATGCTATACTTCTCATCGAATATATAAATAATGGTAGAGAAGGTGGGCTTTCTGTAGATGATGCTTGTATGTATGCTGTGAGTCAGAGATTCAGGCCTATAATATTGAGTTCTATAGCAACTATTACGGCACTTATACCACTAGCTTTTTCAGGAAGTGCACTATTTGGTCCTATGTCGGTTGCCATGATGTTTGGACTTTTAACAGCTACTTTCTTAACATTTATTGTTGTTCCGGTAATTTATTCTTTAGTAAATAATAAACTTGAAAGTAGAGCAAAGAATGTAAACTAATTTTTTTTAGGCCAAAGATAAACAACAGGAAATGTAGATATTAACAAGATATTTGCAAACGTAAAGTGTGAGTATTAATAACATTTTTAGTGTTTGGCAAAAATAGGAAATATACATTTTACCGAAAATTTTTGATTTTAAACACTTTATGGTATATAATAAAATTAGTAAAACTTCATAAGACAGTTCGGAACCATCCTGTCTATAAATAAAACTAGGGATTAACTATTCAAATAGTTTATTTTGTAATTAAAAGGTGGAGAATATCTCTACCTTTTTTCATGTCCGGGATAGTTTCATTTCTTATGAGCATTTTTTCAAATTCAAGGAGGACAATTTAAATGAATTGCTTATCAAAGTTAAAAAGATATGGACAGGTTACTAAAAGACTGCCAAGAGAAGTAGTACTTCTAAGGGGGAGCGGGTGCTTTTGGGGAAACTGCATATTTTGCGATTACCATCTGGATCAGGATTACAATGCCTTTAGAAATCATAAATTGAATCATAAGGTGCTTGAAAAAGTTACGGGAAAATATGGTGTGCTTCAGATAATGAATTCTGGAAGTGCCAGTGAACTAGATGTTGCTACTATATTTGAACTTATGAAGTTATGCAAGGATAAAAATATAAAACAGCTTATCCTTGAAAGTCACGTTAAATATGAAAATGATATAAAAGTATTTAGAGAACAATTTAGACCTACAGAGTTGAAGTTTATAATAGGTGCGGAAAGCTTTGACATCAATTATAGGGAAAATGTACTAAATAAAGGAATAGGTGATAGAAAAGCATCTGAATTTGAAAATTTTGATTGGGTTAACTTACTCTTTGGAATGACTAGCCCCAATATTGAAAAATTGAAAAGAGATGTAGAATTGGCACTAAAATATTTTGAAAGAGTTACAATAAATGTATTTTGTGAAAATACTACAACAGTAAAGAGAGACAATGAACTCATAGATAAGTTTTATGATAGTGATTTGTTCAAATCTCTTCAAACTACCTATTATGATAGAGTGGAGATACTGGATGATATAGATGATAGATGCAATGCAGATTTAGATGGAGTTGGAGGTAAGATAAATGAGTAGAACTAATAAATTGGTAAAAATAGCTGTAGTAGCTGCAATATACATAGTTTCAACTATCGCACTAGGCCAACTCTCCTATTGGGGACCAATAGGACTTAGAGTTAGTGAAATGCTTAATTTCCTGGCTTTTATAGATCCATTTTATATAATTTCACTGACTGTAGGATGTGCCGTTGCAAATTTTTATAGCTTTAGTATAGTGGATGTATTTGTTGGAAGCTTTGCTACTTTTTTGGCAACTTATGCAATGTGGAAAACAAAAAATATGCTTGTTTCAATTATATGGCCTGTTTTAGGAAGTGCATTTATAGCAGAAGAACTTCATGTGCTTTACAAAGTACCTTTTTTCTATACGTTTTTTACTCAGGCATTAGGAGAACTTATAGTTATGGTTTTAGGATATTTTGTATTTAAAAAGATTTTCAAAAATGCTGCATTTTTAGATAGAATAAAGATAAAATATCCAAATGAAAAGATAGAATATATAAAGGTAAAAGAGTTAAACAGATTATAAAGTAGATGTTTTCCTTATAATAGTAGCATGTGGTGCAAGTCTTCATATTAGTTACTATGCTACCTTTAACTACAGTGTTTTATATTTGTGAAGCTTTTGGAGTGGGTGAAAAATCGAATTTTCACCCATTTTTGTCTTAGAGGGGGCTTGTCGGAAATGTTGGTACTACCCTAGTTATATAATAGTTTGTTGAATAATAACAATTTAAACTGAGGTTGGTATATAATATTATTTTTTTTCTACAATTAACAAATTACAGCCATCGTAATTTGTATCTATAGAAACTATACTGTGACCTTCTTTTTTAACACTTTCAGGTACATTGTTTATTGGATCTCCATCATCAATGTAAAATCCTATCTTTTCTCCTGAATTAATTTTAGAAAGCTCTATTTTAACTTTTACAAAGTTTATAGGACATTTTACCCCTCTAAAATCAATGACTTTGTAATTATTTTTAATTTCAACATTATCTTTAGTATCAACTTCTAATACTGCATTTTTTTCTTTTGGAAGAGTTATATCTAATTTGCCATTTAAGGATTTATACATGGCATCTACTTTGTCATACAAATATTCTATTTCAGATAATTTGTCAGAAATATCGGCTGTATTTCCAATCTTATAATCTATAAGACTGTCAAATAATTTTTTGATAGAGGTTTTAACATAGCCTGTGTCTATAAAGTTTCTGCTAAATTCTTCAAATATCTCTCTGTCTTTATTTGTATCTATTCCATTTAACACCAAAAGAGTTCTTGCAGATGACAATGCCGAAGAATATAAGTGTAAATTTTCTTTTGTGTTTTTATATTTTTCAAGGGATGATTTGGCGTTGGATAGATCAAGCTTTATAACATCGATCACTCCAGTACTGCATTCTCCAGGGCCGCGTCCTTTTAATGAAAATCTTTCCTGACATCCGAAGTCAAAATAAATATCATCTCCTTTAGAAAAGTTATCGAGAGTATATTTGCTCACAAGGTCTTTTATGTCAGAAGACTTACTATCTAGAAATTCATAAAAATCTTTATATCCAGAATTTATTTTTAAAGTCGCAAGTTCATGGAGAAATAGTGGAACCTTTTTAGCTGGAATATCTCCATAATAGTCACCCATTTTAGCTCCACCTGAACCAACTTTACCACCAAAGGATATAGAATACATTGGTACAAGGCCTTTTTGTGTCCTATTAGCTCTTCCATGGAGGCCTATCTTGGCTTTTTCATGTTGTGCACAGGAATTAGGACATCCAGATATATATAATCTTGGAAGGGCAGATTTTATTTCAGGTAAGGCATTTTTAAATTCTTTTTTAATAGCTGCCAAAAGATTTTGGGAAAGGCATAGTCCAAGTTGGCAGGTTGAAGGTCCAGCACAAGTTAGTGAATTATCTATATTGTATTTTGAGGTAAAATTATCTATTATGTTAATTAAGCTTTCAGCATCTGTTTCTTTTAAATCTCTTACAAAAAATCCTTGTGTATTTGTTATCCTAAGTGATATTTTATACTTTAGATCATCTATAAAGTTTAAAATTTTATCTAAATTGTTTACATCAAAATTACCACTTTGAGGATGGATATAAACACAATAGTATCCTTGCTGTTTTTGAGGAAACAATACATTTTGAAGTTCTTTTGATACTTCAAAATTTTTTACTATCAGTTCAAAAAAATAATCAACTGTCTGAAAGTTTAACATTGGATGATATATATAATCTTGGAAAAAGTATAAAGCTTTATATTGATTTATTAGATCTAAACTGTATTATACTAAGTGGACCTCTTGTAAAATTTAATTTATTTTATGAAACATGTAGAAAATGTGCTCCTGAAAGTGTTGCGTTTTATATTCAATGGTGCTAATTCCAGCAGGAGTAACCTGATAGATGAGAAACATGAGAATGTAACTTCCTTTGGTTTCTCCATAGGGAGTTTTTTTAATAGGTAAATTTAATATTTTAGTTGACTGACTAGAAAAACTAGAGGCCAAGTTTAACACAGCATAGAGATGGAACTATTAGTGTTCTTCTATGAGATGAGTTATACGTGGCTTTTTTATTATCTTTTTTATCAGTGCACAAATATAATTTGAAAAGATATTAATATCTATACTTTTTACTAAAGTGGTAAAAAGTATAGAAGCAATTGAGGAGGTAATTTACGATAGCGACTTTCGTATCACCCTTTAAATCAGATAGAGACAAAATTAGAAAGATGCTAGGAAAAGATTTTGTAGAAATATACGTTGATTGTCCCATTGAAGTTTGTGAAAGTAGAGATCCTAAGGAAATTTATAAGAAGGCTAGGAATGGTGAAATAAAGGATTTTACTGGTATAGATTCTCCTTATGAGATACCCGATAATCCTGAGATTGTTGTATTCACCCAGTCAGATACTGTTGAGCAATGTGTGAATAAAATATTGGACTTTTTGTCTTCAAGATAGAGGGGTGATTAAGGAGCATAAAGATAAATGGAGAAAATATTAAGCTCATACTTTCAAGGGCAGTGGAAAATCAAAACAACATACATGTATTGAACGGAGTAAATATTATAGATTATATACAGAAAGGTAAAAAAGTCATAGGTGTCTATGGATTTTCCATCCACCATAAAAAGTTTTATGTAATAAATGCAAAAGCTGTAATATGTGCAACAGGAGGGGCATCAGGAATATATAAACCTAATAATCCTGGATTTTCAAAACATAAAATGTGGTATTCTCCTTTTAATACTGGTGCAGGATATGCAATGGGAATAAGGGCAGGTGCTGAAATGACAACTTTCGAGATGAGGTTTATTGCTTTAAGATGCAAAGATACTAATCATAATATTAATTTTAGGTGTGATTTCTGGATGTGGAAGTGGCAGTAATAGTAAAGCTAGTGATAATATTACGGTTCATATAGGTTTTTTCCCTAACATAACTCATTCTCAGGCTTTGGTTGGGAAGGAAAATAAAAGTTTCGAAAAAGCTTTTGGAAATAATACAAAAGTGGAATGGAAGCAATTTAATGCAGGTTCATCTGAAATCGAGGCTGTTTTAGCAGGTGCAGTGGATATAGGATATATAGGACCTGGACCAGCCATTAACGGATATACTAAATCAAAAGGCGATGTTCAGATCATAGCAGGTTCTACAGATGCAGTCCTTGTGCCTGAACCTTGGGGTTCCAGACTTGTAGTAGAAGCAAATGCCAATGTAGTCCTTGATTATGATAAGGTATGGAGAGACGGTAAGTATCCTACAGCTGTAGTTATTGTGAGAAAGGAGTTTTTAAAAAAACATCCTGATATAGTAGAAAAATTTTTGAAAACCCATGTAGAATTAACAGATTATATAAATAAAAATAGCAAGGAAGCAAGTAATATAATAAACAAACCAATATATAACCTAACCAAGAAATCACTGTCAGATGATGTATTGAATTCTGCTTTTAAAAGAATAAATACAACTAACAATCCCGAAAAAGATGCTTTAAATGAAATGGTGGATTTATCAGTCAATGAGGGATTTATAAAGCAAAAACCTGATACAAAAAATCTAATTAATTTAAAGCTATTGAATAAAGTATTAAAGGAAAAAGGGGAAAAAACCATTCAGTAATATACTAATGCTATTTTGAAAATGGATATTCTGTAAAAAAAGGAGGGTTAAAATTGTCATTGACTATAAAAGGTGTGAGTAAAAGGTTTATTACAAAGACAAAGGAAACTTTGACTTTAGATGATATAAATATTTCCTTTAGGGATGGAGAATTTGTATGTCTTTTAGGACCTTCGGGATGTGGGAAATCTACTCTTTTAAATATAATCGCTGGACTTGAAAAAAAGAATTTTTGAAAAATATGATATCTGGGGCAGCTAGTGCAGAAGCTGCTATTTTGGTTATAGATGCTTATGTAACGAAGAGACTTGTATCAAGAAAGGACAGAGAAAAAAATTTGGGTCAGAGCGGCAGAGTTATATGGCTCACAGGACTTTCGGACTGTAGTAAAAATGAAATAGCAGTTAAGCTTGAGAAAAGATTTATAGATTTAGGCAAAAAAGCATATTATCTTGACTTGTCCCATTTAAGACTTGGTATCAGCTCAGATCTTGCCTTTGAATCTAAAGATGTCCATGAACAAACTAAAAGAATTGCAGAAGTGGCAAATTTATTTGCAGACAGCGGAATGATAACTATAGTAACATCTGTAAGCAGATTTAAAGAAGACAGACAGTATGCTAAAAGTATAATTGGAGAAAAAGGTTATGTTGAAATATTTATAGATGCAGACAATGAAATATGCAAAAAAAGAAATACTTCCATCTTCGATGAAGACAGTGATTCCGTATTTAAATATGAAAGATCCGATTATCCTGTTATAACACTTTATATATACAAAGCAGAATTTAATTTCGATGCAAAGGTTGAAAATATAATAAATATGCTTGGATATAAATAATGTTTGAAGAAATTGCCAACTACAGTAAAGGTTTGGCAATTTCTTTTTATTGTCCTGAATTAAATTTATGTTTATTTTTAAACAGATTATTAAAATTAATAAAATATTAAATTCCATCAATTGATATTGATATATACTATAAATTTACTCATAATAAAATATATATCATGTAATTCTTAAAAAGAAGGTATAAAGATGAAAGATGAAGTATTGTTACTGGACAATGTTACAAAAACAATAAAGGGTAGGCAGATAATTAAAGAAATAAGTTTTTCAATAAAACAGGGAGAAGTAATGGGATTTCTTGGCCCTAATGGTGCGGGAAAATCAACTACACTTCGTATGATTGTGGGACTTTCAAAGCCTACTTCCGGCAAAATTGAGATATGTGGATACTCTATAGCTAAAAATCATGTAAAAGCCATGTCAAATGTAGGATGTATCATAGAAGGACCCGATTTATATAATTATATGAGCGGAATAGACAATTTAAAGATGTTGGCATCCATGAGCAGGGGTGTTACAGAAAGGAATATAATGGACACGATAAACCTAGTAGGATTAAAAAATAGAATTAGGGACAAGGTAAGTACATATTCTCTTGGAATGAAACAGAGGCTTGGAATTGCACAGGCGTTAATGCATAATCCCAAACTTCTTATTTTAGATGAACCAACTAATGGTCTTGATCCATCTGGAATAAGTGAACTTAGAAACTTAGTAAAACAATTGGCAGATGAAAAAAATATTTCTGTACTTGTATCAAGTCATATTATTTCTGAAATAGAACTCATGTGTGACAAAGTAACCATAATTAAAAATGGGGAAACTGTTTTAGAGAGTGCAGATGTAGACAAACTGTTAAATAATCAAGGCGTATTTTGGGTTTTAAGTGACAATGAAAAGGGAAGAAAAATTTTAGAAGAAAATTGGAAGGTTAAAGGCAATATAGTTAAAGAAAAGCTTGAGGCAAATGTTCCCTTAGAAAAGCTTCAAGAGATAAATTCCTGCTTTGTAGAACAAGGACTTATGATAAAGTATGTTGACAACAAAAACAAGACACTAGAGGATTTGTTTTTGAACCTGACAGAGGGAAATCAAATTGTTTAATTGGGGGGGCATAAAATTTGATAAGATTAATTGAAAATGAAGTAATTAAGATGCTTTCAAAAAAGAAACTGATTCTTATTTCTGTAATTTTACTTGTACTTGTATCCCTTTTTTGTTATGGAGAAAATGCATCCTATAAACATACAATAATGAGATTTTCAGGTACACCTGGACAAACTCAAAATTATAATTGGAAGTCAATGGTCAATCAGCAAATATTGTATTTGAAAAATATTGTCAACAGCCAATATATCAAAGAGGACAGAAAAAATTCAATAAATATTCAAATTGAGCAGTTGCAGTATTATATAAACCACAATATAAATCCAATAACTCCAACTAGTGCAAAATTTACTATTGATTTTATGGATCAAGCAATTTATCTTTTTTTGCCACTTCTTATAATAATACTAGCTGGGGATGTAGTTTCTGGAGAATTTTCATCGAAAACAATAAAGGTATTGTTAACCAGGTCTGTTCCCAGGTGGAAGATATTACTTAGCAAGTACATTGGGGTTCTGATCTTATCCTGCATAGTAGTTGTAGAATCCGCACTTATGTGTGTAATAATATCAAGCTTTGTATTTCACAGTGGTGGATGGAATGAACCCATGGCAACTGGATTTAAAGTTATAGGAGATAAGCTGGATTCCTCAAATGTCATAAGGATTTACCAGTGGCAGTATGCTATCTTAGTATATTCACTTGGATGGTTTGTTTCTATAAATATTGCAACTTTATCTTTCATGGTTTCTGTAATAGTAAGAAATACTGTTACATCTGTTGGTATAATGCTGGCAACTTTAATAGGAGGAGGATTTCTTCAGATTTTTTTGCAGGATTGGCCTATGATTAAGTACCTCTTTGCCGTGAATTTGGATTTAACACAGTATTTAACAGCATCTTACCAGCCTGTCTCTGGGATGAGTCTTTCTTTTTCTACATTAGTACTATGTTTATGGTCAATTGTAGCTTTAGTTATAAGTTTTATCGTATTTCAAAAACAGGATGTATTGGTGTAGAGGTAGGGGGGCGAAAATATAATGTACAAAAAAGCAAAATTTACAGTTTTATTTATTATTGCATTTATATTTGCAATAGTATTTGCAGCCGGATTTGCATATTCTATTACTATTACTAATGCATCTAGCAGCAGCAGTAAAGTTACAAATAAGGGGAGTGAGGATAAAGCTGTGGATACTAAAATAAAGAAATTGGATAGTAATTCCTATAATATTTTAGTTATGGGTGATTCACTGGGAAGGGGTACTGGTGATGAAACCAATAATGGATTTGCAAATGACTTTTCTAAACTTTGGAAAAATAAAACTAAAAAAAATATAGAGGTTACCAACATTGCAGTTAATGGTGATGTATCTTCTGGACTTTTGAATATAGTAAAAAGTAAGCAGACACTACAGTATATACAGGATTCAAATATGATTTTTATTTCTATTGGAGGAAATGAAATAAAGAATTTTAAAAATTCAAGTACAGCTTCCGCTGCTGTTCAGACAGACAGTTTAAAGACAGTTGAAAATAGATACATGAAAAATCTATCAGATGTTTTTAAATTGATAAGAAGTAGAAATGAAAATAGTGTAATTGTATTTATTGGATTGTATAATCCTTTTGGAAATGAGTTAACCCAAGATAAATTGGAAGTTCTAAATGAGTGGAATTATAAAACAGATCAACTTGTATCGTCAGATGACAATGGTGTATACGTCCCTACATATGATCTTTTTAAATATAATTCTGGAAATTATCTTGCTGCAGATAATTTTCATCCTAATTCTGCAGGTTATGAGGCTATTTCAAAAAGAATGTTTGAAGCATTAAAGAATTATAAAAAATAGATGAGGTTAATTTGAATGTAGATTTAATAGTTATAAATTGTTAACAATATTGACACATAAATGAAACAATTATGTAGTAACATAAATTAATGTAACAATATGTTACAAAAAAATTAAATAACGGTAAAATTAAATTTATAATATAACTGTTAAAGATAGAAGTGGAGATAAATTATTATGAAAGTTAAAAGTAAAACTGTGTCAAAGAAATCAAAAAATATTTCTCTTTCAAAAACTTTAAATGTTGCTGCTTTAGTTGTGGCAATTCTTGGAATCGCATCATTGGTTAATAATATTTATTTGTTTAGAAAAGCTGTTACTCAATATGTGGGTCAAGGATATCCTGCTGCTACTGTTACTAAACAGTTGCTTTCATCACAATTGCTTCCAGGAATATTTGAACCAATTGCTCTATATGGAGGTATTTCAATTGTTTTATTAGCTGTTAGTATAATAAATAAAAAAGTTTCAAAATGCTTAGAATTGTTAACTCCAGCTGAAGTTTGTCATGAAAATATGAGTGATGGCATTAATGCTGATAGTGATGGTGTTGACGCTGGCGATCACAGTATTCATACTGATGATAAGGAAAGCAGTGATAATGAAGAAAAACATAATCAATTACAAGATTCAGAAGAATCTAGTAAAGCTTAACTAAAATAAATTTGATCTATAAGTTACAAAATATACCCTATAAACAGAGTTCTTGGCATCAGTTGGAGTTTTAACTCCAACTGATGCCAAGAAATCGTTATCCAGGGACATAGCTGCTATAATACTCCCACTTGGAGAAGAGTGGGAGTATTATAGCAGGTAGTCATCGGATAAAGTAGACCTTTAAAAGGCTTGCTTATAGGGTATATTTGTTTATGTTAATTAAAATGTTTAACATAAAATGTATAAGACTTAATATTCTCCTCTTCCCTGGGTATCCACTTTAACTTTTACATTAACTTGTATATCAGATTTGCTTATTACTTCATTCCAATCTGTACCCGTTTCCCTTCCGTATTTAGCAGCAGCAACTCTTCCAAGATCCAAAATATCAACTTTATATTTGTTCTTTACTTGGCTTATGGTTCTATTACACATTTCTACCACTAATTTTTCAATATCTTGTTCAAACATTTTCATCTCTTTTGGATTTTTATATATATTCTTATTTAGTTCATTATTTAGTACATTACCTTTTAAATCTAAATTTATTATAAAAGTGTAGGTACCATTTTCCCTATAGCACTTAACTTTTCTTTTAGAGGTGGCATAAAAATCTGCATACTTTTTTGAATTTTGTTGTAATGTTAAAATACCTTTTACATTATTTTCTTTCAGAAGATTTATAACTTTGGCTTCTTTTATATCTGTCTTTGCAATCATTTTGTCCCTGTTAAATATAGCAACTCCTGTAGTTTTAATTAAGTTATCTGCACCTTTACCTGTATTACCTGTAATTTCTATATAGGGGAGTAATGTATTTCTACCTTCTGCATCTACTCTAACTACAAGATCCATTACAGTATATTGTGAAGAAAAAAAATTAAACTGATTCAAATTTTTTACCATTCCATAAATATATTCTGCAGAGCTGGGGTAACCTTTTACCTTATATTTTAATATATCCTCAGATTTTCCTTTACATACTATACAAAATGCCCTGTCATTTATATCTGCATTATTAAGATTAATATCTAAAAAATTTCTTAGACCATTTCTGGAAGCTTCTTCACTGAGAATAAACACTCTATTAAGACCTATTAAGAACTTTTTACCAGATTTTAACTGCCTATTTTCTCTTGTTCTTCCCATAGTTGAGCCTTCTCCTGAGAGTACATTGCTTACTACTTTATTGCCATTTTCAGATGAATGTATAAGTACTGGTACAATATAAGTAGTATATGAAGGAGCTTTTTCTATATCTGCCCCAACTCCAACAGGTATTTCTAAGTTTTCAACAAGTTCTCCTTTTGTTCCCATAAAGGATATTACAAAAATTAGTATAATTAAAATTAATATAAAAACTTTATTTTTTTTCAAGATTATCACCTTTTTTAAAACTTATTAAAATTGCTATTGATGAAATATAAATTAGATTGTAGATTAAATAAATTGGCATTATTATATCTGTAGAGTGTCTCCTTCTAGTAGGAGTTCCATATAAACTTGATAAAAATAAAATTATAGGATACAAAATTATGGTAAATGTTTGAGGGGATATTTTCTTTATAATCCTATTCAAACCATAAGAAGCTGAAAAGTAAAAAACGGATAGACATTTCAATACTACTAATGCCCATAGTGATATAAATATGTACCTAAAACTATTGATAATAGGTATTTGTATACTATCAGCTAATGTCAATACTGGCCATAAATACTTAGGTGAAATTTCAATGCCTAAATAATATATAGTTAAAAAAACAGACCATGCATAAATAAACGTAGTAATTACAGTACCTATTATTCCATATTTTAGTAATTTTTTTTATCCTGAAGGAAAGGATAAATAACAAATGCAATTTCACTGCCACAATAAAAAAAAGCTGTTTCTTTGGAGGCTTTAATTATATTCTTAAAACCTGAGCCAAATACAGGCATTAGGTTTAAATAACTTCCATATTTTAAAGTCGCAATAGGTACAAAGATCAACATTGTAGTTAAGTAAAAAAGTACTTTACATAATCTTCCTAAAGGTTTCATGCCTTTATAAACTGTGTAAGCTGTAACAGTTAGTACGGAGAGGAATATTTGATAATTTTTTAAAAATGGTGTGGTATATACTTTAAATGTATTAGATAATCCTGCAAGTTCTGTGGTCTCTATAAATATAAAAAATGATGTAAATATAAAATTTAAAATACTACCTAAGATTTTACCAAAACATTTTTCACTAAGGGTGAATATGTCATTGTTAGGAAATTTATTGCAAGTATAATTTGCTAAAAACAATGTGTATAGGGGATATAATGATCCTATTATACAGCTCATCCAACCATCTTGTTTGGCGTCCTTTATGACAGCGTTAGGCAAATACAAAGTTCCAATGCCCATAAAAGACGCAATTAAAAGAGATGTAAATTCACTTGGTGTTATAAATGTGTTTTGGGTTTTATTCATTTATTGTTCCCCCTAAAACGTTGTCTTATGGGATTTATATTGGGTATAATTTTAGGCCGTTCAGTCATATTTTTCATGGGAGCTCTTATAAAGGTATCTTTCATATCGCTTTTATTCAATTCAAAATAAGGCACTCCAAAGTTTTCAAAGGAGCAGAGATAGGATAATATAAAAAACCATCCTATAATTATGCCAAGTACACCAAGCAAATTTGAAAGTAGGAGCATTGGATAGGCAAGAAACCTTATTGCAATAGACATTTGATAATTTGATATTACAAAAGAGGATACAGTAGAAATACCAGCAACAAGCAGTGTAGAAGAACTTACAATTTTGGCTTTAATAGCAGCATCTCCAATAATAATACCGCCAACTACACTGAGAGTTTGCCCGATTTTACCAGGAAGTCTTTGCCCGCCTTCTCTTAAAAATTCTATAGTTAAGCTCATAGCTAAAAGTGACATAAAGGGTGTTAAAGCTATTCCTTTCCTGGATTGAACAAGTGATTCTATAAATTCAATAGGTATGAGTTCAGTATTGAATTTAGTAAAGGTTATATAAATGGCAGGAAAGGTTATTACTATAAAGGAAGCTATAAATCTTAGCATTCTTGTAAAAAATGCTTGAACTGTCCTTCCATAATAATCTTCTGGTGTTTGGAAAAATTCTATAAATGTAGTTGGATAAGTTGTAACGTAGGGAGTCCCCTCTAGTAAAAAGGCTATTTTTCCTTCCATTAGGGCAGCTTCTATTACATCTGGTCTTTCAGATCCTATAGTTTGAGGAAAAACGCTGTAGGTATGTTCTTCTATGAGCTGTTCAATTGTACTATTTGTGGCTACAAAATCTTTATCTATTTTACTTATTTTTTCCTCTATACTCTGTAAAAAGTCTTTGTCAACTATATCTTCAATATACACTATGACAAAATTACTTTGACTTCTTTTTCCTAATTTAAATTTATGTAAAGTTAGCTTTTTATCTTTTATCCTTCTTCTTAATATGCTTATATTTGTGTCAAGATTTTCTACAAAGCCTTCTCTTGGGCCTCTTAAGGACACGTCGCTAACTGGTTCTGAAATTTGCCTGTAGATACCACCGGAAGTATCTATTACAATAAAATTTGAAATACCATTAAGTACTATTACAGTTTTACCGCTATTTATACTATCTGGGAGCATATTTATATCAGTCTCTATACTTGTATTACTTGCAGCAATATACTTTTTGCATAAATAGTCATCCACATTTTGAATAGTTGATATATCCTCATGTACATAAAGCATTAGAGGATTTAGTATATCCCTATCTATAATATTTTTATCTGTTTGAGCATTCAAATATATAACAGCAGCTGTTAAACTATTTTTATCCCCAATAAATATGTATTTTATTACTAATTCAGATTTGTTACCAACTAAATTTTTTATATTATCAATGTTAGAATCAATTGCGGTTTCTGTGTTCTGCATGTTTATTCACCTCCCCATTAATAATATAATTATTATGCTCTTATTTTTAATATTTATCCGATGATTACTTATGAGGATACCCCTATGAACAATTTAATTAATAGTTAAGAATGAAAAATTAATAGTTATTGTACAAAAAACCAGAAGCTTTTAAGCTTCCGGTTTTTTATAAAATAAAATAGATTAAAAATCAACCTTTTTACCATAATAGATGTATTCTAACAACTTTTTCATTTCAGCATCATTTATACTTCTAGGATTTGATCCAGTGCAGGCATCTAATACGGCATTATGAGCTATAAAATCTTCACTATCTTTAAATTCTTTTTCATCTACTCCGTAATCTTTTAAAGTTAATGGAATATCCATACTCTTGTTCATATCTTTAATCATGTTAGTTAATGAATCTACTAATTCATCATCAGTATTTCCTGGAAGTTTAAGACTCCTAGCTATATCAGCATATCTTGGTGCACAAGCTTTTTTATTGAAATCTATAACGTAAGGAAGATATATTGCATTGGCACATCCATGAGGAATATGGAATACTGCACCTGTTTTATGTGCTAAACTGTGAGTTATTCCAAGGAGTGCATTTGAAAATGCCATTCCAGCTAAACATTGAGCTAAATGCATTTGATTTCTAGCTTCTTTATCTTCCTTGTAAGACTTAAATAAATATTGATTTACCATGACTATAGCTTGAATAGCAAGAGGATCTGAGAAAACTGAATGAAGTCCTGCAACATATGCTTCAATAGCATGAGTAAGTGCATCCATTCCAGTATGTGCAGTTAATTTAGGTGGCATTGTTTGAGCTAATGATGGATCAATTATAGCTATATCTGGTGTTAAATTGAAGTCAGCTAAAGGGTATTTAATTTTAGCTTTATAGTCTGTTATTACAGAAAATGCTGTTACTTCTGTTGCAGTACCACTTGTAGAAGGTATAGCTATAAATGTTGCTTTTTGCCTTAATTTAGGAAGACCAAAAGGAACTACAGCTTCTTTAAAAGTAAACTCAGGGTATTCATAGAATATCCACATAGCTTTTGCTGCATCAATAGGGGAACCTCCACCTATAGCTACTATTAAATCAGGTTGAAATTCTCTCATAACTTTAGCACCATTCATAACAGTTTCTACAGATGGATCTGGTTCAACACCTTCTATTAGTTTTACTTCAATACCGGCTTCTTTTAAGTATCCTTCCACTTTATCAAGGAATCCAAATCTTTTCATGGATCCTCCGCCTACAACAACAATTGCTTTTTTACCTTCTAGATTTTTCAAAGTTTCTAATGAATTTTCTCCAAAATAAATGTCTCTTGGTAAAGTAAATCTTGCCATTTTTATCCTCCTTGTAAGTACATAAAGTATTTTTTAAAAAGATTGTTAAAATATTACCCAAATGATTATAATATACTTATCTGGGCCACTCAAATCAGTTTTGGAAATATTTTGCTATATTTTAGAACGCATACCTTTGTAAATCTTAAACTATTGATAAGTATATTTTTATTATGTGGATTAAAAAATAAAAATATACCGTATTATAAAGTAGAACGGTATGTTTTTATGGTTAGTATTTCTTCATATAGTAGTTGGAAAAGGTGAGACTCAATATAACTTTTAAAAGCACAATGGCTGAAAGTGTAATACAAATTGTTCTAAATCCTAAAAGTCCGGTTACAATAATAATTGCAGATTCAAGGTAAATCATTATAGTGTAAACAAAAGATTTTGTCTTTGTTTTTATGAATTGTGTACGTTCCTCTGTTTGCGCCATTTCAATTTTTGCTGCTCTTTTAGGATCTTTTAACAATTTTGCAATGGTAATAATTCCCATTGATCCTGCAATTGTAAAAGCAATACCAATTCCTGAAAGCATATCTTTACTGTGATTGTCTGTAAAATCTCCAAATAAAAAAAATAGTAGTGCAATGATACCGAAAATAGTTTGAAATATAAAGTATATAAGATTTCTTTTAGCATGATTCATAAAACTATTCCTCCTCTTCAAAAATAAATACTTGTTCAATTGTCATATTAAATATCTTTGCTATCCTATAAGCAAGAAAAATAGATGGATTATATTTACCATTTTCCAGTGATATTATTGTTTGTCTTGTTACATTGCAGAAATCTGCTAATCCTTCTTGTGTGATTTTTCTTTCCTTTCGAAGTTCCCTAATTTTATTTTTCATATTTTGAGGATTCACCTCCTAAATGTATAGTACACTTTACAATAACAGTATAGCTTGCTTTACATTTAGTGTCAAGCTAACTTTACAATTATATATATGTTTATGAAGTTTTTAACTAAAAAATAAACTTATGCGTAGAAATATTTTACAATAAACAAGTATATTTAACCATACTTGTGGTTGTAAAATATTCGCAACATAAGTTTATTTTTGTTCAGAAACCTACTTAGAGGTATTAAATTAATTTTTTATTAAATATATTTGAAAGACCAGTATTTTTAATTCTATTTTGTATTTCTTCTCTGTCTATGGAATATAGACCTTTTTCTTTCATTCTGTTAAAAAATTCTGCACCAGCAAAAGTATACCTATTTTTTCTTCCTTCCTTAGTGTGTATTTTGGAAGTTGCATAGCTTATGATATCTCCAATAGCTGTATTAGTTGGAAGTGTTAGGGTAGGAATATTGAGAGCACATCTTACAGCATTATGACCTGCAAGAGATCCTGTACATATAGCTTCTGTGTGACCTACAAAGAGACCACTTTTTTCTCCACCGCAAAATAAATTGTCTATGCCATTTACTTTTAAGTCTGTAGAAACGGGTGCTATGGAAAGATATCTTATGGAATTCCCTTTCCCTCCAGAATAGGGATCTATAAATTTAACATTTTCTAGTCCTGGTATTTTACGCAGTTTTTCTAAGGGATAATAAGATGTCATTAGCTTTACGTGGCCCGTATCTAGAAGTATTACATTTTGCGCAAATTCCTTTAAAGCATACTGCTGGCATACTTTAGCCTTTAATTTATCCATATTTACATCTTCTTCGGGAACTTTAAGTACTACTGCGCCTTTTTCCTCAATTTCATGTAAGAGATTTTTGTCTATAGTATCTTTAGCAAGCTTGCAGGAACCACTAAAGGCCCCATAAGTTCCGTCTAATCTCTCTCCGTGAAGATCTTCTACTCCAGCACATTTACTGATACTTATCCTAGGTCCGAAGGAAGGGCATCTAAGTATGCACATGGAACATCCGTTACCGTATTTTATGCAGTTTCCCATAGGACCTGTGGAACCTGTAGTTTCAACAAAGGCATCTGCTTCTTCGTAATCTCCATTTGAGGTGTATATGCCTTTTATTTTAGTTTCTTCCATTTTTACATCTACTACTCTTGATATTAGTTTTAGTTTTATGCCTTTACTTAAAATATATTTTCTAACAGCTGGTTCGATTTTGTTTACATCATAAAGCCAAGCATGTTTATGACCGGGAAAATCCAAATTTTTGTGTCTGGTAAGACTGTCTGTGATATTTATTAAATCTCCTGCTCCAAGTGCAGTGATTTCTTCTGCAGCAGTGTATCTGCCGTTATTTCTCATTATACCTCCTACATTTCCTAAGCCAAGTACCATATCGGTTTTTTCATATACGACTACATCAGCACCTGCTTTTTTAGCAGACAAAGCTGCCGCACATCCAGACCAGTTTAAATTACCCCTGTTTTTGATATGGTAATATTTAAAGAATTAGTATCATAATCATATACTATTTCTTCTACTATATTTTTTATATAAATTCTTCTTAAGTCATTATCAGAAGTATTAAGTACTTTTTTTATATTATCATATAGTGCATCTACATTATTTTTATTTAGGTTGTTTAATAATTTTTCTCTTTGCAATTTCAATAAATTTTCTTTTAATATGTTATTAGCTTGAGTTAGATCTTCAATTTTTACCATTAATAATTTTGAAGCATCATTTGACATCAAGGCTAATTTGTCAACTAAATTATTAATCGAAGTATCATTTGACTTAATCTTTTTATTTATAAGTTTAACTTCTTGATCTACACTTTTAGTACTAGTAGATTGACTTAAATAGTCCTTTAAATAATTTTTGTCTAGAAATTTTTCTAAAAACAGTAAGAAGTCTTCTTCAGCGTAATCAACTCTCAAATGCTTACCAGGGCATCCTATACCATTCCACTTATTTGCACAAATAAAATAATATTTTTGAGAAACTTTTTTCCTTGGAGCACCTGGTTTTAAAAGCATATGCCCACCACATTTACATTTTATAAGTCCACCAGATAGAAAAGAATAGCTACTTTCGTGTGGATGAGGGGCGACTGTTTTCTCTTTTAATTTTTCTTGAACCTTTATCCATAAGTCTAAGTCCACGATAGGTTCATGAATTGATATACTAACAAATTTACTTATATCATTCCATGACTTCTTGCCATTAGTTTTAGGCCTACGATTATAAGGTAAAAAACCGCAATTATTGGGTTCACCATATACAGTATATCCTTTACTTTCTAGGTATTGAATAGAATGTTTTGTTGATTTAAGATATGTTGGATTTACTAATATATTTGATATCGTTTTGTTTGGATATTTTTTACCCTTAGCCTTGAAATTTTGACTTATTTTATACATTGAAAGGCCTAGAGCATATTCTGTAAATATTTCTTTTATATCTTTTGCCTCATCCTCTATAAGTTCTAAATGAGTTATATTTTTACCATTTTCTTTAACACGTTTTGCTTTATATCCTTTAGGGGGAGTGCCACCACTCCAGTGACCCATTTTGGCAAGTTCTTTCATGTTATCTTTTACTCTTTGCGCTATGTTCATTCTTTCCATTTCAGCAAAGGACGCTAAAAGCATCATCATCATTTTACCAACTGGGGTAGAAGGGTCAAAACCTTCAGTAATGCTTATTAATTTAATGTTTAGTTTGTCTAGTTCGTCATATACGTTCACAAAGTCTACTATATTACGAGCTATACGATCTATTTTGTAAACGGCTATTATATCAAATTGTTTAATTTTAGCCAATTCCATCATCCTCTGAAAAGAAGGTCTGTTTATATTACTTCCTGAAAACCCTTCATCTTCAAATATTTCAAACTTACATTCTTCATTTTGTCGTTTAAAATATTGCTTACATATAGTTATCTGATTCTTTATGCTTTCACCTGTATCTGTTTCTACAGATTTACGACTATATATTGCTATCCTTAACATAAAACCACCTCTCTATATAATAATAAGAGGTAAAATAAATACCCCTGCTTCTATTTTCCAGCTATATCTTTATAACTTATAATTGCCTGTATTCCCTTGCCTTTTTTACGATAAGTTATATTATAGTTCATTTAATCATTCCTTTCTTTTATAAAAGCTCTTATACCTATGTGAACAACAGTACCTACATTTAAAGTCACAGCATTTTATATCATAACAATTTACAAATAAAGCCTTAGTACATACATCTAAATGCATTGCTATTTTAGCCAGTTTTGGTAAATCTACATGTTTAATATTTCTCTCTATATCATTTAATTGTGTTTTAGAGATTCCGGTAAGAGTAGCAAGTGCTCTTACTGATAATCCCTTTTTTTCTCTATATTTTTTAATTAATAACTGCATAATACACCCCAATTTGACATATTTTTTACAATTATTATTTTACTTTAAAACTTTAAATTAAAATAGTGGTAAATGTTTACAAGTATATATACATGGAAGAATATAGTCGAACGAATTATTTACTTGTCCGCAAATAGCGGACAAGAGTGGCATTATAATATACTTAAAGGAAAGGGGTACTGTAATGCAAGACATAAAATCTAACATAATAAAAAATATTGAATTTATAGAAAGTGTTATGAGAAAATACGGTTTAGAAACTCTTAATTTAGATTTATTTATTTCAGAGATCATAAAGAAAGTAGACAAACTTAACCATCTTTCTTCTTTATGATATTCTCTAGTTTTGACTGTAAAGCTATTGATTCCATTACTAATTTCTGTACTTGAGAAGACATACCACCATTCTTATCAATTAGTCCTTTTTCTATTAGTAACTTTACAGCCAATGCAGAAATTGGTATTTCTGTTTTAGGGGCATTTCTATATACCTCCTCTATTGCCTCTTGGGGCGTAGTTTCTTTATTACTAGGTTCATATAATCTATTTACAGGTACGCTCAAGGCAGTAGCTATTTTTTCCATCATTTTTGCAGACGGATTCTTTCTTAATCCTCGTTCTAATTTAGATATATAGTCATTTGTGGACCCTATCATTTCTGAAAGTTGTATTTGAGTTAAACCTTTTTCTATACGCAAATTACGAATGTTTTTACTAATAGAACTCATCCAACCAACTCCTTTTTATGTCTATTAGTCATAAAATATGATATCACAATTTAAATGAATTTAAAAGGCAATTGAAGATAAAAAGAGAAAATAGAAGCATTATCTATTTATTTTAATACATTAGTCTTAAAAATAGTTTTACTATTTAAGACTAATGTATTATTATATAAATGTACTAAGGAGATATACAAAATGATAAAAAAGAGGAATGATACAAGCTGATATTTATTAAGAACTTAACTTACAAAAGGAGGTATACACAAATGATTATTTTAAAAGGAGTGAAAATAGAAACATGATAGGAGGGTTGAGATTGTGAGAATTTTTTTCAAATGCCCATATTGTGGTAGGAAATTAGCTATCATAGATAGTACTAAAAAAATTCAAGGTGTATTTCTTAAGTGTGGGAAATGCAAACGAGAAGTTGAAATAAAAAATATCGAGAGCCAGAATCCAGAGGCCAGAGTTCAAGAAACCAGAGCCCAGAGATCAGAGCCATTAGCCGATACAGGTTGATTGTATCGAGCCAATGGCTCTTTTATTTTGCTGGAAAGGAGATACGGTTATATGAGTTTTAAAGAACTATGTAGAAAGAATGGATTTACCCTTACTGAAGTAGCACAAAAAGCTAATACTACAGTAGATTATTTATCAAAGCTAAATAGAGGAAAAAGAAAAAACCCTACTTGGCAGTTTGTAAATAAAGTTGCGTCTATTCTAGGGGTATCAGAAAGTGAAGTTGGAAAAGCGATAACAAAGGAGGATAAGTAATAATGAATAATTTAATAACAATCAAGATTTACAAGTAAAAGAGTTCAATGGACAAAGAGTAGTAAATTTCAAAGATATTGATATATTATATGAAAGACCAGCAGGAACGGCTAAGAGGAATTTCAATGAAAATAAATATAATTCTGACAGAACAGGCAAGCTAATTTATCTGTAACCAAAATTACTTTTTTGAATAATATGATAGTAGCACTTTAAATGGAGGTTATCCATGAAAAAAGAAAGAGAAAGATTAAAAATTGTAGTTACAAACCCAGAAGAAATTCCAGCAGCAAAAAAAAGATTTACAAAACTATTTTGTGAGTTAAATAGGGACAAGATACTTAAATGTATTGAAGATTTAAAAAACAGTGAAATTAAAGAGACAGAATAATTAGTAGCACTGAAAAACCTATAAAAAATTAGAACAAAGGAGATGAGAAAGTGAGCAACTTAATGATTATTTCAAATCCATCAAAAATTAAATCCACAGAGCTTGTTGATATTATTAATGAGTTCAGAAAAGCAGAAGGTAATAACGCAGAATTACAACATAATGATTTTATGAAGAAAATCAGAAAAGAAGTTGAAATACTGAAAAATCTAGGCTTAGAAGGACAGGGAAATTTTTCGCAGTCGTCATATGTTAATTCACAGAACAAAGAACAGCCGTGTTTTGAGCTTAACCGTGATGGAATGCTTCAAATGTTAAATAGTGAATCAGCTTATGTAAGATATAAAACTATTGAGTATATTAATAAGCTAGAAGAAAAGCTTAAATGTCCTAAAGATAGCTACATGATAGAAGATCCAATAGAAAGGGCTAAAGTCTGGATAAAAGAGCAGGAAGAAAAGAAACAATTGGAACTTGCTAACAGACAAAAAGATCAGTTGATAGGAGAACTTAAACCAAAGGCAGATTACACAGATTCAATTCTTAAAAACCCAGGATTAGTTACTATAACTCAAATAGCCGCAGATTATGGATTGAGTGGTGTAGCAATGAATAAATTGTTACATGATTTAAAAGTACAGTACAAGCAAAGTGGACAATGGCTTTTATATTCACAGCATAAGGGCAAAGGATATACTCATTCACAAACCACTGATATTGTCCATAAGGATGGTAGACCAGATGTAAAAATGAACACCAAATGGACACAGAAAGGCAGATTGTTTCTTTATGACTTGTTAAAAGAAAATGGGATATTACCAGTTATAGAACAGGATGTTAAGGAGAAAACAGTTTAATGCATTTAGTGTACAAGCTATATGAAAGAAGGTGAAATGAATGGATAGCTCAAATTGGAGCAACTATACAAAAGTTTATACTTTTAGAGATTGCTTTGATATATTCCAAGTTGAAGGTGAAGTTAAGCAGATTAATAACCTTATAAAAAATGGTTGCTTGCTTACTACAGATGCATTAAGTGTATCAACCTTAGTAGATCATTTAAATGCATGTAAAAACCCTGATACGGGAGAAATGGTTCTATGCTTTTACAAAGGGAAAACAGAGATAGCTACGATAGATACTTATGATTTCAAGGAAGTACAATTGCAATTTGAAATTGAAGAAAATATTGAAACTAAGGAATTTAAATTACACTATTGCTATATTAAACCATTCAAAGAATATCAAATTTAGGAGGTGAAATAGATGGATGATAAAAAAAGAGTTGCTCCAGAAGTATCAGTTCAAGAGCAACCTAGAGAAAAAGTAGAATACGTTGAAAAACGTGAAATCAAGCAAAAGATAATTCATCTTTTTGCTATGAAAAATCTTACAATAGGTCAATGTAAAGAAATTCTTACAGAAATATCTTTTGATTTTGAAAATTGTATACCCTGGAAACAACAGAATTAATCTGTGAATGAAAATTTCCAAGTAGTAATATCCTCTCCTAACTCATTAAAACCTGTAACTGATTTATTTGCTTTATCAAGTGATTCTATAGCTATTTTTAAATTACTTAAAGCTTCATCAGGAAACTCGGTATCACAGTTAGGACAAACAACTTTTGATTTTTGAGAAATATTTTTATCTGTTACAAAAAAAGTTTCTCTACAGTTGTTACAAGTAAAATTGATTTTCATATGTATCATCACCTTTCTAGGTGATAATTCTACAAAATAATGTAAAAACCTTTAGGAAAATATGTAAAACTAAGGAGGATTTAGAGTGGAGGGATTAAAAGGCATCATAAAAATTTTAAAAGATAGTTTCTATCGTTGTTATAGAGCCTTTGGACTATATGATGAGAGAACACAACATGAATATGATTTATGGAAAGATACTGCAATAGGAGCTATGGAGGAAAAAGGAGGAATGAAGCATGGATTATAGCTGGTATATAACTCCAGAAGAATATGAGAAGGCAGAAGCAAACGGCATATGTAGAAGTACATTAGAGAACAGAATACGAAGAAGTGGCTGGAGCAAAAGTAGAGCAATTAATACTCCAGTAAAAGGACACGATACATGGTCACCAGAACTTATGGAACTTTTAATTAAAAATCATATTCCATTAGGAACTTTCACAAGTAGAATTTATAGACTAGGTTGGGATAAAGTTAGAGCGGCTACTACTCCCCCTAAAGTTAAAAGAAAAGCAACTCCACATAAGTATGATGGGTATTTAAGAATTGCACAAGAAAATGGGATTCGTTTAAATACTTTTAAAAATCGAATTAATAACTTAGGGTGGGATGCAGAAAAAGCAGCAACAACTCCAATTAGAAGCAGGGTAAAAGTATGACGCCAACAGGAGCAATGATACTTGGTATATATAGCTTGATAGTTACTATTGCATTAGTGGTAAAAGACTTTATAGAAATGGTTAAAGGGGAATCTAATGGCTGGACACTTATATTGTTGATTTTAGTTGTTATTTATCTGGTAAATGTAATTTGAAAGGAGAGAAAATGAGTAAAAGATTTACACCTGGATTGAAATATACATTTACTAAGAAAAAATATATCCAGGACATGGGAAGAAAGGATTATAAAAAGCATAAAGAATGGGTTAATAGCTTAAATGGTGGACAAGTTAAACCGATAGTTGCAAGTTACTTTCTTGGATCTGTTAGAGGACATTCTGTAGTTGCTACTTGGTGTAAATGTATAGGGAGGTTGAATGATGAAAACTAAGAAAATGGTTGAATTAGAGAAAGAGAATAAATTGCTTAAGGAGTTGTTACAAGAAGGATTGGAACTTTTAGAGGTTGCTTGCAAAAGGAGTGTGAAGGATGCAAAGAGAGACTAAATTTAGAGCGTGGGATAAGTTAGAGAAAAGAATGGGTGAAGTAAATTATATTAAATATAGCAATGTACAGTATACGTATGTTTCTGCCAGATTCAAGCAAAAAGAAAAGGTTGTTGATGAAGGATTTAATTACGGAGATAAAAATGGTTGCGATAATGTAATTTTAATGCAATATACAGGCATCAGAGATAAGAATGGTGTAGAGATATACGAAGGAGACATTATACATTGGAAAACTGATATAAATAATAAATATCTTGGAAATTTTAAAGTAGAAGAAGATGAAATAGTAGAGTGGAGCAAAGAAGAATTAAAGTGGATTGTTAGAGAAAAAGGAGCAAGTGCATTTGATGAATTGAAAGATTTAACCGACTATGATTTTGAGGTTATAGGAAATATATATGAAAATCCAGAGCTTTTGAAAGAAGCAAATAAGCTTAGAAATGAAGACTTTTAGAAAGGGGAAATTAAATGAAAGAATCTGTAAAAATAAAGAGAAGTAGAAAGTGTAGCAAGTGTTCAATATGTGATAATAATAAAAATGTTAAGATACTTAGCGTTGCAACTAAAAAGGGAATTATTTCAATTACATTATGTAGAGATTGTAGAGAAGAAATGATGCTTAAATTTGAAGATGAAGTTATAGAAGAATTTGAACGAAGTTCATTGAAAGAAGAATTTGACTTAATGGGAAGGTGATTAAATGAGCAATGAAGGTTTTACTATTAAATGCAATAAATGTGGCAAAGTTATTCAGCTAGCAAATAAAAAGAACAAGAAATGGAAATTTAGAGAGCTTGTTATTAATAAAAAAGGAATTGAATTTAAAACAGATAATTGTAATGAAGATGCTTCTATAAAATGTGAATGCGGGAATATCTTAATATTTTAAAGAAGGTGATAAAAAATGCTTTGTCCTTTAAGTGATTGTCCATTAGGACTAAAAGGTGATTTATGTTGTATCTACTGTAAAGAAAAAGAAAGAGGTTGTCCTGAAGCTTGTGAAAAGAGAAATAAAAGTTGCGCAGGTATTGATAGAGATGAGGTTTACTGCAAGATAACAGGGGAGACGGTAACGCAGGATATTGCCACTATTACAAGATCACAAGTTAGAAATTTATTGGAGGGATAGGATATGGCTAAATGTAAAGCATGTGGAGCTGAAATTATATGGATAAAAACTCAATCAGGTAAGAACATGCCATGTGATAAGAAACCAGTAATGTATTGGAAAAAGCAAGGAACAAAAGGGAAAGTCGTTACAAAGAATGGAGAAGTAGTGACATGTGAATTTGAGGGTAATCCTAGTGAATCAACAGGAATAGGATATATGCCACATTGGAGTACATGCCCTAGTGCTAATAAGTTTAGAAATAAAAAAGAAAGCCCTTATAGTAACCACCACGAAATTATAAGGACTAGAGAAATTTAAAAATCTATCCCTATTCTACTATAGGATAGGGAGAAAATCAAATATGGAGGGATGGAGATTGTATAAAGTATTAGCAAAAACTAAAAATATGACGGAATTAGAATGGTTAAGAAGCAGGCAGCAGGGTATTGGTGGATCTGATGCTGGAGCAATCCTTGGAGTAAACAGATGGAGAACACCATTTCAAGTATATATGGATAAAACTCAAGAAATAAATGAACCTAGTGAGCAGAGTGAAGCTGCTTACTGGGGAACTGAACTGGAAGACCTTGTTGCAAGGGAATTTTCAAAGAGAGCAGGTAAAAAGGTCAGGAGAAGAAATGCAATACTTCAAAGTATCGAATATCCTTTTATGACAGCTAATTTAGACAGAGAGATAGTAGGGGAAAAGTCATTACTTGAATGCAAAACAGTAAACGCCTTTGGAGCCAAAGAGTGGGACTCTGAAGAGGTACCAGCAAGCTATTTAGTACAAGTCATGCATTATTTAGCAGTGACAGGATATGAAAAAGCATTTATAGCTGTTTTAATAGGTGGGCAAAAGTTCCTTTATAAAGAGGTAGATAGGGATGAAGAACTTATAGAAATGATTGTAAATGCGGAAAAAGATTTTTGGGAAAACTCCATAGTTAAAAAGGTGCCGCCCCCACTTGATGGGTCTGCTGCAGCAGAAAAATATGTGAAGGAAAAATATAAGGATTCTAATCCAGAAA
>ENA-UOOE01000816-UOOE01000816.1-fermentation-metagenome-genome-assembly--contig:-NODE-816-length-28637-cov-25.858792_pt1 | contig 28637 bp, 29 predicted proteins | sample MGYA00245776_ERZ724021 | MGnify/ENA primary metagenome ERZ724021 (study PRJEB28704, sample SAMN03018321) | fermentation metagenome | biome: anthropogenic terrestrial biome; feature: soil; material... | reverse complement strand
TCACAATCATGCTATTTTAATCTATTATTCCCCAAAACAAAGGATTACTGCCAGCCGAGTCACCTATTTCGTGAGCAGCAATTCTTAATTTATTGCAGCATTTTACCGCCAACCCTTGTGCACAAATTTGAATCTCAGAAAAATATTTAAAGGAGCCCACAAATAGTGTCGGCTTCTTTTTTGATGAATACACCTGATTGCATGAAGAAAAAAAGCCGCGGCAAATGGATGCAAGCTGGAAAAATTATTTGGCATGGGGGCTCATTGCCAGATAAGCGATCCAGAAGGATACGACACTTTCGGCCCCCTGGTTCAAGTTCAATCCGCCAGTCTCTATTCCATCGTAACAGCCGCCTGTTCCTGAGCAAGCATACACAGCTTTCTTAATGGCACCGCCTGTTCCCAGCGGGATATCCTCGCAAATATACTCTATCTTCAATCCAAATTTGCTTCCGTCGCCAAAATACTCTCTGATATATTGGGATTTGTAGCAGGTGCTAATCACGATATCACGAATTCCGCATTTTTTGAGACTTTCCATGTTTCTCTCAAGCAAAGGCCTGTTCATAATTGGGACCATCGGTTTTGGAATTTTGTCGGTTAAGGGCTTCAGTCTTGCTCCAATTCCTCCTGCTAAAAATAATGCTTTCATGTTTCCCTTTCTCTAAGCAGGTTACTGTCAGAAAGAATTTTGCTTATATCCGAGTATATTCAATCCTGGAATCTATCGTATATGCATACAATATTTTCCATGTATTTTATAAAAAATCGAGCCTGCTTACCTTACGGCAAAACATGCTCAGACGTAATATAATATTTAATTATATCCTTCTATTTCACTGCAGGAGAAAATTCGATATACTGAAGCAAATCACTTAAACTTGCTGTAGCAAGAGCGATGCAGGTATCCGCCGCACCATAATACATCCTGACCTTCTCAGTGACAGGGTCCAGTACCCATCCGCATGGTAATACCGCTCCACCTACATCGCCCTCTTTTTCATAAATCATTTGCGGCCCAAATATCCATTCATCGCTTCTGTGTAAAATCTTAAATGACCCCTGCCGCAGTCTGTCTCATGCCATGATGATGTTGCAATAAAACGCCATTCTTTCTAAAAAAATCGATGTGGTAAAATGAAAGATAAAGCAATACTCGATTTTAACAATGACGTCATCTTTCCGATATAACAGTACTCATCTTATTCCCAGTCCTTATAGTTTTATTATAGCACTTGGTTTACATAATACAAGCAAATACCATTATTTATTTTTTCTGTAAGACTTTTCTTGCGGATTTTAGGCTGTTAGTGCAATAAACTAAAAGGTTGCGGTTCCATAGCCATACACACGCGGTAGGCTGTCAGCAATGGGAACGAATCGCCACAAGAAGTGCGGACGTAGAAATCGATGACGGACTGCGGAAACTCAACGTCATAGGGATTATTCTTGAGCAGGGAAAGCGGAACACCCTTTTCAACTTTTACACAAAATTTTATGCGGTCTCAAAGATTCCCGCAAAGTCGGCATTGTTGCCAACTTTGTGGGAATCCAAATATAAGCTTATACTATTTTTCTGTAAATGCTCGCTTGATTTTATTGAAAAGGTCTGTATAAAATAAATCGTCGGAAATGTTTGACGTCGAGTAATTCATAAAAAAGTTTCTGGTTTTACTTAGTATGGCATCATTTCTTATTTGATCATTTGTCATATGATCAGCCGAATATATGGCTGAATCCAAATCTACACACTTATTGTCAAACTTATCTATCATTCTGTAATAATAAACTGTATAATAAATACTCCGTGAAAGCAAGAAGTCCTCATTTTTATAGGTATAATAGAATTTATCACCGTCTTCCGTAATTGTCTGGTAATCCGGGTTAAAATTACACTTTAGCCGGAACTGAAAAAGATAATAGTCCAAGTAAAAGTAATAAAACAGAAGGAATGCCAAAATTGCTAAAGCCAGGAGAATCCTTTTTCTTTTTTTTGATTTTTTTATTGCCATGGCCTGATTCCTTCTTCAGCACTGCATATAGCAATATAACTGGCAAAAGATTTCTCTGTATTCCAGCATCGAATCTCCCGCAATACAGGCATTCAGCTTTCTTCAAACGCACGCTTGATTTTATCAAAACCGTCTTTAGTTGTCTGATAATATATATTGTATTTGGAATCATCAGGCAAATCATAGTCATATATAAAATCTTTTGCTAAATTTAAAATTCTGTTTTCTCTTATTTCTTTATTAGACATATTGTATGCATTATCTATATTAGAAGATAAATTATAACATCTGTTATCCGATTTATCAAGCATAAGATAATTATACGAAACTCCATGTACAGCTACATCTACTTTATATACTGTAATTTCTTTATTATTGTAAATGTTTTGTATTTTTATATTGCGAAGTCCAATGTCATCCCCCCCCGAAACAATAATTTCAACCCATTTTCCATCTTCATAATGGTATATCTGATAATCCACCTCAGCTCCTTCTTTGATTCCGATAAATATCCCATATTTATGAGTATTGTAGGTATAGTAAAATTTATCGCCTTGAGAGGTCGTTATCTGCTGTTCTGGGTTGAAATTATTGTTGATGCTTTTTTGGAGAAGGAAATCTTTTAAAAAGAACCGATAAAAAATGTAGATTCCGGCAACTACCATGACCGGGATAACCACCATAAGAATTTTTTTCTTTTTTTTCACGAATAAGTCCTTTCTTCCGCGCTGTTTATCGCAACATAGATAGCAAAAGACCTTTCCAGAACTCCAATATGAATTTTTCGCGGCCAACGTATAGTATCGCTTTTATTTTTAGCCGCAAGCCATTTGAGCTGGTCATATATTAACTTTTCATTTGAAAACTCTATTAGCGGTGGTACGTTAGTCGTATTATCAAAATAACCGGGCAAAAATATTTTATCCAGTTTCATCGAGAGTGAAAAGCTACTATACTTACTCACAAAAGAAGTAAAGCGATTGTACTCTTGCCCATCTTCATAATATTGCTTGAATGCATCAGAAAAACTTTCCGACTGAAATTTTTGTGACAGGTTAATTGCATCAACGTCGGCCAGCATATCGCTCTGACTGAACGAGGATTTTTCAGAATCAGTTGCTAATAATAAATTAACAGATTTTTGAATTTCAGACGCATCGGTTGAATAATCACAATCTACAGCAACATCAGCAAGCAGTGTTTCCAAATCCCCACCCCAGCTTGCAAGCTCGATTGGAATTCCCATAATGTTATCCTCATAATTATAGTGCGCGTCGCAGCTTGCCATCATATGAGTAAAATCAATTTCATGCCCTGTCTTTGGGTCGATGATATTTGCTAATTTGTATTTCTTGAAATAATCGCCCGTGTAGTCCAAATCTTCCAAAATAGCTTTCGGACTAGGAATGTGCAGCGGGAACCATGATACTCGCTTGGAATTCGGTAGTGAATCAATTCCAAGGACCTTCCAAAATATATTGTTGTATTTGCTCTCCTGCAAATAGTACATAATGATAACTTTGGTATCAGCACAGTCTGCATACCCTGTATATCTTGAAATATAGGATTCTAATTGCCTAATACCCTGAAGGATTTCATGTGTCGAATAGACATTATCGCTTATTGTTCTCCCTCTGTCATTCGTATAAATCACATACCCACTAGAATCTACGTTCCGTACTTTCCCATTTCTAACATCATCAGCTTTTGCGGGATTGCTTGAAAAGCTCCATACTTTGTAATGGTAACCGTTAAAATCTTCAATGCAGGATTCACCAAGCTCTTTCATATCCGGTATACCGTCGCCATCCGTGTCGGTTGGGTCATCTTTACTTGCTGTGTTCGGATTAACTTTAAGTTTTACCACTGTTCCGTAACTCAGCCTGATCCATGTGTAAAACTGACTTTCCTGTGCTAATTTTGTTATAACCGGTAATAATGATTCTGAAAAATCGGAATTGATGTCACAGTAGATTCCCGATGTGCCGTCGTACACAAGTTTATAAGTATCTTTGCAATAGCTGCTGGTAACACAAAATGCCGAAATGTTATCAACACGTAAATTATCGACGACCTGCTGCATGGAATCGATTCCTTCAAAATGAGTTTGACTCTTATACCCGGCATCCGTTATTAATATGATACTTTTGATTGCGTCATCGCGGTAATCCATCCTTCTTGCAGTTTCAAGGCCATCTACGGCACTTTCATCCGCGTCGCCACCGCCGTCTGCTACAAGTGAGCCGACTTTCTTCTTAAAATTATCCACTTTGGTAAACCATCCATGGTTTACAGTCGTTTCTCCACATGTAATGTCCCTGTATTCCACTAATCCAAAGCGGACGTCTATGTTTTTGCTTTCTATCTCATCGGCCAGCTTATCGGTGGAATTCTTCAAATTTTCGATTTCGTCTCCCATGGAACCGGTTGTATCGATTACGAATACGATATCACAGACGCTTTTTTGAATATCCGTCGTGCCGTCACTGATATAATTGTCTTTAAGCCATTTTGATTTATCAAATATGAAATAGTAGCTGAAATGTTTTGCTTCGACGGAGAGCGTTCCATTTTTCTTGTCAATTTTTGTTTCCAGCGGCTCAAATTTTTTGGTGTCCTTATCATAACAGCCAATACATAAATCATTAATGTCATATTTATTTAATATGTTCTTATCAACTTTAAATTCGACATTCGCATGGTCAAAAGAAAGCGAACCGTGCTGAATTTCTATTGGCCTTCCGACCATATAGCTTAATTCTGGGAATAGAGGGTCAGCGGATGCGTCAACAATAGAAAGCTTCGAGTTATAGTCGCCTTTCCCTCTTATGGTAATTGAGGGCATGTAGCCCAATTTGCTTCCGTCGACGGCGTCATACTTATTTGAATCCAGTTTTGTCGTCAATGTTTCCTCACCGTCGGTAATACCGTTCCCATCGGTATCCGATTTGAACGGGTTAAAGCCGTTTTTGACTTCCATATAATCATTCAGGCCGTCTCCATCGGTATCATACTTAGTCGGGTTTGTTTTATATATCTGGACTTCTTCTTTGTCGCTAAGTCCATCAAAATCAGTATCCTTTAAATATGGATTTGTTCCCAATTTATATTCTTCCAAATTCGTCAGGCCATCATCATCCTCATCCCTGTCGCCATCGGGGATTTTGCTGCCGTTCGTATACTTATTGTGAGAGTCGGTAAAGGTCTGCGATTCTTCAAAAGCATCGGGTAACCCGTCTCCATCCGTATCTGGTAATATAGGCTGATAGCCATCTTTCGTTTTGTCCATTTCGAATTGATTGGACTGAATAATTTCGCCTTTATTTGTAGTTTGAGTTACCTTAAAATACAGTTTGTCATGATCACCGTCGATATGATAAAGGTAAGAATTCTTATTCTCAAGGGTCGCCATAGTTTTAAATGTTTCTCCATCTGTTGAAACAGTGACTTTGAATTTTCCAAAGTCACTTGACCCAACCCACCTGACGTTTATTGCATTTGAGCCTTTTATATATTCTCCAAATGCGTAAAGTGTAAGCTTTTCTCCGCTATCACTTGTCTCAGATGTATTGCCGATAAATTTAGCAACTGAATCATTCCTGTTAATATTTACATTGCCAGAGTCAATTTTAACTTCTTTTGCAATAATAGTGCCGTTAACTTGAAAATTCTTACCTTTTACAGTAACTTTTCCGTGAGGTGCATAGATTAAGCCATTTACTGTTGCGTTGTTATTATTAATTGTAATATCGCCATTCTCGGAATAGAGAACAGTATTATTGGAATTTAAAGTATTTCCGTCAAGAATAATATTACTGCTTGAACCAACACAGCAGTTCAGCGAAATATTACCAGACAAATGTACATTTTTTTCAGTATAAACAGAATGATTAAGATTTACATTAACATCATTTTTGGAATACGAAGTATTAATTGTATCGCAGTTATTTGTAAAATAGGTAGTTTTTACTTTATTTGGTATCGAAATTATATCTACAGTTTCCGGATTGGAAACTTGCTTTCTGACATTGAAGTTTCCCTGACCTTTATTAACTCCCTCAACAGCACCGCATTCGCCGTTGATATTAGCATTGTTTGCATTTATAGTGAGTTTCCCGTTCGAATGGATATCACCGTTGACTGTGAGATTTGATTTACAAAAATCAAGTGAATTGCCCGAATTGTATGTAAAAACAACATACGGGTAGCTTCCTTCTCCTTTTTCTGCTGCTTTTACTGTACCGCTCGGTAAAATAGATATCACCATAATAATAGATAAGAGGATAGACAAAGCGCTCTTGGAAATTTTAGACAACATGTTTTTTGAAATTTCCATTTTTCTAAACTTCCTTCCCTTATTTCTTTATGAATAATATCCCATTTGGTTTAGTTTGTCAACAATAGCATTATTTTGGTATGCAGAAAAGATTTCCTCATAGTTGTAATTTTTGTAAACTATGAGGGAAATTTTATGATTTATATTGATTTTCAGAGTAAAACAAAACACTCAATGCTCGTCCCGCCAGAAAAGCAACCTCTGCCTCACCGTCCACTCCGACTTCAATGTGGCTCAGGGTCTTAAGCATTAATTCGTATGGTATTGTGTCAATCTGGCCGGTTTGCTCAACCAGCCGCATCAATTCTTTTGCCTAACTACAGCTGCCTGCTCTTCATTGATAACCAGATTGCCGTTTTCATCTTTATCATAGCCAAGAACCTTTCAGCTTTGGGGCAGCAAACAGCGGAAAAATACCAAGAAGCATCTTTTTTACAACTCTTATATCTTACATGGCAGTCCTGTCCCGTCTTTCCACTGAAACACCACTTCATGGTCTGATTTCACAACCAAGGCATTCACCACGGCGCATCAGAGCGGTTCGTCGAATTCGGTCAGCAGGTTTTGCAGTTCATTGTACTGGGAAACGTATGCAGTGTATTTTCGATTGTATTCGCTCTGGTCTATGGAAGAACTGGTATTTCTCAAAATACGTTTTGCAACGGCTAAAGAAATTCTATATCCTTTTCACTATCAAACTGCTCTTGTGTCATTAGCGTTCCTCGCTTTCGTATTGAATCGGTTCTGTATATAACAGTCATGAGAGCAGTATTTTCTGCTGCTGTTTCCGTAACTGTTGAATTCTTTTCCGCAGCCGTAACAAGTCAAATGGTAAAACGCCTTTCTGTTCGGACTACTGTTGTAAGCCTTCCACCAGTCCCGGCGACATTTGTCAGAACAAAACATCTTCGGTTTACTTTTGGGTTTCTGACGCATTGATTCACCGCATTGTTTGCATACATCACCCTGCAACACTTTGGATATCTTTTTACGAACGGACAATGGCGTTTTGGTGTTCAGGCCATTCCGTCTACAGAACGATTTTATTGTATTTTCAGAAACATCCAGTGCTGCGGCGATAGCGGAATAGCTCGTTCCTTCCAATCGCATTTTTATAATGGTTTGCTTCTGGTTTTCAGTCATTCTGAATTCTCCCATAAATAAAAAGGGAGCAGTCCACTTTTTTAATGTTCCCATTAGTCATGAAGTAAAGCTCTCCTATTGAATAAGGTAATTATCAGCAGGACGAAATCAAAACCAGAACAAAACTGCAAATAATAATGTTCCATTAAATCCCTATTCTATTTGCTTTCAACAAGATCCTACTGAATTGTTCTTCTTAGTTTTCTCCACTTTTTTTATTTAACATGAACCACAAACTGTTTCACGCCGTTGACATAGATTCCGGCGGCAGAGCCCGGCTTGCCAAACCCGACCAGATAGAAAAAGCTGTCGTTCCCGCTGCGATATCGGGGCAATAATGACGCGACTCCTTGTGTTCCAATCACAGCCGTTGGGATCTGCGGAGAAGTCACTTTGAACTGGTATGCTTGTCCCGGCGAAAGCGTAATGTCGGTTGTGGTATCGCACTTGAATGCCACGTCCATGTTCACGGCTCCGGTGATGCCCGTAATTGTGCCCACGCTGCCTGTCTGCTGAATGCCGCACGGATAGTCAGGAGCACCGGAGTAATCCGACGCCACAATCTCAAAGTTGAATGACGAGTTGATATCGAAGTTCCCGATGTTTGCGTTGAACGAAAAATTGCTGCCGCTTAGCATCGGTGTTATGGTGGCATAATTACTCCACGTTCTGGATGAAGTCGTCTTGTACCGATATTTCAGATAGTACTTGCTTTTCGTTACCACATAGGCCGCATAGGTCCCGGCACACGCCAGAACTGTTCCCGCTTCAATGTTGTTCACACGGGAAAGCGATACGGAAGAAATCGTCGGCGGAGAATATGCAAATGTAAGCCTAACAGGAGCTGTCATAAGATGGATCATAGCTGTCTCTGTGGACATACAAAGAAGCGGTAATTGTCGATGAATTTGTCGATATATTCTGAGTGTAGGAATACACGACCTTGACCTGCGAACCATTCTGCAGGGCGCTGATAATTTCAGACATCGCTTTTCTCCTTGAAAAGCATTACTATAAATAAATAGATAAATCAAAAATAAAACAATCATACTTTTAAACGGTATATACTGGTAATCGTTTGCTTAATCAATTCAAGAAATGGAAGTGGCTTTTATGATTCCATGAATGACAGCATTTCCTGATTATTATTTGTCTATAGTAACAATAAGGATGGGGAGGGAATACTCTGTGCTAAAGAACATGAAAATAGGGAAAAAACTGATTTCAGCATTTCTTTTAGTAACGATTATTACCAGTATTGGCGGTGTTATTGGTTTTTGTGTACTGACAACGATGGTTCACCAATACTCAGGCGCGCTGGTTAACTATGGTTTTGCTCAAGGCGATGTCGGTTTATTCGATGCGGAATTTAATAATGACCGCGCCCTGATACGGGGCGTTATTATTTATACGGACAGCACAAAGTTACAGGAAACGAAGAAGAAGATTGACCAGTCCAAAGCAAACCTAAATCAGTATCTTGCAAAAATGAAGTCGGAAATGGTAACAGACAAAGAAGTAAGCTATTACAACACATTAAAAAGCAGCATTGATAATTATATTCCGATTCAGGATCAGATTGTTGACCTGGCGGTTGCCAATAAAAAATCGGATGCGAATACTCTGGGGATGCAGAAATGTGACCCTCTCTGCAATAAAGTAACCGCTGCAATCGATACACTGGTCCAGGAGAAAACGAGTGCCGGAAATCAGGTATCATCAAGTCTAAGTGAGCAGGCTGAAACTTCCGAAAAAATCATGATCGGTGTTCTCGTTTTATCAATCACTCTATCCATATTTATTGCGGTTTTGATTGCCCGCGGGATCAGCAGGCCGGTTTCAGAATTGGTTCAGGTTGCTAAAAAATTGGCGGATGGCGACTTAAGCGCAAAGGTTACAGTAAATTCGAAGGATGAAATCGGTCAATTAGGCGACGCGTTTAGAGAAACAATTGAAACTCTGAATCGATACATAACCGATATCAACGTAAAACTCGCCCAGGTGGAAAAGGGAGACCTGACCATTACCAAGGACTTTGAATATAAGGGCGACTTTGTACAATTGATAAAGTCCATCGGTGGGATTGTTCAATTTATGAATGACACCATTGCCGGTATGCGGGAAGCATCCGAGCAGGTTGCAAGCGGTTCCGAACAAGTATCTTCCGGGGCTCAGGCTTTGGCACAGGGTGCGACAGAACAGGCGAGTTCAACAGAAGAACTGGCTGCTTCCATTACTGAAATTTCGTCACAGGTAAAAGAAAATGCGGGTCATGTGACGAAAGCAAGTAAAAATATGGATCAGGTAACATCTGAAATGGAAACATGCAATCAGCAAATGCAACAGATGATTCAGGCGATGTCTAAAATCAACGATTCGTCCAATCAGATTAGAAAAATTATTAAAACAATTGAAGATATTGCGTTTCAGACAAATATTCTTGCGCTTAACGCTGCAGTAGAAGCCGCACGCGCCGGGGATGCAGGAAAAGGGTTTGCTGTTGTAGCCGATGAAGTACGCAATCTTGCAAGCAAGAGTGCTGAAGCCGCCAAGAGTACGACCGTACTGATACAGAATTCTACCAACGAGGTCGAAAACGGATCTAAAATTGCGGATGAAACGGCAAAGTCTCTGCTTCGGGTCGTTGAAAGCGCAAAAGTTGTTTCTGACACGGTAGAACACATATCTTTAGCAACAACAAAACAGTCGAATGCCATTCAGCAGATTAATACAGGAGTAGAGCAGATTTCCAGTGTGGTTCAAACAAACTCTGCAACAGCTGAGGAGAGTGCGGCGGCAAGCGAAGAGCTTTCTGGTCAGGCGCAGACCATGCGTACGCTTGCTGCGAAATTTAAGCTGCGGTCAGCAAACACAGCTTCCTAACAAGGTAATAAAATCTATTTGGCAGAGCAATTCAACGGCATTATGCTGTCAGTGGATCATTCTACTGACAGCATATCCGCTGAATATGCTCTTTTTATTTGGATATTTCCTAGATTTATAGTTTATAGTATCACGAAGTCTACACTGATACCGGCCAGGACAATTTTCTTGACACTCCCGACCGTGAGATCGTCATCAATGATGGTTTTCTGCAGGCGCATGCTGTCCGGCGCGACATTGATGCGCAGATCATCGCCGCAATAGATTTCAAATGCCGAAGTGGAGATGTGAGCTTTCATGTCGGTGGTGGTGCTCCCAATTGTCAGGCCAGTGCTGTCGGCGATGAAGTTCGTCGTATAAAGCTCCTCGTCGGACTGCACCCACGGTGCGATATTCGTGCCCTCGGATACGATCAGGTCGGACGCGAAAATTTCTATGGAAGCTGTGATTTTGATAGTGCAGACCGTATCAAGTGAAATGAACGGAAAGGTGACGAACTTCCAATCCGTGCCGGTATTTGCATTGTCATATAAAATAGACTCGGTGCTGTTCTGCGTAATGCTGACCTTCGCTTCTCCGCCGGAACAGGAAGCCCGAAAGAGCAGCGATACCGTGTGAGCTTCATTGAATTTCAGAGAGAAATCCTGTGAAATGATGCTACCCGCCGCCAGTTGGAACGCGGAATTGCTGACCGTATTGTTTGAAGTATTCGTATTGGAAACAGTGGCAACCGTGCCGGTTGTATTCCAGAACGTCAGCCCGTTTCGACCAGTCGAGTTTTTCAGCAGGTTCCGGTAGCTGGTTCGGCTGACGGACAATTGAATGCTGTCCAGTCCCTGCTGGATGGAAGTAATCTGCGTATTGACCGCTTCCAGCTAGGAATCATTCTCCGAAACATACCCGTCGAATGTGCTGCTTTCCACTTTGGTAACGATGGAAGCGCTGTGCTGTTCGATGATCGATTCCGCGTTCGAGAGCCGAAGCGTGATGCCATCCTCGGTATTTGAAATCTGGTTGTCAATGCTGGAAACCGAGGTCTGCAGGCCATTCACATCGGTCTGAACCGTCGTAAGAGTCGAATTGATGGTTGTGATTTCACCCGTGTTGGTATCGATACCGTTCTGCGCGGTATTGTCCAGTGTCTTGAGCTTCGCGGTAATTGCCTGAACCAGCGTATTCCGAGCGGCATAGTAATCCTCAAATTTTTGCCGATATTGTTCGCCGCTGATGTCGGTGGTCACATTGAGATGGTCGGAATCCAGCCAAAGTGGGATACCGGTCATATACAGCGCACCGCCGTTCAGGTAATTAGATAGAAGTTGGAATGCGTCATTGGAGGACGTAAGTTCGGTAGTAATTCCGAGTGCCGTGGCCTGTGTGCTGAGGGTTCCTTTTTCATTTGCTAAGGAGCTTTGCTCACGCAGGGCGGCGCCTTTTTTACTTGGTGTCAATTTGTCGTCGCTGTTGATGTCATTCACACTGCCGAAAATTCCGGATACAGTTTGACTCGCTACCGTAATTTCCTGCTTCACTTCACTGATCTGCTGGGAAGTGGAGTTAATGGAATTGACCACAGAAATACGCTTTTCCCCGATGGTTAGGGTTTCGAACCGGTCGTTCAGGCAATTGTACGATACCGCGCATACCCGAAGCTTCACGCTGACGTCGAACGGCGCATAATCGACCGTCACGTTGTCGCCGAGATTCACGGTCAGCAGAGACCGATATTTTCCGTAGCCGGTAATGTCCTTCCAGTCCACAAAATCCACGGAAAGGGAAAGCTTCTGAATGTCGGCCCCGGCGAGATACTGATCGGCGACAAATTGCCGCATGGCTTCATAGCCGGAGTCGACGGTGGGATATGGCACTTGCCCCGTCCACTTCTTTTCCAACCTGAAATCCAGTGTCCATCAACGCGATCATCGGAAATGGGTAGGTTGATTTCTTCTGAGACAACATAAGAGCTGGGAGTAACAGCCCCCAGCTCGTCGTTTGAAAATTCCTGTATTTTGGAATAATAGACCAGAAACATTACAGCCACCACCAATTCGGAGTGATTTCAAGTGAAGTGATCCCGCCGGAAAAGGAGATCGCATTGTCGCCCGGCAGGAACACCGGGTAGTCGCCGGTCTTGGTGGCGTTTACTGATGAGCGCAGTGCCGTGTCTTTGTACGTTTCCTGTATTTCAAAGTTAAGGATGACGCTCTCGTCGATGTTGCTGAAAGACACAAGATTTCCATTTGTGGTCAGAGTGCTGGAACCAAAGCGGTTACCTTTATAATTAGGAAGGGACATTGATATACGTCACCCGGCATTCGGGCGAAGGAATATACGGACGAGAAGCAACATAAATGCCGAAGTTCTGGGAACTGTCTTTGCCGCCGAATGTGAAGCTCAGCATCACGCATTCCCCCTTGCCGCCGCTGCCTGCTGCCGGTAAAACTCGAATCCATAGGCAAGACGTTGAATATCTTTTTCCGTGTTGTTGACAAAATTCTCAATATGAAGTGTAAAACCGCCGGAAGTTCCCGCCGTACCAACGTAGCCGCTTGCAGAACCACCGACATTCAGGGCAGGATTCAGGCCAAAGTTCATGGGGATCGCGGCCTGCATATCAGAGGAAACATCGTTCATCGCTTTGCTGAATCCCTGCCCAATACCTTGCGCCATATATCCACCAATTCCGGCAAATACGGTCGACGGCGAATGAATGCCGAGCATGTTTTTGACGCTGTCCACGATGCCACTGAAAAAGCCAGACACCTTGTTGTATATCCAGTCTTTCAAGCCGGAAATGCCTTGCCAAATACCGTTCACGATGTTTTTGCCGATATCGCCAAATTTACCCATCAGCCGTCCGAATCCATCTACCAGCGAATAAATAAGCTGGGGGATTGCCTTGATGATGCCCGCTGCCAGCTCGACGAGGATCCTTATACCAATTTCAATTATTTCCGGCAGATTGTTTACGATAAAATTCACAATGGAATCAATAATCTGTGGTGTGGAAACCGGTCAATCAACTTCGGCAGGGCATTGATCAGCCCCTTTGCCAGACCTTCAATGATCTTGAACGCGGCGGAAAGTACCTTGTCCATATTGTTTAGGAGCGTATTCACGATTGTTAGGACCGCGTTGATCATGGCAGAGATAAGTTTTGGGAGTGCGTCGTCGATGCACGACGCCAGCGTAATCACCATTGTAAGCACGGCGCTTACCAGTTGCGGAAGATTTGCAATAATACCGTTTACCAAAGCCAGAATCAATTGCAAAGCACCATGTGTAATTTGTGGAAGTGCAGTGACAATCCCTGCAGCAGCGTCATTACGATTGTAACCGCAGAAGAAATGATGATTGATAAATTGGCAGTGATCGCGTTCACAATGGACATCACAATTTCCGGTCCAGCTTGGACAATTTTCGGAAGCTCCGCAATTATAGCGCTGGTCAACCCGCCGACCGTTGTGCCAATTACCTTTGAAATCTTCGACCAATATACGTCCTCGCTGTTTTTCAGGTGCCCGTTGGAGTCTTTTACTTTAACACCGAGCTTTTCATAGGCGGCAGCCATATCCTTAAACCCGCCCGCTGCTGAATTCATGGAACGAATTTGCTTCGCCATGGAACCAGTCAGCGTTTCAAGCGGAGTATCCAACAGTTCGGCGGCATACTTGTATGCTTGCAATGCTTCTGTGCTCATGTGTGTCTGCGAGGACATTGTCAGAATATTGTCCGCATAGACCGCAGAATTGACAGATGCCTGCACCAGAGATTTTCCCGCTTCTCTGCGTTCTGCAAGTTGTGAAGCAGAACGCTTTGGTTCGCAAGCAGCACAATCAGTCAGACAATTTTGTCGATTGCAATTTCAAAGTTTTCCGATTCCATCAGCTAAGTGCAGAGTCATTCCAGCATGCTGAGTATTGGGTTAGGCTCCGCCATACATTTCAGTAGCAATTCCGTGAGGTCTGTGGTATTCTTTCTTTGAGCCATTGGGGGCCAACAACTTCTTTGAATGTTTTGACACCATTCATTTTACCGGAGTTCCAATGGCTTTTCTATACCTTTATGAAATTGCAAACTTTATTATACTCTATCCCAAAATGTGCTAATAATAATTATTATTTTTTAATACAACCGTAGAGATGATAAGATTGATACTTTGTAGAACCTTTGAATCATGATATATTAAAATACAACAATAATATGTACCTAAATAGGAAAGCGAGACATGATATCATGTTCATAAATGCGATTAAGATCAATTCATTAGGGACCAACGGAGAAGATTATGTGTTTCATATACCTGCAATAAAATATATCTATGAAAATGGAATATTATCTTTTAAGAAACAAGTCACTTTTTTCACGGGCGAAAATGGAACAGGCAAATCTACCATTTTGGAAGCAATTGCCTTAGCTAGTGGCTTTAATGCAGAAGGAGGTTCTAAAAACTTTATTTTCTCAACAAACTCAACAGAATCACATCTATATAACTATTTGACGTTAATTCGCAATCAATATCCAAGAGATGGTTTCTTTCTGCGTGCGGAGAGTTTTTATAATGTCGCTACTAATGTGGATACGCTTGGGATAAACTTGGATTCTTATGGCGGTAAATCACTTCATGCTCAATCTCATGGAGAAAGTTTTTTTTCTCTTATTTCTAATAGATTTCATGGGAACGGATTGTATATTTTAGATGAACCAGAAGCTGCCTTATCTGCATCAAGACAACTTGCATTGATTGCAGAAATTAAACGTCTCGTTGATGATAATTCACAGTTCTTGATAGCTACACATTCTCCAATATTAATGGCATATCCAGATGCCGATATCTTGGTCCTTTCGAAACGAGGAATTACTATGACACCATATAAGGAAACTGATGCTTATTTGATAACGAAAAATTTTCTGGACAACCCTGAACGTATCTTGCATTATTTGTTCGAAAGCAAGTGATATAAAACTGAGCCATACCCGATTTGATGGAGAGCCCGGAGTAGTGTAAAATAAAAGCACTACGAAAGGGTGTTCCGACATGAGAAAAAGCACCGGGAATCGTTATAGTGAGGAATTCAAACAAGGCGCCGTAAAACTGGTATTGGAAAACAAAGGCCGGGTAAGTTTGAATAAATTGCTGGACGATGTGCGCCTAAAATTTCCTCATTGCAGGCCGCAATCGCCTTTACCGCATCCAGAGGGAGCATGGGCTGTATTCGATTCGACACCGCAAATTCAAGGCTACTATCAATCAACTCAGGAATCAGGAGGACTCTCTTGGCAATAAGATTATGGCCGTGGCAACTTTTGCAAAGGACGATGCTGAAAGTGCCGCTATTGGGAAAGCGATAAAAGAGGCTATAGCAAATGGCAGCTATCACATCGTATTTATTGATTCTTCCATTACGCCTCTCGGCAGCGACCTGCTGGAACAGTATATTGATGCAATGGCAAACTCTGTTGTGAACGTAAAACAGGACAAAGGTCTCGCAGCACAGTATGAGTCCAATGCAAAAGAAGTTTTGAAAAAATGGCGCAGTAAAATCTCCAGTGGAGAATTTATAATCTATACGCAGAACAAACCCGATGGAAAACGTGCAGCTACGCTTGATCAGTTGTATGAGTGCCTTTTTGCTATTGACAGAAAGCACTACAGCGAAGGCCTTGAGACGCATGGATCGGTAAACGACACAATGTGGCAGTCTACTTCTCTTCCGGCAGGTGTGGAATACGGCGCGAAGGAAATGACTCAAGGCCGGTATCGTTCTGGTACCGAGCAGAGAAAACTCGAAAATTATATTGGCAAAGAGGCGTGGAAAGTTCCTGAATACTGGAAGAAGGCACCCTACCTACCTATTTCAAAAATCAAAATTGAAGTAGATAAATTGATTCAAGATGCCTTTGCAGCAGGAGACAGGATTTCCATCGCACGAATCTATGATTTTTTGCAGGATAAGGACGGAAAGTATGGCTTTATGCCGTGTAATCTAACAGCTTTTGTCATCGGATTTTTGCTAAAAGAATATACCGACGGTACATATAACTATAGCGACGATCTCAGCAATGATGTTCTGACTGTGGCGAAACTTAAAGAAATGATCTCTGAAATCATCAAACATCAGGTCAACCCGATACCACGCTATAAGAATAAATATATTGTTACAACTACAACTGAAGAGAAAGCATTTAATGAAACCTCCTCAAATATCTTTAAAATCCCGATTAACCTTTGCTCCTCAGTGGAACAGACCAGAGACCGTATCCGTCAGAAGATGAAGAAGCTATTCTTCCCTATTTGGGTACTGAAATATCTTTTGGATAATGCAAAATTGAAGACAAGCAAGGACAAGGTAGAGGAGTTAATCAACGACTTTGGTGGCGTAGCAAATAGCAATAACTTCGGAGATACCAAGACCGACAGCAATTTTGCAATGGCTATAGGAAAGCTTTGCATTGATAATCCGGGAGTGTCAGACGATTTAGCGGCACTTGTAACAAAAGATAAATGCTCCGACGGAATGAATGCTTATCTATCGAAATATAAAGATGGTGAACTACTCCGCCTGGCGGAAGATGTTGGCGATGGCGGTCAATACATTAATCGCCTAAAAAAGAAATTCGACGCGGATGCAGCAAACTGGGTGTGGAATACCGACACGGCAAATCAGAAGATTGATGAGACTATTCTAGAGTATCAGATTATTGTGGCAAGCAATCAGATACTGCCAAAAAACATCTCCTTTAATGCAACTATTCGGGAATGGACAGATAAGTGCAGCTTGATTCGCGTTTCATACCTATATGCGAAAAATTACTGGGAAGATTTGTCTGATCTGATGGAATTACTGTATAACGTCAAAAAATCTGGCACTCTTCTTGATTCTCAACGGCAGAAGTTTCTTGAGCAAATTACATTAAATGGAAATGCGTTTATCCAGTTTTATACTAATCAAACGGAATTATTTAGAAAAGCTTGCTCATATATTGTTGGTCGGTTTTCCGAAGAGGAAACAGGTGATATTTTCAAACTTCTCCCGAGCAACCTTTTTACAGCTGAAAAATCTGATTATCAAGCCGCCGTGCAGACTGCTGTAGATAAATATGTCAGCGAACAAGGCGCTACAAAATTAAAAGAGTTTTGGCGCGAAAAGACGGGAACTGAAACACCAAAACAGTGGTCAAAAGAATATCGTACGCCAATCTTGTGTATGGTTGCAGATAAAGATGTGCCTGCGGCGAGAGCTGCGTTTGGTACGTTGAATAAGAAACAGGTGGATTCTGCTTCTATTGACAAGGCTATTGAGTTCTTGGAACACGCTGATTTTTTTGACAGACTTGACAGTCAGGAAGAACGGGATAAGGCGTTTCGAAATTCAATTGTGAAGTCCTATAGTGTTATGCTCGATGATTTGGACGAGGTGAGAGCGCATCTTTCTAAGGTGATTGCTGTTGAACCATATGATTGGTTTGGTCTCCCGGAGATTGATAAGGAGCTTAAAAAAATGGCCGAATTCAAATATAATGCAACTGGTTGTGAAAGAGCACTCGAGAAGATTGACAACATGGATGTTGCAGATATAAAGCAATACTTAAAGCGACTCATAAAAGATAACATGATTGTCGGCATGGAAATTATTAAAGGCAAGTAAGGAAGCGCATAAACATGGGCCTTAAAATGGAAGATGCTATAAATCGAATAGGGAGATATTTGCGCTCCAATAATACCCATCCACGTTTTGTCAATGTAAACAATCAAGAGAATGCAGCTGCAATTTTCCAGCAGTTCCATGTCGGAGAAAACATATTTAAGTCGGTGCCGGACTTTTCAGTGCCTGATGAAAATCTTTTTGAAGATGTCTTGTTCAATTACCTTACTGACGCAAAGGGCACCGTGTTCCTCACGGGCTTTACCAGCTACTATAAACTGCATGGGGAACAAAAGCTGCGCGATTTTTTGAACCGTATGATGAATATTCCCTTAATTGACACTCATCTCGTTGTGGTCTGTTATCAGTGTGAAAAGCTTCTCTCCAAGCCGGATACACGGTATTCGCAGTTTATATATCTTGTAGATGACAAGCCGGAAAGTTTACCGCAGCTCATTTTTATTGCTCCCAATATGCCGGTCCAAGCAGAATATGACTCTGTGGAAGGAATACAGAACATTGCTGGTCACATAGAGAGCAACAAAACTTCAGTACTGTATGTACATACGTACAAACATAAATCCTCTTACCCATTTTCGCTTTATACCATAAAGGAGCAGGAAAACTCCTTTGAGGCATTGTGTAACTTGGATTTGTCGACCGGGCAATTAAAAGAATCTTATGGAACGGAGGCACAATGGAATAAAGCACTTGACAAGGTACATACATACGGCTCCTGGATGCAGTATATTTCTAATGTTTTTGGTACTTATACAAATTTGGAAATTGCGGCAGGAAGTTGGCAGTCTTTTGATACATATAAACAGTGGCTCTATTTTATCGCGCTGAAGCTTTATGGTGTAAAGAACAGCTGGTGCCTTAGCAAAGCTATTGCGAACACTGAGAAAAGTTCCATGCTCATACGCGGAGTATTCAGAAGTATTTTAACTATTGAATCAGAAGACAAAAATTTTTGGGACTTTTATTCCGAACGAAAACATTTAATACAATCATTTGGTAATCCTGATGCTGAAGTCGCAGACTATTGTGCCATGGTGAAGTGTAAAGGAAAATATACGTTGTATTACCTTACCGATGCCTCAAAAGCGGAGCGAAATCTTATATTTGAAACTCTCACGTTATATGCTGATAAATTTGACCGAAGTGAAATAATAGCTGCGCTAAAAAATGTTTACCCGGCACTATATTTCTATCTTCAGCCGTACCAATTTAATAATAAATTACTTGACTCATATTTTCAAGAATACAAATATCAGAAAGTTACTAACAGGGTATTCCCTGAATTTGTAAAGGTAGTTGACGAGCAAGCGGAGAAGCGGGAGTTTAATCTTATCCTTCCCGCTAGGAGTGAAAAGATTGATGCGATTCCCAAGCAAGGGACTCTTCTGTATTTTATGGACGCAATGGGCGTGGAATATCTCAGCTACATCATGGAGATCTGCCGTCGAAAGCACCTAATGACATATACGACCATATGTCACTGTGAGCTTCCATCTATTACGAGTTTAAATAAAGAGTTTGTTGAAGCTTTTGTGGAAGGAGGAGCTACACTTGTCCCAGACAAAAACGGCATCAAGGCTTTAGACAATATCAAGCATCATGGTGAAGATGAGTTTGATTTCAGAAATAATAAGCTGCCTACGTATCTTTCTAGAGAACTTGAAATTATAGGAGAAACACTGGATAAGATCGCTACAAAACTTATGAGCGGAGACTACGCCAGAGCCGTGATGGTATCAGATCACGGAGCAAGCCGTTTATGTGTAATCAACAAGAAAGAAAACAAATGGGAAATGGCATCAAAAGGTGAGCATTCAGGAAGGTGCTGTCCGATAAGCGATATAGATGAACAGCCACCATGTTCCACGGAAGACAATGGATTTTGGGTGCTTGCAAACTATGACCGATTTAAGGGCGGTCGCCCGGCGAACGTAGAGGTTCACGGCGGTGCCACACTAGAGGAAGTTGTCATTCCGATTATTGAAATAACATATTCTCCTGGCGAGATTGAAGTCTATCTGCTGGATAAAAACATTACGTTCAGCAGGCGAAAGAAAGATGCTACTATCAGAGTCTTTTCAAAAGCAAAACTCGATAGCCTGAGTATTCGTGTTTCTTCCTTAAACAACGAATACGAAGGTACATCATCTGATGGACACACATTTACCGTTGCCTTGCCGGACTTAAAAAAAGCCGGGACCTATTCTGTGGACGTTTACTACAATAACAACCCACTGAAGTCAGGGCTGAAATTTACAGCTAAAAACTCGGACTTCAGCGAGAGAAAGCTTCTTTAAGGAGGTAGGCTTAAGTGACTGACAAGCTCAGAGAATGTTTTGACGAGATGGTCGTCTATAAGGATTTGCAAAAAATGAGCTTCCTTAAGACATTAAAACTTCCATCCTTCCTTCGAGATTGGGTTTTGAAAAAATTCGAAGATGATGATGGAAATTTTGATATACAGGAATTGATGGAATTTGTTAATACATATATGCCACGGAAAGAGGAGTGGCTAAGTATAAAGAACCGCATTATAAAGGAATATGAACATGTAAAATTGTTGACAAAAATCGATATTGATATTGATATAAAGACCGGCAAAATTTCCTTTTCACTGCCCGATTTTGGCCTAACGAATAAAGAGACAGTAATTGAGGCGAATGTTTGGGATAATGTAAAAGATGAGCTTGTAAAAGGAGATGAGATCTGGGGAATTGTTGAGTTGGGATACCGTCCACCTGACGATACGGCAAAGCCAAAAATTCCAGGAAAAATTAAACTGACAGATTTTACGAGTTTTACTCCATATAGTGTAGATCTGGATTTTTATAAAGATGTACGCTCAGAGTTTACGATTTCCGAATGGATTGATGTATTGCTTGGAGCTATGGACTACAATCCGGCCGGCTATCAGGATGAACATGAAAAATTGGCAATGCTTAAGAGACTTCTTCCATTTGTAGAAAAAAATCTGAACATTATTGAACTTGCGCCGAAAGGAACGGGGAAATCTTACGTATTTAGCAACATTAGTAAATTCGGGATGCTCGTTGACGGTGGAACAGTTACAAGAGCAAAGATGTTCTATGATACGGCACGTAGGGCAACCGGATTTATTGTCGGACATGATTATGTTGCAATAGATGAAGTTAAGAAAGTACAATTTGGCGATGTAAGTGAGATGCAATCTATTTTTCAAGGGTATATGGAGAGTGGAAAATGTGATGTCAATGGTTTCAATGTAGTCTCTGATGCTGGTATAGTTTTTTTAGGCAATATTGAAACCAAAAATATGGATGAATACAAAAATATGTTTACAGAGCTTCCTACATTGTTTAAGGAAAGCGCTTTGGTCGACCGTATACATGGCTTTATAAAGGGATGGGATATTCCGCCTATGAAGCCGGAACTCAAAATCTCAGGATGGGCATTAAACACAGAGTATTTCTGCACTATCCTTCATCTGCTGCGTGATGATATAAGCTACAGAGCAATTGTAGATAGACTTGTGCAAACATCAGATGGTGCTTATGAAAGGCATGTGGAGGCAGTTAAGCGAATTGCCACGGCATATTTAAAACTACTCTTTCCAAATGTCAAATCAGCAAAAGATGTTGATCTGCATTCCTTCATGAATTATTGCCTTCGCCCGGCAATAAAAATGCGCGGCATCATACAGAAACAGCTTGAGATACTTGATCCAGATGAGTATAGAAAGCCTGCAAAACAAATGCCACAGTTTACATTGAGGGAAATTTCTGATGAAAATTGAGTGCGTAAGCTGCGGGCGAAAAGGTCTTAATAAAGATACTATAGGAATCAACAAAAAGCTCCTAGGCTTAAATATTCAGAATTTTTACTGCATGGATTGTCTTGCTTCATATCTGGATACCACAGTCGAGGATCTAAACGAAAAAATCGAGGAATTTAAGGATGAAGGATGCAAGTTGTTTGAATAGGCAGGTACGACAAATGATATATGCAGACAACGCCGCAACGACTGAACTGGATATTGATGCTTTTGAAGCAATGAAGCCTTACCTTATGAAACAATACGGGAACGCTTCACAGGCTTATTTATTTGCTAAACCGGCCAAGAAGGCATTATCGGAAGCGCGAGAAATTATTGCTGCGTGTATTGGTGCACGACCGGAGGAGATCTATTTTACTTCCGGCGGTACCGAAAGTGATAACTGGGCAGTAAAATCAATTCTCTTTATGAGCAAAGATAGGCAAAGAGTCGTAACTTCACAGATTGAGCATCATGCGATATTAAATGCTTGCAATTCTCTTGAAAAATTAGGTATTCCGGTGGATTATTTGCCGGTAGACAGCCGCGGCGTTCTTCAATCAAATATTCTTCAGGATAGAATTTGTAAAGATGAGGATACCGGATTGGTGTCTATTATGTTGGCAAATAACGAAATTGGCACCATTGAACCGATTAAGGACTTGTGTGAGATAGCACATGCCAAGGGAGCTCTTTTCCATACAGACGCTGTACAGGCCGTAGGACATATACCGATTAATGTAAAGAGCCTTGGAGTTGATATGCTCTCGGCATCTGCGCATAAGTTTAACGGGATGAAGGGCAGCGGCTTTTTGTATGTCCGAAATGGAGTTAATATTCATTCTTTTTTGGATGGCGGCGCTCAAGAGCACGAAAAACGTGCGGGGACTGAAAACGTCGCAGCTATTGTCGCTATGGCTGTTGCGCTGAAGAAAAATTGCGATAAAATGTTATCCTCCTCAGAAAAGTTGAAGAGAATAGAGAATTTATTTATTCGTACACTTACGAACGGAAATGTCGATTATATTCGTAATGGTGCAACAAACCATCTTCCCGGAAACGTTAACATTTCCATTCATGGTGTGGATGGAGAACTGCTACTACATAGGTTGGATTTGAAAGGTATCTGTATTTCTACTGGCTCAGCCTGTGATTCTGTTAACACACAAGTGTCTCATGTTGTTAAAGCAATAAAAGTACCGGCAGCTTATTCGAAAGGTACTATTCGAATTACATTTGGAACAAATAATACGGAGGCTGAAGCAGTTGAAATAGCGCAATCTCTAATACAAATACTTGAAAAGTGAAGGCGGCATAACTTTTCGAGGCAATATGCAGTGCTTGTCAAATAGCCCACCGCGTTAGCGGTTTAGTGCTTTGTCTATGATATTCTATGAGAACATGACCGGCTAAATTGATTGTCTCAGCGTTTTTATTTAATTTGCTTAATGCACACCTCTATCCCCTATTATTTGCTAAGATGCACACTCCTTAGAGGTGTGCATCTCTTGATATTAGGTCGTTTGAGGCGCACTGAAAAACCGCATATCTACCGTCTTCTAAGTCCACCACTCAGAGTGAAACACCGCAAAAAGGTATATTGATCAGCCGGTGAGACAGCATGGGCTCAAAGGACGTGTAAAAGGCTCCAAACTGGATCCGTACAAGCCTTAGATTGACAACCATGCTTCGGCAGGGAATCTTCAACTGCGTCGTGATGCAGGAAAGGTTGCAGGAAACAGGCTACAAGGGAAGGATTACGATTCTGAAGGACTATGTTTATCTTCGCCGCCCACCGAAAGGCAGCCCGGCGGTGAGGCGATACGAGACTTTGCCGGGGAAGCAGGCCCAGATGGACTGGGGTATTTGCCACTACATTGACGAGAATGGCGGCGTCCATAAAGTCCCGGCATTTGTCATGATTTTAAGCAGTTCCAGAGTGAAGTATGTGGAGTTCACAAAGCACTGTGATTTCTACAGTCTGCTGCGGTGTATCGTCCATGCCTCTGAATTCTTTGGCGGTGTGCCGGAAACGGTTCTCACCGACAATATGAAAACTGTGATTGATGGGCGGGCAGCCGGAAAGCCGCTCTGAAACAGTCGGTTTGAGGACTTCGCTGCAGAAATGAGGTTTGTCCCGAAGATATGCAGACCACAAACGAAGGGAAAAGTCGAAAGGCTGGTCGATTATGTAAAAGACAACTTTCTGCCGGGCATACAGTTCCACGATATTGATGATTTGAACCGTCAGGCGCCCGACTGATGCCGCCATGTTGACAGCAAGATTCACAGTATGACAGGCAAAATCCCTTTGAAGGCTCTGAACGAAGAAAAGCTGTTATCCCTGACTGTACCTGCAATTCGCGAGAAATACAAATGAGAGACAAGAAAAGTGAGCCGGGAAAGCTTCGTCAGCTTTGACGGCGCCAAATACGGCGTGCCATTGTAGTATAGCGGCAAAGAAGTCCGGGTTCGCATTTTGAATGGTAACTTTGAAGTGTATGACGGTGATGTTCGGATCGCCTGCCACAAAGCCAAGTATACATCCGGCAGAATTGCCTGGCTTCCGGGTCAGTATCAGGGGCTTGCCGAACGGGGCGGCATCGCAATGCCGTTTCCATATGCCAAATGGACGCCGGAAAATTCGGTGGAGGTACGGAATCTGAGCGTTTACGATGAAGCTGCGGGGGTGGTTTCTCATGGTTGAACTGGAACGCAGCCGGGAACTTCTTAAGGATTTCGGACTCGCCGCGGCGGCGGAACAGTTGGATGCTAAGCTGGAGCGGGCTTCCCACAGTGAAATGACTTATGCCGCTTTCCTATGCGGCCTTCTGGAAACAGAGGGGCAAGCAAGAAAATGCCGCAGCGAGGTAACCCGTTTGAAGCTGTCCCGCCTGCTAACATTCCGGTGCCAGAATATTCGGCGTGAAGAAATCCGGTCAATGTATTTCCGGCAATATTTCAGCGGCGTTTGGGTCAAATTTTGTTCGGCGTTTCCATCATTTCCTTTCCGGTGTTGACAACAAAAGGCTACGGATATGCACAAACTGTACAGCAAGGTGATTTCCTGGTCGGAGCTTTTCGACACCTGCATATGGCAGAGAAGAAGATTATCGTTTCTCAGCTTATTCGTCAGGTACGAATCTGGAAAGACTATCGGATCGAAATAGACTTCAGCGTTAATATCGAGCAGCTTCTGAACTACCAGCAGCCACCGCTCAGCGCATAAAATGCTTCTATAGGTCTGCGAACGCTTCGGTTGTATTTCGCCCCGAAAGGTCCGGTTATCCCCCAAAAAGAATCAGATTCAGAGCAAAAGAAGCCAGAAAGCCGCATGGCTTCTGACTTCTTTGGTGGGCCTGAACAGGGTCAAACCGTCGACTTCTCGGATGCGAACCGAACGCTCTCGCGGAGTGAACAGTTATCGTTAATAACATTCACTAACACAGCGAGAGATAAAAGGTTTCCATTTGTGCATATCATCTAACCGGACACCAGTTTAAAGAAAAACAGCGTCTGGTTTTTCTTTTGCTCAAAGATGTCTTGCTGAAATTTCTTTTGTTCCATAAAAGCAGACACAAAAATCATTGGTGATGTAGCTCGCCCGACCGCGGAGTATTGGTAAGCACCCAAGGATTACAGTGCAACTGACAATCTATCAATATGCTGCAAGCGCTTATTATTCTTATAATGTTCGCGAAGTCAAAGACCCATCTGGGAAAGCTGTTGCATCTGATAACGCCTTCCATAAACAACGGCAGTGACCTGAACTTTATGCATGGTTTCATCGATCCAGAAATAGATCAGATAATTTTTGACCGGAATTTTATGTATGCCGTAGCTGTGCCACGGTTCTTCTTCTGTTAAAGCTATTCGATTTGGGAAACGTGACAACGATGCAATTTCTTTTTCCAATGTGTCAAGCATTCGCAAGGCCGTATCCGGAGCCTGGAGGTTATATGCAATATAACGAGCAATTTCCCCAATCTGCTCCTGTGCCTGCGCTGTGATTTTCACGATATAGTCATTGGCCATTTACTGTATCTCCCGTCTCAGTTCTGAAAAAACGTCAGCTACAGGACGGGATCTGTCAGATTTTGCTTCGTTTAAGCCTCTTTGCATCATCGCGTTAAACGCAACGGAATCCATCTCATCGCGTGCCTTCAGTGTAGCAGGGACTGAAAGAGGAAACGGGATACCCTTTGTCATAATGATCTGTTTATAGAGCATGTTTATTACAACAGAAGCAGGAATCCCCAATTTTGCCATGATTGCCTCGGCCTGCTCCTTGACATCAGGCTCAACACGGGCGAGTACGTTTGCGGTCTTTGATGCCATAAATCATGCCACCTTTCTTTTATATTATATCCATTTGTATAACTAATAGCAATACAATTATAAAAAATTTTGCAAGCTCGCAGGTCCATGTTCACCATTTCTCCCCTTTTTTCAATAGCCAAAAAATATAAGGAAATCTGCTTTACAGACTTCCTTATACATGATGGACCTGAAGAGATTTGAACTCTCGACCTCTCGGATGCGAACCGAACGCTCTACCACACGGGCCGGTTTTAGCACAAGGAAGACTGTCCTAGACAGTTTGAAAAGGTGCTGAAATTGGCTCGTTTCAAAGCTTTTGGGGCTTTTCAAAAAATTCGTTGATTAGGACAGCCATACGAAAATTTTAATAATGTGGTTTCTTGTCTTGGTGCGTTACTCGAGTGACAGACAGCCGGGTAGCATCCCGATTTTTATTTGTGGGATGCATGCTGTGTGCACATCACTGCGTTCGCATATTCTTGTTGCCTTTATATTCGTTCCAGGAAGGGTCTAATCGATAAAGGTAGGTCCTTTTGCTGTTTCAGAATGAAAAAATGTTATGCCATATGATTTAAATACCAACGCAGCCTTTCTTCCACGTACTCCGATATCACCTCAACCATCGGCGCGGCATCTCCATCGCGATAATAAGAATCAAAGCAATCATAATACCGTCTGCGGTCCGCGAATTTTACATTGATAGGAGGATAACCGTTTTGCATCAGGAACAAATTCAGAATCAACCGCCCGGTGCGGCCGTTTCCGTCCACAAAAGGATGAATCCTCTCAAATCTCAGATGGAAAAGTGCTGCACTCTCAATGGGGTGCAGTTTTTTGTTGTCAAACTCCGCAGCGAGCTTTTCCATCAACTCCGGCACCATTACGGGATCGGGCGGCTCATGGAAAGCTCCCATGATTCGCACTGGAATACGCCGGTAAACTCCACGATCTTTCGGCCTGTCCATCAGTACCAGCGTGTGAATCTGTTTGATGATGGATTCCGGAGAACGTTACCCTGTTCTGTACAAGCTCCTGTACATAAAGGAATGCATCCCGGTGACCAACCGCTTCCATATGATCTTTCAGCGGTTTCTTATCAATGGTGACACCTTCCAAAACAAGTGCGGTTTCCCGCAAAGTCAGGGTGTTGCCTTCAATCGCATTGGAGTTATAGGTGTATTCCACCATAAACTCGTCACGCAAACGCTGAAACTCTCCAGAAGTCAGCGGGCTACGATGATCCAGTTGCTCTTTCAAACCATCAATTCTGGCAAACAAGGGAGCATACTTACTTGGGATATTCTTTATGCCGCGTCCTGCGCCTATCGGCAGGCTTCACAGCATCCGCAGGAATCCGGTAAGACCGCCCATCTCTCACAACACCGGGAATCTCCGCCTGCCCACAAAGTACCCGAACACGACGGTCGGAAATTTCCCATTGTTCCGCAGCTTGCCCTACACTGATATAATTCAAAGCCGATCACCACCTGATATACATATTTTTATAATTTGATTATACGTCATTATCGGAATGATATGCAATATTTACATGTAATATTCACGTATATTGTTCCGAACCGTGCAACCGATATATTTTTAGATTTACGGCATTTATTCAAAATATCTAGTACTATCAAGGGCTTACCGGCAATTAAGTAACAGTGTTTACCGCTAAAATCGAATAAGCCTCATCCAATTTAAGGGCGTTTCTGGCAGCAGATACATTCAAGTTTGCAGAACTTCTCCATTACCACTTCTTCCTTATCGCTACTGCCCAGAGCGCTGATAACCCAAACAGAAGCTAAAAGCACGACAACCAACACAATTCCGGATAATATCAAGACAAACACTCTCTTTCACTTTATAAGTCAATCAACACCTACGACTCCGCTCCTTTTTTCCATCAATATGGTACTGCGCCATTTCCCATGGATATCTCTGCCGATTCGTTCACGGTATCCAACTTGGCGGAACCCGCACTTCTCATGCAGACTGATGCTGGCAGTGTTGTCTTCCATGATACCCGATTGTACCAACCAAAAATCTGCTTTCTCCGATTCTATAATGAGGTGTTGCAGCAGTCTGCGACCAACACCCTTTCCGCGATAGTCTTTTGCGATGTAAATGCTCACTTCGGCAACACCGCCATATACACACCGGTTGCTAACTTTCGAGAGAGCCGTCCATCCGACGACTTTTCCGTCATACACTGCGACGAATCTGCATTCCTGAATATGCGCGGCATCCCATTCATTGTAGGCTGGAATATCACTCTGAAAAGTAGCTTTTCCGGTTTCAATTCCCTGCCGGTAAATCTCAGAGACAGACGACCAATCATTTTCATTCATCGAGCGTATTAAAATATTCATATTTACAGACTCCTTAAAAACGAATCGTTGTAATTGCAAACAGTTGCGATATACAACTGTATGGTAAAATAAATTCATTCAGAAAAAGGTTAAAAACAGATCCTATTTTACGGCCTT
>ENA-UOOE01000812-UOOE01000812.1-fermentation-metagenome-genome-assembly--contig:-NODE-812-length-28680-cov-47.077450_pt1 | contig 28680 bp, 36 predicted proteins | sample MGYA00245776_ERZ724021 | MGnify/ENA primary metagenome ERZ724021 (study PRJEB28704, sample SAMN03018321) | fermentation metagenome | biome: anthropogenic terrestrial biome; feature: soil; material... | reverse complement strand
CAAAGTCGGGATTGACACAGCGCACCGTGAGCGTTTTTGTACCCGCCGACTGCGTCTCGGCTTTAAACATCACCGCCGCACTGCCGCCGACCGTACCGCTGGGAGAAAACAGGGACGGATGGTTCACGCCGTCCTGCCAGCCGCCCGTGCCGATTTTCACCTGCGCCACCTGTTCGGAGGGCTGTGCGCCGGCAGTCATCAGCACGCGGGGATTCGGATTGTAGGTGGCGGAGCCGTTTTTCGGCGCCGCGATCACCGGCTCGTCGCAGGCGGCCGCCACGCAGAAAATGCTGTTGGAGACCTGCTCGGCGGAATAGACGTCCAGCGTGTCGATGGTCCACAGGCCGTATTTCGTGTAGGTGCCGGGCGTCGTGGAAGCCACCGCCGTGCGCGTACCGGAGGACGCGGAGAGATCGAAGTTTTCCAGCACGTTCCATGAAGTCCATGTTGAACCGTCGATCGAGGTTTTGCTTGCCAGCATGTAGCCCTTGATGGGGCTGGTTCCACCCGACGCGCCGCTCCATGTCAGCGTGATGGGGCCTGCGCTGTAAACTGACGGAGTCGCCGTCAGGGTTGTCGCGGGCTGGGGCGGCGTATTCTTCCTTACGGAATTCGTGGACACCTTCCAGCCCGAATAGTAGCCGGAGCCAGCGGAGCCCTGCGTGCGCACCCGGAACCGGCGGTAAGTTCCCCGTGCGGCGGGCGGCGCGACCGATAAACTTCCCGAACCGGAAGAGGAAGAAACGGTGCTCAGCGCCGTCCAGCTGCCCCAGTCGGTGTTGTTGGAGGAATCGCCGTACTGGATTTCAAAGCCGGTGACGGCGTTGTTCGTTCCTCCCGATGCGCCGCTCCACGAGAGCGCGGCACTTCCCTCCGCCACCGTCGGGGAAACCGAGCAGGCGGACGGCGCACCGCAGGCGGTGGTCAGAAGCGGCGAGCTGATCACGGTATAGCCGGAATTGTCGATCACGCCGGAATTCAAGGTAAGCCGCCCGTCCGACACCACACGGAAGCGCACGCCCTGCGCCGCGTTTCCTGTGGTAGAGGAACAGGTCACCGTCACAGAACGGTAGCGGGGCGCGGTGCCGTCCCAGTTGTCGTTGTCAGGGGCCTTGATGCGCACCTGCCCGGACGAGCCGTTGACGGTAATGGTGCAGAGCAGGGCATAGCCGCTGTGAATGTAGGAACCGGAGGAGGCCAGCGCCGCCGCAATCGTAAAATGGTAGGTCATCTGGCTGTTGTTCGGCCGGCTTTTCGTATAGGTGATGGTGTAGTGAACCGTGGGGCCGCTGCCTGCGTTCAGGGTTACGCCGTTGATATCTGCCACTGTAAATCACCCGCCTTCATTCATAGACCGCCGTAATCAGCGAATTGACCGTGCCGCAAAGGGCAGTGTCCAGCCGCCGGTCGGTGATGTCCCCGGCGGCAAGGCTGACCGCACCTGCCGCGACGGCGATATCCGCCAGTGCCAGCTCATAGATGTTGTCGCTCCGGGTCAGCGATGGAGCAGAGGGAGACGCTTCCGCCGTTCCCGTCAGCACCGCCGCAGAAATTTGGCGCGCCACCGCGTCCCAGCGGATCACCGCCCGGTCGACGCGGGGATTCACGCCGTCTGCCGCCGCAAGCGTCAGGTTCCGTGTTTCGGTATTTTCGTAGGCATAACCATTGATCCAAGCACTGCCGGCAAGGATATTCACCGACAGCCCGCCGCCCGGCGTCACGCGCAGATTGTCGGCGTTTGTGTAGAAGATGCCGTTTGACACCAGTTTTGAAAAATATCCCGCAAAATCGGACGCGTCGTACATTCGGTCGCTGCCGGTGCTGTTGAAAAATCCGCTTTTCTCCATCGTATCACCCTTCCTGTTTTAATTTTTGAGCCAGCGTGAGCACGCCCTTGCCGAACGTGATGTCCAGACTCTGCCCGGCGGCGTCATAGCTTTCCTCAATCTCCGTAATGCGGGTGGTAAGCGTCACGCCCCATTTCTTTGAAACCACCTTCACGGTCTGCCCAAGGTCGAAATCCGTGCCGTAGGTTAAATTGCCGTGGGGGTTGACGGACGCGTCAAAGGACTGCGCCATCGCAAGCTCGCTTAACTTGCTCTGCCCCTGAAAGAGCAGGGCGGCGGTGTATTCGTCCCCGAAATCCTCGGAGCGCAGGCTTTTGGCGTCCACAAACACCTCCCGGCGCTCAGTGCCCTCGCTTTCCCCGTACACGGCAAACACACGCTCCACGCCTTCGCCCTCGCCGCCGACCAGCGCCACATTGGCATAGTCCGAGGCGCTTTTGGTAAAGGTCTGGGACGTGAGATTTTCATACTCCCACGAGAACACCACCTGCGACGCGGCGCCTTTGTAAAGCGTGACGGTGAAGATTCCGCCTGCCGGGGAGAACATCGCCTTGATGCCCGCGTCCGCCGCCTCGCACAGACCCGTCGCCGCGTCCATGAGGTTTTTGTAGGAAATCTGCGTGCTGACCGGGTCCGACAGCCCGCCGCCGTCATAGACGATGAAGTCCATCCGCCGGTCGGTGTTGCCCGGGCTGATGAGGTGGTTGTTGACCAGCTGACCCACGCAGTCGGCAAGCGTGCCATTGAGAATCTCTGTATCCCATACGATGCGCCGGGCAAGGTAGGAAACGGCAAACCTCCCGCTGACGGTGATGAGCTCCTTTTCGTCCTGTGAGATTTCCGCATACTCAATCACGCCGGCTTCCTCACCGCCGCTTTTCCAAAGAAGATTCCCCAGCGTCAGCAGAGCGAAATTTTCCGCCGTGGCGATGGCCTTGAGTTCAAAGCTCCCGCACTGGGAATACCGCCTCGTCCAGCGCAGATATTCAAAAGACTCCACCACGCCGGCAGGGCGGCGGTTCGCGTCAAATACATACAGTTCCATAAGATCACACTCCAAGATACTGCGGGCGGTAGTACAGGCTGACCTCCAGCAGTTCCTTACCCGCCGCCGCATCATAGCGGAGGGTGGTTTTCCCCGGCGAAAGCTGAAGGAAGGTGGAGCCGGTATCCAGCAGACTGAACACGCTGACTTCCTCGCCGCTCTGTATCCGCACCACCCGCTTGCCCGCAAAATGGGTGTAGGCGCGGATTTCCTCGCCGGCGGTCATGACGGTGTTCAGGCGGACATATTCGCCGGTGGCGGCATCCATCAGTTCCGGATTTGTTACTTCGCCCAGCGCCCGGAACACGATTCGGCACCCGCAGGAGACGTCCCCGGGATTTTCCACCGTGATAATCTGGCTGGGCTGTCGGGAGCCGAATTCCACGCCGCCTTCCGGGATTTCCAGCACGAAATGAAAGAGCGGCGTCCAGCGCGCCAGCTCCGCGCGGACTTCCGAGAGCGCCTCAAAGAAAGGTGAGGGACACAGCAGGCTGACGAAAAAGCCCGGCGCGCGCTCCCTGCCGGAGGCGGTGAACCCGGCTTCCTCCACCACGCAGGCAATCTGCCTGCCGCGGTAAGTCAGCGTGCCCTGCTGTTTGGGCGTGAAAATCCGCAGGAACTGCTTTCTTTGCTCATATGCCGCATTTGGTGAGGACGCCACAATCGTGCCCTCCAGCGTGATGTTGCGCATATCCAGCGCGGAGGAGATGAAAAAAGCGCCGTCCTGCCGGGGCGCCTGAAAGGTGTTGACGGTCTGGCGGACGCTTCCCGCGCCGTCAAGTTTCGTCAGGAAAAACGGCTTTGCCTGCCGCAGCGTCAGTTTATCTCCCGATTCGTTGGTATAGGTCAGTTCCATGCCGTCCCTCCTTTAGTACTCCAGCGCCAGCTTGCGCGAGAGGTTCTTAAATTCCCGGGCAAGCTCCTTTTCGGACAGCGCCTTGGGAGAAACCACCGAGATGTTCTGCGTGATGCTCGTTCCCGCGGAGACTGTCCGTCCGGACGTGCCGGCGCTTACGGAGAAGCTGCTGGGGATGGCGTTCTGCATCTCACGCGACACGGAAGCCATGGCATCCTCGAACCCCACGCCGATGCCTTCGCCCATGTTCCGGCCAAGCCCGGCGAACAGCGTCGAGGGCGAATGGATGCCGAAAAAGTCCTTGATGCGATCCACGATGCCGCCGAAAAAGCCGCTGATTTTGTTCCACAGCCACGCGCCGGCATCCGAAACACCCTGCCAAAGGCCCTTGATGAGGTTTCCGCCCACCTGCGCCATCTGCCCGATATACCCGGTGAACGCCCGGACGAGGCCCGCCACGATCTGCGGCACCGCCCTGACGATTGCCGCAATGATGGAGGGCAGGTTAGCGATCAGCGACACCAGCAGCCTGACGCCCGCCGTGATGATTTTCCCGGTGTTGCCGGCGAAGGCGTTCGACAGCGCGGCGACAATCTGTGGGATGGCGGAAACCACCGTTGTGATGATGAGCGGCAGATTCTGAATCAGCGCGATGAGCAGCTTCACGCCCGCTTCCACAATGAGGGGGATGGAAAGAATCAGCGCGTTTACAAGGCCGTCCACAATCTGAGGAATCGCCGCCGTCACCGCTTCGATGATCTGCGGCAGAGCGGCCACCAGAGAGGTCAGAAGCTGAATGCCGGCTTCGATGATCTGCGGAATCGAGCCAATGAGGAAATTCACCAGCGCGGTGATGATAGCGGGGAGTGCCGCCACCAACTGCGGGATGGCGTCGAGCAGTCCCTGTGTAAGACCGAGAATGAGCTGCAGCGCCGCTTCCAGCAGCATCGGGAGATTTTCAATCAGTCCCTGCACAATGGTGGTCACGGCGTTTACCGCCGCGGGGATCAGTTCCGGCAGGGCTGAGCCGATGCCTTCCACTAAAGCCGTCACCAGCTGCACCGCCGCGTCGATAAGGAGCGGCAGGCTGTCGATGAGGGCGGAAACGATGGTCATGACCGCGTCCACCGCCGCCGGAATCAGCTGGGGCAGGAGCGTCAGAAGCGTGTCAAGCACCTGTGTGAACAGGCTGACCACCGTGGACAGCAGCGTGGGGAGCAGTTCTCCGACCGCCTGCAGAATGCCGTCCAAAGCGGCCGGCAGGGCGGCGACGATGTTCTCAATCACCGGCGTGATGTTTTTGACCACATTCTGAAAGGCTTCCACCACATTGCCGATCAGCAGCTGGATATCCGCGTCCGCGTCGCCCAGTCCTGCAATCAAGTTGCTGAACGCAGACTGCATGCCCGAAATTGACCCGCTGATGGTTTCGGTCGCTTCCTTGGCGGTCGTGCCCGTAATGCCCATTTCCGTCTGGATAACGTGGATGGCCGCGTACACATCATTCAGATTGCTGATGTTGTACTTCTGCCCGGAGAGCTTTTCGGCATCGGCCAGCAGGCGTTCCATCTCAGTTTTTGTGCCGCCGTAGCCGAGCTTCAGATTGTCGAGCATCGTGTAATTCTGCTTGGCAAACCCCTGATAGGCGTCCTGGATGGCGGAAATGTCCGTGCCCATTTTGTTGGCGTTGTCGGACATATCGGTAATCGCCGTATCCGCGGCCCTGGCCGCCTTGGCGGTGTCACCGCCGAGGGACTGGATGAGACTGGCCGAAAAGCTCGTGACCGTTTCCATATACTCGTTGGCGGACATGCCGGCGGTTTGGAAGGCGTTGGCGGCATAGCTCTGGACGGCCGAACTGGAATCCTTGAACAGCGTGTCCACGCCGCCCACCAGCTGCTCGTAGTCCGCATAAGCGGCGACGACTTCCTTGCCGAGCTTGACGGCAGCGGCGCCTGCGGCGACCACGATCGCGCCCATCGCCACGCCGACGCCCTTTAAAACGCCGCCCAGCTTTTCAAATTTGGAACCGGACTTTTCCGCTTCGTCGCCGCTTTCCTTGAGTTCGTCCCCTAAATTGTCCGCGCCCTCGGTTGACTGCGACAGCTCGCGCTCCATGCCGTTAAGCTCCGCCTGCGCCTTGTTGAGCTGTATCTGCCAGTTCTGGGTGCGGCGGTCGTTTTCGCCGAAGGAGTCGGAGGCGTTTTTCAGGGCGGCGCGCAGGGTTTCGATTTTCGCCTTCTGGGCGTCGATCTGCTTATTGAGGACTTCGTTCCGGGCGGCGGCCGCCTGCACGGATTTGTCCTGCTTGTCAAACTGGCTGGTGACAAGCGTCATTTCAGAGCCGAGCACCTTGAAGCTTTGATTGATGTCCGAGAGCGCCTTCTTGAATTCCTTTTCGCCCTCCACACCGATTTTCAGGCCGAAATTATCCGCCATATGCCGCTCACCTCCTCACAAAGGGCATGAAAAAGGAGCAGCCCGAAGGTTGCTCCTGAAACGCTTGTGTCTTTTAATAATTGATTCTGAAATAATCCAGATACTTCTTAAACTGATCCTGCGCCGCAAGGCAGGTATCGGTCAGATAGCCCTTTTCCCGATCCCACTCATGCAGCCCGCGATAGTAAAACATCTTCATGTCGTCGCCGATAATAAAGGGCACAATGTTGTTCCGCAGGCACTCCTTGAACAGAATCAGCCGCCCCACACGGCCGTTGCCGTCCTGAAACGGATGAATGCTTTCGAAGCGCACATGAAAATCCAGCAGTTCCTCAAAGGTCTTTTCCTTGTCCGCGTTGTAGTCAATCAGCAGCTTCTTCATGGCCGGGGCGACCTGCTCGGGCGGCGTGGTCTCCCTGCCGCCGACCTCGTTGGGTATCCGTTTGTAATCGCCCACGGCGAACCAGTCCAGCCGCGAATCGCTGGTGCCGTTTTTCAGCGTGAGATGCAGTTCCTTGATGAATTTTTCCGTCAGTGCGTATTTTGCCTGCGTGATGATCAGGTCGATGCACTTGAAATGATTTGCCGTCTCGACGATATCGTCCACGTTCATCGCTCCGCCGGCCGGGCCGATGGTGTTGGTCTCAAAGATGTAGCGCGTCTGGTCATGGGTCAGGCGGCTGCCCTCGATGTGGTTGGAATTATAGGTCAGATCGATCTGCACCTTGTGATAAATCCCGCCGGAGGTTTTCGCCGCCTGCTCCGCCCGCAGAATATCCAAAAGCGTTTTCGGCGCGTCGGAATGCTTATTGACGCGTTCCGGTTTTTCGGCGTTTTCGGGGATGTTCCATGTCTTGCCTGTCAGAAACGCGCCGGGAATTTTGTTCTGGGCGCAGTAATTGCGGACCGTCCGCTCGGACATCTTCCATTTCTTCGCCGTTTGTGCCACCGACAGATAGTTCATACCGCGCCCCCTTTGTATTTCTGTCTTTATAATAGCATATTATCGGCAAAAATTCAATAAAGTATGCACCATATAATCCGGATGTTTGCCGATGCCGGCAAGTTTCTGATTTTCATATCCCCGGCGGGATGATATCGTCAATGGAAAAGGTCTGCTTCGGCTTTTCCATGCCGAGAAACTGCTTGTGACAGGCCCACAAATCCAGAAACAGGCCGAGGGGCATCAGCCAGAAGTCCTCCGCGCCCATGCCCATCTGCACCGTTCCGTAGTAGAGCAGGCGCGTGAACACTTCTTCCATGTTCCCCCCGCAGGGATTGTTCACGCGCCCGGTGTGTTTTTTGCGCCGTCTTCGCTTTCGCTCTCCACATTCCGTTTGGTGCCTTTGAACATCGCCTCGGTGATGGCGTTTTTGTACGCCGCCAGATCCAGCGGTGAGGTCAGCAGTTCCACGTCCTCCTCGGTGAGCAGTTCCTGCGGCGCGTCCTTGTTTTTGAGATTGTGAATCAGGATGGACTGATTCGCCAGCAGGGTAAGAAGCCAGACGATCTCATCCAGCGCCATCTCGAAGTTCTCGGACTTCATCAGCTTTTCGCCGAGGTTCTCCAGCCCGCCGTAGCGCCGGGCGATTTCCTTGGTGGCGCGGGTGGTGAGAATCAGTTCATATTGCTTACCGCCGATTGTAATCACGGCGGTTCGTTCGTTTTCCATGCGTCAGCCCTCCTTATTCGCCGGCCGGTGCTTCGGTATAGGTGGGTTCATACACCTGCCCGAACCAGCCGGTGATGGTTTCGGACGTAACGCCCGCGGCGCCCTCGGAAACCTCCGCCTTCCACGGATGCGTTCCTTTGGTGTCCGGCTTGTTGCGGCGCATGACCGTGCCCTCGATGTTCGGCGTGGAAAAGGTGATGGAGTCGCCTTTGGTCTGCAGATTGGCGGCAGGGATGCCGAAAATAACGCGGTACAGCCAGAAGTAGCGGTACTTGCCGTTGGCCCGCAGGGCGCGGAAACCGATCGCCGCCGGCGGGGCAATGTTTTCGCCGGCGGAGATGAGCACGCCGTTGTCGTCCGCCGCCGCGCCGGTGAGATCCTGCGCGGCCGTGATGCCGATATCGTCCACGCCCAGCGTCAGCTTGCCGGATTTGAAGTCCTTGACCACCTCCGACGCGCCGTCGTCCGCGTAAAGCGTCGCTTCGGCAAGCTCCACGGACAATTCCGCCGAGATGGCCTTCGCGAGGATGACGGGCGTATCATAGGTTTCCTCGCCGTCCTCGGCTTCGGTGATTTTTGCGTAATAGAGCTTATCCAGCCCAATGGTCGCCATAAATTATTCCTCCGTTTCATAAGGCTGCGCCACATCAATGGCGTAGTGGTGGTAGCCGGTATCGTCCTCGTGCCCGACATAGGTGCGTCCGGTGACGGTGAAGCCGGCGTTCAAAAGCGCCTGCGTAATCTGCCGCTTGCGCTGCAGGTAGTTGCCCTTGGAAAAGAGCGAAATCCGCACCTCCGACACGTCCATCAGCGGCACGTTGTCGCCGAACAGGACGAAATCGTCCGTCAGCGGCGTCAGCACCAGATATTCGTCGGGCGGAACGCCCGAAAAAATGCCCGTCTCCACCGGAAGAATGGGCGTCAGAAGCGTATTCAGTTCGGAAAGCACGCTCATATCCGCCGCACCTCCTCGTCCAGCTTTGCCTTCATCGTCTCGATACAGGTTTTGCGGCTCTGCGTTTTCGCCGGCTTGAGAAAAGGCTTGGGCGGCTGGCCGTGTTTGCCGTACTCCAGAATATTGGCAATCTTGGCGTTACTGCCGCCGCCGGAGCGCGGCTCGGCAAAGCCAACCTTGATGTCCCAGCCTGAGCTGTCCCGTTTGGGCTTGGCGGGCGAAAGCCCCAGCGCGCTTTCCAGTTCGCCGGTGGAGCGGCTCGGGATTTTCGTGCCTTTGCCTATGACGGTGGAGAGATTGGATTTCACCCGCTCCAGCACGACCTGCCCGCCGGCTTCCAGCACACGGGGCAGGATTTCGTCTGTTTTTTCATTCAGCCGGGAAACCTTCAGGAGAAAGTCCTCCGGCATCTTGATTTCCATTCGTGCCATTTCAGTTCACACTTCCTTCCACCAGCTCGCACAGGCACTCCACATACATTCCGCGCCCGCGCACGTCCTCCGCGCTAATGATGCGGTAGCGCTTCTCCTCGCAGACGATGAAGAGAGACGGACTGACCTCGACGCCGGGGATTTTACGGAAGCGGAACAGCACGGACGCTTCGGAAAAGACCGCCCTGTTGGCCCATCGCTCCGAGCCGTTGCGGTCCTCTTTGTAGGCGCGCACCGAGGCAAGAATCGTGTCACCCTGCGTGATAAAACCGTCCGCATCCTTGACCGGCGCGTTGGAGATAATGTCGATGAAGCTGTTTATTTTTCCAAAACTCATAGCTATACCTTCCAATCCCGGTCCAGCCGCAGCAGCAGATTGACCGTATCCCACACCTGCCTGCCCGCCTGCACGGAATCGGCAAAAAAGCCGCCCGTGGAACCGTCACGGCTTTCATAAAAATGGCTTGCCAGCATGATGACTGCCTGTTCGGTGGTTGCCGGCATCGTATTTTCTGTGTAATAGCCCTCTGGGATATGCTGATAGCTTTTGGCATAACGGACGGCGGCGGTGATGTACATCTGGAGAAGTTCGTCGTCTTCCGTATGTGAAAGAATCAGATTAGCTTTGACTTTTTCAAGCAGCGTTTCCAGTGCCATGACCGCCGCCCCCTTTCTTCATTACGAACCCGCCGCCATTTTGAGCAGCTGAATGCCCTCGGCAAGAATCACCTTGCCATCCACGCGTTCGGCGGCGATAAAGCCCACCTGTCCGTTGCCGGCGTAAAGCTCGTTCAGCCTCTGCACCGTGCGGCCCATGCGGTCGGCGATCCAGTAGTTGGAGAAGTCCCCGAAGGCAATGGGGAGAGAGCCGGCTTCCGCGGCGGGGGCATAGGGGCTGGTGTAAATCGGATATCCCAGCAGTCTGTCCGGCTGTCCCGCCTGAATGGAAGGCTGCCAGAGGTACGCGCCGTTGACATCCTTCAGTTTGCGCAGGGCGGAGACCGTCACATCCTTCATCAGGAACACTGCGTTCCTGCGGTAAGGGGATTTCAGCGCATAGATCAGGTCGACCAGGTTATCGACGGTGATCGCCGTGGCGGAGCCCGCGGTTACGCCCACCGTGCCGCCGTTTTCGGCAAAGATGCCCGTGGGCTGGCCGGTTCCGGTGCCGACGCAGAAGGCTTCTTCTTCCGCGACGCCGAAGGCGCGTGCAAATTCGAGGGCAATGTAGCTTTCCAGATCGAACATGCTGTCCTGCAGAAGCTCCACGGAAATCTTCACAAGGTCGGTCAGCTTGAAGGCGTCGATGGTTTTCTGGGCAAAGGTCGGATTGCTCTCGGTGTAGGCGGCGTTTTCCGCCGTCCACTGGGCGGTGGAATGGGTGGCGGCAACGGGAATTTTGCGCTCCGCCGAGGTCGTGATCACCTTGGCGATCGAGCGGACGACATTGGCTTCCTCCAGCCCCGCGACAATCCGGTTTTCAAACTCCGCGGGAACCAGATATCCGCCGTCCGTGTCGGGGGACGTGCTCAGAACGTTGTTGACGGGCGCTTTGCCGCGCAGGATGTTCAGAAAATCCGCGCGGTATTCGGCGGCGGCGCGGATGCTTTTCGGCGCTCCGCCGGTCTTTTCCGGGTTGTTGGTAATAGGAGCGCTGGTCGCCTTTGAAAGCTCCGCGTCGATGGCCGACTGGCGTTCCAAACGCTCGATTTCCTTTCCCAGCGCCATGACGTCGGCTTCCATCTTGTCGTAGACCGCCGTGTCCTCGGCGGAAAGCAGGCCGTCGCCGCTCCGCTTGGAATCCAGGAACGCCTTGGCCGCGTCCCACGCTTTGGCGCGCTTTTCGCGCAGTTCGAGAATCTTGTTCATGCTGTTTTCCTCCTTAAAATCAGTGAGTAATCAAAAAAAGACGCTGTTCCAGCGCCGCGATCGGGGTTCCTGTCTTGGGTTTCGGCGTTTTGGGAAGCCTGCTGATCAGCGATGCCGTAACCGCCGTGCGGGAAAAGATCATGGCGTCGGCGGGCGCCGGTTCGCTTTCGGCAAACAGGATTTTGTCCGCGAACCCCAGTTCCACCGCCTTGTTGGCGTTCATCCAAGTTTCGGCGTCCATCAGGTGAGAGAGCTTTGTCCGGGACAGCCCGGATTTCAGCTCGTAGGCGTTGATGATGCTTTCCTTTACCTCGTCCAGAAGGGCCTTGGCCCGGAGCATCTCCTCGCTGTCGCCGACGGCGATGGTCGAGGGGTTATGGATCATCAGCATGGACACGGGGGACATATACACGTCGCTTCCCGCCATGGCGATGACCGAGGCCGCGGACGCCGCCAGCCCGTCAATCTTTACGGTGACGCGCCCGGCGTAGTCCATCAGCATGTTGTAAATCTGTGCCGCCGCGAACACGTCGCCGCCGGGGGAATTGATCCACACGGTGACGCTGCCGTCGCCGGCAAAAAGTTCGTCCTTGAACATCTTGGGGGTGACTTCGTCGCCCCACCAGGTTTCGTCCGAGATGACGCCGTTGAGATAGAGCGTGCGCTCATGGGAATCCTCATCCCGCACCCAGTTCCAGAAGCGGCGAGCCGCCGCCGGCGATTCGCGCCCCCGGCTTTGATCTTTTTGAGGGCTACCTGCCCGCGTTTGTACCTGCATTCTCAGAAGCCTCCTCTTCATAAAAATTTCCCGCCTGAGAAAGCGGGAGCATGTTTCCGTTGACCAAATAGAGATCGCCGCCCTCCTCCGAGGGAATGCGGTTCATGTCCTCCAGCTCGCGGATGTCGTTGGCGGAGAGCCAGCCGTTCTGCCGCCCGACGGCGTACCCGTTCATGCGGCTCTGGTAGTCGCCGCGCAGAAGGCCGTCCAGATTAAACCGGATGAACAGCGATGCTTTTTCGGAGGGAAGGAGCAGGGACTGCTGAAGGCTCTGCTCCCAGCGGATCACCCACGGGTCGAGGGTGTACTTCACGAATTCCAGGCTCTGCTGTTCAATGTTGGAGAAGCTGGATTTCTCAAGGTCGCCCACCATGTGGGGCGGCACGCGGAAGATGCGGGCGATTTCGTTGACCTGAAACTTGCGCGTTTCCAGGAACTGCGCCTCCTCGGGCGGAATGCCGATCTGCTGAAACTTCATGCCTTCTTCCAGAACCGCGATGCGGTGGGCGTTGCCGCTTCCCTGGTAGACAGCGTTCCAGCTGTCCTTGACGCGCCCGATATCCTTGATAACGCCCGGGTGCTCCAGCACGCCGCCGGGGTTTGCGCCGTTGGCAAAGAAGCTGGCTCCGTATTCCTCGGTGGCAAGGGATATCCCGATGGCGTTTTTCGCCATGGCGATGGGGCTGTAGCCGATCAGGCCGTCGAACCCAAGCCCGGGAATGTGCAGGATTTCGTCCCGGCGAAGCGTGACATATCCGCCCTTTGGGCTGAAACCGCTTTCGTCCGCATCGCGGTAATAGGTATAGAGAAGCTCTCCAGACCGGCCGCGGCCGACGTCCATTTTGTTCGGCAGGAGCGGATACAGCGCTACTGCCTGCCCGCGCCCGTTGCGGATGACCTGCGCGTAGGCGTTTCCCCAGATGAGAAGGTGGCTCATCAGCGTTTCCCGGAACACGAACGAGGTCATTTCCGGGTTCGGCTCGTCATGAAGCAGGCGGTAAAGCGGGTGCAGGGGAACGCGTTCCTTTCCGCCGTCCGCCCTGTAACGGTAAATATGCACGGGAAGCCCGGCGACGGCTTCGGACAGGATGCGCACGCAGGCGTAAACCGCCGTGGTCTGCATGGCCGTCCGCTCATTGACCGCTTTGCCGCTGGCCGTGCCGCCGAACAGGAAGCTCAGGCGGCCGGGAAGACTGTTCTGCGGCTTGTCACGGGAACGGAACAGGCCTGAAAATATGCTCAAACGGCGTCACCTCCTAAAAATAGGCATAAGAAAAGGACGGCCGATCGGTCGTCCTTTCGAGCGCTGTATAATGTAAACGGCTTTTTTAATCCCGCTGCTTTTCCGGGTCAATCCCCGTGGCTCTGAAAATTGCTTCACAGAGAGCGTTCGTAAGATAATTGTCCCCGTCTTCCGCGAAAACAAGGCGCGTGGCGTCTTCGGATTCCTCCGCCAGCCATTTTCCGTCGTATGGATTGTCGTCCAGCATGGCCCGCTGTTCCTCCGTGTCGTTTTCAAGGGACGCGGCGTAAGTACCGTTGTTGAGGCCGGTCACATACACGTTATCCAGGAAGGACTCCATCTGCTCGCGGCTCATGCGTTTGATCGCGTCAAAATTATCCACGCGTTTTCCCCCGTTTCTCAGGTGTTCTCTTCCGTCTGCCGCAGCTGCGCGTCAAGATCGCGCCCGCCGTACATGATGCGGATGACGACGGCCGTTTTCCGGGTTTCTATCGGCAGATAAAACACCAGATAGCGATCAACCGGCAAAACCCGCAGCCCTTTGCCATGCCACGGCTCTTTTTCATAGAGCGGGAAGCGAAGCGGCATCTCGTTCAATCTTGCCGCCGCGTCCAGAATACGCCGGGCCTGCTTCTTTGCGATTTCCGGCTCCAGCAGCGAGAAAGCGATATATTCGTAAATATCGCGCAGGTCGCGCTCCGCCTGCTCGGTGTAGGCCACGTTCCAGACGCTCATACTCCGTAATCCCGGCGCATCCTGTCGGCAACGCCGTCCGCTGAAACAACCTTACCCGAGGCCAGATCCGCCAGCCCCTTTTCAATTTCGGCGTTGAACTGCTCCTCGCTGAGCGTGCCGACGGGCAGCGGTTTGCTCCGCGGCAGTTTCATATCGAAAGGAATCCCGCGCTGCAGCACGACCTGCCTCAGAAAAAGACCGATCGCGTTGGACATGGGGATGCCGAGCTGTTCCAGCACCTGTTCGGCCTGTTCCTTAATTTCGGGTTCGACACGCGCGAAAATATTTGATGTTCTTGCCATTGCGAACACCTCCCATACCGCTATTATACCCGATTGTATTGCGATATGCAATCGCTTCGCAAAAATGTTACAGAATCAGCAGCCCCCTTTCGTCATACACGCTTTCCACTGTTCCGCCGGCTCCCAGCGCCGCCCGGGCAAAGCCCATGATCATCGCCACCACGCCGTCGATTTTCTCGGTGGACTTTTTCTTGTTGGGCTTGATGTTGCCCGCCGCGTCCTGATCGATGATGACGTTTGCCATATTCCAGTCGAGGACGGGGTGCCGGCCGTGGCGGATTCGGCCCTCCATCACGAACTGGTAGAAATCCTTGCTGGCCGGTGACATGGAGCCGAAGCCCTGCCCGAACGGAAAGACCGTGAAGCCCTTTTCCTCGCCCAATTCCTCCAGGTCGCGGCGTACTTTCTCCGCGCCCCACCTGTCGTAGGCGATTTCGCGGATTCGGTATTTCTCCGCCAGTTTTCCGATGAACGCCACGATGTAGTCGTAGTCCACCACGTTTCCCTCGGTGGTGTTGAACACACCCTGCTTTTTCCACACGGCGTAGGGAACGTGGTCGCGCCGCGTCCGCAGATCGATCACGTCCTCCGGGAGCCAGAAAAACGGCAGGACGGTATATTTCATATCCCCGCCGCCCGGAGGAAAAACAAGAACCAGAGCGGTCAGGTCGCCGGTGGAGGACAAATCCAATCCGCAGCAGCAGTCCCGGCCTTCGTATTCCTCCCAGTCGATGTCCTCACCCAAAGCGCCCCATTTATCCATCGGCATCCAGCGGATGTCGGCGTTGCACCATTCGTTCAGGCGGAACTGCCGAAAGTGCATCTCCTCGGCGGGGTTCTGTTTTGCCTGCTCATACGCGGCCCTGACGGTTTCAAAAGGAATCGTCACGCCGATGGAGGGGTTCACCCGCCGCCAGACAGCCTCGTCCTTCCAGTCGTCGCCCTCCTCGATGCCGAACACGGCGGGATAAAACGACGGGTCGATTTTTGTGCCGTCCATCACAGCTTTTGCTTTGCAGTGGATTTCATAGCAGATGGAAGTCTTATCCCGACCGGCGGTGGTGATAAGAAAATACAGCGGCTGGCGACGGGCGTCGCCGGTGTACTTGGTCATGGTGTCGAACAGCTCCCGGGTCTGCTGGGCGAACAGTTCGTCGAAAATGAGGCCCGACACATTGAAGCCCTGCTTGGATTTGGTTTCGGAGGAGAGCACCCGGTAAAAGCTGTTGGTGTAGGGAAAGATGATCCGCTTGGTGGAAGGGACCAGCTTGGAAAGCGCCCGCAGGTCGGGGCACTGCTCGACCATGGCGCGGGCGGTGTTGAACACGATGGACGCCTGATTGATGTCGGCGGCGCAGGAGTAGACTTCCGCGCCCGCTTCGCCGTCGGCGAACAGCAGATAAAGGGCGATGGCCGCGGCCAGCTCCGACTTGCCGTTTTTCTTGCCCACCTCCACATAAGCGGTGCGGAACTGCCGGTACCCGTCCGCGTCCACAATCCCAAAAAGATCCCGGACAATCTGCTCCTGCCACGGCATCAGGCGAAACGGCCTGCCGTACCATTCGCCGGTGGTGTGCCTGAGCATCTGAATAAAATTCACCGCAAAGTCGGCCCGCCGGGTGTCATAATGGCTGGTCGGCAGCATCAGCGGGGTCGGTGTATATTGAAAAGCGCCCATCGGCGGAACCTCCTTTTTATAAAAATGCGCGCAAAAAAGGCGGCGGACTGTTTTTGTCCGTCACCTTTTGCCTGAATGATTTTGTTGGTGTTACGCGCAGAAAATCCGAACTGCGTCCCTTAAGAACACGGCGCATCCGGGCGCGACGGCGTCATAATACGCAGTGAATCGCGGGTCGTCCACATACATCTGCGCAACGCCCCTGTGCGCTTCTTTGCTGTAATGATCCCAGTAAAAGCAAAGCCACTTTTTGTGGAGCGCGCAGGCTTTTTGCGCCAGTTCGCCGCCGTGATCGCCCTGCTCAAAGGCCGCCTTCAAGGTGCGGTTCAGCTCCTTCGTCAGGGCTTCCAGTTCGCCGTACTGCTCTTTGGTCATGTTTTTGAGCTTGGTGTTCGAACGGTCGACGGCTTCGTCCCCGTATTTTTCCCGGATTTCCCCTCCGTATTTTTGCTCGTTGTCCAAAATCAGCTTTTCCTTGAAGCCCTCGAATTTTTCCTCATCTGTCATTTCCGTTTCTCCTTTCATTGCCGAAATGCTTTTCTGTACATTGTCAATCAGACAATCCAGCCGCGCACGCTTCTCCCGCAGAGCGGTGAGATGATTCTGCAGAGCGGACAGTCCGTCAAAGTCCTTCTCCACCAAAATGCGCCCGATTTCCGAGAGCTCCACGCCCAATTCCCGGTAGAACAAAATCTGCTGGAGCCGGTTTACCTCTGCCTCTCCGTAAATCCGGTACCCGTTGGAGCGCACGGTTTTGGGCGGGAGCAGGCCGCACTGGTCATAATAGCGAAGCGTCCGGGTGCTGACGCCCGCCAGTTTTGCAAGCTGGTTGATGGTGTATTCCATTGACGTTTCCTCCTGTGAGTATCAGTGTAAACCATGACGCAACGTCAATGTCAATACTTTTTTGAAAATATATGGAACGAGAGCCAGCCCCTCGCGGGGGCGCTCCCGATTGCTGTCGCGGTTAATTGTACTTTTCGAGAATCATGGCGTAAACCGCTCTGACCTCGCCGGCGGGCTTTACGTCCCAGCCGCGGTCGTAGTTGCAAAGGTCTCGGTGGTCGTTCAGCCTGCGGATGGTCAGCTTGGAAATGCGGCCGCCGTCAATGCCGAATTCGGAGCCTTCCTCGTAGTGCTTGACCCAGTATTTGTACAGAACGCCCGTTTCCGGGCCGGTGAGAATGCCTTCGCTCCACATGGCGCTTTCCTCCTTACGGTTTCTCGGTCAGCTTCCCGTCGACCAGAATGCAGCGGTGCTCCCGCCCGGTTTCGTCCGCCGCGATAATGCGCAGTTCGCCGTTTTCAAAGGCGTTGTATGCTTTGATAAAGCGCCAGCCTTCGCCGAGCTGTTCCCTGATCATCTGCCTGTAATCCATCGTGGGTTCCTCCCTGAAAAAGTGTTGTGTGCCTTTCGGCATGTACATATATCACTCTGAACGCCCGGAACAGCAAGTCATTTTGAGGATATATATTACACAAAGTTCTCGCTTGGAGATTGTGTGATTAACCCTCGCCCGTGAGGATGAACCGGGAATAGGCTTTGCGCTCGGTTTCGAGGAAGTCCGCCAGCTCAAAAAAATCCATTTCCAGCGCGATGCTTTTGACGGCGTTCGTATCAAACATATTCGTCCGCCCGGTGTCCCGCACGGCCAGAATCTGCTTCTTCACTTTTTCAGTCATGCCCGCTCACCACCCTGCAAATATCCGCGCCGTAGGCGACCGAAAGGCCGCTCCCGTTGTCCCACGCGACCATGATGCTGCCGGCGTCGTCCACGCCACGCACCGTGCCGCGGGTTCCTATGGGCGGGGCCTGCGGGTCATTCATCCGCACCAGTTCCACGCGGCAGCCCGTGGGATACTGCCGGCGGAGCCGCTCCACCGTTTCTCTGCTTGGAAAATTCACTTTGTTCACCGCCTTACCGTACTCTGGATTTGTAGGAGCCGTTGCCCTTGAGGTTTGCCAGCAGGATTTTCCGCGCCTGCTTGTATTCCTCCCCGATGAAGCCCAGCGAAAGAAGCCAGCACCGCATGGCGTATTTGGGGTTATCCGCCTCGTGCTCCCGGGCGGTGACGCGCTTTTTCTTTTTGGCCGCTTCGCAGAGCTTGGCAATCAGGGCAGTGTAGGCGGCGACGGTGTCGGCATCGTCCGTAAACCGGAACCAGGGGAAGCACAGCCTGCCGCCGTCCTCGTTCGTCTGCCGGATGGGCAGATCCTCCGTTCCCAGCGCCGCTTTCAGAAGCGCGGCCTTGGCGTCCACCATTTTGCAGAGGTTGTCGACCTTTCTGGGGGAAAAGCCGTCCATCGGCATCTCGATGGTCAGAATGTCCGGGGCGGCGTTCGCTTTTTCCGCTTCCGGTTCATCGTAAGCGCGAACCTCGGCGGAAAAGCCGCGTTCTTTCAGGGCGGCCTCAAGCTCCCGGCTGTCCGGGCCGGCGACCAGCCCGGTTTTGCCGATGCGGTACGCGCCGGCCTCATATTCGAACGAGGGAGCGCCGAGGTAACGGACCGGCTGATTCAGAATTTCACCGGCGGCGCCGGCCAGCGACTTGCGTTTCTCTCCGACAAGGTTGTAGTTGAGCTTCATGATGGAATCCTCCGTTTTGCTTTGATTCCGGCGGGCTTCCGTCCTCCGGTGACTACATATATCACTCCAAAGCGTGAGAATAGCAAGTCCTTTCGGCGCCGTAATGCCGACAAAGATGTGCGCGGAGGTTTGTGTAATTAAGCTTCCCTTGAAATGTCTTTGACAAGGTCGGCGAAGGCATAGGTCCTGCCGTCCCTCTCGCAGGTGACGTCCGCGCCGCCGTTCTGTTTGAACTTGGCATACCGGCGCAAAATCACGCTCGCGTATTTTTCGTCCAGCTCCATCATGAAGCAGATGCGGTCGGTCTGCTCGCAGGCGATGAGCGTGGAACCGGAACCGCCGAAAGTGTCCAGCACGATGGCATTTGCCTGGCTGGAGTTGCGGATGGGATAGGCCAGCAGGTCGAGGGGTTTTGACGTCGGGTGGTCGCTGTTCTTTTTCGGCTTGGCGAAATTCCAGACCGTGGCTTCCGAGCGGCCGGCGTACCACTTGTGCGTACCGGTTTTGAGCCAGCCGTAGAGAATCGGCTCGTGCTGCCACTGGTAGGGCGAACGTCCCATGACAAAGCTGTCCTTTACCCAGATGCAGGTTCCGGAGAGGTGAAAGCCGGCTTCCCGGAACGCCCGGCGGAAATTTTCGCCCTCGGTGTCCGCGTGGAAGATGTAGGCGGAGCCGCCGCTTTCCAGATTGTCCGCCAGATTCCGGAATGCCGAAAGCAGAAAAGCATAGAACTGGTCTGATTTCTGGCTGTCATTCCTGATTTTCAGTCCGCTGGAACCCTCAAAGTTCACGTTGTACGGCGGGTCGGTCAGGACAAGGTTCGCCTTGCGGCTTCCACCGGAGCTCCCGGCGCCCATCAGCTTTTTCACCGTTTCCGCGTCGGTGGCGTCGCCGCAGATCAGCCGGTGCCGTCCCAGCGTCCACACATCTCCGGGCAGAACAAAAGCCGCCTCTTCCAAAGCAGCCGTGAGGTCAAAGTCATCGTCCTGCACCGCGCCGGTGTCGGCGGCAAAGAGCTTTTCAATCTCGTTTGCCCCGAAGCCGGTCAGCTCCACATCAAAGCCGAGGTTCTTCAGCTCGCCGAATTCCAAAGCCAGCAGTTCCTCGTCCCATCCGGCATTCAGCGCAAGGCGGTTGTCCGCAAGGATATAAGCGCGCTTCTGCGCTTCGGTCAAATGTTCCGCAAACACGCAGGGGATTTCGGTCATGCCCTCGGCTTTCGCCGCCAGCACGCGCCCGTGCCCCGCGATGATGTTGCAGTCCTTATCCACAATGACGGGATTGACGAAGCCGAACTCACGGAGCGACGCGCGAAGCTGCAGAATCTGTTCCTTGGAGTGCGTCCGTGCGTTGCGGGCGTAAGGCACCAGTTTGTCGATATTCACTTTCTCAAACCGGGAAGTCCCGGCAGGAAACCTTTCCGTCGGCTGCATTGGCTAAAACCCCCTGTTCCTGAGCATCTCGAGGAATTCGTTCTTGCCCTCGTATTTGGTTTCGCAGTTCTGCGAAACGATCAGCCAGATTTGGTTGTAGACCGCCATCATGGCTTTCTGATAATCCAGCGCCATGTTGACGTAAGGCGACCGCTTGCCGGACGCGATGCGCCCCAGCCGGCGGTTCATGTATTCGCATTCCAGATAGGCCCTGCGCAGGAACGCGAAGTCCTCGATCAGGTTCGGCGCGACCAGTTCTCCGCACCCGGAACCATCGACCCACTCTGCGAGCATTTTATAAATCCCGCTTGCCGGCGGCAGCACGTCGCCGCCTTCCTTGGCAGCCATGTCAAGGAAGGACGGCATACGGCGGCTGCTTTTGGTTTTTGATTTCTGCGCGTTTGAATTTTTTTCAAAACCCGTGTTTGATTTTTCACCCGCGGGAAATTTCAGCTTGGTCAGTTCCCGTTTTCCGGGGTTGCCTTCGATGATCTTGTCCGCGAGCGGTTTCTTTGGGCGGCCCGCGCCCGGCCTTGCTCCTCCTCTCGGCACGGGCATCGCCTCCTTTGCCGCGCTTTTTGAAAAAGTTTTTGATTCTGCGAAAATTCATACGAAGGGCCGGGCGCGCTGTCCTGCCCGAAAGCCGCAGAGATTCGGACCGCCCCTCCCGTTGAATTCACAGACTTTGATTTATTTCATAAAATCAGAAATAATCGCCGCGTTCGGCATGAAGCCTTGAGTGGCACTCCTGACACAGCGCCTGCAGATTGCTCCAGTCGTTGGTGCCGCCGTCGGTCAGCCTGCGCCTGTGGTGAACCAGCTCGGCGGGGGTCAGCCTGCCTTCTGCCTTGCAAACCTCGCACAGCGGATACGCCGAAAGGTATGCCGCCCGGATCTTCGCCCACGACCTGCCGTAGCGTTTGTTGCTCTCCGGGTCGCGGCCGTACCGGTTGTAGCGCTTGGCTTCCAGCTTCGCGTGCTCCTCGCAGAATCTGCCGGCTGTCAGGTTCGGGCAGCCGGGGTAGGCGCACGGCTTTTTCGCTTTGTACGGCACCGTGATTTCCTCCGTTCCGGCGCATGGAAAAAGCCTCCGCGGGTTTTGCTCCCGTGAAGGCTTTCTGATTTTTTCGCCACTCTAACAATATCATAAGAGCCGTGCGGCTTTCTATGGTCTCGGGTGACGAATCGCATCCACCTCGTTTAACGCCTTGTTGTGAAGGCGGTGCACCCAGCGGATGTCGAGATGCAGCGCCACGGAGATTTCCGCCCATGTGTTGAAGCACAGGTAGCGGAGCTCCAGAATCGTCTGGAGGTCGGGCGCTTCCACACACCGGATGATCGTGACAATTTCATGCTTCAGGTCGATCAGGGCGTTCAGGTCGGCGTTGATTTCGTCCTCCAGGTCGATCATTTTGCAGATCACGTCTTCCATGCGGTGGAAATTCCTTGTGCCGCTGTTCGGCGTCTCGCCCAGAGCGGCGGAGGCTTTCTCCGCCAAATTCCGGAGCGACTGGACCTGCTCCAGTTTTGAGTTGATGCGCTGGTCGATTCGATAGGCTTGGGAAAGGTACTCCTTCGCCGTCATTTCCTGCGTGTTCATAATCTGTACCTCCGGTTTCTTGATCCCTCGGATTGGCACAAATTGTCTCAGGGACGAAGTCCCTTATTGTCATCAGATTTTCAGATCGGCTTTGACCGCCTCAATCAGGGCGGACTGCGTGCGGTCCTTGGCGGAAAGCGCCCTGCATATGCGGCCGTCGATGGTGCCCTTGGTGACGATATGCTGCACCACAACGGTGTCCGCCGTCTGCCCCTGCCGCCAGAGCCGGGCGTTGGTCTGCTGGTAAAGCTCCAGACTCCACGTCAGCCCAAACCAGATGATGGTGGAGCCGCCCGACTGCAGGTTCAGCCCATGCCCGGCGGACGCGGGGTGCACCAGCGCCACCTGCAGCTCGCCGGCGTTCCATCTGCGGATGCTCTCCGGAGTGTCGAGAGGCGAAAACGGGATGTGAAGCTTTCGCAGGCGCTCGGAGATTCCGGCAAGGTCGTGTTTAAACCAGTAGGCCACCAGCACCGGTTTGCCGTTCGCCGCCTCGATCAAATCCTCCAGCGCGTCCAGCTTGCGGCCGTGGATATGAATCGTGCCGCCGGCGTCGTCATAGACCGCGCCGTTTGCCATCTGCGAGAGCTTGTTTGACAGCGCCGCGGCGTTGGCGGCGGTGATCTCGCCGTCCGGGAGCCGAAGCACCAGATCTTTTTTCAGATCGTTGTACCGCGCCCGTTCTTCCTCGGAAAGCCGCACCTCGTATTCGCTGCTGATAAGCTTCGGCATCCGCAGATGGTCGGCGGACTTCATGCTGATGGTGATGTCCGCGATTCTGCGGTAGATTGCTTCCTCCGCGCCGGGCAGCGGCTTGTAGGTGAACACCACCTGCCCGCTGCGCTTGTCAGGAAGAAAATAGTCCGTTCGGTACTGCCCGATGAAGCGGCCGAGGCGCTGTCCCATATCCAGCAGCCGGTATTCGGCCCACAGATCCATAAGGCCGTTTGCGGACGGGGTGCCGGTCAGGCCGATGATGCGGCGGACGCGCGGGCGGATCTTCATCAGCGCCCGGAAGCGTTTTGTCCGGTGGCTTTTGAAGGACGACAGCTCGTCGACCACCACGGTGTCGAAGTCAAAGGGGACGCCGCTCTCCTCAATGAGCCACTGGACGTTTTCCCGGTTGATCATGCAGATATCCGCCCGCCGCAAAAGCGCCGCCCTGCGCTCGGCCTCGGTGCCCACCGCCACGGAGCAGGTCAAAAGCGACAGGTGATCCCATTTCTGAATCTCGGCGGGCCATGTGTCGCGGGCCACGCGGAGAGGCGCGATTACCAGAATACGGTGAGCCTCGAAGCTGTCAAACAGCAGGTTATTCAGGGCGGTCAGCGTGATGCTCGTTTTGCCGAGGCCCATATCCAGCAGGACCGCCGCGACGGGGTGATCCTCGATGTAACGGACGGCATAGGTCTGGTAGCTATGGGGTTCGTATTTCATCCAGAATTCCTCCAATCTGCTCTGGCCGGTCCAGCACGAAAACCCGAAAGCCCAGCCGCCGCAGCGTCCGGTGTCTGGCTTCCTGCAGGGGGCGCGGCGCCCTGCCCGGAGCCTTGACCTCCACAAAGGCCATGCGTCCGCCCGGCAGCAGAACAAGGCGGTCGGGCATTCCGCTCATGCCGGGGGATACGAACTTCAAGGCCAGACCGCCCGTCCGCCTTGCCATCAGAGTGAATTTTTGCTCGATTTCCTTTTCTCTCACGGCCGTTTTCCCCTTTCAAGTGACCTCGGCGCATGTCATTTACCGAACTTTTTCTTATGAGATTTTTTATGTGTCTAAGAAAAGTTTTGGAAGAGACCTTCGTCGAGGTCACTTGATTATCTTATTTACTGCAAAAAGCGCTCGAAATCTCCGTCGTCCGTTTTGAGACGGAGCCCGGTAAAAAAGCGCCGGCCGTCCCGGACAATCCGCTCAAAGCCGGCCTTTTCCAGTGCAAAATAGAAATCCGCGGTGCTGCGGACATATTCGTTTGTGTCGATGCTGTAATTGCGGTACGCCTGATACAAAGCGCCGGAGCTTTCGCGGAAACCGGCGGCAAGCTCGCACCGGTCCTCCAGAAAATGGCCGAACCAGTCGTTCTGCGCCCGGTACTCGTCAATGGCTTTTTGCACGCATGCCGGCACGGGGAGCTTGTAATCCAGCGCGATCACCTTTCGGGCACCCTCGATGATCCACGCCAGAATGCTCTCGCCGGCATTGTTGTAGAGATATTCGCCGTAGTTCTTGATGTCGTTTTTTCCTTCTATCTTTGCGCCAAACGGAATCACGATCAGCCTGCGCCAGATTCCGTCGTCGGAGGCGCTGACCTTCGGCAGGTGGTTGGTGTAGAGAACCAGCGTATGGCAGGGCGTGAAGCTGAACGGGTCCTTGTACTTTTTCTCGGCGAACACATCGTCGGTGGAGCAGAGCTGCTTGACGGTGGAGTCGTTGAGCCGGGCGCCCTCCTGCATTTCGGCGGCGATGAGCAGGCGCTTGCCCTTGACCTCGGCCAGCTCCGGCTTGATGTTGCGGCGGCAGCCCACCGTCAGCGTGTCGGCGGAGATGTTGCCGCTGTACAGACCCAGCACGCGGGAAACCGCGTTCCAGAAGGTGGACTTGCCGTTGCGCCCGCAGCCGTAGGCGATGATGAGCGCTTCCACATAGACCTTGCCGACGGCGGCAAGCCCGCAGATCATCTGCACATAGTCGATGAGTTCGCGGTCTTTGCAGAAGATGAGGCCTAAGCTGTCCTGCCAGAGCTGCCCGCCTTTCCTGCCGGGCGAAACAGAGGTGATTTTGGTGATAAAGTCGGACGGCGCGTGCTCCCGCGCACCGTCAAGACCTTTGCGCAGATCGTAGGTGGCTTCGGGCGTGCAGAGAAGAAAGCAGTCCGCATCCAGATCCCGCGGGGAAATCTCCAGCATCGGGCGCACCTCTTTGAGCGCCGCGGTAATATTCTTTGAATCGCGGCGGCGGATCGCATAGGACTGGTAGGCTTTCGCCGCGAGATATTCGTCGTAGGCCTCGGACTGCGCGTCGTTGAACAGGGCTTCCGCCTTGGCTTTGGAGGTCGTGTCGAGAATGCCCTGCGCCCCGCATCCGGTCAGCTTTTTGGCGGCGGCCAGCAGATCCCGGGTCGCCTCCTCCAGTTGGCGGCGGGTCAGCTCGTGGGCCACCGCCTGCGCGCCCGGCTCGGTTTCCTTCCAGTAGTGCTCCGTGTACCGGATAAAGTGCGTCGCCGGCGAATAGCGCAGCTCACCGGAAAAGTGCTTTGCCAGCACCTCGGCCTGCCCGACGTCGGAGAAATCACCGGGCTTGTATGAGACATCGCTGTTATACACCTCGGGCAGCACATAACTGTCCTGACGCTGAATTTTGGCGTAAAACCGCCGGGCGCTGTGCCAGATGGTCGAAAGCTCGGCGTCCGGAAGCGGCGGTGCGCATTTTGCGGCTTCCTCCAGAAAACATTGATACGCCTCATCGCCGTCGCCGTATTTTTTGATAACCCTGCCGGCAAATCGGGACAGGGTGGCGTTGCGGCTGCCCTCCGGAATAACCGGGCCGGTTCCGCTGCCGCCGGGCAGATCCGCGTCAAAGTCGTCGTCCTCCAGAAATTCGGTCAGATTCATCCTGCCGGGGAAGAGTTCCACCTCGGCGCGGGATGTGCCGAAGAAGAAGCGCGCCGCATCCAGCGCCCTGGTGTCAAAATACGGAAAGATGGTGCTTACCAGCTTCTTCATATCGCTGTAAGCAGCCGCGTCGGTGATGCGCGTAATCGGGAAAAGAATATGAAATTTTGGCCGGGCGGGCTTCCCGTTTTTCTCGCGCATGTGGCAGCGGCTGTAATGGACCGCGAAGCCGACATCCGGAAACGCGGCGGCGACATCGGCCGGGCGAACCCAATCGGCCGGGTTTTCGGAGTGGTCGTTGTCGCAGTCAACGGGCAGGCAGTCCGCGCCGAGAAAATTGTCGCCGCTTCGGTAGCTGTTTTTGTACTCGGCGCAGACGTAGTCGCGGCAGACCGCCGCCCGCAGGCTTTCCTCGTCTGTGACTTCGGTTTTGTGGGGATAGGAGCAGTTGCCGGGGTTGCCGACAATGTCGGCGCTGTACAGAGTAAACATCAGTCGCGCACCTCCTTCGCGCCGTCCTCCAATACCTTGGTGATGAACTTCAGCGCCGTGATGATGGTTTCCAGCTCACAGTCGCCGCCGAGCGTGACTTCGAAGCCTCCGTTTCCGCAGCGGCCCAGCGGGCGCACCCGGATATCCGTGCCGCCCTCGTCCGAAATGCGGAAATAGGTGCGGCTTCCGTGCCCGGTGTCTCCGCCCTGATAGCCGTTGGTGCCGGCCTCAGCCTCGAGAACGTTGGCGCTGACAATTTCGCGCGTATAAGTAGAAATCTCTGTGCCGCCGATGCGGCGCGTACCTTCAGTGACTGCAAACATCCTGTACCTCCTCCATATCTTCCGTGAAGCAGCGCAGGCGGTAATTCTTCCACCTGGCCCGTTTGATTTCCGCCTGCATGCCGGCTGTGATATTGCCGCCGAACACCCACACCTCGGAGCATTTGCTCATCAGGGCGTTTCCGAAAAACAGCCCAAGCTCCCGCTCCCGCGGGTCGGCGTCGTTCAAAAACTGCGGGAACAGCAGGTGAGGCGCGATGGGGATAAACCCCTTGTCCACAGCGAAACGGCAGTAATTCCGCGCGGCCCGGACGTTTCTTTCAATGTCTCCCGCATAGGGGGAGCAGATATAGACGATGGGCCGAAATGCCCGGAGCGCGCGCTCCTCCTGCTCAATCAGCGACAGAGCTTCGCAGGCGGTGGGGTCCGGGTAGCCTTCGCTGTTGCGTTTGCCGATGCTCATGGCAGACCTCCTTCCCGGGCGGGCTGCCGCCGCCCGCTTCTATTACCCACTGGAGGCGGCGGCCCGCTTTTGACGAACCCTCTCAGTCTTTTTTATAGAAATCCGTCTCGTACCCGTCGGCGCGGAGCAGCAGACCCTTTGCCCAGGGCGGCGTTCTGCCCATCTGTTCGCAGACGGCCTCCAGAGACATGCCCGGTTCGGCTTCGATGACCACTTCGTCGTGAATGTGCATGACAATGGCGCAGCGGCGCAGTGTCCGCATGGCATAGCAGAGGATGTCGCGTGCGGTGGCCTGCACAATGTTTTCCACAAATTTAGGGCCGTAGGAATCGAGGCGCTCCCATTTCTTCGTGCCGCCGACGCCTTCGTAGGTGACGCACTGCCCGCCGAACCGGTTTTGACCGATGCGCGGCTTTACATAGGCAAGCCGCCGGCCGGAAGGCAGTGTGACAAAAAGCATCCCGCTCCGGCAGGAGAACCCAATGCCGTGGGTGCTGTTGGCATGTTTATTGCGGACGGCCTCAATCGCCGCGCGGTCCACATCCCACCAGAGCTTTACGATATTCGGATTGGACTGCCGCCACGCGTCGACCAGCAAAGGAAGCTCGTCCTCGGCAAGGCCCATTTCGAGAGCGCCCATGGCTTTGAGCGCGCCGACCGAGCCGCCGTACCCGAGCGCCAGCTCCGCAATTTTCCCTTTTTGCCGCAGATGCCCGTTGACGCCGTGCTTTTCGACCGGCACCTTAAACATCTGAGAGGCGGAGGCGCAGTAGATGTCGCCGCCCTTTGCAAAAACCGCCTGCCGCCACTGCTCGCCGGCAAGCCACGCGATCACGCGGGCTTCGATGGCGCTGAAGTCTGCGACGATGAATTTTGCGCCCGCCCGCGGCACGAATGCCGTGCGGATCAGCTGGGAGAGCGTATCCGGGACATCTTCGTAGAGCATTTCGACACCGTCATAATCTCCGCGGCGCACCAGCGCGCGGGCCTGCTCCAGGTCGGGAAGGTGGTTCTGCGGCAGGTTTTGCATTTGAATGAGCCGGCCGGCCCAGCGCCCGGTTCGGCTGGCGCCGTAAAACTGGAACATGCCGCGGGCGCGTCCGTCGGCGCAGACGGCGGTCTCCATCGCCTGATATTTCCGCACCGAGGATTTGGCAAGCTGCTGTCGGAGGGAGAGCGCGTCGCCGAGGGGTTCCGGTGCGGTTTTCATCAGTTCTGCGACGGCCTTTTTGCCGAGGGTGTCCGTTTCCAGCCCGTTTTCCGCAAGCCACCGCTTCATCTGCTGAACCGAATTCGGATTGTCCAGCTCCGTCAGCTTCTTCATGGCTGCGGTAAGCTGCCGGCGGGAGCGTGCGTCCATCGCGATGGCCTGCCTGACCAGCGTCAGATCCAGCGCGGCGCCCCGGTCGTTGATTTCCTGATCCAGCTGATACTCCTCCCAGACGCTTTCGGGCACCGGGAACTTGGAAAGCCGCTCCTGAACGGACATCTCCGTTTCCACATCGCGGGCATTGTACCGCTTGAAGGCGGCCCACTTGTCCGGTGCGTGCACGGGACGGTTGCGGGTGCGGCCGGCATTGGTTTTTGTCGGCGCGCAGGGCCGGCAGAAATATTTGATGAGTTCCCTGCCCTCGGTGAGCTTTTGCTTTTCCAGCCCCAGCACCGCGCCCACACCCTCCAGCGACAGCGGCAGGCCCATGGCCGCCGCCCAAACCATGGAACAGCGCCACTGGGCGGGGTCGAGATAGGTGCCGGCGGGCAGCCCGAGGAACCGGGAGAGGCAGACGCGCTCGAAATTTGCGTTGAACGCCCATTTGACAACGGCCTCGTCGGTAAGAGCCGCGGCAATTTCAGGCGGGAGTTTCTCCCCGCAGGCGAGGTCGACAACCCGAACCGGGCCGCCGTCCGCACTGCAGCCGAACAGGAGAATTTCAAAGTCGGGGGATTCCGCGTATTTGTAAACGCCGCATTTGGAAAGCGGCGCGCTGCTGTAGGTTTCAATATCAATCGAGAGAGTTTTCATACGTCGATTCCTTTCAAAAGCCAAAATGGGTGACAGGAATGTTCCCGCCACCCACCGGCCGTGTCTTACCTGCCCAGTTGCTCCATTCGCTTCCGGTGATATTCCTCATCACAGGCGGCGCGTTCCTTTTCAAGCTGGAGTCTTTCGGTTTCCCATTTCACATTTCGCTTTTCACGCTTGCGGTCCTCGATGACATCAAGGATGGAGCGAATAATCCAAAAAACCGCCAGAGCCAGATATAGGCTGAGAAGCAGGATACAAAGAATCGTTGTGGTTTCCATAATCGTATCCTCCTGTTACTATAAATTTGGTGAGAGGCACGACAGCCAGCCGTGCCTTTTTCC
>ENA-UOOE01000810-UOOE01000810.1-fermentation-metagenome-genome-assembly--contig:-NODE-810-length-28729-cov-3.854398_pt1 | contig 28729 bp, 29 predicted proteins | sample MGYA00245776_ERZ724021 | MGnify/ENA primary metagenome ERZ724021 (study PRJEB28704, sample SAMN03018321) | fermentation metagenome | biome: anthropogenic terrestrial biome; feature: soil; material... | reverse complement strand
AGATGCTAACTCTATAGATATGAAAAATGGTGAAGAAAAAGGCTTAAGCAAATCCATGCTTGATAGACTTTTAATAAATGAAAAAAGAATCTTAGATATGAGTGAAGGTTTAACACAAGTATCAAAATTACCAGACCCTATTGGAGAAATCACAAAGATGTGGAAAAGACCAAATGGCCTTACCATAGGTGAAAAAAGAGTACCTTTAGGAGTTATTGGTATAATTTATGAAGCAAGACCTAATGTCACTGTTGATGCTGCAGCACTTTGCTTAAAATCCGGTAATGCTGTAATACTTAGAGGTGGCTCTGAGGCTATCAACACCAATAAGGTTGTAGCTAATTTATTAAGTGGTGCCTGCAAGGAATGCGGCCTTCCTGAAGGAACAGTACAGCTTATAGAAACTACTGATAGAGAAGCAGTTAATATAATGCTTAAGTTAAATGAATATATAGATGTATTGATTCCTAGGGGTGGAAGAGGTCTTATACAAACTGTAGTTAAAAATGCTACAGTGCCTGTAATAGAAACAGGAGTTGGTAACTGCCATATATTTGTTGATGAAAGTGCAGATTTAAAAATGGCAGAGGATATTATAATAAACGCTAAAGTTCAAAGACCTGCTGTGTGCAATGCTATGGAAAGTCTGCTTGTACATGAAAAAATAGCAGAAAAGTTCTTGCCTATAATTGCTGCTTCACTGTCAAAACTAGGAGTAGAATTAAGAGTTTGTGATGAAGGTAAAAAAATAATTATGGATTCCATAAAGGATGAAGAGATTTTAAAACATATTGTAGACGCAACAAGCGAAGATTGGGATACTGAATTCCTAGATTTAATATTATCCGTTAAGGTAGTTCCTTCTCTAGATGCTGCATTAGATCATATATATAAACATGGGACTAAACATTCAGAAGCTATAATTACAGAAAGCTACTCAAATTCACAAAGATTTTTAAATGAAGTAGATGCCGCTGCAGTATACGTAAATGCCTCTACAAGATTTACTGATGGCTTTGAATATGGATTTGGTGCAGAAATAGGCATAAGTACTCAAAAACTTCATGCTAGAGGTCCTATGGGACTTCAGCAGCTTACTACAACTAAATATATTGTTTATGGAAATGGACAAATAAGAAAATAAGTTTACTAAAATACAACAAAAGAGGGAACGCAGATAGATTTGTATTTACACAAATCTACCTACGTTCTCTATTGTAAATTTCTTAATGCCACAGCCCTTTCCTAATTATTCACTATTTACTATGCTTTTCTCACTATTTTAAACATAGGTAATCTGTTTATCAGCATCACAAACTATATCTACTAACTTATCATTAACATAGGTCTTCAATATAACTTTATGCTGCCATAGTTGAACTATATATTTTAAGGTTTCTGCAGCATAGTTTAAGTCCAGCTCTCTTCCATCAAATGTGTGCTCTAAAATCAAAGTTTTATTATATTGACTCATATCACTAATGGTAATATAGGGTATCATACCTAAACCACAGGAACTGCATAAGGTATTCTTTATTTCCTTGTATCCATCTTCATCAGAAACCTGTTCAATGATATAGTCTTTGTCATTTTTACCATATTGGAAAAGATTCATTTCAAGACATAATTCTTTTGTCAGATATCTTCTAATAAAGGATTCATCCCTTTCCATGGCTCTTACTTCAAAAATCTTTTTTCTTCCATGCTTTTCTTCTAATTCAGTTAATATTTTAAATCCCATATAGTAAGGATTTATTCTTCCCTCTAATGGAGTTATTACATCATTATGTCTCTTTAAAAATTCTAAATATAGATTCTGTGGAAGGTCTAATTTTTTTAATATATTATAGTGCCAATAACTTGCCCAGCCCTCATTCATTATTTTTGTCTCTATTTGAGGCAGGAAGTATTTGGTTTCTTCTCTTACTATTTCTAGAATATCATTTTGCCAGGAGGATAACCCTCCATATTTTATAATAAACCCCAATATATCCTCTTCCGGCTCTAAAGGTATTTTATCAATATTGCCTATTTCCTTTTTCTCTCTAGGCTTTAATATATCATTATTTTCATAACTCTTATAGTCTTCAATAATCTTTGCCTTAAGCTCTTCATTTGTAAGTTTTTTTATTCCAATGCTCCTATCCCTTTGAAGCTTTATGGCATGAGCTGCATCTAATATGTTTTCCACTTCACTGTATCCTATGCTGGGGTCATTTATATATTCCCTTATTCTATCGCCATGATTTTTAAACATCTCTACTGTGTATTTGGCATCTGTACCCATGGCAAATAGCCTATTATTTTTAAAGAAATCATTATGCCCATATACATGGGCAATAGTTAGTATTTGTAACAGTAAAGTATTGTCCTTCATCAAATAAGCTATACATGGGTCAGAATTTATAACCATTTCATAAGGTAATCCTGTAAGGTTATATTGATAAAGAGTTTTTAATCTATCGTAAGCCTTACCAAAGCTCCAATGAGGATATCGAGCAGGCATACCTAGATATACCTCATAGGCCAGCATATCATTATAATCTATTATTTCAAATTCCTGTGGATAATAATCTAGCCCAAAGTCCTTTACTATTTCTTCTATTTTATCATTCCAGTATTGAAGTTCCTTGTAAGTATAATTCAACGATGCCCCACCCCCTTGAAAATCAACTGTTTATTTTTATTTCTGCCCTTAATAATTCCTTTAAAGCATCCCACAGATCTTCTTTCTTTTGCATGGATACAGGAACAAAATTATCCTTTTTTACCTCTTTGGAATATCTTTTTCTTATACCACTTATATATCCATAGGTCATAATTTCTACATATCCAAAAAGATTGCAGGCATCACATAGATCGTTAGCTGATTTTATAGCTCTTTCATTATCCTCGCTCCAGTTATCACCATCACTTGCATGAAAAGCATATATATTATAATTTTCAGGATTATATTTTTCTTTTATTATGTCCAAGGCCATTTTATAACCGCTGGATATATAGGTTCCTCCTGATTCAACCTTATGAAAGAATTCATTCTCTGTTACCATTTTTGCAGATGTGGAATGAGATATAAAAACTATTTCCGCACTTTCATATTTCATTTTTATAAAACTGTATATCATAAAGAAGAAGGATCTAGCCAAATATTTTTTATTTTGATCCATGGAGGCAGATGTATCCATAATACAGATGACTACAGCATTGTATTCCTTCTTTCTACGAGGCTTTACTCTGTAATATCTTAAGTCATCCTTTTTAAAGGGAAATCTCTCTATTTCTACAAGCTTTTGCTCACCATGTAACTCCTGCTGTCTCTCCCTTAGTACTCTCTTCATTCCCTGTTTTCTTTTAAGCTTTTCAACTACTGTTCTTTTTTTAGCCAACCTTGGAGGAATACCGCTTCTCTGATATCCACTTTTTTTCCTTGAGCCTTCTTCTAGTATCTCTGAAAATTTCTTTTTCTTTAGATTAGGGAGTTCCAAATCATCAAATATATATGAAAACACATCCTCAATAGTTATCTCTGTTTCAAATATATCTTCTCCTTCTTCATTGCCTGCTCCAGTGCTACCTTTTCCAGCTTCCCCTTTATCTGTTCCTATTTTATCCCCTTTTTTTTCTGTGCCGTCTCCACTGCCCACACCTGGAGCATTTTTGCCATATACAAATTGATATTCTTTAATTCCCCTAATAGGAATTTTAATTTTCTTATTTTTAGTCTGACCAATTAAACTTTCCTCTGACAGGATATCTACTAAATTTTTTTTAATAGATTCCTCTACTAATTTTTGATGTCTCCTCCTATCTTCAGCAGGTCTGTCATGGGGTATGGGATTGAATTCTCTAATTACTGCCATAATATCAATCCTTCCATAGATTATTAGCAGCGTATTTCAATATTACATCACAGCATTCATAACAGTATCCATTTCTCTTCATTTCTTCCACCATGGCATTATATTTTTCATTTTGTTCTTTATCTCTTACCCTAGATTTCGTTATTATTCTTGACATTTCTCTAACTGAATAAGTTAATTTCTTTTCTATAGCTTCCTTTAGTGGTTCATAGGAGGTGTAATCTATCTTAGCACCCTTTCTTACTAAATAGAACATATAAGAGGTTACATCAGATCTAAAGCCTTTAGCAGAGCTATCAGAAATACCTATTTGCTCTTCTATAGATCTCATAAACTTTTCATCAGGATCTAATTGCTCTCCTGTAGCTTTATCTTTTATTTTTGTTTTATTAACATAGGATTCCGCATGGTCTAAATAATTATTGAAAAGACTTTCTGCTTGTTCCCTAAAGCTCTGTATAAAAGCTTTAGTTATTTCCTTTTCTAATATTTTGTTGTATTCTTTCCTTATGTTATCTTGTAAAAAGGCCAAATACTTCTTTCTTTCATCCTCAGAAGTATCCAAATCTTTCACTGATTTTATCATGCTTTCCATAACGCTCAATGGATTAATACAATCACACTTTGATTCTGAAATAGCATTGTCTATAGCCTTTATAATAAATCTTGTAGATATACCAGACATTCCTTCTCCAAGGCCTGCCTCTTCTCTTAACTCTGAAATATCAATCTTTTTAGTTGTTCCTTTCTCTACTATTTCTTCTCCATTATATATTTTAAGTTTAGTCAATAAATCCACCTTGTTGGATGGAGTAAGCCTAGAGAGAATTGCAAACATAGCCGCTACGTCTATAGTATGAGGTGCTATATGGGCCTTAAAGTTACTTTTCCTCAGTATTTTTTCATATATCTTTTTCTCCTCGTTTAATTCCAAACAATAGGGGACCTCTATCTTTACTATTCTATCTAATATAGCTTCATTGGTGTGATCAGATTTAAATTTATTCCACTCTGCCTCATTGGAATGGGCCACTATAACCCCATCGAAATATATCATAGCGCCTTTTCCTGGAGAGGGAATGGATTTTTCCTGAGTTGCTGTAATAATAGTATGCAGATATTCCACATCATTTTTAAATACTTCTATGAATTCAACTAATCCTCTATTTCCCACATTAAATGCTCCATTTAGTGAAAAAATTCTTGGGTCGTCTTCTGAATATAGATCCATTTTTGATATATCTACTGAGCCTATAAGTACGGATGTGTCTTGATTATTAGGATCTACTGGGGGAACTACTCCAATTCCTTTTCTTGATCTTATAGAAAAATCAGTTCTCTCCACTGGGAATTTTTCATATTCCCCATGGTACTCCTCTTTTAATCTGTATCTACATACGGGGCATAAATCTCCCTCTATTTCTACACCTAATTCTTTTTCAAATTCTTTTCTTAAATGCTTAGGTATAAGATGCAGTGGTTCTTCTCTCATTGGACATCCTTTTAAAGAATAGATAGCTTCACTATTTTCTACAACTTTTTTTAGTGACTCTACAATGGAAGACTTTCCCGACCCTACAGGCCCTACTAGGTATAACACCTGTCTGGCTTCCTCGCCCTTCATTGATGCAGAATAAAAATAGTTAACTAGTTTTATTAAAGTTTTATCAATACCAAAGAAATCCTTGTTGAAAAAATTATAGCTTTTTATTGTTTCATTACCATATATTTTTCTTACTCTTATATTTTCTTCTGGATCTAAAATCTCAACTCCCTCTTTAGTTATTAGATCATACATTCTTTTATGAGCTAAATTACATATTTCAGGATTTTTCTTAATAATCTCCAAATAGTCCATAAGAGTTCCTTGAAATTTTTCTCCTTTTCTTTTTTCTCTATCTTTTTCAATTAACTCTTTAAAATTCATAAATACCTCCATAAAAATTGATAACTTTAGCCTTATATTTTATTGTATTTATATTAAATTTTCTTAAGGTTTAGAACAATTGGCATTTATTTATATCTATTATTAGACTATAATAATAGTAAGAAAGTATAAATATATATTATTAAGGCTCAAGTATTAACTTTTTTAATAACACTAAGGGGGTAATATTAATGAACTTTATTGATTTAAGGAGTGATACTGTAACTAAACCTACAGAAAAAATGAGAAAAGCTATGTATGAAGCCGAAGTTGGCGATGATGTTTATGGTGATGATCCCACAGTAAATGAGTTGGAAAGTTATGCTGCGGAATTAGTAGGAAAAGAAGCTTCCCTATTTGTTCCTAGCGGCACCTTTGGGAATCAGCTTTCTCTATTTACTCATTGCACTAGAGGAAATGAAGTAATTCTCGGGGAAGATTGCCATATACTAATGCATGAAGTTGGAGCACCTGCAGTTATTGCTGGTGTACAGTTAAGACCTATAAAAAGTAATAAAGGAGAAATAGATCCACTTGAAATCGAAAAAAGAATAAGAGGTGTGGATATTCATTTTCCAGAAACCGGTCTTATATGTGTTGAAAATGCTCATTCCAACGGAAGAGTTATATCCTTAGAAAATATGAGAGAAATATATACAATAGCTAGAAATCATAATCTTCCTGTTCATTTAGATGGAGCAAGATTATTTAATGCAGCTGCCTATCTTAATGTAGACCCAAAAGAAATTACTCAGTATTGCAGTTCCGTAATGTTTTGTTTATCTAAAGGGCTTTGTGCCCCAGTAGGCTCAATGGTTGCAGGGAGCAAAGACTTTATTGAAAAGGCAAGGAAAAAGAGAAAGATCATGGGCGGAGGTTTAAGGCAAGCTGGTATATTAGCTGCTGCAGGATTGGTGGCTTTAAAGGACATGAGAAAATATTTGATGGAAGATCATCAAAACGCCCTTTATTTAGGAGAAGAATTGAGTAAAATACCTGGAATAAATATAAATCTTGACGATATTAATATAAATATGGTATTCTTTAACATGAACGATGAGTTATATGATATGAATAATTTGGCGAAAGAATTTTATAAAAAAGGGATAAAAATCAACGGTCCAGAAAATGGAGAATTAAGATTTGTAACAAATTATTGGATTAAAAGAAAAGATATAGATTATATAATAAATACTATGAAAGAAATTTTAAATAGAAAATAAGAGCTGTATGGGGGCAGACTTAGTTCTTCTCCCCTATTTTTTACTTATATTTTTAAATAATAATAATGTACTTATATTTATTGTTTTCGTATATCATTACAAGAACTATACAAGGAGGGTTATATATGAAAAAATTTATAGTATTACTTATTTTACCTTTTGTTTTGCTAACTTCCTGTAGTAAACCTATTAATACCGAAAAGAATAAACCTGATAGTACAAAGATTGAAAGTCATGTAACTGATAAAAATATTTCCCATAGTGTTAAAGATTACTATCCTTTTAAAGAAAATATTAAAATGAAATACAAAGGAACAGGTAATGAATTTGCAGAAAAGACTGTATACACTGATTATATAAAAGGTGACAGAATTCAATTGAGGATTGTAAATCCAGGAACAACTTCTGCACAAATACTAGAAAATAAGGATGGAGAATTAAGGCTTATAACTTCTAAAGGCGAATTTTATTACAGAGATGATATAACTGATAGTAAAAATGATAAATATGAAATTTTATTAAAAGAACCTTTAGCAAAAGGTACTTCCTGGACTTTGGCCAATGGAAGCAAAAGATATATATCTGATGTAGATAAAGAAATAGAGACTCCTGCAGGAAAGTTTAAAGCTTTAGAAGTTACTACAGAAAGTGCTGAATCAAAAACCCTTGATTATTATGTCTTAAATATGGGTCTTGTTAAAACCGTTTTTAAATCAAAGGATGCTGAAGTTATTACTACCCTTGAAAATGTTGAAGAAAATGCTCCTGTACATCAAACAGTTAAATTTTACTATCCAGACTATGTAGAGGATAAAATTATATTTGTAAAAAGGCAATTAGATTTTAAAACTAATGATGATTTAAAAAATCTTCTAGAAAATAATTTTAAAGAAGTTCCAAATAAGGATATTAGTCATATCTTTTCAAAGAACGTAAAAATTAACAAAGTATATTTAGATGATAAAAGCAATACTGTAAAAATTGATATTTCTGATAACTTTGTAAAGGAAATGAATGCTGGTGGTGGATTAGAGTCTGCTATACTAAAATGTATTACAAATACCTTAGGTGATTATTACAATGTGGATAAGGTTTCTATTACTTTAAATGGTAAATCCTATGCTTCTGGTCATATAATTTTAAATGAAAATGAAACCTTAAAGGTAGATTATAATGGAATATCAGAATATAAATAATAAAAAATCTGTTGAGTTTGCACTCAACAGATTTTTTATTAAAGAGAAAATCCATTTATTTAACAATACTTTTTAAATAAAAATATGCCATTATAGTTTTATCATCTACTATCTTCTCATGCATAATCATATTTTCAAATTTTTTAAATGGAACCCAAGCTCCTTCAGTAACATCCACATCCTCTATTCTTTCTGAATTGAAAGCATTTCTACTTACTTTTACCTTAAACATATACATAGTACTTGCACTAAATCCTAAAATAGGCTTATAGGAAACAATCTTTTCTACTTCCTCTTTTTTTATATCTAAAGCAGTCTCCTCTTTAAGTTCTCTTACCAAGCACTCTTCTATGCCCTCTCCTTCTATATCCAACAGTCCCGCTGGTATTTCTAAGGTTTCTTTCATTATAGAAGGTCTAAATTGCTTAACTAATAATATTTCATCAAATTCGTTAATAACAATAGCTGAAACTGCACTATGATTTTTAACTACTTCATAGTTTTTCCCATTTATATTTCTTTTATACAGCTTTAGCCATCCATCATATATGCAAGTGTCTTCCATTTAACTCACTCCTTAATTTTTAAAACTATGTATAGGTGCAGGTATTCTTCCTCCCCTATTAACAAAGTCAGCACTAGAAAATTTACTTACAGCCATAATTGGAGCCCTTCCTAAGAGTCCTCCAAATTCAACAGTGTCTCCAATAGTTTTACCTGGCACAGGAATAATTCTAACTGCTGTGGTTTTATTATTTACAACTCCTATGGCAGCTTCATCAGCTATTATAGCTGATATAGTTTCTTCTGGGGTATCACCTGGTATTGCAATCATATCAAGACCAACTGAGCATACACAAGTCATAGCCTCTAATTTTTCTATATTTAAGGAACCTTTTACCACCGCATTTATCATTCCAATATCTTCACTTACTGGTATAAAAGCTCCGCTAAGTCCTCCTACATGACTGTAGGCCATAACTCCACCTTTTTTTACTGCATCATTTAAAAGAGCAAGAGCTGCTGTAGTTCCTGGTGCCCCACAGCTTTCAATACCAATTTCTTCTAAAATATGAGCTACACTATCCCCTACAAAAGGTGTTGGTGCTAAAGATAAATCCACTATGCCAAAAGGTACATTAAGCCTTTTTGATGCTTCTTTGGCAACTAATTGACCCATTCTTGTGATTTTAAAGGAGGTTTTCTTTATGGTTTCTGCCACCACATCAAAGCTTTCCCCCTTTACGCTTTCCAATGCAGATTTAACTACTCCTGGTCCACTTACACCTACATTTATTACACATTCTCCTTCCCCTACGCCATGGAATGCTCCTGCCATAAATGGATTATCTTCCACTGCATTTGCAAAAACTACAAACTTAGCATTGCCTATGCCATCTTTATCCCTAGTTAATTCTGCTGTGCTCTTAATTATTTTTCCCATCTGTTTTACTGCATTCATATTTATGCCCGCTTTTGAAGAACCAATATTTACAGAAGAACATACTTTTTCAGTAACACTAAGGGCTTCTGGTATAGATTCTATAAGAATTCTATCTCCCTTTGTATACCCTTTATGTACAAGAGCAGAAAAACCTCCTATAAAGTTTACACCTACTGTGTCTGCGGCTTTATCTAAAGTTCTTGCATACTCTACATAATCCTTATCATCTGAAGCTCCTGCTATTAATGAAATAGGAGTTACGGATATCCTTTTATGTATTATAGGTATTCCATATTCTTTTTCTATGTCTTCACCAACTTTAACTAAATTTTCAGCTTTTGTTACTATCTTGTCATATATTTTTTCTCTTGCTGCCCTACCATCAGAGCTTATACAATCTAAAAGAGAAATACCCATGGTAATAGTTCTAATATCCAACTTTTCTTTTTCTATCATCCTTATAGTTTCTAAAATATCATATGAATTAATCATTTGTCTTCCCCCTTTTATATGCGGTGCATGGACTCAAATATTTCTTCATGCTGTATTCTAATGGATACTCCTAATTCTTCACCTTTTTTATTCAATGCATCTTTTATCCCATCAAAAGATACATTGGTTTTTCCTATATCTACTAGCATAATCATGGTAAAATACTCTTGGATTATTGTTTGACTTATATCCAAAATATTTACCCCCATACTTGAAAGTTCACTACTGACACCAGCAATTATTCCTACTTTATCTTTGCCTATTACAGTTATTATAGCCCTCATTTTTATTACCCACCTTTATTTATTATTATATTTAATCCCCAAAATTTAATAATAAATTTTGGGGATATTTACAGTTAAAAATCACATTCTATATTCATTTCTTTTAAGAATTTAATTTTTCTATTATATATTTCTTCCCTTTCTTTTATTATAGCATTCATAGGATTATCACTACAAATTTCATCATATGCTAATTGCCAAGCTCTCAAATACTCCATTGATTTAATTATTGCACTACCCTGAGTATGAAACTTTTTGCCTTGCATCATATCAGTTAGTTTACCACAAAACTGAAGCAATAATTCTTTCTCCAGCTTTCCTCCACCAGCCCAAACTAGTTTAGGAGATAATGAACTCCATAGCTCTGATTTTGTATCTTTCCATATTTTTATGGCTTTGTTTTTATCTTCATTTTTCCTAAATAGCTCTTTTAGCTCACTATCCATGCTTTCATTAATTTCTCCATGAAATAAGTTTAGTACTCCGCCAGTTTTCTTATATGCAGATTGATATAAAAATTCTGTCTTATCTAATGGAAGCATCCTATTGTACTCCTCTAAAATAGGAGAGTTTTTTAATTCAGGGAGTATTTTTAATATTCCCGAATTATCATTATGTATTATTGTATATTCATAAAGAGTTTTCCCATCTAATTGCTCATAACTTTCATTAATTGAAAACTCTACCTGGTCCAAAAATAATTTTACTGCTGACAACTGATTTGGAAGCCATACACTTTTTTCTTTTGCCTGATTTTCCATTCTATGCATCTCCCTTCAATGCTCTTAAAGTTGCTAGTGCTCTATCATAATTAGGATCTTCCTCTAGAATATCATTTAAAATTTTTTCCGCTCTATCATAGTCATTTTCTACAGTTATATAATAAACTGCAACGTTATGAAGAGATTTTAGTTTAAGTTCCTTTGGATTTTCAGAATTCTCGCTATAGTATACAGCTTTATTAAAGCATTCTAAAGATTTATGAAAAACTCCTAATAGATTATATATAAATCCAAGAGCATAATAACAGTTAGAATCATCTTCCTTTAATTCTAATGCCTTTTTAAATCTATCTTTTGATTCAAAAATATTTCCATAATACATTAGATTAATATCCCCTAATGTGTATTCTATAAAATAATTTTCTGGATAAGATTTTAACTTTTTATAGAATTCTTCCACTGATGTTACATCTTTTTTCTCGGCAGATTTTATAAATAAGTACATTAAACATCCCCATTCAAGATCTAGCTCTGCATTATTTTTCTCCATGTACTCATTAAAATAGCCTTTTAAACTTTCTTTCCCATCCATTTCCTTTAATATACATTTTTTATAATTTTCTTCAGTTATTGCAATTTGATATTTTTCCAAAATTGTCTTTTGGTAATCCTTAGTAGTATATTTTATACTCTTACTCATTTGCTTCACTCCTTGTATTATGGTTAACATTTCTATTATATATCGAAATCTATAAAAAAATCTACACTAAATCACTTTTGTTAACAATTAATAAGGGTGGAAAACTCCAATTTCCTTTTCTTCAATATATAACCATTTTACTAATGCCCTGTTTTTATTGTACAATTATATTTAAACTTTAATATTTTTAAGGAGCTATATTATGAAAAAAGTCTTTAAGTCTTTTAAAATATTTTTACTTTTAATCTTTATTGTTATTTCATGTTTTGCTTTTATTTATAAGGACAAAATTAAACTTTATATAAATATAGGGGAAAAGTATGTAAATTTACAAAAGGATACATCTTCTATACCTAAAGTTAATAATTCACGCAATATGAAGGCCTCTGACTTTGAAACTATTGTTTATAAAAATACTAATAATGTCCCATTAACTTTAGATATTTATAAAGCAAAAAAACAGCTTTCAAAAGGTTCTCCCGTAATTTTATATGTTCATGGCGGATCATGGATCTATGGTGATAAAAATATTCCATCAGTACTTTCTCCCCCTTTAGATTCTTTTCGAGAAGAGGGTTTTACCATTATAAGTGTTGAATATAGGTTGATGAAACCTGGAGTTAGTTTTGATAGACCTACCTCTGATGTAAAAGATGCTATAAGATGGGTTTACAAAAATAAAGATGTTTATAATTTTAATTCAAATGAAATAGGAGTTTTAGGTATTTCATCAGGGGCTCATTTATCTTTGCTGGCAAGCTATACAGATGACAAACAATTTATGGATGATAAAAATTTAGAAAATTATCCTTCTAAGGTTAAATACCTTATTGACTTTTTAGGGCCTACTGATTTAAGCACTCTAGATACTTCAAAAGCTAATTGGGATATGAATAATATTTTAAAATCTGTTCCCAATGTTAAGGAGCTAACTTCCAAATATAGCCCTATAAGCTATGTTCATAATGGAGCTCCAAAGACTTTAATGATTTATAGTAAAAATGATACTTTAGTTCCTTATAAAAATGGTGTTGAACTTTATAATAAATGTAAAGAAAATAATGTTTTTGCAAAATTAATACCCCTTGAAAATTGCAATCACGATTTATCAGGTTTGAGCAAGGAAGACATGCTTACTTTATCAAAAGAAGTATTAAAATTTATCCTTCAGAACTCATCTATTTAATAAAAAGAGCTTTTCTGCAGTTTAATACAGAAAGGCTTCTTTTTATTACACTAATCCACTGTTTTTAGTGATTCCACCATTTCAATATTCTTAAGCTTATAATACATTGCAATATTAACTAAAACTGCAAATACAAGTGTAAGTATTGTTGAAATTATATAGCTTTTTATATCTATGGTAAGTCCAAATATCATATTATCCATTTCAACAGTAGTCATTATAAATTTATGAAGAAATACCCCCATAACCAATCCAGCTGCTGTTCCTATAAGTGTTAGAATTGTGTTTTCCCTATAAATATATGCGGATACCTCATTATCATAGAAACCAAGGACCTTTATTGTAGCAATTTCTCTTATCCTTTCACTGATATTAACATTAGTTAAATTGTATAAAACTACAAAAGCTAAAGCCCCTGCTGATACAATCATCATAAGTACAACATAATTTAAACTTCTTATAGTATTTTCAAAGTTCTCCTTTATTGCAGTATTAAAACTTGCATTGGATATTCCCTTCTCTTTTATAAGCTCCCTAGACAACTTATCTTCAAAATCCTTTGAAGTATCTTTTAAAGAAGCTATTACTTCATTAAATTCTACAGGTTGTAAAAACAGTTCTTCATAGTAATCTTGGGATATATATGCATAATTGAAAAGATAGTTTTCAGCAATTCCAGTTATCTTAACTTTAGCCTCTTTGTCTTCACTATTTATTAGCTTTATTTCATCTCCAACCTTTGCTCCTATGTCTTTTGCAACCTTTTCCGTAATTACAACACCTTCAGATGGTATTGGAATACGAGATCCTTTCTTTAGTGTTTGAAGGTGTATAAAGTTTTCCACATCTTTTATATCCTTTGGAACTATTATTGATAAACTCTTTTTTTGTCCATTTAAAGAAAGACTTCCACTTTCACTGTTGATTAATTCATAACCAGATATTCTATTATCTTTTGAAATGTATTCTAAAGCTTCATTTCTTTCTTTTTCATTTGCCTTTTTATCTAGATTTACAGTCATATCATAGGTAAATATAACTCCAAACTGTTTATCTACAATAGTTCTAATAGAATCCCTTACTCCAAATCCTGTAACTATTAATGCTGTACAGCCTGCTATACCCAATACTGTCATTAAAAATCTCTTTTTATATCTAAATATATTTCTAACTGTAACCTTACCGCTAAAGTTTAATCTATTCCAAATAAAAGGTATTCTCTCAAGAAGGATTCTTTTTCCTTCCTTGGGAGCCCTTGGCAGCATTAATGCTGATGGAGCTTCTATTAACTCCTTATAGCATGCGAAAAAGGCTGATAATGTAGTTACTAATATAGCTGCTGATGATATTGTTACCGCTAAAGGAATATCAAAGGTTATAACTACAGGTGGTAACATATACATTATTCCATATGCATTAAACACCACCGTGGGAAATATGGTAAATCCTATAGCTAAACCTATTATACATCCTAAAGTACTGGCAGCTAAGGCGTAACATATATATTTTGAAGCTATGGCTCCTTTTCCATATCCTAGGGCTTTTAAAGTTCCAATGTTAACCCTTTGCTCATCCACCATTCTTGTCATAGTAGTAAGGCATACTAGTGCCGCTACTAGAACAAAGAATACAGGAAATACCCTTGCTAAGGCATCAATTCTATCCGCTGCTCCACCGTAATCCATATAGGAGTAATGGCTTTTTCTATCTAATACATACCACTTAGGTTTCTTAATTTTTTCTAAAGCTTTTTCTCCTTCATCAATTTTATTCTTAGCCTTTGATAGTTCTTTATCCGCTTCTGCTTTTGAATTTTTATATTCTTCCTCACCTTTTAATAAGTCTTTCTTTCCACTTTCTATCTTATCTCTTCCATCTTTAAATCCAGCAAGGGCTTTACTCTTTTCCTGCTGAAGATTAAGTTTTTCCTTCTCCAGTTTTGTCCTTGAAGATATTAAAAAAGCTTTAGAATTATTTAATTTTTTTTCTCCTTCAGCTAACTGAGCTTTCTTCTCTTCTAACTTCATTTTCCCCTGTGCAACTTTGTCCTTAGTTTCCTGCAGCATTCCAATTGTTGTTTGTAATTCTGACTGCAGCTTATTTTTTTCTTCTACTGAAAGCCCTGGATTTTTAAGAGCATCCTGAATCTGGGCTATCTTACCTTCTAATAGTTGTATAGATTGCTGCCCTTTTGCCAGTTCTTCCTCAGCTTTTTTGGAACCTTCTTCCGCTAACTTTTTATTATTTTTTTGTAACTCATCTTCACCTTTTGATAAATCTTCTTCACCTTTAGCTATCTTATCTTCTGCTTCTTTAATTGAAATATTAAAAGTTCTTTCCTTATCATTTAAATCTTTCTCTGAATTATTTATTTTTACTTTAGAATCTTCAATTTCTTTTGAGGCTTTATTTAACTTTTCTTCTGTTTCCTTTCTCCCCTTTAAATACTCTTTCCTGCCTTTTTCTAAATCATCTTTAGCTTTTTTTAAAACTTCTTCATGTCTAATTTCTTCTCTAGATTTTGCTAAATTCTCAATATCCTTTGTAACCTTATCAACCACATTAAAATAATCATCCTTATAGGAATTCAGCCCTTTAGCTCCATTTACAGTAGCAAAAATTTCCGTATAGGCAGGCATCTTAAAATCTTCCTGTGGAATCATTATAAAACTTTTTATTTTCCCATTGCCAATGGCACTGCTGCCTTTTTCAGAGGATAAATAGTATGGAGTCTGCACCTTTCCAACAACCTTATATTCTGTTTTCTTAATATCCTCTGACAATGATTTATCTGTACCAGAATATAACCTAATAGTGGAACCTATGGGGATAGTTAAATCATCACTTTTCCCCTTTTCTATTACACATTCCCCAGACCTTTCTGGTAATCTTCCTTCTATTAAATTTACCCTGTTTATATAATCCTTATGATTATTTTTTAATTTATCTAAAGGCAATCCATGAACTTTTAGTACAACTTCCTTAGAATCAAATTCAGCAAGCACATCCATACTGCAATTTCCTGAAACTCCATTTACTCCTGGCACTTTTTTTATTTCATCAACATCACTCTGGGTTAAGCCTAGGGTTGATACAATTCTAATATCCATTAAATTATAATCATCATAATATTTATCTGCAGTTATTTTCATATCCTGTGGTGATACCTTTACTCCTGAGAAAAAAGCTACTCCCAAGGCTACAATAGCTAAAATGGATGTAAATCTGCCTATAGATTTTTTAATATCTCTTATGGTATCTTTCATTAAAGCATTTATTCGCACTACCACTCAATCCTTTCTACTGGAGTAGGATTCTCATTTATGGTTACGCTTTCAATTTTGCCATTCTTAACCTTAATCACTTTATCCCCCATAGGAGTTATTGCTAAATTGTGAGTTATTACAACTACAGTCATGCCCATTTTTCTACAGGTATCTTGAAGGAGTTTTAATATAGATTTTCCTGTATTATAATCTAAAGCTCCTGTGGGCTCATCACAAAGAAGCAGCTTTGGATTCTTTGCTAAGGCCCTTGCTATTGCAACCCTTTGCTGTTCTCCCCCTGATAATTGAGCTGGAAAGTTATTTTTTCTATTACTAAGGCCTACTGCCTCTAATACTTTATCAATGTCTAGTGGATTTTTACATATTTGTGTTGCTAATTCTAAATTCTCAATGGCGGTTAGATTTTGTACTAAATTATAAAATTGAAATACAAACCCTATATCAAATCTTCTATAAGTTACAAGTTCCTTATTGGAATAGGCATTGATTTCATTATTATCCACTATAACCTTTCCGCTGGTTGGCTTATCCATGCCTCCTAATATGTTTAGTATTGTACTCTTGCCAGCACCACTAGCTCCTGCTACAATAACAAATTCTCCTTTATCAACAGAGAAGTCAACTCCACTTAGAGCCTTAATTTTCACTTCACCCATTTTATATACTTTTTCTACCTGTTTAAATTCTATATATTTATTCAAAATAAATCTCTCCTTATCAAATAAACATTATCTTCATTATAAAATTGGTGATAATAATCTTGTTATGGATTCTAATATTTTACTTAATATGCCCATAATTGCTGTTCCAACACTGCATAAGGAATTATCTGAAGCAATTGTTTTATAATGTATAAAGCCATTGTTATATAAAAATACTCTAGTACTGAGAAATATTTGGTGTAATCATTAATATCTTCTTTAGAAGCATAAGTCCAATCCATTAGAAATCTTCCTTGTAATTGATTAATGGCTTCTCCTTCTATTTTCATGTGAGTATCTCTCCAGTTACCTATTTTTTTATCCTCACCTATGTATTCATTGCCTACATTAAAACCACCAAGAAAAGCTGTTTCACCATCAATAACTACAATTTTTCTATGATTTCTATAATTAACTCTTTTACCTATTAAGAAAAGGGAGCCTGGAAAAAATATAGCATATTTACCTCCGGCTTCTTTAAAGGGTTTAAGAAATTTCTTATTATTTCTAGCAAATTTGCTAGAACCCATAGCATCAAACAGAAGCCTAACCTCTACTCCCTCTTTTGATTTTTTCGTTAATAAGTCCATGAGTTTACTTCCCAATTCATCAGGCTGTATTATGTAATATTGTATATGTATATATTTTTTAGCATTGTCTATATAGTAAAAAAGATCCTTAAATTTTTCTTTGCCATGAAAATATAATTTTATATTATTTCGTTGAGTGTACAGAGCTTTAGCATTTCTATAATGCATTTTTATTATATCCTTATTTTCTAACATACTTGTGTCATATTCATAACTCTTTGCTATTTGGGTCATATATTCATTTTTTTTCACATCTTCTATAAGCTTTTTATTGAATATTTTTTCATTACTTAAACTTTTTCCAAAAAGTAAATAAACAATAAAACCTACTATAGGGAAAATGGTCAAAATTAAAAGCCATGCCCAAGTAGTAGCAGGATTTCGTCTTTCGAAAAATATTAAAAACATAATAAATACTATATTTATTATTACAATTAACGTTCCTATATTAACAGATATATTCATACATAGATTCCCCTTCTACAAATTAATTATAAATGCTATTCATTGATCTGTTCTAAAATTACTCTCCTTTTATAAAAACCATACCTTTTATAAAACTCCAATACATTTTCGTTTCCTTCTGCTACTGCGATTATCTTTGTTTTTACTTGTCTGCTATTTAACCAATCTAATGCTCTATTCATCAACTTATCCCCTAGACCATATTTACGATATTCTTTTTCAACAAAAAGAGAATCAATTTCCCCAACTAATTCCTTGTTAACTGTGCTAATACAGTACCCAATATATAAGTCTTTCTCTATATCCTTAATTAAATCCACCTTAACCTCTAAATTGTTATCATTAATAAACTTATTTTTTCTAACCTGAAATTTAAGATCTGTAAATCTACTTTTGAAATAATTTGAGTTAACTTGATGGTGTTTATTTAACTTTTCCCATAAAGGTTGTACAAAATCAAGTAATTCTATACTTCCAGTTACAAATTTAAAATTATCCATGTTTAATTCCCCATTTATTCTTTATTATTTTTTCTTTATTATTTAAAAAAGTTACGATTATCCATATATCGATTATACACTACTTATACGCCATATGGAATAAATTCAATGAGTATATAATCGTAAATATTCTATAAGCAAATAAACATACATAGATTTGATTTACACAAATCCATGTATGTTTTCTTATATATTTAACCTCAACAATGGCTGAATCGATTTATTTCTTTTAATGCTTGTTTTTCCAAATTGTGTTCCCCCTTTATTCTTATAGCAGATCCATAAATAATATATCTTTTCCATATTGCTTTTCACAAAATTGATTTTGAATATAGGTTATATAATCACCTTTTATGAACAACCTTTTACTTCTCGAGTTCCCACATTTCTTTATCATTTGTCCAATTGGCATTGCGTTTATGATACTCTGTGCTTTTGTCTTACTGTTTATATAATTATCTAAAATAGCATTTACTGAATCAGTTTTTAGGTTTCCTAAACACCACCAAGAAGCTGGGTGAGTGATATTTGGGTAAACATTAAAAGTATTATCTATATAAAAAATAGGTGAGCTTGAAACAAAAGACATTGTAGAATTATCATTTATTAATTCTGAAAATAACTCCTCTTCTGTTTTACCAAGCACATCAAATAAATCCCGCTTACCAAAATATTTTAATGTGTACTCCACTAATTTGGGCGAAATCTTTATTACATCTTCTGGCATTATACGAATATTATATAATTTTTCGTTTTCTCCATCACAAGAACCTTGATGAATAAAAAGTTCAAATTCTTGTCCAATTGTTTTGCATCGTTTATCTAGGTCTAATTCAGCTATGAGTTTCTCAATTAAAGGTAATTCCATTACATTATCTTTATTAATAAAAATTTGTAGTCTGGGAGCTATGTTATTTTCCAGCAGAATATTTATTGATTTCAGAATTTCTTCAAAAGCACCTTTTCTTCCTACATAATGGTCAGTCATTTTTTCCATACCAAAAATCGTCAATTGACATACCCTAACACCCAAAGAATATATCCACTTTACATATTCACTATCTCTAACTATTCTCCAGTAACTCAGCAACTCAAAATGCTTCATATGCTCTGTTGAGAGCCAATGTTCTAATTTCCAAAATTCTTTATAATCATTTCTAAAATCAGGTTCCCTATACCAACTTGTAACTTCTAAATTGTTTGCATATGATCTAAATATTGAAGCAACAAATTCCAGATCTGATTTTTTCAAACTAACATTTGGAGTAACTCCAAGCCAACAATGTTTACACCGATTCGGGCAACCTGCCATATCAAGACATGCGGTTATTTTATTAAAGCTTAGTTTTTCCACTTTAACAAACTCCTTTTTTGTTCATCACATGAATTCAACTTGAAAGCATTTTCTTACAGGTAGGCACATTTTAAGAATAATGTGTAAGCATAATGCTCATTATCTACATTTCTTTATCAAATTTGCAACGATAATAAACACCATATCCAATGACAAATAAATACGCAAAAACTAAAAGAAGAACAGCTACCATATCAACGCCCATCAAAGCGAAAGCAAACATTAAAGCCCCAAAGACAAATATCATCATATCATATGCCTTAGCTTTTGCACGATTCCCAATAGTAACATTACGTTCGTCATGTTTGTCAATTTTCATTTGTTTCTCAACATTAGGATGATTTTTTATTGCTATGCGACTGATAATTTCTCCCATGCCATGGCCAAAAATACCACATCCCAATCCTATGCACACATATGGTAGTGCTCGCAGAATTCCTTGTGGTTCAATAATTATTTTAATAAGGTATAACCCTGTACCTAACAGTAATAATCCAAATACGATTTCAATGTAATGTGTAATACTTCTTTTCATTTTATTTCATCCTCCTCATAAATAAAAATTTCTTCGATACTCATACCAAAATATTTTGCAATTTTGAATGCCAATATAATCGATGGATTGTATCTTCCGTTTTCTAATGAACCGATTGTTTGCCTTGATACTTCAAGAGCAACTGCTAAATCTTCTTGCTTTATACCATGCTCTTTTCGTATTTTCTCTAAACGATTTTTCACATTTACACTTCCCTTTACGTAAAGCTCGCTTTCCATATCTAAATAATATTACTTCCCTTCAGAGATGTCAAGCTAACTTTCCATAAAAAATAGCAGACCATATTTCATGTCTGCTAAGGGGCATCTAAATTATTCTTACTTCGTATTTTCTTACTGATGTGACACATAAATAAGAAGATTATGAACTAAATATTGTATTTATTTTGCACAATATCATTTTTTAAATCTATTTTTGGTGTTTGTATAAATTACAATAAATATGACTGTACCGATAAATAAGACTATTCCAATACCAAATACTATAGGTTGTTTAATTAGCTCACTTAACCCCCACAAAAAAACACAAAAAGCAAATACAAACATTGATTTTCCCATAAACTTACACAGTGCCTTTTCATCATATTCAGCTTTCTCTTCTTTGCTGGATGTATTATATCCTGATAGTGAACTCACCCCCACTTTAGAAGTTGGGGCTTCTTGGGTAATACCCTCCAATGAGGATAACTTTACCAAGCTAACAAGGCAGAACCAGCCTCTTTTATATTTAGTGCTGCATTATAATCCCTATCTATAGTACAGCCACACTTTTCACATTTATATATTCTATCTGATAGCTGTAACTTTTCTTTCATAGTTCCACAATTACTGCACATTTTGGAAGATGGAAACCATTTATCTATTTTGATAAGTTGCTTTCCCATATCTTCTAACTTATACTTTAGAAAATTCCTAAATGTTCCAAACCCATTATCGGCTAATGATTTACCTAGCTTTAAGCATTGTCCTACTGCCCTCAAGTTTATATCTTCTACTATTATTGCATCATATGCTTTTGCTAGATTATATGCTTTTTTATGAAGCCAATCTTTCCTTTGTTCTGGTTTTTTCTTTTACATTTGCAAAAGCTAATGAATCTATTTCTTTCATATACTCATAATCTTTTTTTATTATTGCTGGTGTTGGCAAGTCTATAGCCTTGTAATCAATTTTTCCATTAATAAAATTTTTCTCGTCAAGCTGTTTATACAACATATCAACATATAAGTTATACATTTTTCTACTACAACCAAAAGCTTTTTCTAAGTATATCATTTGCTCTTTATTAGGTTTTAGCCTAAATCTATACCCCTTATTTTTCTTAATCACAGATTTTCACCTCATTTAGTACTTTTCCCCTATATTTAATAATCAATACTAAATGATTAATCGAACCTAAAATAATAAGAGGGATATCCATCCCCAACCTAAGAGGATGGAAGAGTTCCACCCATTATATTAAAACATTTTAATAGTGAATTTCATCTGTTTTTTTTAGATTTACGTTTTTTTATTTCTTTTTTTATTCCTCTATAAATAGGATCACAACCAACAATAACACTTAGTGTAAATATTGATGCAGCAGATATTGAAAAAAGCTTAAAATAGATAAATGGGAGGAATATGAATTTAAGGAAAAACCTCATTCCTTATAATTATTTCTCCATATAAATTTTGTGTTCATCATGCCCATCATCAAAATAAACATAACCATCAACTATGTTTATAAATCGAGCAGGTATATCGCTTAATTTAGTTTTATCCGTGCCATCGGTTTTGATTCTATAGAGTCCAAAGTTAGGGGAAATTCCTAAGTCAACTCCCCATACAGAATAATAAATATAATTTCCTACTGTGTTTACAGAATAAAATCCTTCTATGGTAAAATCCTCATGTAATAATAGAGTCTTATTTGTACCATCGGTTTTAACCTTATATAAATTTTCGCTATCATAATAATATACCCAATTGTCTACTACATTAACTTTATAAGATGAATCCTCAGAAACCTTTGTTACATTTGATCCATCTGTTTTGAATTTATAAATGTAACGATTATAAGGCGGGGTATCAGTTTTTACTAAGCAATCTGTATAAATATAATCTCCAGATATAGTGAATCTTTGTCCACCACCTAAAATTGATTTATCCTGTATATTTATTTTTTGGTCTAAAGTACCATCAGTTTTTACTTTATAGAAATAACTTACACCAGTGTCTATGTTGTAATATATCCAATCCCCTATTACCTGCATGGAAAATATACCATGCTTGGAAAATATTTTTGTTTTAGAGGTGCCGTCTGTTTTTACCTTGTATATATCACCTTTAATAAAGTCTAAATAATATATCCAACCATCAACTACATTAATATAGGAGGCATTATCATCCGTTATTTTTATTGGATTTGATCCATCCAGATTCATTTTGTGCAGTTTATATTTTCCGTCAACAAGAATACTGGTATAAATATAATTTCCTTCCTTTGCTATGGAACCAAAGTTTACTATGTTTGCAGAAGTGTTTCCTATATAATTTTTATTCACTAGGTTTTCTATTAAAGATGAAGGGACAACTCCTTCACCACCAAGAATAATTAAATTACTTCTAGTTGGTATTAATCTTTCATTAGTAAATTCCAAAGTTTTTTCAGAAGGAGATTTACTTATTAACATAATAGGTGATGAAGTAATTGATGCTAAGGCAGAACCGGAAAGAGCATCAGGAAAATTTTCACCTGAAGCAATGAACACTTTGTCTAAGTTTAATTCATCTGAAAAGTTCTTTATTATTGAGATATTTGTATCATATCTATTTTGTCCAGATAATCTTAATGTGTTTGAAAAGTCTTTTTCAATATTACTGCTTAAAACACCTGTACCACCTAATATATAAGCTTTTAAGATACTTTTTTCTTTTAAATAATTTTTAACTTTGTCCGGTAATGCTTCTTTTGGTGACAATATAATTGGTATTTGTTTCTTAGCTGCAATAGGGGCTATTGAAAGAGCATCTGCAAAACCATAACCATTTGAAATAACAACTTCATTGAAATTTTCTAGTTTGTCCGCAATTTTTAATGAAGTTTCATATCTATCCTGTCCAGCTAAACGATTACACTTGATTCCCATGGTAGTTAATTGATTTTCTACATTTTCAGAAATAACACCTGTACCGCCTATAATAAAAATTTCTTTAACTCCTAATTTTGTAATTTGTTTTTTACAGTTATCACTTAAACCATTTTTAGAAGATAAAAAAATAGGAGAATTATATTTTTTAGCAAGTGGAACAGAACAAAGAGCGTCAGGGAAATTTTCTCCTGAAGCAATAATTGCAGTAGGGGAACTAGTCCAACCTTCCTTTGAAATGGATATAGAGGTTTCATATCTATCTTTTCCATAAATACGATTTAATTCAGCGGCATGAACATTTGATGACATACTAAAAAGTGCAGCACTAGCAATTACAAAGGTTTTTACTAATAATTTTACATATGCTTTTTTATTTTGTATAATAACCACCCCTTATTATAAGTATATTTTTTATTAACATTGTAAACTATTTGTAAACAATTTTTCAATTTATTTGGATTAGTATTTCCATAGCAATTTAAGCCAACTAAGCCAATTGAAGTTATTTTCTTGCAGCTGGTTTTTAAAATTCTATTGCTTCCTTTCGCATATAAAAATTTTTGTAGTTAATACTAAGATTAAAGTAGTAATATTTTACGAAATTTTGATAATAATAATTTTAGCTAACTATTTAAGGAGTTGAGGGTTATGACAGTAGGTTCAAAGGTGAAACAAACATTGGCTAACTTAAAGGGAGTTGAAAGTACCCTAAAAATTTATTCCTTGCAGAGTAGAAATAAGGAAGAGACAAAGGTCTATAAAGAAGCACTTGAGACTACGGAATTAGTTATTAAGGATATAGAAGACAGATTAAAAACATTAGAGTTTGAAGAACCACAATACAGAGAAAATTAAGAGAGGAAAATGCCTATGCAGAATTGGGTTATGATACTTTTAAGAACTGCAGTTTTGTTTTTTGTAACTTTATGGATAATGAGAATTATTGGAGAGAGGAGTGTGTCAAGGATAACCCCTTTTAAATTTGTAAGCTATATGGTTATTGCCATTATTGTTTCATTGATTTCTTTGGGTGCTATAACAAATATTGTCTTTGGATTTATTGCATTAGCGGTTTGGATAGCACTTTCTATAGCGCTGGATTACTTATCCATAAAAAGCAAATGGGTTCATGACTTTATAAATGGAAGAGAAACCATACTGATAAAAGACGGTAAGATTATGGAAAACAATTTAATGCATGTTAGGTACTCTGGTGAGGAACTATTAAGAGAATTGCGATCAAAAAATGCCTTTAATTTAGCAGATGTTGAGTTTGCAGTAATGGAATCAACAGGAGATATTAATGTTTTATTAAAGTCAGATAGAAAACCTATTACAGCTAAGGATTTACAAAGAAAAGTTGCACCTTGGTCCCAGCCCCAGACTGTAATATTAGATGGTAATATTTTGGATGATTCATTGACGGATATGGGACTTGATAGGGAATGGCTAAAAGTTCAACTATCAACCTCAGCAGTGTCACTGGATAATGTGTTCATTGGCCAAGTGGATTCCTCTGGGGATTTGTTTATAGATCTTTTTGATGATTCAATTGAAGTTGCACAGCCTAAAGTTAAAGAGATGCTTTATGCAAGTATGTCAAAGGTTCAGGCTGATTTACTATGTTTTTCATTAGAAACAGAGGATATGAAAACTAGAAGAATGTATTTAAATAATGCCAATAAACTAAAGAAAATCATGGATAAACTAGAGCCTTATTTATTACGTTAGAAGGTGTTGAGATTATGTCAAATAAAAAAAAGAAAAAATTAACTCCTATTCAGCAGGAATATCAAGATTTTGCCAAGGACAGGGAGCCAAAACCACAAGTTTTAAAAAATTGTATAAGAGCTTTTTTAGTTGGAGGAATTATATGCACTATAGGTCAGGGGCTGCAATGGTTTTTCATGAAATACTTTAATTTTACAAAAGAAACCGCTGGGAATCCTGCATCTGCTGTGTTAATAATAATTTCTATTTTACTTACAGGCTTTGGAGTTTATGATCATATTGCACAATGGGCTGGAGCGGGTACTGCTGTTCCTGTTACAGGTTTTGCAAATACCATGGCTTCTGCTGCTATTGAACATAGAACTGAAGGTTATGTTTTAGGAGTGGGAGGAAATATGTTTAAACTCTCTGGAGCTGTAATTGTTTATGGAGTTTTTTCAGCTTTTGTTGTTGCAATATTAAAGTTAACTATAAAGTGGTTAGGTGGGATGTAAATGCTTAAGGGTCATCAAACATGGGTTTTTGATTCTAAACCAGTAATAATATCCTCTGCTGCAGTTGGAGGGGCATTTGAAGCTGAAGGAGCATTGGCAGAGGATTTTGATATTCTTCATGAGGATATATGGTTAGGACAGGACAGCTTTGAAAAGGCAGAAAAAAAACTATTGGAAGAAGCCTGTGAAACAGCTATTAGCAAAGCCAAGATGAAAAAAGAAGATGTACAATTTTTTATAAGTGGAGATTTAATGAATCAAATTATTTCCAGTAGTTTTGCGGCTCGCACATTAGGTATGCCTTTTTTGGGAATTTTTGGAGCTTGTTCTAGTTCTATGGAAGGTCTTGCACTAGCTTCTTTACTAATTGATAGTAAGTCAGCAGAATATGTAGTAGCAGGTGCATCCAGCCACAATGTAGCAGCGGAAAAACAATTCAGATATCCTACAGAATATGGGGGACAAAAGCCGCCAACTGCTCAATGGACAGTAACTGGAGCGGGAGCAGCTTTAGTAGCACAAAAAGGTGATGGACCAAAAGTGAGCTGTGCTACCATAGGCAAAGTAGTAGATATGGGAATCTCGGACCCATTTAACATGGGAGCTGCCATGGCACCAGCAGCAGTGGATACAATAGAGGCACACTTTAGAGATTTAAATATAGACCCCTCCTATTACGATTTAATTGCTACGGGAGATTTAGGAAGTGTTGGGCATAGCATTGCTGGTGACTTATTAGATAAACATGGTTTAAAAATCCTAAAACATAGATTTACTGATTGCGGACTATTGATTTATAACAAGGATCAGCCTGTAATGGCTGGTGGCAGCGGATGTGGATGTTCTGCTGTAGTTACCTATGGCCATTTACTTAAACGCATGAAAAAAGGCGAATTGAAAAAGATATTGATTGTAGCCACAGGGGCACTATTATCTCCATTGTCCTATCAACAAAAAGAAAGTATACCTTGTATTGCTCATGCAGTATCTATAGAGATGTAAAGAAAGGTGCTGGTTGAAATTGTGGATTTTTGTTTGGTCATTTATTGTTGGTGGAATTATATGTGTTATTGGTCAGATAATGATGGATGTTTTTAAACTTACACCAGCTCATACCATGACTACATTAGTTGTAGTAGGAGCCATATTAGGCGGTTTAGGATTGTACGATCCATTAGTGAAGTTTGCAGGTGCAGGTGCTTCTGTACCAATAATGAGTTTTGGTAATTCCCTAGTAAAAGGAGCACTAATGGAGGCTGAGAAGTTTGGTATTATTGGAGTGCTCACTGGTATATTTGAAATTACAAGTTCAGGTATATCTGCAGCCATAATATTTTCATTTTTAGCTTCATTAATATTTAAACCAAAAGGTTAATATAACAAAATACTTGAAGGGAGGTGAGAATGATGACAGTAGGAACACAGATGCAGCAAGCTATAGCTGGTATTCAATCAGCAGCAGCTACAATGAAAACTTTTGCATTGGAAACAGATGATAAAAATGCACAAAAGGAATTTCAGCAGTTAGCTCAAACTTTTGAAAACTCATTACAAGTTTTACAGAAAAGACAAAAATATATTGAACAGCAGGAACCTCAATATAAGCAGCAGTAAACTAAATGAACTTATAATTAAAAAGAAGTGCACAGCACTTCTTTTTATACTATCTAGGTTTACTAATAAACATCTGTGAAAACATATTTCCGTAAGGGCCTCCTGCTTTAATGCCTATACCTATATGAGTATAGTTAGGATTTAATATGTTTTGTCTGTGACCAGGAGAATTCATTAATGCGTTTTCAGCATTTTCTACACTTTGATTACCTGCAATATTTTCTCCTGCTTGAACGAATTTAATACCAAAGGATTTCATCATATCAAATGGGCTTCCATACTTAGGAGAATTATGACTAAAATAATTATTATCTATCATATCCTGAGCCTTAGTCCTAGCCACATTAGCTAATTGCATATCAACTGTTAAAGGTGGTAAATTATTTTGGGCTCGAGCTTCATTCACCAAGTTTACCATTTTTTGTTCTGCATCAGTTAGTGTAGTAGAAGTTGTTTCAGTAGCTGGTGTTTTAGGCGTATTTGTTCCCTGTGGGACTGTCCCAGAGGTATCAGGTGTGGTAGTTGGCTTTTTATCCTCAGCTACTATTGGTGTACATTGTGACTTAGGAACGAATCCGATATTATTGTCAGGAAGTTTTACAGCAAACCAATCTGAAACTTGGCTTACTACATCAAAGGTATTATCTTTATTTGATTTTTGGGCCACAGGGGCATTACCTGAACAACCTGTTCTTACATTTGCTGTATCAGAAGTAATTTTTACTCTTTCAATGTCTCCCATTTTAGAAACGGAAGATTCTACGCCACCTATAGCTTGCTGCTTTTGCGGCTTTTGCTGTTGTGCACATGAAGTAGCACAAATGGATGATATAATTAATGTTAAAGCAATAAGCTGCTTTTTCACATAACTCACTCCTTTATTTTAATATTTAGTACATATAAATAGTATTAGTAGAATTTCAAATTTTATTAGAAAAATTTCATAAAACATGATAAAAAAATTTTTAGCTTAAATACTTGTCCAGGTGTATCTATAATAGTATTTTTAACAAATAAATAGAAAATAGAAGTATCTTAAATATAATTTGGATTCAATGGGATTATAAATAAAAATATAGTTTAAGTACCGTGGTATGATATATTTTGTTCCCAAGAAAACACATTCATCAGCGAATTAATTGATGAAAAATAAATTTAAAAAATGTGTTGACAAAGGAATTTAGAAATGATAATCTATATAAGCTGTCACATGATAGCAATGGTCTTTGAAAATTAAACAGAGAAGAGAAACCAGTCAATTCTTAACAGG
>ENA-UOOE01000808-UOOE01000808.1-fermentation-metagenome-genome-assembly--contig:-NODE-808-length-28757-cov-4.728068_pt1 | contig 28757 bp, 28 predicted proteins | sample MGYA00245776_ERZ724021 | MGnify/ENA primary metagenome ERZ724021 (study PRJEB28704, sample SAMN03018321) | fermentation metagenome | biome: anthropogenic terrestrial biome; feature: soil; material... | reverse complement strand
AACAGGCGGTATAATAAGAACCGCAATGTGCCGATTATTCGGTTGCGTATGGAGGACTTTTCTCCGTATGCAGGAGGCAAGTGCTCGTTACACCTGCTTCTGCATTGCACTTTTTGTGCCTTACAAGGGTAATTATACCGCATTTGGGAAGATAGTCAAGGGGGATTTGGCAGTTTTAGGAAAAAGCAGGGCATATCAGGGCAATCTGGCACCGGTAAAACCGGTGCCTCAGTTACTGCTGAACAGCGTACAGCCCATTTCCTTGTAGTAATGAATCCGGTCAAGAATAACCGATTTTTTGCACCGGAAATAATCAGCCAGGCAGTCAACACACAGGAACTCCGTTGCTGCGCGGGATACCAGCCTTTTTGTAATGGCAACCTCATCCTGCGTAAGTTCCCTGCCGCACTTTTTACAGACAGCCATTACAGCTTCACAACCGACGCTTTATAGATACCGGAAGCATGCGGGGCAATGTTGCTGCACGTAAAGCTGCCGTGATAGACACCGACGTCCTCATGTGCCCAAAGGTCACGGAACTTCAGGCCATATCCGCAGCCGTCGGAAAGGCCGATGTCAAAGAATGGAAGCGTCAGGCTGATTGGGGCATCGGAATAGTTTACAAAGCAGATCGCCATGCCTCCATCGCTCAGCATTTTTACATAAATTCCCTGATATTCAATGCCGTTCGGGTCACTAATTAAAAACGGCGGCCTTGCTTCAATATCCTGGTCAATGGCAATCAGTTCCCTGTTTGTCAGGATGTCTTTTGTTTCTTCATCCATATTACGGACATCACAGCCGATAATGAGCGGGGAACTGTGCATGCACCAGAGGGCAAAGTGAGTTTTATACTCCTCGGTTGTGCAGCCGCCGAGCGAAACATGGCCTTTGCCTTTCATGCCGACTACAAGCATGTCAAGGTCATTGTAGCAGAACGGGCGTCCAAACGGCAGCACCTTGCCGGTTACCTGCTGCTGTGCCCTGGACTTGACAGACTGCCAGTTGTCCTGGATATCCCCCGTAGAGCGGAAAGAATCCGCTCCGGACTCCGCCATCCACTGCTCCGAATGATCAGAACCCCAGTTGCAAGCGGCAAAAAGGATGTCCCTGCCGCAGTTTCTGATAGCAATCGCCATACGTTTGTAGAGGACGGAGCCGGGCACACTGGACGGGTGGAAGCAGTAGTCGTATTTCAGGTAATCCACGCCGTAGCCTGCAAATGTTTCAGCATCGGCAAACTCGTGTTCAAAGCTGCCCGGAAAACTGGCGCAGGTCATCATGCCAGCGCAGGAATACATCCCGAATTTCAGGCCTTTCCGGTGAATATAGTCTCCGAGGGCTTTCATGCCATGCGGAAATTTTTCGTGATTCGGCACGAGGCGCCCGTCCGCATCGCGCTGCTTTTCCGACCAATAATCGTCGATGATGACATATTCATACCCTGCGTCATGCAGGCCGGTTTCAACGATTTTGTCAGCGGCTGCCCGGACAATCTCTTCATTGATATCCTTGCCAAATGTATTCCAGGAGTTCCATCCCATTGGAGCATGCTGGGCTTTCATACACAATCATCCTTTTCAGAATTATTTATTTTCGCGGTTTCTATCTGCGACTGACTGTATATATAGCATAAATTCTCTCTGCGCGCCATTGAAAAATGGAATGTAAGTTTGTCAAAATGTCGTTTTTGTTCTTCTGAAGCCTCCGCGTTCCCCAACACAGGGACAATGATATTTCTCTGCCGAACAAAGCCGTTTCCGCCGTTTTTCCTTACCTGGAATATGTTATAATGGAAAAGTTAAAAAAGCCACGCTATCTTGTGGACCATACAGAGGGAGGGAAAAAAATGAAAAAAGCTCTCGTCACCGGTGCAACCGGCGGAATCGGGCAGGCTATTGCACAGCGCCTTTGCCGCGACGGATATTTTGTGATTCTCAACTATGTGCACGCGGCCGGGACAGCATCCGCCCTGTGCGGCAGCCTGAATGCCGGCTGCATAGAACCGCAGGCAGAAGCCTTCCGTGCCGATATTTCAGACCGGTCACAGGCAGAAGAGATGTTTCACGCCATAGGCGGAATTGACGTACTGGTGAACAATGCAGGCATTGCACAGCAGAAACTGTTCACGGAGCTCACAGAGGATGACTGGCAGCACATGATTGCCGTGGATGTGACCGGCGTGTTTCACTGCTGCCAATTTGCACTGCCGCATATGATCCGGGAAAAGCGCGGAAAAATTGTCAATATTTCCTCCATGTGGGGGCAAGTTGGGGCTTCCTGTGAAGCCGCATACTCAGCGGCAAAAGCTGCCGTGATCGGCCTTACAAAAGCGCTTGCAAAAGAAGAAGGCCCTTCCGGCATCCAGGTAAACTGCATTGCGCCCGGTGTGATTGACACGCCTATGAATGCGGCACTCGGCACGGAAACCCTACAGAGCCTTGCGGATGATACGCCGCTTGGGCGCCTCGGCACGCCGGAAGATATTGCGGATGCCGTCGGTTTTCTTGTTTCCCCTCAGGCGGATTTTATCACAGGCCAAGTGCTCGGTGTCAACGGCGGATTTGTAATTTAAGTCTCATACTTCCGTCATAAGGGCAGTGCAGTGGCCCTGAATCCGGTACTTCCCATATCCGGCGGGGATAAAGATGCTGCCGCCCTTGCGGAGCCGCAAAAATTCCTTCCCATCCCGGATGAGCGAGGCTTCCCCGGAAAGGCAAAGGACTGAGTGGAAGCTTTCTTTTCCGGCCTGGAATTCCCTATTGAGGATATTTTCCTTGTAAACCGTAAAAATATTACAGGAAGCAAGCAGCGTGCGCGTTCCGCCCGGCACTGCTTCCGGCCTGCCCTGCGGCTGGGAAGAACGGGTGGGGCGCACAAGGCGCGTAACATCGAGTGCCTGGGCAATATGCAGTTCCCGTGGCTTTCCGTCTTTCCCGAGGCGGCCATAGTCATAGATACGGTAGGTAAGGTTTGAGCTCTGCTGAATCTCGGCAATCAGGATTCCTGCGCCGATTGCATGAAGTGTTCCGGCTGTAATAAAGAACACATCTCCGCGGTGAGCCGGAACCTTGTTCAGCACTTCCTCAAGAGTGTTATCCTGAATGCGTGACTGAAACTCTTCCTTCGGAATTGCATGGTCAAAGCCATAGTACAGCAATGCACCCGGCTTACAGTCCACAACATACCACATCTCCGTCTTCCCAAAGGGTTCCCCAAGTGCACGCGCATAGGCATCGTCCGGGTGAACCTGAATGGAAAGACGCTCCTTTGCGTCAATCAGCTTGATAAGCACAGGGAAATCCGGGAATCTTGCACAGTCCGTGCCAAACACGGAATGCCCCGCCTCTGTAAAGTATTCCGGCAGTGTTAGCCCTTTATATTTTCCATTCATCACAACAGAAGGGCCATCCGGATGGCTTGAGAGCATCCAGCTTTCCGCAACTTTGTCAGCGCTGCTCTGCTGCCCGTATTCTGTACGCAGGCGCGTCCCTCCCCAGATATAGTCTTTGCACGCCGCCCTAAGCGCCATAGGATAAAGCTCTGCCATAAAGAATCACTCCTGTTCCTTCAGTAACTCTGTTATTCCGGTCTCACCGGCAGGCATACCTGTTTTTAGTATGCCTGCCTTTCTGTATCCCATTCGGCCTGCAACAGTTTTCCCGGTATTTCAGTTTTACGCTATCATCCGCCGGGCCTCCCGTTGCCGGGCTTTCCGTTAATTTATTTCCTGCTGTTTTGGTTCTGCCGCTCAATGCCGCTTTTTCCGCCTTCGGGTCTAAAGTAACCGTAAGGGTGGATTCCGGAAGGCATTAAATTATATCTAATTTAAAATCAAAAATAATTATTATTACTATTTACAAGTGGGAGAATCCATGCTATACTGATGGCAGCAAAAAAAATACAAAGAATAAAAACGGAAGGATGATTTTTAATGAGTATCTATGATTTCACAATGAAAAATATTAAAGGCCAAGATATTTCCCTCTCTGAATATAAAGGCAAGCTGGTGTTGATTGTCAACACTGCCAACCAGTGCGGTTTTACTCCGCAGTACAAAGGCCTTGAAAACCTGTACCTGAAATATAAAGAGCAGGGCTTTGTAATTCTCGGCTTCCCGTGCAATCAGTTCCTGCATCAGATGCCCGGGACCGGTGATGAGATTGCATCTTTCTGCAAAGTTAATTATGGTGTTACATTCCCGTTGTTTGCGAAGACTGACGTCAACGGCCCAAAAGAAGCTCCACTTTATACCTATCTTAAAAAAGCGGCGCCATTCGGTGGCTTTGAGGAGCAGAAAGAGTCCAGCAAGGTGATTCAGAAAGCCTTAAAAGAAAATTATCCGGATAACCTGACCGGCAACGGCATCAAATGGAATTTCACTAAGTTTCTTATCTCCCGCGACGGCTCCCAAATAACCCGCTTCGAGCCAACCGTAACACCAGAAGAACTGGATCCAATTATCAAGAAGTCTCTTTAAAGCCAGCTCTCTGAAATTCAGGGGGGAGGAGTTCACCATGTATGACGTGCTGATTGCGGGAGGCGGGCCTGCCGGAATGACGGCGGCTATCTATGCAGTACAGTCGGGCCTTTCCACGCTTTTGATTGCGGGGCCGGCACCGGGTGGCCAGGTAGCGTCGGCAAGTCTGGTTGAAAATTATCCGGGCTTTCCTCTGGTCTATGGCGCAGACCTGGTCCAAAAACTGATGGAGCACATTACATCCGTCGGCATAAAAACCGTCAGTGAAACGGTGCAGGGCTTTCAGCTCTCCGGAAAGACTAAAGCGGTAATGACAGAGACCAGTTCCTACAAAGGCCGGGCTGTGATTCTGGCACAGGGCTCTGAGCGGCGGAAATTGGGCATTCCCGGTGAAGAAGAATTCAGGGGCCGCGGTGTCTCCTACTGTGCAACCTGCGACGGCAACTTCTTCCGGGGCAAAACGGCGGCCGTAATTGGCAGCGGGAATACAGCAGTCAGCAGTGCGGTCACTCTGGCAGGTGTGTGCAAGAAGGTATATCTTGTCACCCGCCACCCGGCCCTGCGGGCCGAAGCGTATTTTGCAGGACAACTCCGCAGTCTGCCAAACATTGAGCATATTGCCGGCTGGCAGGCCACAGCTATTGAAGGTTCGCAGAAAGTGGAAAGCCTGCTCCTGAAAAGCACAGAAGACGGATCGGAAAAACGGCTCCCTGTTGACGGTGTGTTCGTTTCTATTGGCGTCCGGCCAAACACACACCTTTTGGAAGGATTCCTTCCGCTTTCCGATGAATTTATAGAAGCTGGTGAAGACTGTGTGACGCAAATTCCAGGCGTGTACGCTGCCGGGGACATCCGCCGAAAAAAGCTTTATCAGATTGTGACGGCTGTAGCCGACGGTGCCAATGCCGCCCACTCTGCCCTGTTGTATTTGCAGGGGCATTAGGCAAAGAGACATAAGTTCCCAAAAAAATATCCCGCCGGGGCTTTCCGGCGGGATATTTTTTTGCCGTTCCGTTCGGTGCACCGAAGATGCCGGATGCCGGAGCCATAAAAACAGGACAGATTTTTCCTCGACGAGCTGAAAAAACTGTGATATACTTGATGCAAATTATCTTTGAAAGAAAAGCAGTCAGAGCATCCGGAACGACCGCAGCACGGGCCGGAAAAGAACACTGCTGCTTTTAAAATTGCTGCATCGAAGGAGGATCTGCAAAATGACATCCAAATTAAACCAGAAGAAAATTGTGATTGTCGGCGGGGGTTGGTCCGGTTGTGCCGCAGCGGTTGCAGCTTCTGACCAGGGGGCTGATGTTACCCTTTTGGAACGGACCGATATGTTGCTTGGGACGGGCCTTGTGGGCGGCATTATGCGTAATAACGGCCGCTTTACTGCCACGGAAGAATGCATCGCCATGGGAGGCGACGCCATTTTTGGCATTATCGACGCCAACGTGCGCCATAAGAATATCAATTTCCCCGGCCATGAACATGCCTCCCTATATGACATTGGCAAAACCCCCGGCGCAGTCCGCCGCTATATCGAAAGTCGCGGGATTCACCTGTATTATCAGGCACGGGTTACCAAGGCAAAAATGGACGGCAAAACTATCCGCAGCGTGACCGATGACAAAGGACGCACTTTCGACGGCGACGTGTTCCTTGACACAACCGGAACCGCCGGACCGATGAATAACTGCGGCAAATACGGCAATGGCTGCGCCATGTGCATTCTCCGCTGTCCGAGCTTTGGCGGCCGCGTCAGCCTTACGGCACTTGCGGGCGTTAAGGAAATGCAAGGCAAAAAAGCAGACGGGACGATTGGATCCATGAGCGGTTCCTGTAAAATCTATAAAGGATCCCTGTCGCCAGAAATTGTGGAAGAGCTTAACCGCACAGGCGTTGTTGTCGTTTCCGTTCCGAAAAACCTTGTGGAAGACCACCTTGGCATTAAGGCATGTCAGCAGTATGCCCTGAAGGCATACAAGGATAATATTGTCCTGCTGGACACCGGACATGCAAAGCTGATGGCACCATATTTTAACCTGCAGAATCTGCACCGCATCCCAGGCTTTGAGAATGCCCGCTATGAAGACCCTTATGCAGGCGGCAAGGGGAATTCCATGCGGTTTTTTGCTATGGCGCCGCGTGATGACGCACTCAAAGTGCAGGGCGTTGACAATCTTTTCTGCGGCGGTGAAAAATCCGGCCTGATGGTTGGCCATACGGAAGCGATTGTGACCGGAACCCTTGCAGGCTATAATGCGGCACGCTTTGCAGATGGAAAAGAACCCCTTGTCCTTCCGCGCGGACTTGCCGTTGGAGATGCGATTGCATTTGTCAGGGAGCAGATGCAGACGGAAGAAGGCCTCAGCCTTAAATACACGTTTTCGGGTTCCGTACTGTTTGAGCGCATGAAAAAGCGCGGGACCTATACGACCGATATTGGCGAAATCCGCCGCCGTGTTGAGGCAGTTGGCCTCAGCAACGTCTTTAAGCGGTAAGGACCAAAATAAAAAACAGGGAAGTGAATCGGGGAAATGGCCGGACTGGGTACTCTGCACATTATTTACATAGCCGCCATGGTCGCAATTATCGCTGCGCTCCTGTTTCGGAAGGAAATTGTTCTTCCCTGCATTGTCGGTATTTTTGTCATCGGGCTGGTTTACAGTCACAGTTTCCTTCACGCGCTCCAGATTATGTACAATTCCATTGTCTCGGCTGCGTCTGAGTTTCTCGGAATCGTGATTGTTATTGCGCTGGTGGTTTCCATGTCGCGTTCCATCGCAATGATTGGTGCTGATGAGCTGATGGTCCGCCCGCTTAAGCGTGTAATCCGCACGCGGAAAACGGCATTTTTCGTCGTTGGCTGCGTAATGCTGATTTTCTCATGGTTTATCTGGCCGTCCCCGGCGGTAGCGCTTGTTGGGGCACTGCTCCTTCCCGTAGCCCTGAAAGCCGGGCTGCCTGCCATCTGGGCGGCTGTTGCAATGAACATTTTCGGCCACGGCGTTGGGCTCTCCAGTGATTTTTTCATCCAGGGCGCACCCGCCATTACGGCAAAAGCCGCAGGTTTGCCGGTCTCGGATATGATGTGGGCAACCTTGCCCGTCTGGGGCACGATGAGTGCCGTAACAATTCTCGTCTCGTTTATTCTGTTCCTCCGGGATACAAAGGAAGAATCAACTGCTCCGCCGGAAAAGGGAAACACTGCTGAAACGGAAAAAATGAAGCCGACAAAATTTGCGCATTTTGTTGCCATTTTGACGCCTGCCGCATTTCTCATGGATATTGTGCTGATGGTTCGGTTTAAAATTGTCGGCGGCGACGCTACCGCTCTGATCGGCGGCACTGCGCTCCTCGTGATGGTAATTATCATGCTTTTTAATGGGGATCTGCTGGCTTCCCTGGAAAAAATTACGGATCATATCAAGGATGGCTTTAAGTTTGCCGTCTCCATTTTTGCGCCGGTAATTGTGATTGCCGCGTTCTTTTTTATGGGCAATGGAGAGGTGGCTTCCAAAGTACTGGGGAAAGATGCGCCGGATATTCTGAACGATATCGGCCTTGCCCTTGCACATTCTGTTCCGATGAATCGTGTGGGTATCTCCCTTGTGGAGACTGGGGCCGCAGTAATTACCGGCCTCGACGGCTCCGGATTCTCCGGCCTGCCGCTTGTCGGCTCCATTGCAAAGACCTTTTCAGTCGCAACAGGCGTAAAGGTCGCCCCTCTGGCGGCTCTGGGCCAGATTGTAACGGTCTGGACTGGCGGCGGCACGATTATTCCGTGGGGTGTTATCCCGGTAGCCGCCATCTGCAACGTAAAGCCGGATGACCTTGCACGCAAAAACCTTCTGCCGGTGGCCTGCGGTATGGCTGCCGCAGTTGTGGTAACGGTCTGCCTGATATAAAAACCGTTTGAACACTTCGTTCACAGGGGGAATACTATGGTGGTATCTCATGGAAGAACAGAAGGAGGAAACGGCAATGTTTTACAGGCGCTGCCAATGTTCCAGCCAGCCGATGTGCGGGCCGGTCATTGAAGACGTCGGCCCGCAGCCTTATGTAGTTAATATTGAGCGGGCTACGGTGCAGAATGGGAATTATCGCACCGTGCTGTGGACGGGAGAACATCTTCAGGCTACCCTGATGAGTATCCCGGTAGGCGGCGATATCGGGCTTGAGATCCACCCCGATACCGACCAGTTTATCCGGATTGAGCAGGGTGTCGGAACCGTAAAAATGGGAAATACTCAGGATAACCTGACGTTTACGAAGTGTGTCTCTTCCGGTGACGCGATTTTTGTCCCCGCAGGAACCTGGCACAATGTTGTCAATGCCGGGAACCGGCCGCTGAAAGTTTACGCAATCTATGCGCCGCCGCATCATCCGCACGGAGCAGTGCAAAAGGTAAAATCCGATCCGGATACTGCCAAGGCATAAAAAAAGCGGGGCCCGGATTATGGTCCCGTTTACACTGCCAGTTAGACTAGGATGTACCAATCGCGCGTCGATCGAAAAAAGAAAATTTCAAGGTTAACTGAGAGATATTTTCATTGTGATAATTCCTTAGAATATCTTATCCGCGGCACCGGAATGGCTGCCGCGGATTTTTTTGTAATTTTTCTAAAATTCTTTCGCAAAGCCCTTGACTTAGGGTCAATATTATTGTATATCATGGTGAACCCAAATTTATGCGGAAAACGCGGAAAGAAAGCGATGGAACAGCCATGTTGGAAGATCAGTCGGACGGCTACCCCGGAGGTACGACCGTCGGCATTATTTTCAACGCAAAACACGGCACGCACGGCAACGCGCGAGACGCGGAGGCCGAGTATGACAATCCTGCAACAGTAACTGCGATTCAAAAGGCGTTACAAGCCGGAGGATACCGCACTGTACTGCTTGAAGGAGACGCTGCCCTTGTAGACCAGCTGAAAAAGAACCCCATTGACATTGCATTTAATATTGCAGAAGGGATTCGCAGCCGCGGCCGTGAGGCCGAGGTCCCGGCAGTTCTCAATATGCTGGGAGTCCCGTTTACGGGAAGTGATGAAACGACACTCTGCCTCGCACTTGACAAAGCCTTAACCAAGCGTTTGCTTTCAACTTATGGCATCCGCACACCTGCGTATGCTGTCGTTTCAAATGAAGCGGAAATTGATTCGCTCCATCTCCCTTTCCCCGTGATTGTAAAACCGGATGCCGAGGGCTCAAGCAAGGGCATTCCGGATGCCTGTGTGGCGGCAGGTCCCGAAGGACTGCGCAAGGCTCTGGTAAATGGGCTGTGCCTTTACCATGAGCCAATGCTTGTGGAAGAGTATCTCCCTGGACGCGAGTTTACAGTCGGCATGCTTGGCAACGGAAAAGATACACGCGTATTTCCGCCAATGGAAATTATTTTCCAATGCAATACAAAAGGCGGTTATCACGTTTACAGCTACGACGTTAAACAGGATTACCAGAAATACATTCGTTATGAATGCCCGGCAAGGCTGGCACCAAAGCAGGAAGACGCAATCAAGAGTATGGCAGTCGGTGCTTTTCAGGCACTTGGATGCCAGGACTTTGCCCGTGTAGATTTTCGCCTTTCGGCGGATGGGACACCATATTTTATTGAAATCAACCCACTTCCGGGACTTGCACCCGGCTACAGTGATTACCCAATGATTGCGGAATTTTGCGGTGTTTCTTACGACGAACTGATCCTTTCCATCCTGCGCGCCGCTCTGATGCGCCTTAAGAAGGAGGCGGTCCGGCGATGATTCGCTGTGCAGACACTGCGGGCTATGAGGCCCGTTATCCACGCTGGAACGACTGGAAGTGGCAGTACGCCAACCGCCTTACGACGGCAGATGAGATTGCAGACTTCCTTGGCATGACGGAACAGCAGAAAGGCGACATTGCGAAGTGCCTTTCCAGCTTCCGCATGGCCGTAACTCCTTACTACGCAACCCTCATTAACCCGGCCGACCCGGAGGATCCTATCCGTAAAATCTGTGTGCCTGCCATTGAGGAAACATATCCCTGTGGAAACGATATGGCAGACCCGCTCGGTGAAGTAAACGACAGCCCCGTCCCCCATATTGTTCACCGCTATCCAGACCGTGTGCTGTTCCTTGTAACACTCTGCTGCTCCACCTACTGCCGCTACTGCACCCGCAGGCGCGTGGTTGGTGAAGAGGACCGCGTTATTTCGGAGCCGGAACTTCAGGCTGCGCTCGATTACATCCGGGGACACAAAGAAATCCGTGACGTGCTGATTTCCGGCGGTGACCCGCTGACGATGGCAACGCCAGAACTGGAACACATTATTTCTGAACTGCGTGCTATCCCTCATGTGGATATCATTCGCATTGGCACGCGCGTGCCGGTTGTACTGCCCATGAGAATCACGGATGAGCTGCTTTCCATGCTGAAAAAATACCAGCCCATCTGGATTAACACGCACTTTGCACACCCGCGCGAAATCACGCCGGAGTCACAGCGCGCCTGTGAGGCAATCGTAGACGCCGGCATCCCGCTCGGCGACCAGACCGTGCTGCTCCGCGGCGTCAATGATAACACCCCTACCATGAAAGAACTGATGCTGAAACTTGTTCATATGCGTGTCCGTCCTTATTACCTTTACCAGTGCGACCTGTCACGCGGCATTGGACATTTCCGCACCAAGGTGGAAAAGGGAGTGGATATCATCCATGATCTCACCGGAAATATTTCCGGCTATGCTGTACCAAAGTTTGTAATTGATGCGCCCGGCGGGGGCGGAAAAGTCCCAATCAACTATAATTATGTAATTTCAAAAGATGACCGTGAAGTGGTAATGGAAAACTTCCAGGGGAAAATTTACCGCTATCCACAGCCAAAAAAATGAAGCATTAAAAAATCCTGGGGATACAGTAATAACCCCTGGAATACACAGACAGTTCAAAATGAAAGTTGTAAGAAAACAGTTTTTTAGGAGAGGCACCAATTAAGTGGAGCCTCTCCTGTTTTTTATATAACACCTGAGTTATTTTATATTTTGCAGCCAATTACAATGCCGTCTAAGTGAATACCCTAAGGCTCTTTTTTCGGTTAATCACCGATTTAATTGAACTATTTCTACAAACTCGCCACGTTTTAATACCTCAAAGCAGCAAAGGCCTGCTTTACCAACATGCACCGCAATCTGCACATCCTGTCTCCGCAGTCTTTCCAAATATTTTCCCATATAGCTTTCTTGCGGTTGGCGTCGCGGCAAGGCCGCCGTCTGCTGTCTCCCGCAAAGAAGCTGGCAGAGACTCCCCTACTTTTTTCATCGCATAAATCACTTCGTCAACCGGAATGGCATTTTCCACGCCTGCAAGCGCAAGTTCAGCAGAGGTAAAAGCATTTGCCACACCCATTGCGTTCCGCTTGACACACGGAATTTCTACAAGGCCGGCAACCGGATCACAAACAAGGCCAAGTACATTTGCAAGTGCCGTTGCTACGGCATTCCCAATCATACGCGGTGTGCCGCCCGCAAGCTCTACCACGGCCGCGGCCGCCATTGCAGCCGCAGAGCCACATTCGGCCTGGCAGCCACCTTCCGCCCCCGCAAGGCACGCCTTGTTTGCAATCACCATGCCAACAGCCGAAGCTGTAAAAAGGGACATCACGCAGGCACGTTCCGACAGTTTTCTTTCCGCCTGCATGGTAAGAACAGCAGCCGGCAGGATTCCGCTGCTCCCTGCCGTCGGTGCCGCAACAATGCGTCCCATGGAAGCATTCAGCTCTGAAATAGCAAGCGCACGGTACAGAGCACCGCCAAAAAACGGCCCTGTCAGATTTTTCCCAAAATCCACGGCCTGTTTCATTTTATAGGCGGCACCGCCCGTCAGGCCGCTCGTGCTGTGCAGGTCCTTCCGGCACCCCGGTTGAATGCACTCACCCATTACACGGTAATTCTTCACCATGCGGCAATAAACTTCATCTTTACTTTTCTCAAGCTGTTCCGCCTGCTGCCGGAGAACAAGCTCAGAAACGGCAAGGCCGTTCTGTTCCGCCGCATTAAGCAAGGATGCAAGGGAAAAATAATTAAAATCAATATCCAATTTGAAAGCTCTCCTTTCTACAACTAAATCGGCGGAAGCATGGTGCTTGAGTAGACATTTGGCAACGCTCTGATTTTTTCGTTCAGGTTGGATTTGGATTTCCCTTCCAGCTCAATCGTCATTACTGCCTCACCGCCGCGTTTCTGGCGCGAAAGACGGAAATTGCAGATATTAACTCCTGCTTCACCCAGCACCTCTGTTACTTCGGCAATAATACCCGGAGTATCGCGGTGAAGCACAATCAGTGTTGTATGCTGCCCGGTAAATGAAACGTCCATGCCATTGACAGAACTCACCAGGATATTTCCTCCGCCAACACTGCTGCCGACAACGGAAATCGTGCGCCCTGCGGCGTCAGTCAGTGTTACTCGCGCCGTGTTCGGATGCGCTCCTTCAATTTCGCCCGTTGAGATGGTCACGCTGATTCCGCTTTTACGGGCAAGCTCCGGTGCCTCACGAATGCGCACATCGTCCGGCTCCATCCCCATGATGCCGGCAATGAGGGCTTTGTCGGTTCCATGCCCCTTGTATGTTTTTGCAAACGAGCCATGCAGCAAGATTTCCGCCCGAACAGCAGGCGTCCCCAGCAAGGCATGTGCCACCAGCCCAATGCGCACCGCACCGGCAGTATGCGAACTGGAAGGCCCTATCATCACCGGGCCGAGGATATCAAAAACATTCATTGCTTTTTTCCTCCGCAAAAGATTTCGGTCTATTATTATAAACCTAACTCAGTCGTAATGCATCTACTCTGGGGTGATTTTTCTTGATTTTTTGTTAATTTTTCCGATTTTCTTGTGTAAATGAATGATTTCGTGTATACTAAGTACAAATATTATCAGTCTGCAAGGTACGGAGAGCACTGCGGATTTATAGGAGGGCTGTCCAATGCTGGAACAAGTCGATTTAAAAAAGACAATCTCTAAAGAAGAATTTAAAAAGGAAATTAAACCACTTAGGGAATCCCTCACCGAGTTAGACGGCCCCATCAAACAGGCCGGGCTGCCGGTTATTATCCTTTTTGAAGGCTGGGGAGGTGCAGGGAAAGGCCGCGTTATTTCCCGCCTTATTCTGAACTTTGACCCGCGGTGGTTCACCGTAGTCAACACACAGCCGCCGACGGCGCTTGAACGCCGTGAGCCGGTCATGTGGCGCCACTGGATCACGCTGCCTGAGGCTGGCCAGATGTCCATTATGGACCGTTCCTGGTATCAGGAGGTTGGTACACTTCGCCTGGAAGACAAAGTAGATGATCTGACAAACCTGAGGCATATGAATGAGATCAACAGCTTTGAACGTGGGCTCACGGACAACGGCTACCTGATTATCAAGTTTTTCCTCCACATCACGCAGAAAGAGGAAAAAGCCCGTTTTGACAAACTGAAATCCTCTAAGGATACCGCATGGCGGGTAACGCCTGATGACTGGTGCCGCTTACGCCAGTATGACAAATACTACAATGTATTTGACGAGATGCTGGAATACACAGATACCCCATGGGCACCATGGCATGCTGTTTCTGGCATGAACGACGAAGTCCGCACGCTGGACGTCTTCCGGATTGTCAACGACACGGTGCATGCTGCCCTGCGCCTGCGCGAGGAAAAGAAAGCTGCCGGCCCCCAGGCTGCTTCCGGCATAGTTCAGCCCGGTCAGTATCATTTTCTGGCAATGCCAAAGCTTGAAGACATCGATCTTTCCAACAAATCCCTCGATGAGGAAGACTATAAAAAGAAACTGAAGAAAGAACAGGAACGCCTCTCCGAACTGCATAACAGAATTTACCGCAAAAAAGTACCGGTTGTAATTGTTTATGAAGGCTGGGATGCCGCGGGGAAAGGCGGAAATATCAAGCGCGTTTCTGAAGCGCTGGACCCGCGCGGCTATCAGGTCATCCCTGTTGCCGTTCCAAGCCGTGAAGAAAAAAACCGCCATTATCTTTGGCGTTTTTGGCGAAATCTTCCGCTGGATGGCCATATTGCCATTTTTGACCGTTCCTGGTACGGCCGCGTAATGGTAGAGCGCATTGAAGGTTTCTGCACGGCGGAAGACTGGCAGCGTGCCTACCAGGAAATCAATGAATTTGAGCGTCAGCTCTGCGATTGGGGCGCCATTGTTATCAAATTCTGGCTCCAGATTGACAAGGATGAACAGCTCCGCCGCTTTCAGGATCGGAAAAATACGCCCTCAAAGCAGTGGAAAATTACGGATGAAGATTGGCGTAATCGAGAAAAATGGCCGCAGTATGAAACCGCTGTCAACGATATGTTTCAGTATACCTCTACGGATTTTGCACCGTGGCATATCATCGAAGCCAACGATAAGAAATATGCGCGTGTCAAAACGCTTAAAATTATCAACCAGTTAATCGAAAAACGTTTGAGGGAAGGCAAACATCACCGCTGAAAGCTAGTGTTCCTTTTTTCAGTGTGCACTCTGCTTTCAAAAAAATTGTGCTGCAAAAGAAGTAGGCGGAACAAGCAAAAGCGGCGGGAAGCACAAGTGCTTCCCGCCGCTTTTCTGTTTGTTTTCTTTATTTTCCTGCTGCGGCTTTTGCAGCAGCTCTTGCGGCTGATGCCTGCTTATCTTTTTCGATCTGTTGATTTCTCTCTTCCCAGAGGCGCTGTGCACAAGGCTGCCAGGAAGTAGCATAAGGAACACACTTGCCGCAAAGATGCTCAGTAGTCTCCGGGCTTAAGAGATCCGTGCTGACAGCACCGCTCTCTTTTACCATCCGGCCAAGGACTGCGGGGTTCTCCAGCATTGGGCACGGACGAAGCATGTTTTTGTTAAACGGTTGATTTTTCTGGTAATCAAGGAACAGCGGCTGACGCAGGCAGTCAAGCAGACTCTTATCGTGAATATTCGCACTGGAATAATGGATAAACACGCAGGGCTCCATGTCACCGTTTGCATTGACGTGGCAGTAATACTTGCCTCCGGCAATACATCCGCCGACAAATTCTGCATCATTCTGGAAGTCCATTGTGAAGATTGGCTTGCCGCCCTCCCAGTCACGGATTTCGCGGACACGGTGGTACATGTATGCTCTCTGCTCCGGGTTAAGGAGAAGATCAGTGGAAGCGTTATTCCCAACAGGCATATAATGGAAATACCAACTGTAAAGGTTGCCTTTGGAAATCAGCATATCAAGGAATTCATCACTGGTGACATCCTTGTAGTTGGCGGAAGTATAGCAGATGGAAGTTCCATAGACCAGCCCATGACTGTGCAGCTTATCCATGGCTGCCATGACACGGTCAAAAGTTCCATTGCCACGGCGGCTGTCGGTTGCCGGGGCAAAGCCCTCTACTGAAATGGAAAACCAGATGTTGCCGACGCGCCTAACATCCTCGCAGAATTTGTCATCAATCAGGGTGCCGTTCGTGAAAATCATGAAAGCACAGTCATCATGCTTTTCCGCAAGCTTGATGATATCCGCTTTGCGGACAAGCGGTTCGCCGCCCGTCATCATGAAGTCATGAATCCCAAGCGCCTTTGCCTGAGTGACAAGACTGTCCATATCCTCAAGGCTGAGGTTGAGGGTCTTCCCATATTCAGCCGCCCAGCAGCCGGTGCAGTGCAGATTGCACGCACTCGTCGGATCGAAGATTATAATCCACGGGATATCGCAGCCATACTTCTCGGCATTTTTCTGGGCATCGCGGAAACCGCGGAAACCGCCTTCATAGCCGGCATTAAGCACCAGAGTCTTTAAAACATGAGGATCCACCGTATCCATGGTCTTCATAATCATCTCAGACCATTTGCTGTCGGTGCCCAGGTATTTGCGCAGGCTGTCATAAGCATCGTCCGACCAGATATCTCCAAGAATCTTCTGAGTCATATTGACGAGCTGGATAAGTCCCTTTTCCCGTTCTTTTTTGGTGTATTTTGCAACGCCGTCCAACATAAGCGAAAAAGCCTTGCGTTCGGCAGCATGTGCAATCTTATTCTGCATAAGCTGTTCCTCCAAATCCGACGGCCTGATTTTCAAGACCATCAAATATAATATAGGATGATAGACTGATATTTATAGTATAAGGTACTATACGAAAAAAGTCAACATTATTAAAAATAATCAAATTTTAGCCTTCTTATAAACTCTTTCCCAGCACAGCACATAATGCACAAAGTTGCCATTCCGTTTCTCTGGCAGAAGGCTTGCAAATGTGATATGATGGAGAAGTTAGGTACAAATTCTCCGGATTTTTTCTGTAAAGTTTGGCATGATTTCCCACATCTCCAGGGCTCTTCAGCCTGCTCGTTTTTTTCCGCTCCGGCAGTCCAGATGGTAATATTCACTGAATGGAAAGGATGTTTCAGTTATGAAGACATTTGTTTATAACTTAGAAGACCCGCTTGGAATCCACGCACGTCCGGCCGGCCTTCTTGCAAAAGAAGCCGCAAAGTATAAAAGTACCGTAACAATTATTCATGGAGAGAAAAAGGCCGATACGCGGCGGCTGATAGCGCTGATGGCGCTTGGTCTTAAGGGCGGCGACACAATCACTGTCCAAGCGGAAGGCCCTGACGAAGCGGAAGCAGCCGACGGCATCCGGACATACCTCACCGAAAAGCATTATTAAAAGGAAAGGAGTCAGTGAAATGATTGAACTTAAGGGAAAGGGAGTATCTGCCGGGGCGGCATTTGGACCGCTCCGTTTCTTTCGCCGCGCGGAACGGAAAGCAGTGCCGCGCATAGCAACGGATGAGCCGGAAACTGAGCTGAAACGCTATCAGGCAGCCTCAGAGGCTGCAAAGCTCCAGCTTGGCGACCTTGCTGAAAAAGTACGTGCTGAGGCTGGCAACGATGCCGCCAGCCTCTTTGAAACCCACCAGATGATGCTGGATGATCTCGACTTTATTGATACTGTAACGAAGTTGATCCATGAGCAACGGCTGAGTGCGGAAGCTGCCGTAGAGGATGCAGGCAAACAGTTTGCCGAGATGTTTTCTTCTATGGATGACGCTTATATGAAAGCCCGCAGCGCTGATGTCCACGATATTTCGGCACGGCTGATCCGCATTCTCACGGGCACCGGGGATCCAGGCGTCCCGGGAAACGGGCCGGTCATTGTGGCTTCGGATGACCTTACCCCCTCCGAAACCGTCCAGCTTGATAAGAATCGCCTTCTCGGCTTTGTATTGAGCGGTGGCAACAGCAACTCCCATACTGCCATTCTTGCTCGGACGCTCGGTATTCCAGCCGTCATCTGCGTTTCTGGCCTGGACCGGAAATATGAAGGACACCCGGCCATTATTGACGGTCAGACAGGCCGGATTTTGATGGAACCGGATGAAGCGGAAAAGAAGCTCTATCTTGAAAAGCAGAAACAGCAGCAGGAAGAGCACCGGCTGCTTAACCAGTTAAAGGGCAAGCCGGACGCAACACTTGACGGCAAAACGATTCGGCTGTATGCAAACATCGCAAATCCCGGTGATCTCTCTTCCGTCCTCGACTGTGATGCCCGCGGGATTGGCCTTTTCCGCAGCGAATTCCTTTATCTCGGAAAAGAAGATTTTCCATCGGAAGACCAGCAGTTTGCAGCTTATAAGACTGTGCTTGAGGGAATGAAAGGGAAGCCGGTCATCATCCGCACCCTGGATATTGGCGCCGACAAGCAGGCAGGCTACTTTGGCCTTGCACCGGAAAAGAACCCTGCCCTTGGAATGCGCGCTATCCGCATCTGCCTTACGCGGCCGGAAATCTTTAAGACTCAGTTGCGTGCACTTTACCGTGCTTCGGCATTTGGAAACCTTTCCATTATGTTCCCAATGATTACCAGTGTTTGGGAAGTGCAAGAAATCAAGCGTATCTGCGCCGAAGTCCGCGAGGAGCTTACAGGCGAAAAAATCCCGTATTCCGGACGGGTTCCGCTTGGAATTATGGTGGAAACACCCGCGTCGGTAATGGTTTCCGACCAGTTGGCGCGTGAAGTCGATTTCTTCTCCATCGGCACAAATGACCTGACACAATACACGCTTGCTGTTGACCGGCAGGGCGTGAAAGGGCTTGACCGTTTTTATAATCCCTATCACCCGGCCGTTCTGCGCATGATCCGCACGACAGTTGAAAATGCACACAAAGCAGGCATTTGGGCGGGTATCTGTGGTGAGCTCGGCAGCGATCCAACACTCCTGGAAACATTCCTCGCAATGGGTGTGGATGAGCTTTCCGTCACACCGAGGGCCGTTCTTTCGCTGCGCAATAGAATCCGCCGGCTGGATTCACAGAAAAACCGTGAAAAGCTGCTTGCTAAGCTGTAAGGTTTTTTCCCAGTTTGATTAAATTCCTGCTCATTTTTTCTTTTCGCCACCGTGGAAACAAAGTGAAGCCTCCTGCTACAGGAATCTGTAGCAGGAGGCTTCGTCAAATTAAGAGCAGCATACCATTTTTGTTTTTATTATAAAAATCTTTTTCTTTCATCTCATAAACCGCAAGATTGTCCAGTTTTCTTGCACATAGCATTTCAATAATAAAGTTAAAATGCAGCAAACTATATATCTGACGATTGGCCTTTGAAATATAAAAAGTGCCGCCCTTGCAGCTGGGCGGCACTTTTTAAGGAGAAAGAGGAAGTTATTATGAAAAGCTGTATGGAAATCCCTCCTGCGAGGGCACTTGTAATTTGTCTGCCGGTCGGTGGTTCGGTCTTCCGTCTGTGCCGCCAACTTATTAGGCAGTTTATAAAAGGACTTTCTTTATTTTTTTGTTTCTGTTCTTTTTGGAACAACTTTAGTTTACCCCCGCTTTATGGCCTTAAAGTGAATTTCTTTTGAACATTTTTAATCTCTTCTGTGAACAAATTGCGAACAGAAATCATCCCGTCAAATTTTCGGCGGGGCCATAGCAGAGGAAATTATTATGTGCTATACTGGAAAGTATCAGTTGACATAAAAACCTTTAAGGAGGTATTAGCCATGGATTGCGTTCGCAAAGTTGCGGACAACCTTTACTGGGTAGGTGCAAATGACCACCGGCTTGCCCTTTTTGAAAATATCCACCCTCTTACATGCGGCATTTCCTATAATTCCTATTTGCTGCTAGACGAGAAAACCGTCCTGTTTGATACGGCCGACTGGTCCGTCGGCAGACAGTTCCTTGAAAACGTAACTGCTGTGCTTGCCGGAAAGCCCCTTGACTATCTTGTCATCAACCATGTGGAGCCTGACCATGCTGCATCTGTTGGCGAAGTCCTGAGGCACTGGCCGCAGGCAAAAGTTATTACTTCTCCCAAAGCTGCACAGCTTCTTGCGCAGTTTGGCTTCTCTGTTCCCGCAGGGATTGATACGGTGCATGAGGGTGACAAGCGCTGCTTCGGCCAGCATACCGTCACATTTCTCAGCGCCCCGATGGTTCACTGGCCTGAAGTCATGGTAACCTATGATTTTACAAATGGTGCCCTGTTCTCAGCCGACGCATTTGGCTCTTTCAAGGCACTTGACGGCAAGCTTTTCTCAGACGAAATGGATTTTGAGCACGAATGGCTCGCAGAAGCCCGCCGCTACTATACCAATATTGTTGGCAAATATGGGACGCAGGTTCAGTCTCTGCTAAAAAAAGTCAGCAAGTTTGATGTTAAGATGATTTGCCCGCTCCACGGTCCGGTCTGGCGGAAAAACCTCAGCTTCTTTCTGGACAAATACAGCCACTGGGCAGCTTATGAACCGGAAGAGCGCGGTGTAGTGATTGTCTATGGATCCATGTATGGAAATACGGAATCGGCAGCACAGATTCTTGCAGCAAAGCTTGCCGACCGCGGTGTGAGGAACATGGATGTGTTCGACGTTTCCAGCACACATGTTTCCTATCTGATTGCCGATGTGTTCCGATACAGCCATCTGGTGCTTGCAAGCGTCACTTACAACCTTGGTATTTTCCCTCCAATGAAATATTTCCTTGAAGATATGAAGGCGCTGAATTTACAGAACCGCACCTGTGCGGTCATCGAAAACGGTTCGTGGGCCTGCCGTTCCGGCACGCTGATTCGTGAAGCCCTTGGAAGCATGAAGAATATGCGTGTCCTCCCACAGGGCGTAAGCCTTGTTTCCAGAATGAATCAGAAAGACATCCCGGATATGGATTCCCTTGCAGATACGCTTGCCGCAGAGCTTGGTATTACCAATCAATAGTCCCGTAATCCGCAGAATATAGGCAAGCCTAAAGCTTAGAGCACAACATGTTGATAATTCGGTTGAAACTGTGAATTGTTAATTGAGAACTATTCCTTGAATCCCCAAAGCTGCCCGGATTTATATAATCCGGACAGCTTTATTTTTTCAGTTTTTGGGGGCAGGGTGAAATTATGCCGCGTCCCGTTTTTCTGTCTCGTTTGAAAAACGGCAAACCGTTCCTGTATGATTTGATAAACTGCAATAGGAAATAAGTTTCCATCATATATTTTACTTATGGGGGAAGGTGTGTGTCATGTTTATTCACGTTGTAAAAGCCGGTGAGTCACTCTGGCAAATTGCGAACAATTATCATGTTCCAATGGAACCGATTATCGCAGCCAATGGGCTGACCAATCCCAACGTACTCGTCGTTGGAGAAGCACTTGTCATTCCGACGGAAGGTTCCGTCCATGTTGTGAAGTCCGGTGACACGTTATGGAAAATTGCGCAGTGGTATGGTGTCTCCGAACAGGATCTCGCCTCCATTAACAATATTACGGACCCGAAGAACATCCTTCCCGGCGCCGTGCTCATCATTCCAAAAAAATTGCGGCCCATGGCCGGTGTGAACGGATATATTGACAGTTTTGGGCAGACCGCCGTCCCAACTGTGCGCCGGCACGCCGGATCCCTGACTTACCTGAGTCCGTTTGCTTATCTAATCAAAGAGGATGCAGAGTTGCAGCCAGTCGACGATGAACCTATCATTCAGGCCGCAAAGGAAAAAAGCGCTGCCCCAATGATGGCCGTCACCAACTTTACCTCCACGTCAAAGGGAGAAAACCTTGCTTCATCCATTCTGAACAACCCAATCTTGGTCGAAAAACTTCTTGGAAATATTCTTGCAGTCATGCGCCAGAAAGGATACCAGGGCCTGAACGTTGATTTTGAAAACGTACTCCCGGCAGACCGGCAGGCCTATAACAATTTTCTGGAGCGCGCGGCTGCACGGCTGCACGCGGAGGGTTATTTCCTATCCACCGCCCTCGCGCCGAAGACCGGGCCGGAACAGACAGGACTTTTATATGAAGCGCATGACTATCCCGCCCACGGCCGTATTGCCGATTTTGTAATTCTGATGACATATGAATGGGGGTACCGGAAAGGCCCACCACAGGCGATCTCCCCGATTAATCAGATTAAAAAGGTACTCAATTACGCTGTTTCTGTTATTCCACGGAATAACATTTATCTTGGTTTTCAAATCTATGCAAGGGATTGGGCTCTTCCCCACAGGACAGGGCAGGAGGCTGAAACGTTCAGCCCGCAGAAAGCCGTCGAGCGTGCCGCGCAGTATGGCGCGGTAATCCAGTATGATGCTGTAGCAGCTTCCCCCTTTTACCACTACACAGACCAGAACGGCACAATCCACGAGGTATGGTTTGAGGACGCGAGAAGTGCACAGGCAAAGTTTAATGCCGTAAAGGATTATGGCCTTGCTGGAATCAGTTACTGGACCATCAGCCCCACATTCCCGCAAAACTGGGTTTTGCTCGAAGATAACTTTATTGTGAAAAAAAGGCCTATGGCCTGAACTCAGCGTTTTACTTTCCTGTTGTTTCCCCCTGTACTTTCTGGCATATTCATGACTACTGGTAAGATTAAACTGGTTAATTGCAAATTAATTTAGATACAAGTTCTTGATTTTCAAGAGCTGTTAAAAGATTTGGGCGTAACCTCCAATAAAAATGGCCATTGGAATCTAAGGGAGAATCTGCATTTCCATCAAAAATGACGTATCTATGAGGATAGTATTCTAGGAAAGCTTCCGCCGGACAGGTATACCATGCTTGACACATAGTAGACAAAAGAGCAGAAAGCTAAGGCCGCTGAGATTACTCAGCTTGAAACCAGCATTGCAGATTATGAAGCCAGTAAGAAGTCGGCGCAAAAATTTATAGCCCTCGTAGATAAATATTAAAACTTCGATACCCTGACGACAACCATGCTTAATGAATTTCAGGGGGAGGCCGTGAAGGTGGATGTTCCGTGTCCCGCCACTGCCCGTTCCTGGATGACTGGAACGACGTAAAAAAGGCTACCCGGTTCATTCCTTGATTTGTTTCAGAATTTGCTCTTTGTATTGATAATAGGTATTCAGCGTTTGCTGATCTGTGGCGAAAATCTCTATGTTCTTCAGTTCGTTGAGAGTAACAGGCTGGTTAGCAGAAAGCAACTGAGTCTGTCTCTCGTTTGCACATTTGTAATGCCCCAAAGCGCCTTGCGTCACGGGATAATATTGGGAAGATTGGAATTCGTCAAGTTGCCGTTTCGGGTCAAATTGCCTTTTCTTCAGCAGAAGGATATATTTGCTGCCAGTCTGCAGAGGAATCCAAAACCCTTTTGCCGGAATGAATTTTGTCTTCGGATAAACATGGACCGGTTCAATCACATAAATTGCTTTTCCCGTCAGCGATTTATCCCCTTTATAAACGTCGGATACCGTAATCTGTGAAAAGAAAGCGTCCGTGGTCACTTTTCGGTTTCCATTATATTTTCCTTTCACAATAATATCGGTCTGCTCAATTAAGTCCTTTGCTGAGGAGACAGCATTGGCTTTTAAGTAATCCTCCAAAGAGCCTGCGGCTTTATAAGAATAGTCGTAGATTTGATTGCCTGCATCTGTATAAGAAAAGCGAACGATAACAGCTGCAATGAGGCATACGGTCACCAGAAGAAGCGGAAAAAGGTACTTTTTGTTCTTCATAACTTTATCTCCCCAGTTGTTTCCGTTAACTTGCCGTCACTCATTTTGAAGAAACGGCTGCAAAGCAGCTTAAGGTCTTCTCGATTATGACTTGCAATCAATACACAGGCGCCTCGCTGCACCTCTTCCTGCACAATCGTTCTTGCCATCTTTATGCCGTCTTCATCCAATGCGTTGGTTGGTTCATCCAGTAAAATCAATTTCGGCTTTTCCATCACAGACTGAGCGATTCCGAGGCGTTGTTTCATTCCGAGAGAATATTTTCCATAGACGCGTTTATCGTCCGGATCAAGGCCTACACGTGCGATTGACTGCCGTATCTCCTCGTCGGAGATGAGATTTTTAATTGATGCAAGCACTTTCAGATTTTCAAATCCCGTATAATAAGGCCAAAATCCAGCCGATTCAATCATTAAACCGATACTGTCCGGAAAAGCTCCATCTTCTCCGATCTTTTTGCCGAATACCACAATGCTCCCTTGTGTGGGGCAAATCAGTCCGGCAATTGCGCGGAACAGCATTGACTTTCCGGAACCGTTGGCTCCATAGAAACCGTAAGCGGAACCTGCGTCAAGCGAAAGGTTAATATCAGAAAGTATGAGCTTGCCTTTCAGCTTTTTCGTCAGGTGTTCAATTTCTATCACAGACATTTTTATTCCTCCTTCATCATCTCAATCGAATCGCGTTGAAGAAATATATGTCTTGCAATCCGATAGCATAAAACAGAAAAACCAATAAGAATAAGATAGGAATACCAAGTCTTAAAACCGTTCAGAGGATTGCCAAGCAAGCCTTCAGCTCCCGGGACAGAGGGAAGACCACAGTGCCAAATCGTCATCTGATTTGTTGGAATCAACAGAGCCAACAGGAAGGCTGGAACGCCGCTGTGATAGCTTACCAGCGCGATTCCCAGCAAAGCAGTATAAAGAAGAACCACGAGAAAAAACGATTGCGCCGAACCATACTGCAAAGACAGGAAATTTTGCAGAAAGGAAAAGAGGAATATACTCAGCACCTGAAAGAAAAACATATCGAGTAGCATTTTGAAAATGGCAGCGTTGAATGGCTCAAAGCTCATCCCGGAAAATATTGCAAGTATCAGGGCGAGAAAGAACAGGAAAGCGAAGGCAATCACAATTCGGCTAAATATCTGTATCGTTTTTTGAAACAGCCACTTCTGCTTTTTCCCCATTCGCGGGAAAACGTAAATGGCGTTGATCAGGCAGTCTTCCTGCATGATGTCTGAAAACAGGTAGATGAGAAGAAACTGAGGAACAAGAAACAGAAGTAGCGTCATGACATCCAGCGAGCTCGCCGCATATAATCCGCCGAAACAAAAGAGGAAATAACCGTAGGCGTTGTTCCCAGAAAATCTTGCAGAGGATATGTTCCGTATAAAAGGCATCAAAAAAATGAGAAGAACCAAAAGATAGCGTGATGAATGATAAAAGATTTTCCGTATTCTCACTTTAGAGCACCCTCTTTTGCAGATGGTCTTTACTGCTGTCCACAACGAGAAGGGAAAAAACAAAGAACAGCGCGACAATGAGAATAACAAGGATCAAATTAAACCAGTAGTCATTCATGGACTCAGGGGTAACTGCAATAGCCTTCAGCGCAAAAAGTTCCACTCCTCTTCCGGTTTGCAGAACCGTATAATCGTTTACGACGAAAAAGTAAGCGCAGGCGAACGCAAGGACCGTTTGATTCGTAAGATAAGAGATGAAACAAAAAAGCAAAGCCAGCAGAAATAACATCGTTGTTTGGGAAAGAGCCGCTTTCAGTAAAAACAAAATTCCTTTCAGAAATCCGGCAGACTGTTTAAAGTACACCGACCGCAGGAAAATCAAAAAATAAATGAACAGCACATATGCCGCGCTTTCCAGTGCTGTAACAAGCGTCCTGATTTTCCAATATCTGCGGCAGTCCGCAAAACGGACAATAACGCAGTCCTTTTCAAAGAAAGCGCGATTTTGTTGCAAAAAAATGAAAAACAGTGGAACGGTAAAAAAGGTGGCCCCATGGGTGAAAAAGAAACTTGCGTAATTGGCGTTGAAAAAAGACGGGTTTCTCTCCCATGCAGTCGAAACCAACAGGTTGACATTCACGACAGGAATCAGCGTGTAAAGAATAAGCGCGATCATTACCGTTATCGTTGTTTTTGAGCGAATCATGATGCGAAAATATTGCCTGATCATGATAACTCATCCTTTTGAAAGCGCACTTTTCCGATCAAAGCCAAGAGGTTGATTCCAATCAGAATTGCAACTTCAACGATAAGCGGTGTCAGCTCGATTCCTGACATATTTTGGGGCGGAAGAACAAGAACACCTAATACCATGCCCGTATTTCCGGTTATAGAGCATATAAAACTAAAGGCAATGGTAAGGATTCCGGGAAGTGTAAGCACCAGGAACCTGTTTTTTTTATAATACAGCGACAGCGAAAAAGAGAGCAGTCCCAGTAAACCGCCCACCAGTGATGGAATCAGGGTGTAAATAAAAAAGTAGAGATATGGATTGTTTAAAGCAAGGCTTTTCCAAAAATTCACATTCCGAAAGATAAGGTCGCTTACCGGATAGCCCGGCGTAAGTATGGGAGAAGAGAGCGGAACAGCAAGAATAAATACAAGTTCCCGAAGAAGAAGCGGAAGAAACAAAATAAAAAAGGCGCCTAAAAAAGTTGCGAGCGCGGCCGATCCATAATATACAGAGCGTTTCATTCGTGAGAACAAAAACTTATATACACCGGTCTGATGATCATCAAAGCTGCAATAAGAGTAGGCAAGGGAAGAAACAAACGGAAGAAAAAGCATCATGAACATCTGCAAAAGCATCTTTGAGTAATGGGACATCGACACGGAAGCAAAACCAAAGTACATCCAGGCCGGACAGAGTGTAAGGACATCACTTTCCCATAAATTGTACAAATCTGCAAGCGAAGTCAGCAACAGAAGTACGATTGACGCCAGAAGAGCAAAAAACAGCTCTTTGCGTCGAACCATGTTTTTCAGATGAAAGCGAACAGCTCTCCAAAATGTCATTTGACACGTCTCCCTTGAATCATATTTGTACGAGGCAAAACTATAACTTTTGACTTTTAGTAATCTACTTATGTTTTCGTGTAAAATCGCAGGCAAAGCAACTCTATAACGCATCAAATACGCAACAAAACTTAATGCTCTGATTTTATTGCGGTGTCCTTGTTGAAAAAACATAAGGACAGGACACAGCATAAAGCAGGGCAGAAAAGGGAAAAGCCTTTTCCGCCCTAAAGTATCAATCCTCGCAGTTCAAATATGATTCATTCAAAGTCAACTTGACCTGATGCAGAAACATTTTCAAATGCCCAATCGCTGTTTCCGCCAACAAGCATTAATGTACTTCCTGTTGGAACATTGGTGTAGAAAGGAATTGAAATCGAACATAAAAACATGGTGCTCAAAATTTTGAATGTAAGGCGCTTTAAGCTTTAATTTATAATATCATGATATGTTTTTTATTTTTAGCTATAGAATACCACTATTTGTAATATTTGTAAATACTTTTTGTGTAAAAAGCAATAATAAAAATTCTGAACAAGAATACGGTTGAACAAATCCGGCTTTGTAAAGTAAACAGAAAAGAATAGGAGCAGAACCAGCCAACTGCTTCAAGCGACAAACAAAAGCTTGCGTTTGCTTCTGAAAGAAAGGTTCAGGCCTGCAACTTGCGCCGAAGTCAGAGCGTCAAGAGCGGAATGTGGGCGAACGAAATTGTAGAAAAAGAGAAAAATCGAAATGAGATTATTGGCAGAATTGAAAGACGCAAACCCCTGTTTGGTTTTGTACCATGTTTTAAACTGAGTGTTAAAGCATTCGATCAAGTTGGTGGTGATGTCGTCGTAAAAGCTCCGGACGCGGATATGCTTGACTCCCAGTACGGCCTGAACAGGAACTTTATAAGCACTGTAACGGCCAGTGACGATGGTTCTGGGTTTACCGAGATGTTTGACGGAATTCAGTAAGAAAAAAGCCTGAGGACTGCCCTGTGTCTGGAAAGATGAAAACCAAGGGCAAAGCGTGTTTCACTGTCCACAATTAACCAAAGGTAATACTTTAAACCCCGCATTCCCGCAAAACTGGGTTTTGCTCGAAGATAACTTTATTGTGAAAAAACGGCCTTACTCCGTTTGAAATTCGGAGCAAGGTCGTTTAAATCAAAGTTATTCTGCGACAGGGCTTTTATTTCTTTGTCTGTTCACCGGGGAACAGTCCAGGAAGTGGACAGGAGATTTACAATTCAATTTTAGATACAAGTCCTTGATTTTCAAGAGCTGTTATAAGATTTGGGCGTAACCTCCAATAAAAATGGCCATTGGAGTCCAAGGGAGAATCTGCATTTCCATCAAAAATGATGTTCCAAAATCGATGTTCCCCATCTTCCTCGACAGGCGGTTCAACATTATATTTACTATATAAGGCCTTTGCAACTTTTCTGTTGCATGCACATATTTTGTTATAATGGACTTTACCAGTGGATGCGCTGAACGAATTTGCAATATCGCTTGCAGTCGACTCATGTTTATTTTGACTATAGACGAAACGAACCAATTGTAATGCTTCGTCGTTAAAAATAGAAGGATCTTTTAATGCTTTAATCCATTGACCAACGCTCAGATGTAAAATATCTTGATTGTGCCACGATGTTGGTTGCATTCATTATCCCTCCCAAAAATTCCTTTTAATTGATAATTATTGTATGATAGCTTAGAACTTTAAAGCAGGAACATAAGCAAAACGGCTCCTCACCATTATGAGAAGCGTGAAATTGTGTGTAGGCTTAGCCTGCTAGTTCGAGTAAATTTATAGGGCTTGGAAAAAGTAAGCGACATCAAAAGATTCAAAGCTATCGATAGGCAATTTTTACCGAATTGTTTATTACAGATTGTAAAGTTAAGAGCATATGGAGGGGGGAGCCAGTGAGGTTCCCCCCTCCATATGCTCTTAACTACTCTTATTACTTTATACTAGTTCACATACCTAACACTATTTCAATCCACAGCCGTAGCCGACATTCTATGGTTTCCATAGAATACTTAAAAACTTTGTTGAGACTCCGTAACCTCTAAAAGTTAAGTGTAAGGTAAGTGAATATCTAAAGCGAGCAAAGCATAATATGACAAGGAGGTGAGAGATGGTGATACGTGCACCGCCTATATGTAAATATATTTTTATAGATGCAGAAAAGTAAAAGACCGCCGACAAAAGTCAGCGGTCTTTCGATGGTCGAGGTGACTGGATTCGAACCAGCGGCCTCTACGTCCCGAACGTAGCGCT